>Ga0070733_10003131_pt1 | contig 11416 bp, 12 predicted proteins | sample Coa_R1_9_FD_66450 | JGI IMG/M metagenome (GOLD analysis project Ga0070733, IMG submission 66450) | Surface soil microbial communities from Centralia Pennsylvania, which are recovering from an underground coalmine fire - Coalmine... | ecosystem: Environmental > Terrestrial > Soil > Unclassified ... | reverse complement strand
GGCGACCGTGTCGGCGATGATCACGCCGCCGAGCGGCAGATAGCCGGAGGTCACGCCCTTGGCGAACGTGATCATGTCGGGTATCACGTCGAAGCGCTCGATCCCGTACCAGCTGCCGAGGCGGCCGAAGCCGCAGATCACCGAGTCGCAGACGAAGAGGATCCCGTGCTGCTTGCACAGCGCGGCGACGCCCTCGATGTAGCGGTGGCCGGGCGGATAGACGCCGCCGGCGCCGATCACGGGCTCGATGAAGAAGGCCGCGATCCGCTCGCCGCCGACCCGGCGGATCAGCTCCTCGAGCGCCTCGACGGAGTCGTGGGCGACCTGCTCTGATTCGACCTGCGGGCCGAAGCCGACCCGGTTGGCCGGAATGCCGCCGATCGCGGTGCCGTAGCCGTGCGTGCCGTGGTAGCCCTGCGTGCGGCTGACGAGCAGTGTGCGGTCGGGCTGGCCGAGCTCGAACCAGTAGCGGCGGGCGACCTTGACGGCGACGTCGATCGAGTCGCCGCCGCCAGAGGTCAGGAACAGGCGCGAGGGCATCGGCGCCCTGTCGGTCAGTTTCTGCGCCAGTTCGAGCGTCGGAGCGGTCGAGAGGTCGCCGAAGTTCGAGTACGCCTCGATCTTCTTCAGCTGCGCGGCGACGGCGTCGGCGATCTCGTGCCGGCCGTGGCCGATGTTCGAGTACCAGAGGCTCGCGGTGGCGTCGAAGTAGCGGTTCCCGAGGTCGTCCCACACCCAGACGTCCTCGCCGCGCTCGATCACGACCTCGCGGTCCTTGACGGCGCCCATGTCCGCAAACGGGTGCCAATAACGGGTCTCGGCCATCGTCCGCCAGCTTATTGGTTGAAGGCGGGTGGGCGTTTTCGCGCCGCCGCGATCGGGCGGCGCCGCTCCCTGCGTGTCGCTACGACAGCTGGCTTCGGATCTCTTCGATGCGCTCGTCGGAGATCGAGGCGAATGCTTCGAGCACCGCCGGATCGAAGTGACCGTCGCTTGACTCGATGACCTCACGGGCCTGCGCGACGCCCACGGCGGCGCGGTACGGGCGGTCGCTGGTCAGCGCATCCAGCGCGTCGGCGAGGGCGAAGACGCGCGCCACCGGCGGGATCTCCTCGCCGGCGAGCCCGTCGGGGTAGCCGCCGCCGTCCCAGCGCTCGTGGTGGTGGCGGATCAGCGGCCGCGTCGGTTCCAGAAACGGGATCTCGCCGATGATCTCCTCGCCGATCAGCGGGTGGCGCTGCATGACCTCGCGCTCCTGGGCGTCGAGCGTGCCGGCCTTGAAGAGGATCCCGTCGGGGATCGCGACCTTGCCGATGTCGTGCAGCAGGAAGGCGCATTCGAGCAGCGTGTCCTCGAGCTCCTCGAGGCCCGTCGTGGCGGCGAGCTCGATGCCGTAGGCGGTCACGCGGTCGGCGTGATGGGCGGTGTAGGCGTCGCGCGCCTCGACAGCCCCGGCGAGGGCCCGCACGGTCGTCATGTAGCTGCCGGCGAGCTCGCGGGTGCGCTGGCGCTCGCGGCGCGAGGTCGCGCGCAGCTCCGCCGCGTAGCGGTCGAGCTGCTGCTCCTTGATCTCGTTTTCGGAGCGCTGATGCTCGAGCTCGGCGAGCAGCGCCGCGATCTCCTCCTCGGCGTCAGCGAGACTGCGCGCTACCTTGGCCACCGCGGCAGCGTAGCGTCGCGGCCGGTCGCTCCAGCGAACCGTAGGATCGCCTGCGCCGTGGTTCAAACCGTCCTGCTCGCGCTCGCCGCCTCGCTGTGCTGGGGCACCGCGGACTTCACCTCGGGACTCGTCGCTCGCAGCGTGCCGCTGCTTCTGGTGCTGATGATCGGCCAGGGGATCGGGCTTCTCGCGGCGGGCGTGATCGTCGCCGTCGCCGCCCAGCCGTTCCCCGCGGCCGGACCCGCGCTCGCCTCGCTGACGGCGGGGGTGTGCGTGATCGTTGGCCTGGGCTGCTTCTACCGCGCGCTCGCGGTCGGGACGATGAGCATCGTCGCGCCGATCGCCGCGACCGGCGTCGCGATACCCGTCGTCGTCGGCGTCGCCGGCGGGGACCACCTCGCCGCCGTCCAGGTGGTCGGGATGGCGACCGCCGTGGCGGGCGTCGTGCTGGCCTCGCGACACCCGGCCGGCGATGACGCCTCGCGCGTCTCTCACCGCACTGCGGTGGCGCTGGCGCTGGCGGCGGCAGGTGCCTTCGGCGGCTATTTCGTGCTCGCCCACATCGGCGCGCGCGGCGGCGTGCCGTGGCTTTTGCTGCTCGCGCACATCACGACCGTCGTCGGCGTCGGCTTCTTGCTCTTGGCGGTGCGCCCGCGGCAGGCGAGGCGGATTCCGCGGATCAGCCTCGGGCTGCTTGGCGCCGCCGGCTCGCTCGACTTCGGCGCCACGGCGCTCTACGGGGTCGCCAATCGCAGCGGAGCGCTCAGCATCGTCGCGGTCGCGGGCTCGCTCTATCCTGTCGCGACGGTGCTGCTAGCGCGCGGCGTGCTGGCCGAGCGGGTAGCCCGCGTACAGGCGCTCGGCGTGGGCCTGGCGCTCGCCGGCGTCGCGCTGATCGCGGCATGATGTCCGACGGGTTGCGCAACCTTCGGCAATCCGGCGGGTCTTAGGTTGGGGGGCGCCGCAATGGGGGAGGGCTTCCGCATGCGAATGACAAAAGCCAAGCTGACAGCCGTCCTGACCGCCGCCGTGATCGCGCTCGCCGGCGCGGTCGCCGCTCCGGCCGCCTACGCGTCGCACGGCGAGACCGTGTTCTTCGAGGCGCCGCGGGATCTGATCGGCGTCTCGGCGGCGACGCAGCAGGCGACCATCACCAAGCTTCAGGGGCTTGGCGTCCACGCGCTTCGGATCGTCCTCTACTGGGGTCTGGTGGCGCCGAGTCCCAAGCACCGCACGCGGCCGCACTTCAACCAGGCGAGCCCGTCCGCCTATCACTGGGGCTCCTACGACGCGCTGATCGACGCGGCGGCGGCGCTTCACTGGCAGATCCTGCTGACGGTCAGCGGCGGTTTCGGCACCGTGCCGCGCTGGGCCACTCCGCACGGCGAGGATCAGTACACCGATCCGAACGCCACCGACTTCGGACAGTTCATGGAGGCAGTCGGCAAGCACTACGGCAAGAAGGTCAAGCTCATCTCGATCTGGAACGAGCCGAACCAGCCGCAGTACCTGCGACCGCAGTACGTCAAGGGCAAGCTGGTCTCGCCGTCGATCTACCGCGCCCTGTTCCTGAGCGCCTACAACGGGCTGAAGAAGTCCGGGAACTTCTCGGGGATGAAGGTCCTGATGGGCGAGACCTCGCCCGTTGGCGTCAAGGCCGCGGGGATCCCGGCACCGCTGGCGTTCATGCGCGGCGTGCTGTGCCTTGACTCCAACTACCACCCGATCGGCCACTGCTCGCTGCTCCCCGCCGACGGCTACGCGCAGCATCCCTACACCGAGGGGCCGGGGCCGTTCTGGATCCCCAACAACCACCTCGATCCCAATCACGACGACGTCACGATCGCGACGCTCGGACGACTGGTGACGGCGCTTGACCGCGCCGCCAGCGCCGGCGCAGTCAAGCCCGGCCTGCCGGTCTATGTGACCGAGATGGGCATCCAGAGCACGCCGAAGCCGTATTACGGCGTCTCGCTCGCCCAGCAGGCGGAGTACGACGCGATCTCGGAGAAGATCGCCTGGAGTAACCCGAGAGTGGCCTCCTTCGACCAGTACCTGCTGCGCGACGACCCGCCGACCAAGAGCCACATCCCGCTCGTGAAGTGGTCGGGCTTCGAGACCGGGCTCGAGAGCTACAGCGGCCACAAGAAGCCGTCCTTCTACGAGTTCCGCCTGCCGTTCGTGGTGGCGCGGACTGGCACCGGCGTCTCGCTGTGGGGCATCGCGCGCCCCGTGGGGGCGCCGCCGAGCGGCCCCGGGAGCAGCGGTGGAGGCTCGACGGGAGCGACCGGGTCGACCGGCTCGACGACGAACTCGGGGCCGGTTCGAAGCGTCACGATCCAGTACTCCTCTGACGGCGGCAAGAGCTGGCGCACGCTGATGCACGTCCCGACCGACTCGAGCGGCGCGTTCAGTGCGAGCGGGAACTTCGCCGCCCACCGCCTGTGGCGCGTCAAGTGGGTGTCCGCATCGGGCACGGTCTCCGTCGGCGCCGCCACGCGCGCCTACTCGTCGAACGGAAAAGTCGACTACTAGGCCGGTTTTGCGGCGTAATCTTGGGCTATGCCCGAGCTGCCCGAGGTCGAGATCACCGTTCGCCGTCTGGATGCCGCGCTGCGCGGCGCCGAGATCGAGTCCGCGCTCGCGCCCGGGATCAACGCGCTGAAGACGTTTGCGCCGCCACTCGACGCGCTCGCCGGGCTGCGCGTCGACGGCGTGCGTCGGCGCGGCAAGCAGATCATCGTCGAGGCGGGCGGCACGCTCGCGCTGCTGATGCACCTGATGTCGGCGGGCCGCCTGCAGCTGTATGACTCGCGCGCCGGGCTTCGCGACCGCACCTCGCGGCTGCTGGTGCGGATCGCCGACGGGCGCGAGCTTCGCCTGCGCGAGTTCGGCACGAAGCAGGCCGCCTGGGTCAAGCTGCTCGAGATCGACGCGCTTGCCGGCGAGGAGTCGCTGACACGCCTTGGTCCCGAGGCTTGGCCGCAGCCGCCGGCCGATCTCGGCGAGCGTCTGGGCGAGCCGCGGCCGCTGCATGCGGCGCTGCGTGATCAGCACGTCGTCGCCGGCATCGGGCGCTCGTGGGTCGATGAGATTCTCTGGGAGGCGCGGCTCTCGCCCTTCAAACGCGGCTCCGACCTAGACGAGGAGGAGCTCGAGGTCCTCTCGGAGGCGATCGTCTCGACGCTCGGGCGCGCGCTCGAGCACTACGAGCAGGTGATCGAGCTGCCGATCCCTGACAAGCTGCCGATGCCGCTGCTCGTTCACCGCCGCGAGGGCGGGCCGTGCCCGCGCTGCGGCGCGACGCTCGCCGCGGTCAACTACGAGGATTACGTGATGAGCTACTGCCCGGAGTGCCAGACCGAGGGGCGCGTCCTCAAGGATCGCCGTCTCTCGCGGCTTCTGAAGTGATGCGCGCCAACCGCTCGATACCCGCGGCGACCGTGATCCCCGTCCTGATCTACCCGGACGTGCGCGCGGCGGTGGCCTGGCTCGAGCAGGCGTTCGGATTCGCCGAGCGGGTCAAGATCGGGGAGGACCACCGCTCGCAGATGAACGTCGGCGACGGCGGGGCCGTGATCATCGGCGACGTCCGCGGTGACCGCCGGCCGCCGCGCGAGGGGGAAACGACGCATTCGGTCATGGTGCGCGTAGAGGACGCCGCCGCGCATTGTGAGCACGCGCGCGAAAACGGGGCCGTGATCATGCAGGAACCGCAGGACCAGCCCTACGGCGAGCGCCAGTACAGCGCGGCAGATCCGTGGGGGCACCAGTGGACCTTCTCGCAGACGCTCGCCGACGTCGCTCCCGAGGAATGGGGCGGCGAGTCGATCTCGAGGGGCTGAGCGCTCGGCTCCGGCTAGCGCTTGATCCAGACCGAGAGCGTTACGAAGCCCCTCGGCGCGCAGTCGGCGTGGAGGCCAATCCGTGCCCTGCGCCGCTGACGGCACTCCGGCGGCGCGAGCCTGCATGATGGCGGCATGAGCTCGCCGGAGCGAGGCCCCGATTCGGGCCGCGACATCGCCGCCGAGATCGGCCGCGCCGGCTGGCAGCTGACACGCTGGCTGGCGGGGCTCGTGCGCGTGCGCGTCGTCGACGCGGTCGGGGGACCGGCGCGGGCACGCGTGATCACGCTGTTCGCCTGCGTGCTGGCGCTCAGCAGCGCCGACACCTCGACGATCGGTTCGATTGCGCCGCAGCTCGAATCCTCGCTGCACATCACGAATCTCGACATCGCGCTGCTGAGCTCGGCGACGCTGCTGGTCGGCGCGATCTTCGTGATCCCGTTCGGCCTCCTCGTCGACCGCGCTCGCCGGGTCCCGATCCTCGCCGTGACCGTCGTGCTGTGGAGCGTCGCGTCGTTTGCGAGCGCGATCGCCGGCAGCTACTCGACGCTGCTCTTGACGCGCCTGGTGATGGGGGCCGTCACCGCCAGCGCCGGGCCGGCGATCGCGTCACTCACCGGCGACTACTTCCCCTCGCGCGAGCGCGGCCGCATCTACGCCTACATCCTCGGCGGCGAGATCGCGGGCACGGCGGTCGGCTTCACCTTCAGCGGCCTGCTCGCGAGCATCTCCTGGCGCGTCGCATTCTTGGCGCTCGCGCTCCCGGGCCTGTTCCTTGCACGCGCGCTGTGGAGCACGCTGCCCGAGCCCAGGCGCGGCGGCCAGAGCCGACTCTCTCCCGGTGTCGTCGACCTGCGCGCCGCGGTCGTCGCCGGCGACCTCTCCGACACGCCAGACGAGGGCGCCGCCGACATCACCGAGGAGCTCGCCCACCAGCGTGTGCGCGAGCGCGGTGTCGATCCGGATCCGGCGCTGGTGCTCCGCGAAGACCCGACGAGGATGCGGCTTGGCAGCGCTATCCGCTACGTCCTGGCGATCCCCACCAACATGCTCCTGATCATCAGCTCGGCGCTCGGCTACTTCTTCTTCGCCGGGCTGCTGACGTTCATGGTCGTCTTCATGAAGGGCCACTACCGGATCGGCCAAGCCGAGACGAGCCTCGTCCTGCTGCTGTTGGTGATCGCCGCGGTGATCGGAACGCTTGTCAGCGGCCGCGTGACCGACGTCATGGTCCGGCGCGGGTTCGTTGAGGCGCGAATCTGGGTGCCGGCGCTCTGCTACATGGGTGCGGTCGTGATGTTCATACCGGGCCTGCTGATCACGACTCTGACGCCGGCGCTCTGGTTTGACATGGCCGGAGCGGCGCTGCTCTCGGCCGCGAACCCGCCGCTCGATGCCGCGCGCCTCGACATCATGCCCTCGGGCCTGTGGGGCCGGGCGGAGAGCGTGCGGACGCTCGCTCGCTCGCTCTCGCAGGCGCTCGGGCCGCTTCTTTTCGGGCTGATCGCTGACGCGATCGCCGGCATCGCGCTCCATCCGACGCCGATCGGCACGCACCCCGGCCAGGTGACCTCAAACAGCGCGACAAGCCTCGAGTGGAGCTTTCTGATCCTGCTCGCGACGCTCGCCGGCGCCGGGTGGTTCATGCTGCGCGCGCGCTACACGTATGCGCGCGACATCGCAACGGCGGCGGCGTCGCAGCAGGCGGTCGCCAGGGGGTAGCGCCGTTGAGGGCGCCGCAACGGCTGGTCACGCTGCAAGCGCGCTACGGCAGGGTGGGACGACCACGACTGACCCACTGCGAGGTGGGCCGGTCCCGGGTCCGGGCGGGAGCTGACGCCTGGCGGTTGTCGCTTGCTGGCCGAACGACGTGGAGACGACCCACGGTGTATCCGAGGAGATGCTGGAAGTGCTGTTGGCCCGCCGGCATCAGGGGAACATCGAAGGAGTTGGTAATCAGCAGCGGGCACCCTCGCCGGTACAGGCGGTCGATGATCGCGACGTGCAGTAGCCAGCGAGCGTCGGACACCGAACTCGTCAACGAGTACAGGAGAGCGCATTGCCGGTCTATGACCAGCCACGCCTCGGCGACGATGTCGCCTGCGGGGTCGGTGGCCGTCCAGCGCTCGGCATTCGTGCTGCTCGCATCTGGTCGATCGGAGGGCTTCCACGCCGCGAACTCGACGTACCCGCATTGGATTCCACGCTCGCGTGCCCGGCGAGTGTTGGTGCGTACGGCCTGACGTCGGCGGCCACGAAGGTAGGTCCCGAAGTCATCTGAGAGGTGAAGGACTCCTTGGGCGAGGCGAAAGCGTGGAATCCCCCACCGCCGCAGCGACAGGTGCTCTGCAATGAACACGCCGGCGCTCTCGTCTGAGACTGGCACCCCGACTGACGGCAGCTCACGGAGAAAGCTGAGCAGCGCAGGCAGGCGTAGCGCCTGCGCCGCTATGTGCCGGCCGTTTCGCAGGGACCCGAAGCGAATGGAGCGCGCGCAGTCGCTTGCCCCCGCCAACCACCGGCTTCGGTACCCCCGCCCCATTGCCCCAACCTACCCGATCTGAGTTCTAGCTAAGAATTAGCGAAGGCTCATCAAAGCTAATCAGGCGGACGGCCCGCCGCTGGACTCACGGCGGAGCTTTCCGCGCCGGTCGTCCCCTACCTCAACCCCAAGGCTGACACGCCGGGCTCGACAAGCGTGAGCGGCGTGTTCTGGCGGCCGAGCTGTCGCCGTGCGCCCCGCCCCCGACTTCACGCTCGACAACCAGGACGGCGAGTCGGTCAGCCTCTCCGACTACCGCGGCGGCCACTGGGTCGTCCTCTACTTCTAGCCCAAGGCTGACACGCCGAGACATCGCGACAGCAGCCGTGGGAGGGGAGCGCTCAGGCGTCTGCGCTAGACGGCCGGGAAGATGCCGACGCGCCCGAAGTCGTGCACGGATCCGTCAGCGAATCGGACCGACCAAACCTGACCTTCCATTCCAGGCGGAAACAGCTGCGCAGGGCCTACTATCTCGGCGATTCCGCTCATGTCTCCATGGACCCGAACGTGCTGCCTCGCCGCGTAGAGGTCGGTCGCGCTCGCCTGGCGGAGGTCCGTGCCTACTTCTTCGCTGACGTAACGCTCTCCGGTCTCCAGTCGCCGCAGCACGGTGTAGACGGCAGACGGGAACAGCAGCCCGTCGTAGGTCGGGGAGAAGCTCTCTGAGCGTGGACTGACGCCCGTGATTCGGCCGATGTTCGGAGGGGCACTCGTAGGTCGCGCCACAACGACGTGGTGGTCCGAGAGCACGCTCGCGATGATAGACCGGCGCTGGCGCGATCGGACCGCAGCCTTATACGATCCGCCCCATGCTCGATCCCGGCGCCGCCGCCCCCGACTTCACGCTCGGCAACCAGGACGGCGAGTCGGTCAGCCTCTCCGACTACCGCGGCCACTGGGTCGTCCTCTACTTCTACCCCAAAGCGGACACCCCGGGGTGCACGGTCCAGGCGTGCGGCGTCCGCGACCGCGACGCGGACTACGCGGGCGCAAACGCGGTCGTGCTCGGCGTCTCACCCGACCCGGTGAAGTCGCTTCGCAAGTTCGCCGACAAGTACGGACTGGCGTTCACGCTGCTCGCAGACGTCGACCACAGCGTCGCCGAGCGCTACGGAGTGTGGGCGGAGAAGTCGATGTACGGACGCACCTACTGGGGCAACCTGCGCGCCACATTCATCGTCGACCCCACAGGTGTGATCCGCCACGTGATCCCGAAGGTCACGCCAAAGACTCACGACGACGAGGCGCTGGCGGCGATCGCCGCGCTCGCGTGAGTCGGTCGTCGGCGCGCCGCAATAGCTAGCGTTTAGCGGGCACACCGAAGTCCGGGCCTCGCAGGGGCCGCCGCAAATCCCGGAAAGGAAACCGATGTCGAGCGTGACGTTGCTTGAGGAGATCGACGAACTGGAGCGCCGGATCGCCGTGGCGCGCCTGGGCGGCCCGTTGCTGGCCGTCGCCGACGACGAAGAAGATGAGGACGACCTCTTCGGGGAGGACGATCTCGGCTTCGACGACATCGACGAGGAGGACCCCGACGACGTCGACGGCGAAGGCGATCACGACGAGGATGAGGACTCCAACGACGACGACGCCTGAGCCCTAGCGCGACGCCGCGCTGGGCGTCCGCCCAGCGCGTAGGCTTGGCGGGCAGGTGGCTGCAACGCTCGCCTCTGCGTCGTTCTCGAGCAGCGTTTCGAGCTTCTTCAGCGCGGTCGGCAAGTTCTTCTCCGATCTCGCGGCGGTGCACTGGGGCGCCCTCGCGCTCGGGGTGCTGTTCTTCACGGCCAACCTGACGCTTCGCTCGCGCGCGATCTTCAACAGCATGCGTGCCGCCTACCCCGGCGTCCGCTTCCAGTGGCGGCGGATCTGGGGTGCTTACTTCGCCGCGGTCGGCTTCAACAACGTCGTGCCGGCCCGCGGTGGCGACGTCATCAAGGTCTTTCTCGCCAAGAGCGCGATCCCCGACTCGACCTACGCGACGGTGACCGCCTCGATCTACACCGAGGCGCCGTTCGACGTTGCGGTCGGGGTGATCGTGCTGATCTTCGCCTTGACCCAGGGCGTCTTCCCCAAGCCCCCCGACTTCGCGAAGCTGAACGCGTTCGACCTCTCGTTCCTGGCGTCGAACTTCCGCCTCACGCTGTTTCTCCTGACGCTGCTCGCGATCGCGGTCATCGTCGCCTTCGCCCTGCTCTCGCGTCGCGTCGTCGCATTCTGGGCGCGGCTTCGCCAGGGCCTGACGATCCTCTTCGACCGCCGCCGCTATCTGCGCCAGGTCGTGGCGCTACAGGCCTGCGCGTGGCTCTCGCGCGCGGCGGCTTTCTGGTTCTTCCTCGACGCCTTCCGGATCGGCGGCTCGGTGCGCAACGTGATGCTCGTCTTCGCCGTCAACTCGGTGTCGGGGATGATCCCGCTGACGCCCGGCGGGATCGGCATCCAGCAGGCGCTGTTCGTGCGCGTCTTCGCGAAGAAGAAGGCGCTGATCGTCGCCTACTCGGTCGGCCAGCAGATCGTGATCGCCGCGCTGACCGCGGGCGTCGGCCTCTTCGCGGTCCTCTTCATCTTTCGCTTCCGCTCCTTCAAGGAGGTCATCCACGCCGGCCGCGCCGACCGCGCGCAGGAGAAGCGAGGGGCCGCGAGCGAGGAGCCGCCCGGCGCTACTGGAGTCCGGCGCGTGCCTCGCGAACGAGTGTGACCGCCTCGGGGAAGACGAGCGCCATCACCGAGCGGATCTGCGCAGCCTGCTGCTCCGCCGTCCCCTGGAGGTTGATGCGGTTGACCGCCGCGACGGTCATATCGACGGCGAGCTTGATCGCGTTGTCGGCCCAGGCAAGCCGCTGCTGGCCCTGCATCTGGTCGGCGAACTCCGCCATCCGGCGCTGAAGCTCGTCCGGGTCGCCGAAGAGGCCGCCGAATCCCTCCATGGGCGAAGCCTATCGAGCGCGCCCCCAATACACTTCGCGCGGCCATGGCCGACGCCGAGCGCCAGCTGCAGGTGGAGGGCGCTCAGCGCGCGCGCGTCGGCGCGGCCGCGGTCCTCGGCGGCCTGCTGTTCTTCGGCGGGCAGGTGCTGATCACGCTGATCGGCGCCAAGGAGAAGTCGATCGGCATCCTCCAGGGTCTCGCTCCGGCCTTCAACGGCCAGGCGGCGGCGCACGTCGACCCGCGCACCGTCCACGAGCAGTTCCTCGTTCACTACCAGTGGAGCCTGATGGGCGGCTTCGTGATCAGCTGCTTCGGCGTTCTGCTGATGGTCTTCCCGCTGCGCTACCTCGGCGCCGCCGAGGAGCTCCGCTCGGCCGCGCCGTCGCCGATCGGCCGCTACGCCGCGATCGGGGGCCCGGTCATGTACGGGATCTTTCTGCCGGC
>Ga0070733_10003129_pt1 | contig 11420 bp, 11 predicted proteins | sample Coa_R1_9_FD_66450 | JGI IMG/M metagenome (GOLD analysis project Ga0070733, IMG submission 66450) | Surface soil microbial communities from Centralia Pennsylvania, which are recovering from an underground coalmine fire - Coalmine... | ecosystem: Environmental > Terrestrial > Soil > Unclassified ... | reverse complement strand
CAATACGGCGAAGGCTGCCTTTCGGATCAACTGCTGGGGCAGTGGTTCGCGGAAGTCGTGGGGCTGGGAAAACTCTTACCGCGCGATCACGTTCGCGGCGCACTGGCTTCCATTTTCCGCTATAACTTCAATACCGATTTTTCCGATTTTGCCAACGCGCAACGCATCTACGCGCTGAACGACGAGAAAGGCCTGCTTCTGTGCAGTTGGCCCAAGGGCAAGCGGCCGGCGCTGCCTTTCGTCTATTCGGACGAAGTCTGGACAGGCATTGAATACCAGGTGGCCGCACATTTGATCTACGAGGGCATGGTCAAGGAAGGCTTGGCCCTCGTGGAAGCGGCCCGCGCCCGCTATGACGGCACGCGGCGCAATCCGTGGAACGAGATCGAGTGCGGGAACCACTATGCGCGCGCCATGTCAAGCTGGTCGGTGCTCACGGCCATCGCGGGCTTCGGCTATTCCGCTCCCCATAAAGAAATCCGATTCCGCCCGTGCGTTTCCGCGGCGCAGTTCCGATGCCTGTATTCGGCCGGCGCTGCTTGGGGCAGCTATGCGCAGCAAGCGACAAAGCAAAAACTGGACGCGCAGATCGCGGTGGAAGGCGGTGCGCTCGAACTGGCCGTGGTGCGCGTACCGTTTTCCGGCGGGCACGTCAAGGTCTCTTCCGCGGCGCCCGCGACCGCCGAAGCCGCCGGGGGCGAAGCCGTTGTGCGGCTCAACCCCCCTGTGAAACTGTCCGGTGGCGAGCGACTGAGCCTCACACTGACCGGATAGGCCGCCGAAAAAGGCCAAAAAGGTCCATAAAAACGGGTAGTTGCGCCAACTTCGTTCAAAGGGTACAATTTGAGTTCAAGCAATCTACGGAGAGAAATCACATGGAATGGACAACCCCGGACTTTCAGGAAGTTTGCCTAAGCTGCGAAATCAATACCTACTCTAGCCCCGAGTACTAAACGGCCCGCGTGCGGGTCAAGGTCCTCGGTTCCGCCGCGGGTGGCGGATTCCCCCAGTGGAATTGTGCCTGCTCGAACTGTCGTCGTGTTCGCCAAGGCAATCTGCGCGGTTCGGCTCGTATGCAGGCTCAGATTGCGATTTCCTCCGATAACCGCAACTGGTATTTGTTGAACGCCTCCCCTGATTTGGCCCGCCAGATCGAAGCTTTTCCCGCACTGCAGCCGGTTGCCCGTTCCCGAGAGACGCCCATCGCGGCCATCGTGCTTACCAGCGCGGACCTGGATCAGATTTTGGGCCTGGTTTTGCTAAGAGAGTCGCAGCCGTTGCGCGTATACTCCACACCGTCGATCCGGAAGCTCCTGGTTGAGAATAATATTATCTTTGGGATGTTAAGGGGCCAGACCACCTGGGATGAAATCGCTCCAGGAAAGGATTTCGAGCTTTCCTCGGTGGACGGCACTGGTTCCGGCGTGCGATGTCTTCCGTTTCCACTTGGCGGGAAATATCCGTACTATGTGGGCGGTGGTCTGGCTGCATCGCTCGCACCTTGTGAGGCGCTGCTAGGCCTTCAATTGAACGCTTCGAAATCTGGTGGGCGGATTGTATACATGCCTGCCGCGCCGCGAGTCGAAGAATCCTGGATGGAATGTCTCGAGAATTGCGATGTTCTGCTGTTCGACGGGACCTTTTGGTCGGATGACGAATTGATTCAGGTGCGAGGGGGCGGCCCAACCGCTCGCCAAATGGGACACATTCCCCTCTCCGGCCACGGCGGGAGTCTGGAGTTGCTGTCCGGGTTGAAGCGCCCGCGCAAGTTGTTCATTCATGTGAATAACACCAACCCGATACTGGACGAAGCCAGCACGGAATATGGCCAGGTGCGCGACGCCGGTTGGGAAGTTGCCGTCGACGGCATGGAATTCGATCTGTGATGCCTGCTTCGGAGTCCGAGTTGTTAAGCGCCGGAGAACTGGCCGCGTGTCTTCGGGCCATTGGTGAAGAGCGCTACCATCATCGCCATCCATTTCACGCGCTGATGCATGAAGGTCGGCTCACGCGCGGGCAATTGCAGGCATGGGCGCTCAATCGCTACTACTATCAAAGCCAGATTCCCATTAAGGACGCCATAGTGCTCTCGCGCAGCGACGATCCCGAGTTCCGGCGGCTCTGGCGGAAGCGCGTGGTGGATCACGATGGCGAACGCGCGGGTGACGGCGGCATCGAACGCTGGCTGCGCCTGGCGGAAGCGACCGGGCTAGGCCGGGAGCGCGTTGCCGCGGGCCGCGAGGTTCTGCCGGCGGTTCGCTACGCCGTGAACGCTTACGTGGATCTTGTTTCGAAGAAGAGCCTGCTCGAGTGCGTGGCATCGTCTCTGACCGAAATGTTTTCCGGACAGCTCATTGCGTTGCGCATGGATGCGCTGCGAAAACATTATCCCTGGCTGGAGCACGGCCTGGCCTATTTCGAGGCTCGTCTCACCCAGGGTCCGGAAGACGCCCGATTCGCGCTGGACTGGGTCACGCGTCATGCGCGCACGCGGGCCGAGCAGGAACTCGCCATGGACTCCCTGCGCGCCAAGTGTGACATCTTATGGGCGCAGCTGGACGCACTGTACTTTGCCTACGTAACACCCGGTTGGCCTCCGCCCGGCGCATTCCGGATGATCGAACCATGAACCCGGTCTCCGGCGAGGCGCGGCCCAAGCTCCGGCCGGGTTGCCGGTTGAGTCGCTCCGAGCAGCAGGGCGTGGTGTTGCTGATACCGGAGGGCGCATTGCGCCTGGTAGGCCCGGGTGAAAAAATCGTGGAGCGCTGCGACGGCGAGCACACGTTGGACGAGATTGTCCGCGACCTCAAAGCGGAGTTTCCATCGGCGGACCCTGCTCGGGTGGAAGCGGAAGTAACCGCGTTTCTCTCGCGGCTGTATGAGAAACGAGTCTTGGATCTCTGACCATGCCCTCAGGTCCACTCTCTCTGATTGCCGAGATCACTCACCGCTGCCCCCTGCATTGCGTCTACTGTTCGAATCCGCTGGAAATGCAGAAGCGCGACAAGGAACTCACTACCGAAACGTGGGTGAAGGTGTTCGCATCGGCAGGGGAACTGGGCGTTCTGCAACTGCATTTGACCGGGGGCGAGCCGCTGGCGAGGGCGGACCTGACCGAACTGGTTTCCGCCGGCCGCAAAGCCAATCTGTACGTAAACCTGATCACATCCGGCATCGGGCTGACGGCCGGCCGGCTCGAAGACCTGGTTGGCGCCGGCCTGGATCACATCCAGTTGAGCTTTCAGGATGCGGAAGAGGACGCCGCCAACGAGTTCGCCGGGGCTCGCGCCCATGCGCGCAAGATCGAACTGGCCCGGCTCATCAAGCGGCATCGTGTGGCTTTTACGGTCAACATGGTGGTGCATTGCGGGAATATCGATCGGCTGGGGCAGTTGATCGCCTTCGCGGAACAGCTGGAAACGGATCGTCTCGAGGTCGCGCACGTGCAGTACTACGGATGGGCGCTGCGCAATCGCGAGGCCCTGCTTCCGACGCGCCCTCAATGGGAGCGGTCGCTGGCGGTGATCACAGCCGCGCGCGAACGCCTTGCTGGCCGGATGCGGATCGATTTCGTCGCGCCCGACTATTACGCAAAATATCCTAAAGCCTGCATGGGTGGATGGGGCCGCGGCACCATCCTCATCGATCCCGCCGGGCACGCGTTGCCCTGTCACGCCGCCACCACGATTCCAGATCTAGCGTTCGATAACGTCCGCGACCGCGCGTTGCGGTGGATCTGGGAGCAATCACCGGCCTTCCAGAAATTCCGCGGCGAAGGCTGGATGCCGGAGCCGTGCCGGAGCTGCGACCGGCGCGCGTTGGATTTCGGTGGATGCCGCTGTCAGGCGCTGGCGATTGCCGGTGACGCCGCGGCGACCGATCCGGTGTGCACGCTCTCGCCCATGCACGGGCTGGTGGAGGCCGTGGTGGCTCGTGTGAACCGGAGGGAGGAAGAGTCCATCCCGATCTCGCAGGCTGCTACCGGGTGGGTGTATCGCGTCGACCCGCCGAACGCTTGAACGGTGTCGATGGCGAGCGGCCAGTAACGTACCGCAAGAGAACCTCAGGAACAGGTTTTTGATCTCAGCTAGCGCGCGCGCTTCATTTCTTTCGGGCAACGTTAAGAGTGAACAAAGCGTCCTCAACCGGCTCGTTGATGCGTGCCACCGAAAATGTGGTGGTGCGGAGATTCTCCGTTTGGTGGGCGGCTGATTGCACTGCCGATTTCGTTCCCGTGACCCGGCGGAGGATGATGAATCGCGCCTTGTCGATCCAAAGTTTTTCAGGTTGGGGTTCCGTTCCCGGTAACAGTTGATGCTGCTCGCGCTCGACCTCGACTACGTTGCAGTCGACCTTCTCTCCACCGATGTCAACTGCCTCCGGATCCAGAAGGGTGGCCTTCTTGACACCCTGGTCGATGTCCTCGAAACCGACCACCAAAGTTCCATTGAGAATATTCAGGTCATCGGTGCCGGCCGCTTCCTGTTTCAGTTCCTTTGTGATGGACCGGTAGCGAGACAGCGTCCGGCCGTCCGACACCCTGATCCAGTTACCGGCGTTTGGGTAGCGAAATTCGACCCTGAATTTGTTGGGTGCGGTATAGGCGACGACGAATTCAGTTTCAGAGGTAGACCTTGCTCCCACCGAATTCGTCTCGGAAACGGTCGCACCCTCAAAATGGTAACTGGTCAAGCCGCGATAGGTCTGCCCGACTTTGCCGAGGATTTGCATGGCGTCCTCGCAGAACGCGGTTCCAGTTGCCAATAGAAACGACAACATCAGATTTGAAACGATTCGTTTTTGATGCATGCGAGCTCACCCTTCCTTCCCCGCGCAGGCTTAAGAGCACAGCTAGCCAGCGAGCGCACTGATACCGGGTTGATTGTGCCGGATGGAACCCCAGAGCGATATCCCTCTGAGGCTGTAATTTCTCTTACTCTCTCCCGCTAGGCAAATTTTTCGGCGAGTCGAGGCTGGCAGCCTTCTCCCCCCCGGACCAAGTACGAAAACCCACAATTACAGCGGCTTAGCAGCTTAAAATACAGCTTCGATGGCATGGTGGGCCATATGGAAAGTCGATCATCCTGAGAACGGAGGCGACTTTATGATGCGCAGTTTGTCAGTCCTGGTGACAGTGAGTACAGCCGTATTTGTTTGTGCCGGGTTTCTGCCAGCTTTGAGAGCGGACGAGTGGAACAAAAAGACCACCGTCACTTTCGCCGAACCGGTGGAAATCCCCGGTCAGGTGCTGCCGGCGGGTACTTATGTGTTTAAGCTTGCGGATAACGACGCCGACCGCAATGTCGTCCAGATCTTCAACAAAGACGAAAACCACATCTATGCTACGATCCTTGCGATTCCCGATTATCGTCTGGAGCCCTCGGGTAGAGCGGTGATCAACTTCGAGGAGCGGGCATCCAACGCTCCGGAAGCCGTCAAAGCGTGGTTCTATCCTGGGGACAATTATGGATGGGAGTTTGTGTATCCACACTCTCGGGCAATAGAACTAGCAAAACGTACAAATCAGAATGTGCTTTCGATGCCATCGGAAATGGCGGCCAATACCAAAAAGCCCGCCAAGTCCATGCAGGAACCGAGCGTCATGGCCATGAAGCAAGTGCCGGTTACAGCCGTGAAACCCAGCGGCGAACAGATGGCCATGGCACAGGCGGTCCAGACCAAACCGAACCAGCCTTCCAATGCAACCACGCAGATAGCAGCAAATCGGCAACCCAAAATGCCGTCTACTGCCAGTCCGATCCCACTGTTAGGTCTGATCGGCTTATCCTTGGTTAGCCTTGGAGCCGCTCTTGGAATTTGGAGACGCGTGCATCGGCTGAGTTGAAAGTGGGAGTGGGGTTGCGAAGAGGCGCTTTCGAGCCATGAAAGCGCCTTTTGTTGTGCTCCTCACGCGAAGCTTTCGTCGCGCGCGCTGACTGCATCGTCGCGGCAGCGTGGCCGCTACCGCCGCGTTGGGGGCTCAATGAGGATGCGAAAACAACAGGCAAGGCAAACCGCTCTCTGGGCCCGCTCCCTTCCGCGCGCGTGCCAATACGCGTTTCTCACTGCGGGCTTTGGGCTCTTGGGTTATTGCGCCTTTGTTTTAGCCGAGGCGTACCTTTACCAGGGGAACGAAGAACGGATATTCGAGGAGAAGACGCGAATCGTCGCATCGCACATTCCAGAGCCCGCCGCGCCAGCAATACCACATGCCGTGCTTGGAAAAATTGACATTCCGCGGGTGGGCATCTCGGCGATGATCGCCGAGGGCGATGACCGTCATACGCTGATGCGGGCGGTGGGTCACGTTCCGGGGACGGCGATGCCCGGCCAGCCTGGCAACGTCGTGCTGGCAGCGCATCGCGACACCTTTTTCCGCCCGCTGCGCAAGATTCACCGGGGCGACACGATCGATCTGACTACGTGGAACGGTTGGTATCGGTATCGCGTCGAATCCATCCAAGTGGCCGGGCCCGACGACATTGGTGTGCTGGAACCCACGAGCCAGTCCAAGCTGACGCTGGTGACCTGTTATCCGTTCTACTTCGTGGGGTTCGCACCGAAACGATTCGTTGTCCGCGCCACGGCAGTCACGGCCAGCCAGGTTTCATTCGAGACTCGAAAACGCGGGAGGGGAGGTCCGTGACCGCTCTCTGATCATCGCCAGCCCTACAAATCCCGTAGTGACGACTGGATGCCGTAGGCCTGTAGCAGGGGGTAAAACCGTCGATCTGCCGGGTGCTTAGGCTAGTTCGTTTCGCGGACTGCCGTTCTCGTCAGCTTCATGAGCTTGGCTTCTTTGTCGAACAGAAATGTCGCGACAGCGGCCGCCGCCAGGCTCATGACCATGAGGACCGCCACATCTAGCACTACGGGAAGATCGGCCGTCAGTCGCGAGGAAGTTTGTGGAGGCAGCAGAACGTGCTTGAACAGATCGATACCGTAAGTCATCGGGTTTAAGTACACGGCCGTGCGCAGCGCGCTCGGGAGTAATTTCACCGGGTACAAGCCGCCGCTCAGGAAAAACATCGGAAACACGACAAAGTTCATGATGGTGGAAAAGTTTTCTAGCGAGTCGATGCGCGCGGCGAGCAGCATGCCCAACGACGCGACGGCGAACGAAGTGATCAGCAAGCACAGCAAGATCGAGACCAACTGGAGAATCCCCAAGCGCAAATCGAGAAAGGGCGCCACAACCAGCAGCACGAGAGCCTGGAAAACGGATAGCAGCGAGCCGCCGGCGATTTTGGCCCAAACAATTGTGGCCCGGGATACCGGCGCGATGAGCATCATGCGCATGATTCCGAACTCGCGGTCGTAAACCGTTGAGAGCGAAGCCAGCATCGACCCAAAGAGCACGACGATGCCCAGCACGCCCGGAAACAGGAACTGTTGGTAAGAAATGCCTTGGTTGGTTTCGACCAGGCGTTGGAACCCTGGTCCGACCACGAAAAGCCAAAACAGAGGCCGCGCCAGGGAGCTGAATAACCGGCCCCTTTGCCGGAAGAACCGCTTGAATTCACGGGTCACAATGATCCCGGCGGCGCGCGCGCTTGACCGATAGTTCATCGAGTGTCGGGAATTGCGCTGCCGGTGAGCCGCAGGAAAACATCCCGCAGCGTGGGCCGCTCTATGTCAGACTGCACGGATCGGATCAGCTCCGCCGGCGAGCCGAGAGCGATCAGCTTCGCCTGATGCATGATTCCAACGCGATCGCAGCGCTCCGCCTCCTCCAAATAGTGCGTCGTGAGGAAAAGCGTAATGCCCCTCTCTCGCCGCAGCGTCTGCAAGAATGTCCAGAGATCGGCTCGAGCCTGCGGATCGAGGCCGGCCGTGGGCTCGTCTAGAAAAAGAATCCTTGACTGGTGCAAGACGCCGCGGGCGATGTCGACGCGCCTCCGCTGGCCTCCGGAGAGCCGCTTCACCAATGTGTCGTGGCAGCCGGCCAGCCGCAGCGTTTTCAATATTTCCTCAACCCGTTCGACGGCGTCGCGCTTCTTCATGCCATGCAGGTAGCAGTTGAAGAAGAGGTTTTCCGAAACACTGAGGTCCTTATCCAGCGTGGTTTCCTGAAAAACGAGCCCAATAGAGCCGCGCACGCGAATGGCGTGGCGCGCCACGTCGTACCCGTTCACCCGTGCGTAACCGGACGTGGGCTTGAGCAGAGTGCATAGCATGTGAATTGTGCTGGTCTTGCCTGCGCCGTTTGGGCCAAGGAACCCAAAAAATTCCCCGGGGCTGACCTTGAAGCTGACTCCTCCAACCGCTGTCACTTCCCCGAATTTCTTGACCAGATCGTGCGCCTCAATGGCGCCTGAGCCGGAGCTTTCTTCGCGGCTCGTCATCGCGGTTGGGACTCGCGGCGTTGACTTTGGAAAGATGTCGGCAAGGGCGAGAGCTTAGTAGCCTCCGCGCAGGCCGGATGAGGAAAAAGCTTCTGGCCCCAGCACATGCGCGGGGGCCCAGCCGAGATCGCGAAAAAGGCGGGGTGAGGCGCTGAGCACAATTTGAAAGCTCGATTCATCCGCCGGCGCTTCCGGAAGCTTGCCCGCTTGCGGAAATACCAAAGCCAAATATTTCAGGATAGTATACACGTCGCCTTCCTCCGGCACGCGAATATCAAACTGCTGCGAGCGGAAGCGTATCCCCGCGCCCATCTCCCACAGGCTCCATGCCAGGTAGGAGCAGCATTCGACGGCGCGCTCGAACCAGTCTTCCAGATGCGGCGGCACGTCGCGGTCGAGAAAAATTTCTACCGCGGGCTCTTGCTCGCGCGCGAATTCCCTCACCTGGAGGTCGCCGGTATGCGCGGAGGCTTTCCAATCCAGGTGGCGCGCGCTCTCGAAAGCTTCGTAAGGCCGGATGCGATAGAAATCGCGCCCCAGCCCGATCATATGGCTCTCGATTTCGCCCACGATAATAGACAACAATTCCGCAAACCCACCCTGCGGCTCGATGGACGGATACACCAGTACCTCGCGGCGCAGCATCACCCGAGCGGTCTTATCCAAAAATCCGAATGGAAATCGCGTGGTGAACGCAAAGCTGTTCTGCCGGTGCGTGCCCCGCCGCGCAAACCTCACGTCGACGCTTTCCTCCAGAATCGCCCCTCCCGGAATCACGGGAAAGTAGACCGGCGCGGTGAGAATGGCGGGCTGCTCGCGCACCCGGCCGAGTTTTACCGGACCGCGCTCCGCCACGCCGGTTACGTGAATCGAGAAGGACGGCATCCACCCTTTGAGATTCCGCACGTAGAGCTTGGCGCGCGCCGCACGCCCGGCGGAGATATGCTCGGGCAGCAGCAGGTCCAGTTCCAGGCCCGCGAGACATAAGCGGCTGATGAAGCCCGAAACCAGCAGAGTCGCGAGCATCGTGGCGAGAATCAGGAACAGCAGGTTGTTACCGGAAACGGCTGCCGCCGCTGCCACCAGAATGATGGCGAAGGTGAAGAGCAGCCCCCCGCGCGTAATCCGGTAGCGGATCCCGCGTCTGAGGCCGTAGTAAAGTTGTCGGATGCGTTCGCGCACGGATAACGCCGCTCCTTCTGTTGTGTCACAATCTACCAACTATGTCGAGCGCTCCGGTAATTGAGCCAAAAGCGCGTCTGCGGCGCGAACTGGGACTCTGGGCCCTGGTCTTCTACGGCATCGTGATGATCCAGCCCGCTGCTCCCATGCCGCTGTTCGGCGTAGTGAGCCAGGTGGCCCTGGGGCACATGGTCACTACTTTGGCGATCGCCATGTGCGCCATGATGCTGACCGCGCTGAGCTACGGGCGCATGGCGCGCGTCTATCCCAGTGCCGGTTCCGTCTACACCTACGTCAGCCGCGAAATTCACGCGGGGGCGGGTTTCGTGGCGGGCTGGAGCACTATGCTCAGCTATCTATTCAATCCCATCATCTCCGTAATCTGGTGCTCCAAGGCCGCGGTAAATGTGTCACCAGTGATCCCGTTTTCTGTGTGGGTGGTCTTTTTCGCGCTGCTGTTCACCATGATGAATCTGCTCGGCATTCGAACCAGCGCACGGACCACGCAAGCGTTGGTGCTCGGCATGGTCGCGGTAATTGTGACTTTCCTGGTATCCGCGGCTCGATACGTGCTGCACCTACCCGGAGTCGACGCGGCATATCTGACCAGGCCGATATACGATACCTCGACGTTTTCTTTTCACGCGGTCGCCACCGGCACTTCCATCGCGGTCCTGACGTTTATCGGTTTCGACAGCGTCTCCACGCTTTCCGAAGAGGCCCACAATCCGCGGCGCAATGTTCTGCTCGCAACCGTGCTTACCTGCCTGGTCGTCGGCATTCTTTCGATCATCGAGATTTACGCCGGACAACTCGTGTGGCCGGATTACAAAAACTTTCCCGATGTCGACACCGCCTTCTCGTTTGTGGCCGGTCGCGCCGGAGGTATCGCCATGTTTCACATGGTGAATTTCATGCTGCTGGTGGCTCAGCTCGGCTCCGGCATGGCCGTGCAACTCTCGGCGGTGCGCTTGCTCTACGGAATGGGGCGCGACGGCGCCATCCCCAAAAGCTTTTTTGGCGCGATCGAGCCGCGGCGTGGCATTCCGCGCAATAACGTGCTGTTCACCGGCGCGCTGGTCCTGATCGGCGCGTTTTCCGTGAACTACCAACTAGGCGCCGAATTGCTGAATTTTGGAGCGTTCATCGGCTTCATGGGAGTCAATGCGGCGGCTTTTGTTCGCGGACGCCGGAACTGGCGGGAGTGGCTTCCCGCGGCGCTCGGCTTTCTGATCTGCTTCGGGATCTGGGCCAGCCTGCGACCGCCGGTGCTCATCATGGGCTGCCTCTGGATGCTGGCGGGCGCAGCTTATGGGGCATACCGGACTAACGGGTTCCGCCGAAAAGTCGAGTTTGTGGAAGCGCCGCTGGATTGAGCCGCACGGCAGCAAGGGCCGTCCCAAGCTATGATGAGTCTTCTATGAGAACAGGAAGTTGCCGTGAGATCCAACTGACATGAACGCGAGATCCTCCCGTCTTCTGCTCATGTTGTGCGCGGCCGTGGCCCCGGCTGCCGAGCCGCTGCATGAAACGTATCGCGTTACCGCCGACAAGATAATCGACGCTGCGCTCGAAGACCACGCCGGCTACGAAAAGCTTTCCTATCTCTGCGATCGCATCGGCAATCGCCTCAGCGGATCGCCGGCGCTCGAGCGTGCCATCGAGTGGAGTGCGGCCCAGATGAAGAAAGATGGACTGGAAAACGTGTTGACGCCGCCGGTCAAGGTGCCCCACTGGGTGCGCGGGCGTGAGAGCGCCGCGCTGGTCGAACCGGTCCGCAAGCCGCTGCACATGCTGGGCCTGGGCGGCAGCGTCGCCACTCCCGCGGAAGGCGTTACGGCGGAAGTGACTGTGGTGGCGAATTTTCAGGAGCTGGAAAGCCGGGGACGCGCC
>Ga0070733_10003127_pt1 | contig 11422 bp, 10 predicted proteins | sample Coa_R1_9_FD_66450 | JGI IMG/M metagenome (GOLD analysis project Ga0070733, IMG submission 66450) | Surface soil microbial communities from Centralia Pennsylvania, which are recovering from an underground coalmine fire - Coalmine... | ecosystem: Environmental > Terrestrial > Soil > Unclassified ... | reverse complement strand
AGCGCCGATGCAAGTCCGGAATGGATGGCGGCCTTCGGGCCGCCTCCGTGGTCAGCCCGCCGCTCCATCTAAGAACGGACGAAATTTTGCCCAACTGATGGGGTCCACCTCCATCAGCTCCGCACCGAGCTGACCGGAAACATGAGCCGGCTCCGCGAAGAACTGGTCGAGCAAATGCGCGATATGCAGACCGAAGTCCTGCGTGCTTTCCACGGCTCGGCGAGCCCGATTGAAATTCGGCTCCGCGCGCTGCCCAACATGGAAGAGCGCCTCGTTCTGCTCGAGGAGCGGGTTAGCGCAATCGAGCGCCGCGAGAAACGAACCTAAGAACCTCGCCCGCCCGGCGCGCCTGACTCGCTATAATCGAGCATCCATGGCGATTGATTGGTTCCCGCTCTGGCTGAGCCTGCGGGTGGCGTTAATCTCGACGGCGCTGGCGCTGGCCGGTGGCCTGTGGCTCGCGTACGTGCTGGCCAATCGCGATTTTCGCGGCAAGGATATCGTGGACGCCGCGGTAACCCTGCCATTGGTGCTGCCGCCGACCGTGCTGGGCTACTATCTTCTGGTGCTGCTGGGGCGCGCCAGCCCCTTCGGGAAACTGTGGGAGAGCGTATTCGGTTCTCCGCTGGTATTTACCTGGAAAGCGGCGGTGGCGGCGTCGCTGCTGCACGCACTGCCCCTGCTGGTGAAGTCGGCGCGCGCGGCTCTCGAAAGCGTGGACCGCAGTTATGAACGCGCGGCCCGCAACTTGGGCGCCTCTGAGTGGAGCTTATTCTGGCGCGTGACCTTGCCGCTGGCCCGGCGCTCCATCCTCGCAGCCGCGGCGCTAGCGTTTGCCCGTTCGCTGGGCGATTTCGGCGTCACCTTGATGGTGGCGGGCAACATCCCGGGGCGCACGCAAACCGTGGCGGTGGCTATCTACGACGCCGTGGAATCGGGCAACGGCGCGGTGGCCAGAATGCTGGTGCTCGTGGTTTCGGCCGTCGCGCTCCTGATTCTGACGCTGGCCAATCGCCTCAGCCCCAGCCGGATTTGAGGCCGCGATGCTCCAAGCGCGCCTTCGCAAGACTTTCCTACCCAAGCCCGATTCCGCGGGCTTTTCGCTCGATCTGGAGTTCTCCGCCACCGCCGGCGTAACGGTCCTATTCGGTCCCAGCGGCGCGGGCAAGACCCTGGTGCTCGATTCGATCGCTGGTTTCGTTGAGCCCAGCGAAGGCCGAATTCTGCTGGACGACGATATTCTTTTCGATGGCGCAGCCCGCGTGAATTTGGCTCCCCAAAGGCGCCACTGCGGTTACGTTTTCCAGAATTACGCCTTGTTTCCGAACATGACGCTACGCGAAAATTTGGAGTTTGCGGCCGAGCGCAGGCCACGCCTGGAGCGCCATCGGCGCGTGAATGAGATGTTGGAAAAGTTCCGGCTCGCCGCAGCCGCCGGCCGCCGTCCGCATGAGGTTTCCGGGGGACAAAGGCAGCGCTGTTCGATCGCACGCGCGCTGATTGGAGCGCCTAAGCTGCTTCTGTTAGATGAGCCTGCAACCGGGCTCGATGCTCCCTTGCGAACGGAATTCTATGGTGTGTTACGGCAGGTTCAGGAGGAGTTTAATACCCCGATGCTGCTCGTAACGCACGATCTTGACGAATGTTTCGAGTTGGGCGAAGAGATGCTCGTCTTGCGCGACGGAAAAATTGTCCAGGTCGGGACGCCTCGCGAAATTCTAGACCAACCGGCGAACCTCGAAGTGGCGCGCTTGCTCGGGGCGTTCAATCTCCTGGAAGGTGAGATCCGCAGCCTCGACCCGGGCCGCAACATCAGCCGGGTATTGGTCGGCGAGTTTGAGATCGAAGGGCCCTATTTCCCCGGCCATCTGAAAGGTGATCACGTGACGCTCTGTGTCCGCCCCGAGCAGCTTGCAGTGGCGCCACGAAACGGCCGGCCGGGACCGAATCAAATCCCGGCCGATCTTACTCGCGCCATCGAAACGCCGCATGGGATGCGGCTCGAATTTTCTAATGGCATCGCCGTGGCGTTGGCACACAGCGAACATGAGCGCCTGCGCGATAATCGCGAGTGGGTAATTCAGTTCCCCACCGGTTTGCTGCGCATCGTGTAATCCGGCCAGCCGCGCAAATTTACGGGCAACTCTTGCTCACCATGGACAGATTGCTCACGCGGAGGCGTTCGCTCTCTTCGGGTTGTCCCGCTTTCACCTTCTTAGTCTTCATAGGCGTGCCGGTAATGGTCACTTTGTGTCCCACATGGGCTTTGAGGTCCACACCGATGTCGGCGCGTAAACCGAAGCTCTTCCCGCTATCGTCTTTAATCATGTACTCGTTCTTGGAGTCGCCTTGCGCGAGGCAACCCGTCACGTTCATGATCGTGTCCTTATTCGTGTTCGCCGTGTCTTTATCTTGGGCTCTCAGTGGAGCGCAGATGAGGGCGGCACCTACAACTGAACCAGCCAGTATTAAACGCGTCATTCCAACCTCCATGAAGGAGTTCCTTCATTTGATAGATACAAGCGAGCGCCTGTTTTTGACACGGTCCAACATTTTTTCCTGTTAATTTATGTCCAACCAGAGTGGAACGTGAATTGCAGCTCACTACACCGCTCTCACGGCGGCACTGACCGGCCGCGATCCCACCGGAATCACCGTGAGCAGAGCCGCCCGGCGGTCGCGGTTCCTGGTGATGGTGCCGACGCGCAGCACGGCGACGTCGCCCGACTTGCGGTTCAGCACCAGTGCGTATTGGTCGTCCGGGGTGACGGTCACGAAGCCAGGATCATTGCCCACCGATACCACCGCGATCACCCTCCGCGAGGCAATCTGCAAGATGCTCACCTCCCCCGACAGGGGACTGGCCACAAACAGCAACGCCTGCGAAGCGGCCATGGGCCCCGGAGCGCGCCCCGCCAGCACGGTCTCAGCCACCTGCGGCGTATGGTAGGGATACACGACTACCACCGCATCCATGCCATCCCCCGTGACGAAAAGTTGACCGCCGTCGGCGTTGAAACACAGGTAGTCGGGCCGGACCACCAGCGGCAGGTGCGTGATCAGGCGCGAGGTTGCGACATCGTATACGGACAAAACGCGCTGACCACGATTGGCCGCGATCAGCATGCTTGCGTCCGACAAAAAACGCAGCGCGCCGAAGTCCCCCGAACCCGCCGGATTGCCCAGTCGCCCGCCTCCGAGATCCACCAGATTCACACCTGATGTCAGGCTTACCGCGGCGGTCTTCTTATCGGAAGCCAATGCAAAATCCACGGGATCCTCAAGAAGAGGCAGCGTCCAGTCGACGGTGAACGTATCGAGCTCCACCCGGACCAGCGCTCGTGGATCGCGCGAGAGAACATACAGGGCCGCGCCATCGGCAGACATCTGCATCGACACCGCGGTGGAAGCAATCGTAAGCTTTCGAATGAAGCTCAAACGGTCGACACCGATCTCGTGCACTGTTCCATTGCCCGGCGTCAGGGCGTAGATCGATGGCCGTGCAGCGGCTGCCAGGACGCTGGTAGGAGCTCCGGCCAGCGCAATATGCCGGGCCACGGAGAGGGTCTCCAAATCCACCGCAGCCACCGCTTCGCCTTCCTCGTTGGCGACGAATGCATAGCCGCGGAAGCCCGCGCCGCCCCGGCCGCGTCCACATGCAGCCAAAAAAGGAGCCGCCAAGAAACTGCGCCTCGAAATCACACTTCCAGTGTAATCCATTGAAAATAAAAACATAACGGTCGCCTGCTTGTCTGGGCTATGGTTAACGTCAGGTAGGACGCTTGGGCCTTCTGGTACTCTCTTCTTAATGGGTGACTGCCGATTTTAAGGTTGACTGCCGATCTTAACTGGTTGACGGCCGATGGGAGCCGACCCGCGACACCCGAGCCGAAGTTGTCATTTCTATTTTTATGAATCTGCGGTCACTATTCAGTCTTTTTTCTTCGGATCTCGCCATCGATCTTGGCACGGCCAACACGTTGGTCTTTGCCAAAGGCAAAGGAATTGTCGTCAACGAACCCTCCATCGTCGCCATCAATAAAAACAACGGCGAAGTCGAAGCGGTTGGCAGGGAAGCCAAGGAGATGCTGGGCCGCACGCCCGGCAACATCGTGGCCATCCGTCCCATGAAGGATGGCGTCATCGCCGACTTCAAGGTCACGGAGCGCATGCTCAACTACTTCATCCAGAAAGCGCACGGCCGTAAGATGCTGGTGCATCCCCGCATCATCATCGGCGTGCCCAGCGAGATTACGCAGGTGGAAAAGCGGGCCGTCATCGATTCGGCCTATCACGCCAAGGCCAGTGAAGTGTATCTGGTGGAACAGGCCATGGTGGCGGCCATCGGGGCGGGCTTGCCGATTACCGAGCCGTCCGGCAACATGGTCGTGGATATAGGCGGCGGAACCACCGACGTGGCGGTTATCTCGCTCTCGGGAATCGTCTACTCGCGGTCGGTGCGGGTGGCCGGCAATGAGATGGATGACGCCATCATGCAGTATATGAAGCGCAAGTACAACCTGTTGATCGGCGAGACAACTGCCGAAAAAGTAAAGATGCAGATCGGCTCCGCCTACGCGCTCGACAAGCCGCTTACACTGGAGATTAAGGGGCGCAACCTGATCGAGGGAGTACCCAAGACGGTCACCGTCGACGATAGCGAGATTCGGGAAGCGCTCTCGGAGTGCGTCGCCACCATACTGAATGCGATCCGGGTGGCGCTGGAGCGCACGCCGCCCGAGCTGTCCGCCGATATCAGCGATCGGGGCATCGTGCTCACCGGCGGCGGCGCGCTGCTCAAAAATCTGGATAAGCGGATCCGGCAGGAGACCGGATTGCCGGTTTCGATTGCCGAGGATCCCTTGGCCTCGGTGGTGTTGGGGACTGGAAAAATGCTGACGGAGTTTAAGTTGCTCAGGCGTATCGCGATTGAATAGGCAGGACCGGTGGTATGGAACTTCTCATCAATCGGTACCGCAACCTCACGGTGCTGGTGATCGCCATTGTGGCGCAGCTCGCGCTGCTGGCTTACCAGGTTAAGGGTAACGGTGAAGTCCGGTTGATCCGCGTGTGGGCGGTGAGCGCGGTCACGCCGCTTGCGCGGTTGATCGAAGGCAGCCGCAGCAATATCTCCCGTTTCTTCACTGACTATTTCGTGCTGCTCGACGTTCGCGAAGAGAACAAGCGTATGCGAGTGGAGCTCGAACGAACTAAGCTGGACAACCAGTATTTACAGACCGAGCTCGCCACCGCCGATCGCGCCCGTTCGCTTGCGATTTTCCAGCAGCAGTCTCCTTCGAAAACCGTCGCCGCCCACGTGATCGGCAATAGCACCGCGGTGACTTCCAAAGTCGTTATCGTGGACCGCGGCACCAATAGCGGCATCGAAAAGGGGATGGCGGTGATCACACCGGACGGCATCGTCGGCAAAGTGACCGGTGCTTACCCGACCGCGTCTTATGTGCTTCTGATCACCGACCCCACCTTCGCCGCCGGTGTCATCTCACAAAAGAACCGCGTGCGTGGCACTCTCAAAGGCCAGGGCTACAGCACGGCCATGGTCGATTACGTTCAAAACGAAGAGCGGCTTGAAACCGGCGAGTGGTTCTACACCTCCGGCGACGATCGTATTTTCCCGAAAGGATTGCCGGTAGGCGAGGCCACCGTGGTGCGCCCCGGCAAGAGTCACAAGGAGATTTACGTCACGCCGAGCGGCCTCCAAAACGGCCTGGAAGAGGTACTCATAATCGTCGAGGGCGTGCACGCGCCGATCCCCGATAGCCGGCCCTCCAGTCAGAATGTGCGTCTAATGGCTCCGCCGCCCGGCGAAATTTCTTCGGTTCCCGCTCCTGCCGTGTCCGGAACGTTCACCACGGATGCCGATCGTTTGTCGGACCGCTACCGCAAAATTGGCGAGGCGGAAAAACACGTCTATGGCGGGCACAGCCCGGGCGCACCGAACTACAACATCGACCTGGACGCCGTCAGCCCGAAAGACGCCGTCAGCCCGAAAGACGCCGTCAGCCCGAAAGACGCCGTCAGCCCGAAACCCGCTGATCCGAAACCACCGAATCCCCCACCACCGGCGAACCTATCGCCGGGGAACAAACCGCTCGCGGCGCCGCCCGCGGCCAATCCATGACCAATATCGGGAGCGATTTCCGAGAAGAGTTCTCCGAAGTTCCTCTCAAAAGCCGGTCGTGGAAGTTCAACGCTGCAGCGATCGTGGGCATACCCCTGGCGGCCATTCTGTTTCAGGTGTACGTTCCCCGTTTTTTCGTGTATCTGTCGTACCTGGAGCTGCCGCTTCTGGTGACCGTGTACTTTTCGCTGATGCGAAGGTCGCCGGTGGCGGGAGTATTCTTCGGTGCGGGCATAGGTTTGGCGCAGGACGCGCTCTCGCCTCCTAATCCCCTGGGGATGTTCGGGATTGTGAAAACTTTGGTGGGATACTTCGCGGCGTCCGCTAGCCTGCGGTTCGATGTCGAAAACCCGATGATCCGCCTGGTGCTCGGCTTCTTCTTTTTTTTCTTTCACCAGTTTTTTTATTGGGTGCTGGCGCACGCCCTGCTGAGCGAAACAGTCGACTTTGACCTGGAGCGTACACTGGTAGTCGCCGTATTGAACGCCATGGTGGCGGTGCCGCTCTATCACATCTTGGATAAACTGAGGGTTGCAGCTTAAATAAGGAATCCGTGCCCACCAAAGATCTGGATTCAACGAATATTTCGGGCTCCTCCGGGCGGTTGTTGAAAGACGACACCCGCTTCGCGCTTACCCGCATCGCCATTTTCCAGTATGTTGCTGTGGGGATTTTCGTCTTTCTGATTTCGGGCTTTTGGATCCTGCAGGTGCGCGACGCCCAGGCCAACAGCGATTTGGCTGAGCGCAACCGCGTAAAAACCGTGCCGGTGCTGGCCCCGCGTGGAAAGCTCCTGGACCGCGACGGCCGCGTAATCGTCGATAATCAGCCCGCCTTCACACTCCTGATCACGCGCGAAAATCTGAAGCCGGAGCACATCGATGGAATCGCCGCGGGCCTGCAACTGGATCCGGAGGACCTCCGCGCGCGTCTCAAACGGTTTGAATCCCGGCCCAAATACGTGCCCTTGGTGATCAAGCAGGATCTGACCCCCTCCGACATCGCCTTTGTGGAATCGCATCGCGACGCCGACACGTTTCCCGAGATGGAGCTGGTGCAGAATCAGCGGCGGCTCTATCCGCGCAACGGTTTGGGCGCGCATGTGATCGGTTATGTGGGCGAAGTCTCCGAGCAGGAATTGAATTCATCGGACTTCGCCAAGTACGCGCAAGGCGATATCGTCGGCAAGGCCGGCATTGAGCGCCAATATAACGACATGCTGGTGGGCGTCGACGGCCAGCGTCGCGTGGTCGTAGATAGTTTCGGCCGCGAGCGCGAAGTGCTCGAAAGTACCGAGGCCACCCCCGGCAACAGCTTGCAGTTAACGCTCGATCTCGATCTGCAAGCCGTAGCCGAGCTTTCGCTCGAAGGTCAGCGCGGCGCCGTCGTGGCACTCGATCCTCGAACGGGCGAGGTGTTGGCTATGGTGAGCCGCCCGGCCTACGACCCCAACGCGTTCGCCACGCGCGTCAGCAACGACTACTGGAAACAGCTCACCTCCGACCCCAATAACCCGATGCTGAATCGCGCGATCCAGGCGCAGTTTGCGCCGGGTTCAACGTTCAAGCCGATTGTCGCGCTCGCCGGGCTCGAAACCGGGACCATCGACGAACATTTTACGGTGCGCTGCGGGGGAGGCGCGAACTTCTATGGGCGCTTCTTCAAATGCTGGGTGAAGGGCGGGCATGGTGGAGTGGATTTGCACGCCGGCATCGTGCATTCCTGCGACGTCTTCTTCTATACCGTGGGTAACAAGGTGGGCATCGACGGCATCGCCCAATACGCGGAGATGGCCGGCCTCGGCAAGAAGACCGGCGTGGATTTACCGAATGAAGCCGAGGGCCTGATGCCGTCCTCCAAGTGGAAGCTGCGGACGCAGCGCGAGAAGTGGTACGCCGGCGAGACGATTTCCGTGGCGATCGGGCAGGGCGCGGTGACGGTGACGCCCATACAACTGGCCTCTGCCATCGGCGGCATCGCCAGCGGAGGCGCGTGGTACAAACCGCATCTGGTGAAGAGCGCCGCTGCGCCCGAGCCTCGCAGAGGCGATCTGAATCCCGACAACGTGGCTAAAATCGTCTCCGGCATGTACGGCGTGGTCAACGAACCGGGCGGCACTGCGATTATGTCGCGCATTCAGGGCCTCGAGTTTTCCGGGAAAACCGGGAGCGCCCAGCGAGTTTCGAACGATCTGAGAAAATCGGGCAAACTCGACCGGAGCGAAGACAAGGACAATGGCTGGTTCGTGGGCTTCGCGCCCCGGGAAAATCCCGAGATCGCCGTCGCCGTTTTGCTCGAAGGCGGCGAACATGGCGCCTTGGCCGCCCCCATCGCTCGCGATGTCGTCAAGGCGTATTTCGATAAAAAAACCCGCATCACGCAGGCCACGCCTCACCCACCGCCGCTCGCGCTGCTCCGACTGCCTGAAGTGGTTGCGCGACACCGTTAGCTCATAGCGGTTGTCATGCCGGAAAAATATCCTTACGATGTAGTCGAGCCTCAGGTGCCTGTATTAGCTCAGACTTGATCTGACAGATCAAGTCTGAGCTAATACATATGATGCGCGTCTGCCCACCCCCAAACTGCCAGGCATTGGGGGCGCCGCGCGCCAGTTGGTCCTCCGCAAATCGAAGCCTCTCGGCCATGATGGGGGCGCCACCGTGGAATGCAGCGCTATATGTTCTGATTTCAAGCTAGGCGTCGGCTGTATAATCCATACATGAGATGGCTACCTATCTTCGTTCTCGTGTCTGCGAATCTGACGGCGCAACAGTCCTCGGTTGGTAGGATTTCGGGAATCATTACCGATCCCGAAGGCCGCGCTGTCAGGGTGCCTGTCCAGGTTGTCAACGCCGCAACTAAGGTTGCGTACCGCGGCACGGCCTCCGCGGCGGGCGAGTACTCGGTTTCGCAACTGCCCGCCGGAACATATCAGGTGACGGTGCAAGCCTTGGCGAATTCGTACCGGGCTTTCGTGCGCGACGATGTGAAGGTTGCGGCCGGGCAAACCATCAAGCTCGACATTCATCTGGAAGAGGGCTTCGCGCTTAATACCCTAGGCGATGGGCGGGAGTTTTTTCAGGACGTCGCCAGGTCGATTTCGGCCAAGCTGGTGATCCCGACAGGACCTGCTCCACGCATGCCGGACGGCAAACCCGACCTCTCCGGTTATTGGGCCGCCGCTGGAGGCTCGTTTGATCCCGGCGTTGCCGAGTTCCAGGATTGGGCGGCAGAACTCGCCAGAAGGCGCCAGGCCGACGATTTGAGGGATATTCCGGGAGCCCGCTGCCTGCCGAACGGAATCGTGCTGGCGGTCAACAACGGCGTCGCGCAAAGAATTGCTCAGATCGCGGGCTTGTTGGTGATGTATTCGGAAGGGCAGCTTCCACGACAGATTTACCTCGATGGGCGGACGCACCCCAGCGACCCGAATCCCACCTGGCGCGGACATACGATCGGCCATTGGGAAGGAGATACGCTGGTGGCCGACACGATTGGCTTCAACGATAAGGCCTGGCTCGATTGGAGCGGGCATTCGCAGACGGAAATGCTGCACGTCGTCGAGCGTTACCGCCGCCCGGACCTGGGGCACTTGGAACTCGAAATGACCGTCGAGGATCGCAGCGCGCTGAAAGCACCCTGGTCGATCAAGCGGACCTATATTCTCGATCCCAAGGAAGACATTTTGGAAAACGTCTGCGCGGAGAACGAGAAGGATTGGTCACACTTGGTCAAAAAATAAGCCGCGAGGTCTACCGTCGGCACCAGCGCGCGAGCGTCACGCATACACCTCACCCATGCCACGTGCGCCAGTGGGCGCAAGGATTTCGTAGGGGCCCATTTTGTCGTCGGCAGCGAGTGACATGTGATTGGAGCCCTTTTCATACAACTTGGTAGTCCCTCGTGACCGGCGAAGAGGGGAACGCCGCCATCCTGGAGGAGGGGACGTTCCTCGAAGACAACGCTCAGGTTCAGCGCAAGGTCAAGATCGGCTGAGGCGCGACCGCTGTATCAGCGGCCGAGCGACTTGCGAACCCGCATACTCCTCGGCCGCGTGGGCTACACCGGCGACGTCGAAATCCGGGCCATTAGCCCGGATTTCTCACCAGTCGGAGAGACCTTGCGGACCGTGACCCGGACCAAGGCGCTGATTTTGAACAATCGTAGGCGGAGGGTAGCGGCTTGCGCGGTGGCCAACTCGGTGCCCTGCCGTTCTAGGCGCCGCAATCCGCACACCAGCAGATAGGCCATCGCGGAAAGATACAGGCGCAGTTGGTTGGCGCGCATGGTTGGGCACTGACGCGATCGGCGAACAACATGAACTGTTCCTTTGATACGGTTTTCCCTGTCGCCTCGGGCGCAGTACAGTTGTCGGTACAGCTTCTGCGCCGGTTGGGTACACTCTTGTCATAGCGAAAGCCGCCTTTCTCTGGTTCTAACTGCTGTCTGGAAACTCAGTTTATGCCAGAGTCGGCGGCTTTTTGCTGCAATAGACGGCTCGTGAGAAATTCGGACTAGAACGTGAGCTTGAGCCCGAGTTGGACGTCACGGGCGCCGCCTGAACCGATGAGCGGGTTACCGTTCGCGACGTCGGGCGTTTGTCCCTCGGCGCCGAAATTGCCGGGGGTTCCCAGGTCATTGCCGGTGGCAATGCCACTCTGTGAGCCCCAAGGATTGGCGCTGACGGGGTGATTTAACACGTTAAAGATCTCCACCCGGAACTCGGCGTTGAACCGCTCCTTGAACTTGAAGTTCTTAAATAATGAGAAATCCAGGTTCTGGAAGCCCTGGTCGCGGAACAGGTTCCGGCCCATCGTTCCAAAGGTTCCAGCCTTGGGAGGAGTCATCACCGAACTGCCCTTCACGTAGCAGCCACCGGTGGCTAGCGTATTCATGTCGGGGGCTTTCGCCAGACACGGCGCAGCCGTTGACGAGGGAAGATTCTCGCCGATGCCGCTAATCTGGGACGTGCTGGTGCAAGTTACACCGGCAAGGCCTTGCCCGGGGGTAAAGCCAGAGCAGTAGGGAATGGACTGTGAGCCGGACTTGAAATCGTTGGGGTTCCCGAAGAAATCCCAGCGGTCGGAGCCGTCGCCGGTCCCGCTGAAATTGTTCTCGAGGTCGGTCACGTTCCACGGCTGACCGGTATTAAGGGTAAGGATGGAATTGATCTTCCAGCCTTCCAGTAACTGGCCAAAGCCTTTTTTCCCGGGAAGGGCGTACGTCGCCGTGAAAGTGAAGTGGTGCCGGATGTCGAAGTCGCCGCTGGCGTACTCCGCA
>Ga0070733_10003126_pt1 | contig 11424 bp, 9 predicted proteins | sample Coa_R1_9_FD_66450 | JGI IMG/M metagenome (GOLD analysis project Ga0070733, IMG submission 66450) | Surface soil microbial communities from Centralia Pennsylvania, which are recovering from an underground coalmine fire - Coalmine... | ecosystem: Environmental > Terrestrial > Soil > Unclassified ... | reverse complement strand
AGGGTGAGGTCTCAAAGAATGCGATAACCGGGTCGTATGTAGTGTCCCGGCAAGACGGTCAACAGTTGGGAGACTTCCGCCTCACGAAGCAACCGGGGATGGAATCTTATGGCTGTGCAGAAGGCGCACTGGTTGAGGTCGAGGCACCGAAACCTCAGCCTGTGGCGAAGGCACGCAGCGCAATTTACGCGGTAGTTAACGCAAGGTCTGACTCGGCGCTTTATAAGCGATGTGCGTTCCTACCCTTGGACAACTATGGGCGCTGCAACTGGGGTCCCGAAGAGGTTGCAGAACTCAAACCCGGAGACCGAGTTAGAGTCTTGTCCCCGGTGACACGAGCGCAGAGTGGCGACGATATTTACAACGTTCGGACGCAACAAGGTTGGGAAGGTTGGATTAAAGCAGAAAGTATTACGCTTGAGCCTCAGTAGGCTCACCACAGTTGGTGGCTTTCATTGACACGGACTGGCTCTTCTTTCTCACCCACCCCGATTGCTCTTTCGCAGGAGAAGGCGGATCGTCGCAAAGAGACGATGAAACAAAAAATCTGTGTGCTCGTCATCGTTGATCGGAGTCTTGTTTACCTCCGTGTGACGAATCATGAAGTTGTTACCGATCTCGGTGAGAGCCGCTGCCTCGGTCTCGATAGCCTGTCGAAGAAGCTCGTCAAGCTCAGTGAGAACTCTGGGAGGAGGTTCCCACCTGGCGGTCCGAAAAATATCGCCATGCTCGATCCGTGACCTCCGACCTCGCGAGTTTACTCTATGCTTGCCACTGATGACCGCAACGAGCACACACCCAACGTTTGTCCCAACTAGCCTGATCGTTCGCGAGTTGTGCCGATTCTTTTCTGGTTCGGATGCCACCCAACAGGAACAAGAACCCGAGAACACCGATGGTTGCCCCGAATCCTTCAGCGCCTTTGACCTGAGCAAACACGAGTGCCGCGAACGCCATACCGCACAATCCCAGGAAGATGCACAGGTAAGCGCCGCCATTGGAGGGACGGGACGGAAGGCTTGAAACAAAGTCAGACCTGTACGTGCTCGACGATCCCCACACCGAACGTCTCGAAACGCCGACTGTGTTCCTGCGACGAGTTCCCGTCGATGTGGCAACAGATAGCGGCTTCGTCCTCCCCGATCCACAGCTTGGACACTTGAACTTGTCGGCCATTTTGTTACCCACCAGTGTACCTCTCAAGGCTTCTCGATCTTGTTTCTTGCCCTGATCGCTCGTGCGATCCAGCGGCACCCCGTAAGAATGCTGATGCACAAGCAAACCCAAGCTGGGGGAGTTAGCACCCACGCGACAACGAGCAGAATGATACCCAGGATTTCTTGCTAGTGGGAGGCGACTAAGAAGAACAGTCCGGCAACCGCTGCGCTGATCGAACCGATGATGACGGTGAGCCTGATCTGCTTTTCTGAGTTCGGGTCCAAAAGTCACTAAGCAAAGGAATAGGAGCCTCATTGACACACGGCGTGCCAAGGTGGGACTATACCACGCATTGCGTGTAAGGAAACATGACCACCCTCAAGATAGCGTTCGTCCTGTGCGTGTTCGTTCTCCTCGATGGCTCCTGCGATCCGGAAAAGCAAGACGCGAGAATCAGTTCGCTGGAAGCCGAGGTAACGGCACTCAAGGCCGAAGTCGCCGAGTTGAAGCAGAAACCACCAGAACACCATTACGAGTTGCGGAACGAAGGGGCCAGAACTTTTCGATTTGATTCCGCCACGGGCGAGACCTGCATTCAGCTCACCTCTACTGCTGACTGGAAGCGTAAGGAGACCAAGCAACAAAGCTGTGAATGCACGGATTCAATCGCTCACTACATGGCGATGCCCCAAAGCACCGACGCGGAGAAAACGGCTGCGCAAAACTACTCCGACTTCTTAGTCAAACCTGCTTGCGGGAACTGAGGCCCACGGTGGAATACACGGTGTCCCGCGTGCGAACCTGCGGAGCATTCCGCGTCGTCGTTGGCTACGTGATTAAATGTTCCGACCAATTCGAAGGAACTCCGAGCGTGGACATCGCCTGTTGGGCGACGATTTCAGCCAACGATACACACGAGAGTCAGTGGCGTCTGTCTGTTCGCCAGAGGAAATGGTGCAAGTGGGGGACATGTACATCTGGCTCATCCAGACGAGCCTGTTCCTCAACCAATTTGGGAAAATCCGGCTGCCGGACTGGGTTCAGAAGGCGATCAAAACTGCCAAGTGAGGAGTTCGAACTACCTCTTCAATTGGCGGCCCCAACAAAACGGAAAGCCTCGCAATGATGGATGCTGCACCCAGACGTAAGTGTCCTAAGAGTGCGTTGATAAAGTCCAGAGTATAATTCCAGCCGAGGGGGAGAAAGCGGTGCGCAATGGCGACACGGGAGATTGTCTATGTTCCAGTCCTTAAGTCTAAGGCTGGTGAGCGATGGGCACTATCACATCTGCATGGCCCAGCAAAATCTAAGATTCGTCCGCTAGTGGAATTTCACCCACACGACACTAAGGCATTAGGTGACCACGTTGAAGGGATATGCGACGGATTCCAGGCCGCATGGGGGGTCAACCGATGGTTTTACGTGGACACTATCTGGCTTCACGGCAACTCCGGATCACCCGCCGTAATCGGTGAAGTCTATGAGGCAGCAGCTAGTGCCGACCTTCAAACGGTTCCGGTAGTTAGAACTAGCTACGATGATGCAAGCCTGCAACAGCTGCAAAACATCATCTCGGAGGGAAAACGCGGATGTATGTTGCGTATTACGCCCGAAACCTTGAGCACTCCGACGCTGATTGATGCAGTCGTGGAGGCACTCGGCGTTTCAAGGGCGGACGTTGATCTTCTGCTCGATTACCGTCAGCATCCTATGAGTCTAACAACAGACGTGGTAAGGATTCCCCACGTTTCTGATTGGCGATTGTTTATTGCGACTTCAGGTGTTTTCCCGAAGAGTCTTACCTTTCTTCCCCTGCATCAATGGCATCCACTCCCAAGGCATGATTGGCAATCTTGGCAAAGTGGGATCGCCGGTGCTATCAGGAGAAAGCCGATTTACTCGGATTACACGATGCGACCTCCCGGCCCACCAGCCGACTTTGGAGAACCAAGCGTTAATCTCCGTTACACATTAGATGATCACTGGCTTGTTCAGATGGGCGGAAAACATAAAGATGGCGCTGCCCCGGAGATGCACGTTATGTGCAGCCAATTGGTGGCTAACTCGGACTATTCGGGGGAAGACTTCAGTGCTGGAGACGAAGAAATTGATCGCGTTACGGATGAAACAGAGGGGCCTGGTGGTCCGACTCAATGGCTTCAATGGTGTGTGAGCCATCACATGGAGTTTGTCGTAGGTCAACTTTCGCCTGACGGCGCTTGAGCGCTTCCCTAACTTCAGCACATAGTTCCTCAGTGGGAAGGGCTTGAACGAGATTCCACAGTTCAATGACAGGAGTCTGGGGGGTGGTGTGTATCTGGGCCTTCTTTAGAATCTGGCGACACTCGTTCTTCCAGAGTAACCGAGCGAGAGCCGAATTGTTGATGCCCTGATTGCGCTGGGCACGACGGCGCGGATGTAGTTCAACTTCTCCGTTGGTTCTCTTAGCCTCGATGATCCCCCACGTTTTGGGGATTCTTTGTCTGGCAAGTTTCAGGTGCTTCTTGGCGGCAACGAGGGTGTTGAACTCAAATATGCTTTCGTAGGTTTCTTTCTGTGCTCCCAGCCGGACTAGGGAATCGGCCTCGCTCTTGATTTCAAAACCGCACAATTCTCCATTCACGAAGGCAAGATCGGCCCTGCCGCGTCCGCGAAGCAAAGGCAGTTCGTCAATGATTGCGGCGCTCCCATCTTGCTCCCTGAGTATCTTCTTCAGGGCTTCTCGAATGTGCTCATCTTGTAAACACTGTATGGGTTGCATGGCACACTTCCATTATATGATTTGAGTGCCTACCCAAACCGCCATTTATCAAGATTTCCATGAGGCCCAATTCGCCGTTGGGCCTCATGGTTTTCTTATACCATCAATCCGAAGATTGTCCAGATGTGATCTGCGGTTCCTGCTTGCGTGGGATGTGACCTCTGAATCTGGGCGAGTGAGTCCCCGCTCGATTTCTCGGAACGTCATACCGAAGACGAAAGCTGACCTCGCCGATCACCTAGGAAAAATCTGCGAACGGGGCACGGGGGCTTACCTGGTCACGGTTTACCAGTGAACCGATATCTGAATCAGGCGACTTTCTTGATGAAGGGCTTGTCGATGGTTTGATTCAGCATAATGTATATGCGCTTGAGGATCATCAAAAGCGTGAGAACAAAATTCATCGTAAGGAAAATGACGATACCTGTAACCCATCGCCCTGTGAATGCCGCCTCTGGCGGCTTCTCATGCATTTTCAAATAGGCAACCGTTATCATCGTCACGACGACGATGACAATTGACACTAATATGGAATAGGCGATGTTATCGTGGAGTTCCTTAATCAGCGTCATCCTAATTCTTGCCAATGCCGGTGGATGCTCGGCTTGGGAAGAGAATGTATAGACCAAAATCAAGAGATTCAAGAGCAGTCCGGCGAAAATAGAAAAAGCCGCAAGGAGGGCATTCAATACGTCTGAGTTAAACTTCCATCCATAGTAGGCGGCCGCAGCCCCTAGCAGAACTGGAAGCCCATAAAACACGATCAGGTCAATAACGCTATACCTCTGGGTAGAGTTGTCCTTCATCGTATGAATCTGAGCAACAATGATTCGTGTGACATCTATTTTCATGCTTCCCCGTAAAGCAACGTGCGGAGTTGTGCGGCCAGCTTGTCACCTTGCTCCTGTATAGAATTGTACCGCGGATGTCCATTCGAACCGATCTCCACATCATCGGTCACATCGAAGTACGATCTTATGCGCCCCGGATGAGCGGCGTTTATAGTGCGGGTTGCTCGACCAACCTTCACTTCCGCTTTCACATTATCGTATGCGAAGTCCTCATCATCGGCCAGGGCGAAGACGCCCCCCACTTCTTGGTTCTTGAAGTTCTTGAAAATCTTAGAGAGCAAACCGTTCATGGGAAGGATACTTTTCTTGCTGGCGCGAATCACTAACTCAACGGTGCCGCGAACCTCCTTGTGACCCTTGTCAAAACCTTCTTCCAGATCGGCGGGAATGCTCTTCTTTATGAAATGTATTTTTTGGATTTTCCCGTGCATGAATCTATCGACTTCACTTTCTGCTACGAGCGGACGAAATCTTAGCTTATATTCCGGGTACTTTTCCTCGAAGGCAATGTTGAGCACCCAGTGTAGGACTTTCCTGATCCCAAAGGCCGAAGTCCTCTGCAAGATCAATATGCCGTCCTCTGCGCCCTCTGGGATTTCAAAATAGAAATAGAACGGCAGCATTTCTGCGTCCTCTTTCTGGCGCTGGAAAACGTTCTTTCCTGTTTTGACGTTAATAAAGTCACTTTCATAGCCGTACTGCCCAGTTTCAACAGTCCCGCGTAACGTGCGATCGTTCTTTTCTAACTTTGGAACTGAAAAAGCTTGTTGCAGTGCTTTCTGATCTAGCGTCTTCGTTTTGATCGCACTCAGAACATCGTGCACGAAGTCGAACACATCGGCACCGTCACTATCGAAGTCAGAGAGGAGTTCGTAATCCCGATCATTCGGGTTCCACACCTTGACGGCGTAAGCGGCCAGAGAAATGAGACGCGGCACAATGGCGCAAATGGTACCATAGCGGCACTATCGGCGACATAGCCATGTGGCGGAGCAACACGCCATTAGCCCACTGCCGAAATCGTTGGTTCCATTCCGCGACCCGGCCTATCCTCGTTGTTGGCACAAAGGTAGGTATCAGACACTACCGCCCCTTCCCGCGAAGCATGCCCCCTGAGACGCCCTTACTTCGACTCTGTCGCTGATCGTGCACCTAGTTGAATTCCACACGTGTGGAATTCCTCGGGTGAGTTCAACCAGACTGTGTCTTTGCGTTTCCTGCCAGCGCGATGCTAAGCAACTGCCGGGGGACCCTTCTGGTACAGTCCCCCCCCGGCTTCGGGGTGCTACCACCCGCTCTTTGCTCGTGAAGCATGTGCCCAAAATTGTGCCCACCACCTGCCCAGATGGGGTTGCATGGGCTGGCACGAGCGCATTGCAGCCGACTGAATCTAATGGCCGTTGCAAGACGTTACTACCTGCGCTGACGACTTGCAAATTGCTGATTCTTCGTGCGGCAAGTCTCCGGAGGCAATCGCTCTATCCATCTGAGCTACGGGCGCACTACCGCCGATTATACATTTCCTGGCTACCCGGCAGCCCACTCACGGATGAGGATTGCGAGGGGGCAGATCTTCTATTTGGGCGATAGCCCAACTTGAGCGATGAAATCGCGAACGATTTCCTGGTGTTCGACGCTCATCTTGGTAAAGTGAATGCCTTGTCGTTCATCCTTCGCCCATACCACTACGCCGCTAGCTTCGACACCGAGTGGAGGCTGAGGAAGCGTAAAAGAAAGCTGCAGCGTTTCACCAGGTGTCAAATCTCGAACTTCCAATTGCATGCCGCCCTGGCTGAGGTTCCATGTCATCCCTGTCAGTATCTTGTGCCCGACGTTACAGGTTACTGCGGTTTGCATCGGCACCCGGGTGTAGCGGCGTCGATTGTCCTGCATGGGGCCTTGCACGGTACGAAGCAAACCGGCCAACTTCATACGGTCAATCGGCTTCTGAAGGAAGAACGTGGCCCCCATGGCAAAAGACTGATACATCGTGTCACGTTGTTCGCGCCCGGTTACGATCACGATTGGCGTGGACTTATTCCAGGCGGACTGACGCACCATCTGCGCCAGTTCAAAGCCATTGAGCTTCGGCATTTCAATATCGAGAAAAATTCCGTCGAAGCGTTCCTTGTTTACCAGAGTGGCGGCTTCCTGGCTGTCACCGACGGGGCGGACATCGGTCTTTAGCGACGTGAAAACCTCGGTCATCAACTCCAGGCTCGCGGGATCGTCTTCTACCACGAGGAGTTTCAACGATGACATTTTCCCCCCGCATCTTGGCAGCGCTGATCCCGTTGCAATGCCTTGGGCACAAGTAAAGATACCAAGTTGGTTGGATGCAATGTAACTGGGAGTGAAGAAGAGAACCTGGAGAGTGACGCCAGTGCAATGGTTGTGCCCATCGGGCGCTTTCATCTCCGAGCTAAACAGAATACAAGCATACGACCAAAAGGCAGCCAGAGCCCTGCTGGACACGCCATCTGTGGCGTTCCGTCTATACACGGCTTGGCCTCATCGACTAAAAACCCGCAATGCGCGCCGCGGCCGCTACCAGCGGTTCCTGCCGCCCCCGCCGCCGCCGCGTCCGCCGCGATCTCCGCCACCGCGGTGGTCTTTGCCACCGCCACCGCTGCGTTCCGTCTTGGGGCGCGCTTCATTTACGTTCAGCGTTCGTCCGCCGATTTGCGTGCCGTTCAACGCCGCAATGGCCTTGTCGCCCTCCTCCGCGTTGGTCATCTCGACAAAACCGAAGCCGCGGGAACGGCCTGTGTCCCGGTCCGTCAAGATAGTGATGCGGTCTACCTGCCCGTACGCCTCGAAAAGTTTGCGTAACTCATCTTCCGCCGTGTTGAAGTCGAGGTTGCCCACGAAAATGTTTTTCAAGCGACGTTCCTCTTCCGCTGCAAACTATTTGATCGTGGGCTTCCGTCGAAAAAAGTCGGTTGGCCAGCAGTCGGAGTTGACCCACAGTCAAATGCGGGGGAAGTATAGCAGGTCTGGTGCATGCCGGAAGCTATTTTGCAAGACCCCGCACCAGTCAGGCCGCGCCGGGTCTTCGCCCGGCGACGTCAGTCGCCAACAACTACTTAGCACTCTTCGACCTTCCAATATCCGTGCGCCTGATATCCCAGCTGCAGCAACCGATTCTTGGGATCGTGCCGCTTGTCGCAGCGCGGACATTTCAGGTACCGGCTCCAGCCAGTGCCCTTGGAACCGTGATCTTCCGCCACCGCGAAGGTGGTGCCGCAACTGCAAGGAACGAGATACAATCGCAACGGACAATTTCTTTGCCGATTCAGTGTGCTTCCGCGCAACTTTAACTCTCTTCTGCCATCGCCATCGACTTCTTCTTCCGCTGGTTCGCCTGCAAGACCTTCTTGCGCAATCGCAGCGACTTGGGCGTGATCTCGACAAACTCGTCGTCGGCGATAAACTCGATGGCCTGCTCCAGATTCAAGTTGCGAAACGGTACCAGACGGATGGCCTCGTCAGCGGTAGACGCACGCATGTTCGTCAGCTTCTTCTCCCGAACTGCGTTCACATCGAGATCGTTGTCCTTGGCGTTTTCGCCGACGATCATTCCCTCGTACAACTCCACGCCCGGGCCAACAAACAACTCGCCGCGCTCTTGCAGCCCCCATAGCGCGTACGCAGTCGAGGTGCCGGTCCGGTCTGCAACCAGCGCGCCGGTAAGCCGGTGCGGAATTTCTCCCTGCCACTCGGTATAACCATCGAACAGGGCATTCATCACGATGGTGCCGCGAGTGTCGGTCAGCAACTGGCTGCGCAAGCCAATCAGTCCGCGGCTGGGCACGCGAAACTCGATTCGCACCCGTCCATAACCGTGATTGTGCATGTTCTTGACTTCGCTTTTTCGCGCTCCCAACTGTTCCATGACTACGCCGACAAATTCTTCGGGAACATCGACGGTGAGGTGCTCCACCGGTTCCATCAGCTTTCCGTCGACGCGCTTGGTCACAATCTCGGGCTTCCCAACCATAAGCTCGTAACCTTCGCGCCGCATCATCTCGATCAGAATGGAAAGCTGCAATTCGCCGCGCCCCATCACTACCAGCGTGTCTGTGGTTTCCGTGTCCTCCACCCGCAGGGATACATTGGTCAGTAACTCCTTTTGCAGGCGTTCCCGCAAATTGCGTGAGGTCACGTAGGTGCCATCGCGTCCCGCAAACGGCGACGTGTTCACCGTGAACTGCATGGCGATGGTAGGTTCATCAATAGTGATGTGCGGCAACGGCGCCGGATTCTCCACATCGGTGATGGTTTCGCCGATGGTGATACCTTCGACTCCGGCGACGGCGATAATGTCACCGAGCGTGGTCTCCGTGATGTCAGTCCTTTTCAGGCCAGAGAACGAAAACAGCTTGGTGATCTTGGTCTTGTGCAGCGATCCATCCAGCTTGGCGATCGCCACGTCTTCGCCAGTGTGCATGGCTCCGTTGAACACCCGCGCGATGGCCAATCGCCCCAGGTAGTCGCTGTAGTCAAGATTTGCCACCAGGATTTGCAGTGGCCCATGGGGATCGCCAGTCGGCTCCGGAATGGTCTTGACGATGGCCTCAAACAGCGGCAACAGATTCTCGCCTCCACCTTTAATATCTAACGAAGCCGTACCTGCCTTAGCGTTGGTATAAAGCACGGGAAAGTCGAGCTGCTCTTCCTTGGCATCGAGGTCAATAAACAAATCGTAGACCTCATTCAAGACTTCCTGCGGCCGTGCATCTGCGCGGTCGATCTTGTTGATCACTAGAATTGGAGGAAGGTGCGCTTCGAGCGCCTTGGTAAGCACGTAGCGCGTCTGCGGCAGCGGACCTTCGCTGGCATCTACCAGCAGCATGACTCCGTCCACCATCTTCAGCGCACGCTCCACTTCGCCGCCAAAGTCGCTGTGGCCGGGCGTGTCCACAATGTTGATTTTCACGTCGTGATAGAAGATGGCCGTGTTCTTGGCCAAAATGGTGATGCCGCGCTCCCGCTCCAGGTCATTCGAGTCCATGACCCGTTCGATAATGTGCTCGTTGGAGCGAAATGTGCCGCTCTGCTTCAGCATGGCGTCCACCAGCGTAGTTTTGCCGTGGTCAACATGGGCAATAATTGCGATGTTACGAATGCCGGAACTCAAGAGAATCCTTTCAGGGAACGAGGCTATGCCTCACTACTACTTTACTATGCGGGGACCATTTGAAGGCTAACTGCGGGGTGAGAATCGGCTAACTTGCCGCCGTCACATGTTTCGGCATCGGTTTTCCTGCTAAACGATGCTGCGCTTCTTTCACCGCACGCCGCGCCGCCAGAATTCCCTTATTGGTGGTCGACTCCGGCCCTTCCGAATCGGTATTGGCGAAAAATACGCGATCCATCGGTTCCCGCACCAAGGGCTGGACAGTGGTATAGAGGCCGGGGGTTGACATGTAAAGAGGATGGCCGCGCCGGTAAATGTGAACCTCGATGGGATCGACATTCGATCCTGGAAACAATTTCTGGAAATCCTTCAGCACGGTTACGGCAATCTTCCGCGTGCTCGACTCGGTAAGTAAATAGCCGCGGTCGTCTTCTCTCATGGGCGTGTAGCAAGTCAGAATGTTGTGTTTCTGCCGGTAGCCCGGCTGGTTGCGGACCACCCAGTCGGCAACAATGAAATCGGTGAACGTATTACCTGGGCACCAGGTGTCATACGATTTATTGAACACCGGCTTATCGAAGATCAGATTCACGACCGGGTAGGGAATGTAGCGGATCTTGTGCATGGCCTCGCTCTGCTTCTCAGGCAGGCCGTGCACAATGCGCCGGGTAATGAACTTGGGAGTGGCCATGATGACCGCCTTCGCAGTCACCGTCTTCAGTTCCGCGCCTTGCATGTAAGTGACCTGAACATCTTTCTTGCCGGGCACAACCGCAATGGTGGTAGCTCCGGCCTGCATGCGTTCGGCAAAATTCGGTTGTAGAATTTCCGCCAACCTCTTGGTCATGGCGCCCAACCCGCCCGGCCAGGTGTAGAAGTCCGGAACCTCATCGGAGCCGATGTCTTGGAGCTCGTCAATCGCAAGCCTCGCGGATGTGTTCTCACTCGTAGCGCCCCAATTCGAAGGGCCGTAATTGTCCCACCATTGTTTGACTTCGACCGGATACCCCTTCACGAAATTGGAAAATGGGACGTTGTCCAGCTCCTTGCTGCGTTTGTCGAGATCAATGGCAAGCACTTCTTTCTTGAACTTCTTGAAGCCCTCGCGGACGGTCGCAGGATAGGGCAGCTTGTCGAGTCCGTCGGTCCACGTGTTGGGAATCCATTCGCCGTGAATGATGGTGGCGTCGCGATCTTGCACGGGCAACGGTTCGAGCCCGATTTCTTTGGCTAGGTCAAAGGCTGCAGGTTCGCTCTTGGTGAGAAACGCCGACCCGGTCGCAAACGCGCTTCCGTCATACTCCATCAGGTACGCATTACCGCCCCAGTGGGGCTCTTTTTCCAGGAGCAGAAAATCGAGGTGACGGCTTAAGTAGGCCGCAGTCAGTCCGCTGACCCCGCCGCCCACGATCACGATATCGTGACGGGCCGTGGCAAGTGGTAGGGTAAACGCTTTTCCATCGCGAACCTGATGACAGATGCGGTTGTCCTCACCCTCAACCATCGGCGCAGGG
>Ga0070733_10003125_pt1 | contig 11425 bp, 19 predicted proteins | sample Coa_R1_9_FD_66450 | JGI IMG/M metagenome (GOLD analysis project Ga0070733, IMG submission 66450) | Surface soil microbial communities from Centralia Pennsylvania, which are recovering from an underground coalmine fire - Coalmine... | ecosystem: Environmental > Terrestrial > Soil > Unclassified ... | reverse complement strand
GCGACGTTGATGGCGTTCGAGGTGCCGAGCGACTTCGCGACGACGTCGTGGATCCCCGCCATCTCGAGGATCGCCCGCGCCGCGCCGCCGGCGATGACGCCGGTGCCGGGGGCGGCCGGCTTCAACAGGATGCGTCCGGCTCCCGCCGCCCCGATCACCGGGTGGGTGATCGTCGAGCCGGCGAGCGGCACGTTGAAGAAATTGCGCTTGGCGTCCTCGATCCCTTTTTGGACGGCGAGACCGGCCTCCTTGGCCTTGCCGTAGCCGAGGCCCACTCGTCCTTGGCCGTCTCCGACCACCATGAGGGCGGTGAACGAGAAGCGCCGGCCGCCTTGGACGACCTTTGCGACCCGATTCACCCGAATCGTTCGCTCCTCGTACTGGGTCTCTGCCATCTAGAACTCCAATCCGGCTTCGCGTGCCGCCTCGGCGAGCGCGGCGACGCGGCCATGAAACCGGGCGCCGCCCCGGTCGAAGACGACCTTTGTCACCCCATTCGCCCGCGCGCGCTCGGCGACCAGGCGTCCGACTTCGGCGGCGGCAGCAGCGTTGCCGGTGGGCTTGGACCTGAGGGCGGCTTCGACGGTCGAGGCGGCCGCGAGCGTGCGGCCAGCCTGGTCGTCGATCACCTGGGCGACGATATGGCGGTTCGAGCGAAACACGGCGAGGCGCGGCCGATCGGGCGACCCGGCCACCTTCTCGCGAAGACGCCGATGGCGGCGGCGGCGCAACTCGTGTACTCGACTGATGTTGGACATCTACTTGCCGGCCTTTCCAGCCTTGTGGTGGACGACCTCGCCCGCGTAGCGGATGCCCTTCCCCTTGTATGGCTCGGGCTTGCGGATCTTCCTGATGTCGGCCGCCACCTGTCCGACGCGCTCTTTGTCGACACCGCGCACAGTGATGCGAGTCGGCGACGGCACCTCGAAGGTGATCCCCTCTGGCGCATCGACGGTAACGGTGTGGGAGAAGCCGACCGACAGCTCCAGCTGCGAGGGACCCTTCGCGGTAGCCCGGTAGCCGACACCTTGGATCTCGAGGTCCTTTGAGAATCCGTCCGTTACCCCGATGACCATGTTCGAAACGAGCGTCCGGGCGAGGCCGTGCAGGGCGCGGTTCATCCGCTCGTCGTCAGGCCGCTCGACGAGGAGTGTCGAGTTGTCGTCGGCTTTCTTCACCGTGATCGGCGCGGGAAGGAGGCGTTCGAGCGTCCCTTTCGGGCCGCGCACCGCTACCCGGCCGCCGGAAAGGTCGACCTCGACACCTTGTGGGACGGCGATCGGCGTTCTGCCGACTCTCGACATCAGTCGGTCCTCGTCATCGTCGTTTGCTCACCAGACATAACAGAGCACCTCGCCGCCGATCTTTTTCTGGCGCGCCTCGCGGTCGGTCAAGAGCCCCTCGCTCGTCGACAAGACGGCGACGCCTAGCCCGCCAAGGACCCGCGGCAGGCGATTGGCCTGGGCGTAGACGCGGAGCCCGGGGGTCGAGACGCGCTTCAGCCCAGAAAGGGCACGGGTGCGGTCCGACGTGTACTTCATCCGGATCTCGAGCACGGAGCCGGGACGCGTCCCGTCCTGCTCGGTCGAAAAGCCGGCGATGTATCCCTCCCGCTCGAGGATCGAGGCGAGAGACACCTTCAGCTTCGATCCGGGCATTCGGACGGTGTCGTGCATGGCGACGTTGGCATTACGGACGCGCGTCAACATGTCGGCGATCGGGTCGGTCATCGTCATCTGCGCTTCGCCCTCCTCACCAGCTCGCCTTGGTGACACCCGGCACCTCGCCGGCATGCACGAGCTCGCGCAAGCAGATGCGGCACATGCCAAACCGACGGAATACGGCCCGCGGCCGCCCGCAGCGACGGCATCGCGTGTAGCCGCGCACCTTGAACTTGGGCGTGTGCTTCTGCTTTTCGACGAGTGCTTTCTTGGCCATGATGCTGTTGCTACCCCTCCCTGCGAAATGGAAAGCCGAGAGCAGACAAAAGCGCCCGTCCCCCGGCGTCGTTGCGAGCCGTCGTCACGATGGTGATGTCCATGCCGCGGGTTGCGTCGACGGTGTCGTAGTTGATCTCCGGGAAGATCAGCTGCTCGGTAACCCCGAACGTGTAATTGCCGCGCCCGTCAAAAGCACGCGGGTTGAGGCCACGGAAGTCTCTGATGCGCGGAATGGCGATGCTGACGAGCCGATCGAAGAACTCCCACATCCGATTGCCGCGAAGCGTGACCATCGCGCCGATGGCGTTGCCCTCGCGGAGCTTGAAGGCGGCGATCGACTTGCGGGCGCGGGTCACGACCGGATGCTGTCCCGTGATGGCGGTCAGATCGCGCTGGGCTCCTTCGAGCAGGGACTGCTGCACGATCGCTTTTCCGACGCCGACATTGATGACGATCTTTTCGAGCGTCGGGACCTCCATTGTGTTGCCGAGGCCGAGCTCGGACTGAAGGCCCTTGCGGAGCTCGTTTTCGAAGCGGCTGCGAAGGCGCGGCTTTTCGGTGGCGACGGCGCTCACAGCCGACCTCCGCACTTCGCGCAGACGCGCACCTTCGAGCCGTCAGGTTGGAGCTCGTAAACGGCCCGCGTTGGACCGTCCTTCGAGCAGATCAGCGCCACGGCGGAAACGGGAAGCGGCATGTCTTTGTCGATGATCCCGGCCTGCATCGTCGCTCTCGTCGGACGCTGGCTGCGCTTGGCGATGTTCACGCCCGCGACGACGACGGTGTTCTTCTTCGGGATGGCGCGGATCACCTCTCCCGTCTTGCCGCGGTGCTTTCCCGAGAGCACCTGGACTTCGTCACCTTTTCTGATCTTCACTCAGATCACCTCCGGGGCGAGGCTCACGATCCGCATGAATCGCTTGTCGCGCAGCTCCCGTCCGACAGGACCGAAGATGCGCGTGCCTCGCGGCTGTTGCTGTTCAGTGATGAGCACCGCCGCGTTCTCGTCGAAGCGGATGTAGCTGCCGTCGGGACGGCGGCGCTCTTTCTTCGCCCGGACGACGACGCAGCGGACGACTTCGCCCTTTTTCACGGCCGCGCCGGGAACGGCGTCTTTCACGGTAGCGATGAACACGTCACCGATCGCCGCGTAGCGTCGTCTCGTCCCGCCGAGGACCTTGATGCAAAGGACTTCCTTGGCGCCGGAGTTGTCGGCGACGCGGAGCCTCGACTCTTGCTGGATCACCGCGCACGCTCCAAGATCTCGACGAGGCGCCACCGCTTCAGCTTGGAAAGCGGGCGCGTCTCTGCGACGCGCACCCTGTCCCCGACCGCCGAGGCGTTTTCTTCGTCGTGCACGAACAGCTTGGTCGTGCGCTGGACGGTCTTTGCGTATTTCGGGTGACGGACGCGCTGGACGACCGAGACGACTGCCGTCTTGTCCATCGAGCGCTTGATGACGGTTCCCTCGCGCACCTTGCGACGGTTCTCGCGGGCAGCGGTCACGCGACCTTCTTCAGTTGGATTCTCGTCAGCGACCACGGCTCCTCCTCGACCGCCGTGCCGCAAGCGGCGCAGGCGTCTCTTCGCGTTCGATCGTGAGCAATCGGGCGATCTCTTTGCGGACGACGGCGATCCGGCTCACGTTGTCCAGCCGGCCGGTGGCGAGCTGAAAGCGCAGATTGAACAGTTCCTTGCGCGCCTCGTTGAGTCTTTCTGCGCGGTCGGGCTCAGACAGAAGCCTGAGCTCATGTGGCTTTGTCATTTGGCGTGCGCTCCGGTTTCTGCACCCGGGCGGACGACGAACTCGGCCTTGATCGGAAGCTTCTGGATGGCGCGCTCCATCGCCGAGCGGGCGAGCGCCTCATCGACGCCGGCGAGCTCGAAAAGGATGCGGCCAGGGCGGACGACGGCGACCCAATGCTCCGGGTTTCCTTTGCCGGATCCCATCCGCGTCTCGGCCGGTTTCTGGGTGACCGGCTTGTCCGGGAAGACTCGGATCCAGATCTTGCCGCCGCGGCGAACGTGGCGAGTCATCGCGATTCGGGCGGCCTCGATCTGGCGCGCGGTGATCCATCCCGGCTCGAGCGCCTTGATCCCGTAGTCGCCGAAGTCGACCGTGGCCGCCCCCTTGGCGAGCCCGGTCAACCGCCCGCGCTGCTGCTTGCGATGCTTGACCTTCTTTGGCATCAGCACAGTCAGTCGTTCTCCTTGCGGAAGTGCGGCGTCTCGTGGTGCTCGTCGCGCGTCCGCCGTTCGATCTCTTCTTCTTCGGCGAGCAAGCGCTCGAGGGCGTCATCGGGTGCCGGCGCGGCGACCGCTGGCTCCGCCGCCTCTTCTTGTTCGGTGCCTGGCTCCTTTGTCTCTCCCGCCTCGATCAGTTCGGGGCGGCGCTTTCCTCCGCCGGCGCTCACGATGCGCCGCGGGCGTGCCTGGCCCGATGTCTCTCCCACCGCCATCGCTGCCTCGCGCGAGATCTTGTCCTCGGGCGCGGTGCGGTACGGGAGGATGTCGCCTTTGTAGATCCAGACCTTGACGCCGACCCGGCCGGTCGAGGTTCGCGCCTCGCGGAACCCGTAGTCGATGTCGGCACGAAGCGTGTGGAGGGGAACGCGGCCCTCGCGGTAGGACTCACGTCTCGACATCTCCGAGCCGCCAAGGCGACCCGAACACTGGACACGCACGCCGAGGGCGCCTGCTTTCTGCACTGTCTGGATTGCGCGCTTCATCGCTCGGCGGAAACTGATCCGGCGGGCGAGCTGGTCGGCGATGCCCTGCGCGATGAGAGCCGCGTCGAGCTCGGGCTGCTTGATCTCTTGGATGTTGAGCTGGATGTTGGCGTTCTTCGTCATCCGCCCGAGATAGCGCCGCAAGCGGTCGGCCTCGGCACCGCGCCGGCCAATGACGATGCCGGGGCGCGCGGTGTGAACGTCGACTCGGAGGCGGTCGCGCGTCCTTTCGATCTCGATCCTGCTGACGGCGGCGGACTCGAGCTGGGTCATCAGGTAGTTGCGGATCTTCCAGTCCTCGACGACCGCGTTTTGGTAACCGCGGTCTTCGAACCACCGCGACTTCCAGTCGGTTGTGATGCCGAGGCGAAACCCGTACGGGTTGACCTTCTGGCCCATCAGTTGGCGTCCTTCTTTGGGGAGCGCTTCGCGATCTTCGAAATCGCCTTCACCGCCTTTTTCCGTCCAGTCGTCTTTTGCGGCGCAGCCTTTTTCGCCGCCACCTTGGCGGGGGCGGCCTTCTTCGCTGACGCCTTTGTCGGGCTCGGTCTTTTCTCGGCCGCCTTGGCTTCTGCGACCGACCCGGTCTGTTCGTCTTCGGCCGCGTCGCGTTCCTCGTCGTCGTCGGCCGGCTCGAGGGCGAGAACTTCTTCTCCCGGTTCGAGCGCGAGCTCTTCGTCCCCCGCTTCGAGCATTTCTTCAGGCGGCGCTGCTTCGAGCTCCGGCTCTTCGACGACCGCCGCTTGGCGACGGCGCGAACCAGCAACTCGTCGGGCGCGGCGGTCGGCGTTTTGTGCCTCCGCTCGCGCCTTTAGGCGCGCGATCTGGTCCTCGGGCATGCGCGAAAGGATCACTGTGATGTGACAGGTGCGCTTTCTGATCCTCGATGCGCGGCCCCGTGCGCGGGGTCGCCAGCGCTTCAGGGTCGCACCCTCGTCGGCATAGGCCGTCGAGACGTAGAGCTCTTCTGGGAAGAGCTGATCGTTGTGCTCCGCATTGGCGGCCGCCGACCGCAGCAGCTTGGCGACCACCGGCGCGGCGGCACGGTCGGTGTGGTCGAGCAGCTCGACGGCGCGCGTGTAGTCGAGGCCGCGGATCAAGTCGAGGACCTCGCGCGCCTTGTAGCTCGACATCCGGCTGTAGCGGAGAACAGCTCTCGTGCCCGGACGCTCGTTCGTCTTGACGGTCATCTCAGCGCCTCGCCTGGCGCTCTTGGCCGGCGTGGTACCGGAACGTGCGCGTCGGCGCGAACTCCCCGAGTTTGTGGCCGACCATCGCCTCTGTGACGTAGACGGGGACGTGCTTGCGGCCGTCGTGGACCGCGATCGTGTGGCCGACCATGTCGGGGATGATCGTCGAGCGCCGCGACCAGGTCTTCACGACGCGCTTCTCGTTCCTCGCGTTCAGGTCGTCGACCTTTTTCAGCAAATGGTCGTCGACAAATGGTCCCTTTTTGAGGCTGCGTGGCATCTACTCGCTCCGGATCAGCGCCTGGCGCCGCGGCCGCGGCGGCGGCGGACGATGAGGCGATCGGATGGTTTGTGCTTCGACCGGGTGCGCCCTTCGGGCTTGCCCCACGGCGAGACCGGGTGCCGGCCGCCCGACGACTTGCCCTCGCCGCCACCGAGCGGGTGGTCGACCGGGTTCATGGCGACGCCGCGCGTCTGCGGCCGCACTCCACGCCAACGGTTGCGCCCAGCCTTGCCGATCGAGATCAGCTCGGCTTCGGCGTTCCCGACTTCACCGATCGTTCCGCGACAGTCGATGGCGACGCGCCGCATCTCCGTCGAAGGAAGCCGCAGAGTGGCGTAGTTGCCTTCCTTCGCCACGAGTTGCACGCTCATGCCGGCGCCGCGGGCGAGCTTTCCCCCACCACCCGGACGAAGCTCGACGTTGTGGACGACCGAACCGACCGGGATGTAGCGGAGCGGCAGGGCGTTGCCGGGACGGATCTCGGAGCCCTGCCCCGACTGAAGGACGTCTCCGACCCCGACGCCCTTTGGAGCGATGATGTAGCGCTTGTCACCGTCTCGGTAGTGCAAAAGGGCGATCCGCGCGTTGCGGTTCGGGTCGTATTCGATCGCCGCCACACGAGCAGGAATCCCGTCCTTGTCGCGCCAGAAGTCGACGACGCGGTAGCGCCGCTTGTGGCCACCGCCGCGGTGTCGGGCGGTCTTCCTGCCGTAGCTGTTGCGACCGCCCGTCGACGGGAGAGGCTCGGTGAGGGCGCGCTCTGGCCGACCCTTGGTGATCTCTGAGAAGTCCGAGGCGGACTGGAAGCGGCGACCTGCACTGGTCGGCTTGCGCTTGCGCACTGGCATCGCTTGACCCTCAGCTCTCGAACAGTTCGATGCGGTCGTCGCCGACGAGGCGGACGATCGCTCTTTTCGAATCCGAACGCCGCCCTATCGTCTGGGTGCGGCGGTTGCGCTTCTTCTTGCCCTTGCGGTTGAGCGTGTTGACGCTTTCGACCCTCACGGAGAAGTTCTGTTCAACCGCGGCGCGGATCTGCTGCTTGCTTGCTCGCGGGTCGACGACGAAGACGTAGGCGCCTTCTTCCATCAGCCCGTAGGACTTCTCAGAGATGATCGGCCGAATGAGCACGGCGCGGTCGTCGCTCATTGCTCTTCATCTCCTTCGTCCTCATCTGCGTCTCCCGGCCCTGTTGTCGCCGGAGCCTTCTTGGCGGCTTTGACAGGAGCCGCCTTTTTCGGCGCGGCAGCCTTTTTCGCCGCCGGAGCCTTCTCCGGCGCTGTTGTCGATGCGGCGACTTCTCCTGGAAGCGTGGTGTCGGTGAAGACGACGACGTCGGAAACCAACACGTCCACCGCCGTCAACTGATCGGCGGCGACCGTCTTTACTCCCGGGATGTTGCGAAGCGAGCGCTCGACGACGTCGCCCTCGCGGTCAAGGACGACGAGCACGCGCCCTGGACAGTCGAGCGCGTCGAGCGAAGCGATTGCCGCCTTGGTCTTCGGGGTCTCGATCGTCCAGCGATCGATGACTCGTACGGCGCCCGCACGCGCACGATCGGACAGCGCGCAGCGGAGCGCTTGCTGTGTCATCTTGCGCGGCGTTTTTTGCGAGTAGTCGCGCGGTTTCGGACCGAGCGCGACGCCGCCACCCGCGTACTGCGGGGCGCGGATCGTTCCCTGACGTGCATTGCCCGTTCCCTTTTGGCGATAGGGCTTGGCACCGCCGCCTCTCACCTCGGCACGTGTCTTCGTGCTCTGCGTACCGGCACGGCGCGAGGCCAGCTGCGCGGTTACGACTTGGTGGACGAGGGTGACGTTCTCTTGCACCGAAAAGATCGACGGGTCTAGGGTCACCGTGCCGAGTGCCTCCCCCGCGTCCGTCGTGCGCGGGACCGTCACCGGATCAAGCAGCGCTGGGCGCTCGGAGCGGATCGAGGTCGAAGACGATCTCATCGACCTTGTCCCTTCACGGCCTTGCGGATGACGACCAGCCCGCCGCGGGGCCCTGGGACGGCGCCCTTCACAAGGACGATCTCGCGCTCGGGATCAGCCTCGATCACTTCGAGATTGAGCGTCGTCACCCGTTCGGCGCCCATGTGGCCTGCCATGCGCGTCCCTTTGAAGACGCGGGCCGGCGTCGCGCACGCTCCGACCGAACCGGGTGCCCGGTGCTTTTTGTGGTTCCCGTGCGCTGCGCCCTGGCCGCGGAAATTGTGACGCTTCATGCCGCCGGCGAAGCCCTTGCCCTTCGAGATCGCCGTCACGTCGACTCTTTCTCCGACCGTCAAGACGGTGACGTCGATTTCCTGGCCGACGGCGTAGCCCTCGGTGTCGTCGACCCGCAGTTCGACGAGGCGGCGGCCGGCGTCGACGCCGGCCTTTTGGAAGTGGCCGGCCTCCGGCTTGGTGAGCGCGCCGGTGCGGCGGAAGCCGTAGGTGACCTGCAGAGCCGAGTACCCCTCGCCGACCGGTGTCTTCACCTGGACGACGCGAAAGGGCGCGACCTTGACGACGGTCACGGGGACCGCCCGGTTCGCGTCATCGAAGATCTGGGTCATCCCGATCTTCTCGCCGACGACCGCGTCGATCGTCATCTGCGTTTATCCTCTTTCGCCCTTAGCTCGTCGTTCGGCGCCCGCGGCGAATGCCGCCGGCGCAGTTGGCACAGGGGGCAGACCCCCCGTTCTCACGCAGGCGCTCCGCCCGGAAAACCGAGCGGAGCGCAGTTGGCTTGTGCCGGGTGGTCCCTTAGCAAAAAGCCAAGGCACGCCCGGACGTCGTCCTCGCTGCCCACCGGGTGCCACCCCGGCGGAACTAGCACTATATCAAAGGCTTTTTCGCCTCAGACCTGCTGAATCTTGATCTCGATGTCGACCCCGGCCGGCAGATCGAGCCGCTGGAGCGAGTCGACGGTCTTCGGGCTGTGCTCGACGATGTCGACCAGGCGCTTGTGGATCCGCATCTCGAAGTGCTCGCGGCTGTCCTTGTACTTGTGCGGAGAGCGGATGACCGTGTAACGGTGCCGTTCGGTCGGCAGCGGCACTGGGCCGCGCACCTTGGCCTGGGTGCGCAGCACGGTTTCGACGATCTTTTTCGTCGACTGGTCGACGACCTCGTGGTCGTACGCCTTGAGCCGGATCCTGATCCGCGAGGCCATCTGCCGCTCCGACGAGCTACTTGATGATCTTCGTCACCCGGCCGGCGCCGACGGTGCGGCCACCCTCCCGGATCGCGAAGCGCAGGCCCTCGTCCATGGCGATCGGCTTTTGCAGCTCGACCGTCATCGTCGTGTTGTCGCCCGGCATGACCATCTCGGTTCCTTCGGCGAGGCTGATCGACCCGGTTACGTCCGTCGTGCGGAAGTAGAACTGCGGCCGGTAGTTCGAAAAGAACGGCTTGTGGCGGCCGCCTTCTTCCTTCGTCAGCACGTAGACAGCGGCTTCGAAGTTCGTGTGCGGCGTGATCGAGCCGGGTTTGCAAACGACCTGGCCCCGCTCGACGTCTTCTTTCTTGGTGCCGCGGAGCAGGAGACCGACGTTGTCGCCCGCCTGGCCCGAGTCGAGCAGCTTGCGGAACATCTCGACGCCGGTGACGACCGTCTTTTGCGTCGGGCGGAGCCCGACGATCTCGACCTCGTCGCTGACCTTCACCTGGCCCTGCTCGATGCGACCGGTGACTACCGTGCCGCGCCCGGTGATCGTCATCACGTCTTCGACCGACAAAAGGAACGGCTTGTCGATCTCACGCTTGGGCTCAGGGATGTAGTCGTCGACGGCCTCCATCAACTTCAAGATGCCCTCTTCGGCTTCGGCGTCGCCCTCGAGCGCCTTAAGCGCCGAGACGCGGACGACCGGGGCGTCGTCGCCGGGGAAGTCGTACTCGTTCAAAAGGTCGCGAACCTCGATCTCGACCAGGTCCAAAAGCTCCTCGTCGTCGACCATGTCGACCTTGTTCATGGCGACGACGATCGCCGGCACGCCCACCTGACGGGCGAGCAGTACGTGCTCACGCGTCTGTGGCATCGGGCCGTCGGCCGCCGAGACAACGAGGATCGCCCCGTCGACCTGGGCGGCGCCGGTGATCATGTTCTTGATGTAGTCGGCGTGACCCGGCATATCGACGTGCGCGTAGTGGCGCTTTTCGGTCTCGTACTCGACGTGGGCGATCTGGATCGTGATGCCGCGCGCCTTTTCTTCTGGCGCCGCGTCGATCTGGTCGAACGACGTGTACTCGACGTTCGGGTTGCGGTCGTGGAGGACCTTGGTGATCGCCGCAGTCAGCGTCGTCTTTCCGTGGTCGATGTGACCCATCGTCCCGACGTTGATGTGGGGCTTCGTCCGCTCGAACTTCTTCTTGGCCATTGGTGCCGATTACTCCGTTTTTCCTGGGCAACGCCCCTCGCGCTGCCGTTTCGTTGTTGTTTGTCTGATCTCTGTCTCACGCCGAACCGCGGCGTCGATCGGCCGAGAAGCCCGGTTGGATCGCCGGACGCTCGATGAGATGCGGCTCGTCACTCCCCTGTCGCCCGGGCGACTATCTCCCGGCCGATTGATTCGGGAACCTCCTGGTAGGAGTTGAACTGCATCGTGAACGTCGCGCGTCCTTGGGTGCGAGAACGCAGGTCGGTAGCGTAGCCGAACATCTCGGCGAGCGGTACCTGGGAGCGGATGACTTGGCTGTTGCCGCGCTGGTCCATTCCCTCGACGCGCCCGCGCCGCGACGACAGGTCGCCGATCACTTCGCCCAAGTAGTCCTCGGGGGTGACGATCTCGACCTGCATGATCGGCTCCAAAAGGACTGGGTGGGCTTGGCGCGCCGCCTTTTTCCACGCCAGCGAGCCGGCGATCTTGAACGCCATCTCCGAGGAGTCGACGTCGTGGTACGAGCCGTAGACGAGCGTCACGCGCTGGTCGACGGCCGGGAACCCGGCGAGCACGCCTGACTCCATCGCCTCGCGAATGCCCTGGTCGACCGCCGGGATGTACTCCTTTGGGATCACCCCGCCGGTGATCTTGTCGACGAAGTCGTAGCCGCTGCCGGGGCCTGTTGGCTCCAAGTCGATGACGACGTGGCCGTACTGGCCGCGCCCACCGGTCTGGCGGATGTAGCGCTCCTCGACCTTGTGGACCGCGTCGCGGATCGTCTCGCGGTAGGCGACCTGCGGCTTTCCGACGTGGGCGTCCACCTTGAACTCGCGCAGCATCCGGTCGACAAGCACCTCCAAGTGGAGCTCGCCCATTCCGGAGATGACGGTCTGGCCGGTCTCCTCGTCGGTGCGGAC
>Ga0070733_10003124_pt1 | contig 11427 bp, 7 predicted proteins | sample Coa_R1_9_FD_66450 | JGI IMG/M metagenome (GOLD analysis project Ga0070733, IMG submission 66450) | Surface soil microbial communities from Centralia Pennsylvania, which are recovering from an underground coalmine fire - Coalmine... | ecosystem: Environmental > Terrestrial > Soil > Unclassified ... | reverse complement strand
GCCCCGTTTGCGTCGTCGACGTCGTGATGGTGCTTCCGAACCCGAACCCGACGCTCGTTCTCGAAGAGGTCGACGTGCCGTATCGCCGGATCTCGATCCCGATCGGGGTCGCCGAAGGGTCGTCGATCGCCTACGCGCTGAGGGGAATCTCGACCCCGAAACCCCTCGTCCACGATCTATTCGCGATGACGCTCTCGCGCCTCGACGCCTCCGTGGTGGTGGCGCGGGTGACGTCTTCAGCGGGTGGTGCCTACTACGCGGAGATCGTCGTCAATGGGTTGAACGGCCAGCACGAGATCGCCTGTCGGCCGTCTGACGCGGTGGCGCTGGCAGTTCGTCAGCGGCCGCCGACTCCGATCGTCGTCGCGTCTTCGATCCTCGAGCGCGAAGGAGCGGTCGACTCGGGGAGCTGATTTCCCTCGTTCGAGATTCGCATCAGCAGTGCGAGCAGCGCGTAGTTGGCGACGAGCGAGGAGCCGCCGTAGGCGACGAACGGAAGCGTGACCCCTGTCAGCGGCAAGAGCCGCGTGTCGCCCGCCATGATCAAAAAGGCCTGCAGGCCGAGCGTGGCCGTGAGCCCGGTCGCGCAGAGGCGGGCGAACTCCGAACGAGCGCGCCGAGCGGCCCGGAGTCCGGCGCCAACGATCACCGAGAAGGCGAAAACGACGCCGAGCGCGCCGACGAGGCCGAGCTCTTCACCGATGATGGCGAAGATGAAGTCGCTCGAGCCGACGGGCAGCACGTTGTTGTTCGAGGCGAGGCCGAAGCCGATGCCGGTGCCGAACAACCCGCCGCGTCCAAAGGCGAGCTCGCCCTGGACAGGCTGGAAGCCCCGACCGGTCGGGTCGGCCCACGGGTTGATCCAGTCCGAGATGCGCGTGTTCACCTGCACGAGGGCATGGCTTGCGACGAAGGCGGCGAGGACAAATGCGCCGAGCCCGATGACGACGTAGGTCCAACGCCCGGTCGTCACCCAGATCATCGTCAAAAAGACGAGGAACAAGATGAGGGAAAAGCCGATGTCGTCCTCGGCGAGGATGATGAGGAGTGCCATGACGCCGGCAATCGCCATCGGCCCAAAGGCACGCAGGTCCGGCAAGAGTCGGTCTCCGACCCTTTTGGTCGGGACGGTGAGGAGCTCTCGCTTGTCGACGAAGTAGGAGGCGAAAAAGATCACCAACAGGAGCTTGGCGATCTCGACCGGCTGGAACTCGAGCGACGAAAGGTGCACCCAAAGGCGCGCCCCGTTCACCTTGAGACCGATACCGGGGACAAGCGGGGAGATGAGCAACAAGAAGGCGGCGACGAGCATCAAGTAGCGATACCGCTCGAGGTCGCGGCTCCGCCTGACCGTATAGAGCACGGCGGTGTAAAGGAGCAGACCGAGCCCGGTCCAGGCGACCTGCTGACCCGCCTGTGTGGCGTCGCCGCGCTCGATCATCACGTAACCGATCCCGTTCAATACGAGCGCCACCGGGACGATGACAGGATCGGCGTCGGGTACGAAGTACCGGTTCACCGCTTGGACGGCGATGCCGATGACCAACAGCGCAATGAGGAACTCGACGGCGTGGTCCGGGAGCGCCCCCGTCAGTGCGATCGACTCGAGAATGGTCGCGAACACGACGACCGTCGCTCCGACGACGAGCAAACCCGCTTCGGTGCGACGTCGTGGTAGGCGGCGACGCATCGTGGCCGCGACGGTCACGTTTGTAACCTTATTGCTCAATCAGCCCAACCTCCTGGCAGTTAGCGTGGAGGCGTGACGAGCGAACCGATCGTTGACGAGGCGCGCTCTCGGCCGGATCGTTTCTCGGTCCCGGGACACGAGCAGCCGACGACCTTTGGACCAGGGCGCTTCATCAACCGCGAGCTCTCTTGGACGGACTTCGCCAGCCGCGTGTTGGAGCTCGCCGAAGAGGCAGATTCCCCGCTGCTCGAGCGGGTGAAGTTCCTCGCCATCTTTTCTGGAGGACTCGACGAGTTCTTCCAGGTTCGCGTCGCCGGACTGAAGGACCAGCTGGCGGCCGGGGTGCGCGAGCCGTTCCCCGACGGCCGCACCGTGCAGGAGACCTTCAGCGAGGTGCGAGCGAGGGTCATCGAGCTCATCGCCCGAGAAGCGCGGATCTTCAACGACGAGGTGCGCCCGTCGCTCGCCTCGGCCGGGATAGTGATCTGTGACGGCTCCGACCTCGACGCCAACGATCTCGGCGTCTGCCGGACGATATTCGAGCGCCAGATCTTCCCGATCCTCACTCCACTTGCCGTCGACCCCGGACATCCGTTCCCCTACATCTCGAGCCTCTCGCTCAACTTGGCGGTGACGGTCGTCGACCCTTCGACGAACGAGAGCCGCTTTGCACGCATCAAGGTTCCGACGAGGCCGTTGTTGCCGCGCTTCGTCGCCCTCGAGGCAGGGGCGCGACTTGTTCCGATCGAGCAGGTCATCGCTGCCAACTTGTCCGAGCTGTTCCCAGGGATGCGGATCGGCTCGTGTTATCCGTTCCGAGTGACTCGCAACGCCGACTTGGACCTCGACGACAACGAGGACAACGATCTGTTGGAGGCAGTCGAGGTCGAGTTGCGCCGCCGGCGCTTTGGTCGAGCAGTCCGCTTGGAGATCGGGCCCGAGATGACGAATGACGTCGTCGCCTTTTTGCTCTCCGAGCTCGAGCTCGAAGAGGACGACGTATACCGGATGCCGGGACTGCTCGACCTCTCCGAACTTTGGGACTTGACCAAGCTCGACCGGCCAGACCTGTCGGCGCCGTCTTTCACCCCGCGCACGCCCCCGCGTCTTGTACGCGAATCTGGGGAAGCGGTCGACTTGTTCGCCGCGATCCGAGAACACGACGTGCTCGTCCATCATCCGTACGACTCTTTTGCATCGTCGGTCGAGGCATTCATCTCGCAAGCCGCCAACGATCCGGACGTGCTCGCCATCAAGCAGACGCTTTACCGAACGTCAGGCGACGCGCCGTTCGTCGGAGCGTTGGCGAGCGCGGCCGAGCAAGGAAAGCAAGTCGCCGCCCTTGTCGAGCTCAAGGCGCGCTTTGACGAGCAACGCAACATCAATTGGGCGAAAAAGCTCGAAGAAGCGGGCGTCCACGTCGTCTACGGCGTCGTCGGCCTGAAGACGCACTCAAAGACGGCGCTCGTCGTTCGCCGCGAGGTCGACGGGATCCGCCGCTACTGCCACATCGGTACGGGCAACTACAACTCAGAGACGGCCCGGATCTACGAGGACATTGGCCTGCTCACCTCGGACCAGGTGCTCGGCGCCGACCTGACCAACTTGTTCAATCACCTCACCGGATTCTCACGCGAGGCAGAGACGCGGTCGCTGATCTTGTCGCCGACCGGCTTCCGTCCCTGGGTGCTCGCACAGATCGCCCGCGAGCGCGACGCCGGAAGGAACGGGCGCATCGCCATCAAGGTGAACGGCCTTACCGACCCAGAAGTCATCGACGCGCTTTACGAGGCGTCCCAATCCGGGGCTCGCGTCGAGCTGTTGGTGCGCGGCGTCTGCAGCATCCGGCCGCAAGTGAGTGGGCTTTCTGAGACGATCACCGTGAAATCGATCGTCGGCCGGTATCTCGAGCACTCGCGCATCTTCCGTTTCGGTGTGCCGACGCCCGAAGTGATGGCCTCGGCGGTCGTCGAACACGCCGCTGATTGGGAGCTCGCAGGCAATCCGGCTACCTACTCAATCGGCTCGGCGGACCTGATGGAACGGAATCTCGACCACCGCATCGAAGCGATCGTGCCGGTGCGCGATCCGGAGCTCTGCGCCAGGCTCGAGGACATCTTGGCGCTCGATCTCGCCGACGACGAGAACTCCTGGGAGCTCCGCGGAGACGGATCGTGGAAGCGGCTTCCGGCGACGGCCGGACTTTCTGCGCAGCGACGCTTCGAAGAGCTCGCCCGCGAGCGCTCGCGGCGCCGTCGCACTTCTGAGGGAGCGGCGTAACCGGGCGTGCGGATCGCGGCTCTCGATCTCGGCAGCAACTCGTTTCACATGATCATCGTCGAGGCACGTCTCGACGGGACGTTCATCCCGCTCGTGCGGGAAAAAGAGATGCTTCGCCTCGGCGATTTGGTGGCGCGCACCGGTGTGATCGGGGAGAAAGCCTCGAGGCAGGCGGTCGAAGTCATCAAGCGATTCAGTGAGATCGCCGAAGCCAACCGCGCCGACGAAGTCGTCGCCCTCGGCACGGCCGCGATCCGCGAGGCGCTCGACGGCGGCGAGTTCGTTGACCGGGTTCGCGAAGAGACCGGCATCCTCATCACCGTCGTCGACGGCACGCGCGAGGCGGAGCTCATCTTCACCGCGGTGCGCTCGAGCGTTCTCATTGACCCGGGTCCCGCACTGGTCGCCGATTTGGGGGGTGGGAGCCTCGAGATCATCGTCGGTGACCGCTCCGAGATGGCGCTGGCGACGAGTGTGCCGCTCGGCGTCGGGCGGCTGACCGCCGAGATCTCGAACGATCCACCGAGCGAAAAGGACCTCCGCAAACTCCGCGACCGGGTGGCAGGTGAGCTCGACCCGGTCTTCGACGAGGTCGTCGCCTTAGATCCTCGACAGCTGATCGTCTCGTCGGGGACGTTCCTAGCCCTCGTGCGGATGGCAGGCGAGGCCCGCGACGGGGTCGTCCACGAGTCGCTCAACCAGCTGACGGTCGGCCGCGCCGAGCTCGACAAGCTCACCGAGCAGGTCCTGCACATGAGCGCCGCCGAGCGCGCCAAGCTCCCCGGTGCCGAGCCACGCCGGGCCGAGCTCTTGCCCGCCGGGGCGGTCGTTCTTGAATACCTGCTCACCGAGAGCGGGCTCGTCGAGGTCACTGCGAGCGACTGGGCGCTTCGCGAGGGGATCGTCCTTGATGCCATCGGCGCTCACGACGTCGTCGAGCTGCTCGACGACCCTCGTGCGCTGCGGCGCTGGTCGGTGCTCTCGCTTTGTCGACGTTCGAACTGGCGCCAACCGCACGCCCGCCAGGTGGCGTCGCTCGCCCTCGACCTGTTCGAGGTGACGTCGGAGCTCCACCACCTCGGAGCCGACGACCGAGAGCTGCTCGAATTCGGGGCGCTTCTTCACGACATCGGCGAGCACGTCAGTCGGACCGACCACGACCGTCACTCGGCCTACCTGATCGAAAACGGCGGACTGCGCGGCTTTTCCCCCCAAGAGGTGCGCATCTTGGCGACGATGGGGCGGTTCCACGTCCGTGGCACGCCGAAGTCGAGCTTTGACGCCTTCGGCGAGCTCTCAGAAGACGACCAAAGCCGTGCCGTCGAGCTCACCGCCATCTTGCGCCTGGCCGACGCGCTCGACGCCTCGCACCGCGGCCGGGTGCGAGAGATCGACGCCGCCGCGCTCGGACCGGGGCGCGAGCTGACCATCACCGCCCGTGCGACGGGAGACGCCGCGCTCGAGCTTTGGACGGTGCGGAGAAAACAAGAGCTCTTCGATCGGATCTTCGCCGCCCACTTAGATTTCGTTGTCGCGCCGACCGCGTCGCGCGGCGCCATCGTGTCGAGCGGTTCAGGACTTAGCTGACCGTCCCCGCGCCGCCGGCGGCTTCGGCGGCGGCACGCGCGAGACGAGGTCACGAAGGGCGCGCCGGCCGGATTGGAGCCGCTCACCGCGACGGACACGAAGCGAGACGTAGCTCAGCGCGCCGATCGGGATCGGAAGCCAGAAGTTGACCAGTCGCCAGCCGAGCACGCCCAAAAGGGCGACGTTCTTCACGACGCCGAAGCTCGCCAGTACGAGCGGCAGCGAGGCCTCGACGAAGCCGAGTCCGCCGGGGGTGATCGGGATGACGGCGAGCACGTTGGCGATGCCGTAGGCGGCAAACAGCTCGATCGGGTTGACGTATCGGCCGAGTGAGGCGAGGAATGCCCACAGCGAGGCGGCGTCAAGGAGCCAGTTCGCCGCCGCCCACGAGAGCGCCGCCCGCAGACGCGTCCTGTTGGCGCCGAGCGTGCGGAGCGACTCGCCGATCCTGCTGAGGAGCGCTTCGAGCTGCTCCGGGTTGACTCGCGGGAGCAGCCTTCCGACCCGTTGGACAAGGCGGGCGGCGGTGTCCTCGCCGCGGGTGAAAGCGAAGATCAGCGCGGCGAACCCCAGCAATGCAAGCATCCCCAACAGCGCGACGACGATGTAGATCGGGTGGAATCCGGCGAGCGGGATCGAGATCACGAGCGCCAGCCACAAAAAGACGTTCAAAACGACTGCCGAGCCGATCCCTTGGGTCGCCATCGTGAAACCGGCGTCGGTCCCAGAGACCCCGTCGGTCGTCAAGAGGCGGTAACCGAGCCCGGCGCTCGCCGCCGTTCCGCCGGGAAGGAGGTGGGCGACCGCGGTCGACGACAGGTCGATCCGAAAAAGCCGCGAGATGCTCGGGCGAAAGCCGGGAAGAACGGTGTAGGTCAACAGCGCATAGGTGAAATACGAAGCAACCTCGAACGCGATCCCAGCGATCAGCCAGCCGACGTTGAGCCGCGCGAGCAGCGACAGGTTGTGACTCGCGCCGATCAGTTCGGGCACGACGAGGTATTCGATGACGAGAACGACAGCGAATATGAGAATCCCGTGGCGAAGCGGGGCCGGGATCCTCGATGTCCATCGCGGGCGCGAGCGAACGGGCTCTTCGTCCGGCATCAGTCCATGCTCGCACGCCGGGGTGGTGACAGAGCCGGTCTTCACGATCCGAGCGGCGGGCGTCGCTCTCATGAGGCCAGCACGCTGGGCGGGAGCAGGTCGACCATGCACCGATGTCGTCGCGCTGTCGAGTTGACTTGATCGTGTGAGCGAGCTCGGAAGCGACGAGTCGGCTCTTCCTGCTCCTTTGGCGAAGGGGTCCGTCGTCAACTGGGCAACGGTCCGCACTGCTGTTGTCATCTTGCTCGCGAGCGCGATCGTCTTTGCTCTCGTGCTGTTGATCTGGCGCCTGCGCGTCACTCTGCTTTTGATCCTGATCGGGGTGTTCATCGCCGCGCTCTTGAATCCAGCCGTACGGGCCCTCCACCGCCACGGGATGCGCCGCGGTTACGCCGTCGGACTCGTTTACGCGGTCCTTGTCCTGCTCGCCATCGGCTTTGGCTATTCGATCTTCCATCCGATCATCACCGAGGCGACGAAGTTCGCCCGCGGCCTTCCCGGGCTCGTTCACCAGGCCCAGCACGGAAAAGGAGTCGTCGGTCACATCGTCGTCAAGCTGCACTTGGAGAACTGGGTCCGCCGCCACGTTCCGAACCTCGAGAGCGCTCTCAGCAAGCTCTCCAAGCCCGCCTTTTCTGTAGGAAAGACCGTGCTCTCCGGGGTGGCGAGCCTCGTCACGATCGCCTTCATCTCGTTCTTCGTTCTCCTGGAAGGTCCGCGCAGTCTGAAGGCGGTGCTCGACTGGGCGAAGCCGGACAACGCGGCGCGGATCCGAAGGATCACCGAGGCGATGGCACGCGAGGTGACCGGGTTCATGATCGGCGACTTCGCAACCTCGGTCATCGCCGGCCTCGTCGTCTTTGCATCTTTGACGATCACCGGTGTCCCGTTTGCGACCGTGCTCGCCGTGTGGGTTGGTCTCGTCGACTTCTTGCCGCTCGTCGGCGGGCTACTCGCCGGCGTGCCGACTGTCGCGGTGGCGTTCTTGCACTCGCTGCCGGCGGGGATCGTGACCGTCGTCGTCTTCCTCGTTTACCAGCAAGTCGAAAATCACATCCTGTATCCGCTGATCGTTTCGCGAACTGTCCGGTTGTCACCGCTTTTTATCCTGCTGGCAGTGCTGCTCGGAGCGGAGACCGGCGGGATACTGGGCTCGACGTTCGGCGCCATTGCTGGTGCGATCCTCGCGGTTCCCTTCGCCGGGACTTTACAGGTCACGGCGCGCGAGCTCGTTGCCGAGCGTCGTCGCGCCAAGTCTCCGGCGGCTGTCGAGGTGGCGCCCGACGGGTAGCGTTGGTGCGTGCGCGTCCTCGTCATCCTTCCGACTTACAACGAACGCGACAACATCGAGTCGATCTTGCGCGCCGTGCACGGTGTGCTCCCCGACGCAGGGATCCTCGTTGTCGACGACTCGAGCCCGGACGGGACGGCCGAGATCGCCGGGAAGGTGGCGGCGGACATCGGAACGATCGAACTCCTCGTGCGGCCGAAAAAGGATGGGCTCGGCCCCGCCTACCGCGAGGGATTCAGATGGGGGCTCGAACGGGGCTACGACGTCTTGGTCGAGATGGACTCCGATTTCTCTCACGACCCGGCGGCACTTCCGCGCCTTATCGCGCCGATCGAAGACGGCGCCGAGCTAGTCGTCGGCTCGCGCTACGTGCCGGGGGGTGCGATTCCGGACTGGACGACCGGCAGAAGGCTGCTCTCTCGTTTCGGCAACCTCTACGCCAAGTATTTGCTCGGTTTCGATGTGGAGGACTCGACGGCCGGATTCCGCGCCTACGCGGCGACCTTGCTGCGGCGCATCGATCTCGGCGAGGTGCGCGCCGACAGCTACGGGTTCCAAGTAGAGATGACCTACCGTGCCAGCCTGGCAGGGGCGAAGATCGTCGAGGTGCCGATCGAATTCGTCGACCGGGTCGAAGGGACGTCGAAGATGTCGGCGTTCACGGTGGCAGAAGCTCTCGTTCTTGTCACCTACTGGGGCGCTCGACGGCTCGTCGTGCCGGCGTACCGACGCATCGATGCCAAGGCTCCGGCGCGCCACAGCTGAAAGCTCGACTCCACTCGAGGGCGGGTCAAGCCTTCTGCTAACTGCCCGAATGACGGTCCAAGAAGGCGAACACCTCGGTCAAGTCGACGCCGGGGTGGGCGCTGAAGGCGACGGTATCCGTCGGCAGTCCCGACACGAAGTGGCTGTAGTCGCGAGCTGACGCCCAGGCGATCCCCTCCCATCGCCCGCGCTGGTCGTCTGACGGTTCGCGGCAGCACGAGAGGTCGGGGCAGCGCGAAACGGTGCGTCGCGTCGTGTCCGATCCGCGGAAGTAGCGCGCCGAGCGCTCGTTTGTGCCGACGGTGATCGCGTCGCCCAAGTCGCGCTGTACTTCGATGTGCGTCGCGCACCAAAACGTCCCCTCCGGAGTTTCGGTGTATTGGTAGTGGAGCGCATACGCATCTTCTGACTCGAACGCCTGACGCGCCCCCCACCACCGACAGACCTGCTGACCCTCGACGGTGCCGTCCGCATCGACCGCGTAAGGGACGCCGTCGTTTTCGTACGCCTTCCACAGGCGTCCGGTCGGGTCCGTGCGAAGGAAATGGACCGGGATGCCGAAGTGGCGCGTGATCAAGTTCGTGATCCGGTGCGCCGCCATCTCATAAGAGACGTAGAAGAGCTCGTTCACATCTTCGACCGAGATGTCGTTTTGCGCTTTTGCTTCACCGAGCAGCCCGAGTACCGCTCCTTCGGGCGCCAAGAGAGCACCGGCGAAGTAGTTCGCCTCGACGCGCTGGTGTACGTACTGGTCGAAGTCGGTCGCCTCTGCGTGTCCGAGGGCGAAGTGACCGAGGGTTTGGGCGATGACCGAGCGCGTCGAGCGCATCCCCCCGGTCGTGTTGCGCTGGGCGACGTGGATGATGCGGTTCTTCAAGTCGGTGATCGACCGGGTCGATGGCGGGAGGTCCATCGCTCGCACGATCGAGAATCCGAAGTACGCCGCGAGCTCGGTGAGGAGGCGTTCGGAGACGGCGCCTTGTCCCGCGTAGCCGACCGCCGAAAGCGCCGGGGCGGCCGCTCTTTCGATCTCTTCGAAGTAGTTGTTACGGGCACGCATCTCTTCTCTCATGGCGACGTTGGCGGCTCGGGCGCCGAGACCCCCTGATGAGATCGCCGCCGTCTGGCGAGACGAGAGCACCTTGATGCGCTCAAAAAGCGCGACCAGATGTTCGATGGCGACGTCGTCAAGGCGCGCCGACGGCCTCAGGTACGGAAGGTGCAAAGAGGCGTAGCGCGGGTCGTTTTGGATATGGGCGAGCGTGACTTCGAGTTCGGCGCGGCGGTTCGGCGGCTCGGCGTCCAAAAGGTCTGCCGTTCGGCATCCGAGCGCCGAGGCGAGCTCGTTCACCATCGAAAGCCGCGGCTCTCGGTGCCCGTTCTCGAGCTGGGAGAGATAGGAGGCCTGCCGTCCGACGAGCGTGCCGAGCTGGCTCAAGGTGAGGCCGCGGCGGCGGCGGAGGTGGCGAAGGCGCTGTCCGAAGACGAGCGGGTCAAGCGGACCTCCCTCCATGCGAGAAGTATTGCGATTCTTTCTAGAAAGCGCAAGACAAGCCCTGGTTCGATGGACGAGAGGAGCAATATTTGCTTTATTGGCGATAGGAGGTAGTTCGATGCCCGACGACGTCGCCGTCGCTCCGCATCCAAAGGCCGCCTCGGTGCTCCCCGCCGAGGCGCTCGGCTTCCTTTCCGCGCTGGTGGAGAGGTTCGAGCCGCGCCGGCGTGAGTTGCTCTCGGCACGAAGAGAACGCCAGGCGCGCTTCGACGCCGGTGAGCGACCGCGGTTCCTTCCTGAAACAGCCGAGATCCGCGCAAGTGCCTGGCGCGTCCCCGAGGCACCGAAGCCACTCGCCGATCGACGCGTCGAGATCACCGGACCGGTCGATCGCAAGATGATGATCAACGCCCTCAACTCGGGGGCCCGTGTCTTCATGGCCGATTTCGAAGACGCCAACTCGCCCACTTGGTCGAACGTGATCGAGGGTCAGGTCAATCTGATGGACGCGGTGCGCGGCACTATTTCGCTCGAGGCACCCGACCGCACCTACCGTCTCGCTCCAGAAACTGCGACACTCCTTGTTCGCCCACGCGGCTGGCACCTCGACGAGAAGCACGTGGAGTTCGCCGGCCTCCCGGTCTCGGCAAGTTTGTTCGATGCCGGCGTCTATCTGTTCCACAACGGGCGCGAGAGCCTGTCGCGAGGGGCTGGCCCGTACTTCTATCTCCCGAAACTCGAAAGCCACCAAGAAGCGCGGCTTTGGGCGGACGTGCTGTCGTTCGCCGAGGACTCTCTCGGCCTTGATCGCGGGTCGATTCGCGTAACCGTCCTCATCGAGACCATCACGGCCGCTTTCGAGATGGACGAGATCCTCTACGAGCTTCGCGATCACATCTGTGGCCTGAACGCCGGTCGATGGGATTACATCTTCAGCGTCGCCAAGCGCTTCCACGCAGACAGAGCCTTCGTCCTGCCGGACCGCTCGACGGTGACGATGACCGTGCCGTTCATGCGCGCCTACACCGAGCTGCTTGTGCGGACCTGCCACGCCCGCGGCGCACATGCGATCGGCGGGATGGCGGCCTTCATTCCCAATCGCAAGAAACCCGACGTAACCGAGCGCGCCCTCGCCAAGGTCGCAGAAGACAAGCGCCGCGAGGCAGGAGACGGCTTCGACGGCACGTGGGTCGCGCACCCCGACCTCGTTTC
>Ga0070733_10003123_pt1 | contig 11428 bp, 11 predicted proteins | sample Coa_R1_9_FD_66450 | JGI IMG/M metagenome (GOLD analysis project Ga0070733, IMG submission 66450) | Surface soil microbial communities from Centralia Pennsylvania, which are recovering from an underground coalmine fire - Coalmine... | ecosystem: Environmental > Terrestrial > Soil > Unclassified ... | reverse complement strand
CAGATTGGGCAGGAGTTCACCACGCGGCATGGCTATGACACGCCTCCGGAACTGGAAATGGCAGGCGTACGTGAAGCCTACGATGACGCCATGCAGCGGACGGCGGAAGCGGTGGAACAGTTGTCGCAGCCCGGGGCTGAGGCCACAGAAAATGCCCAGTACGCCATCCCTCTCGGCTTCCGCAAACGGACCTTGTTCAAGATGGATTTCGCCGAGGTGGTGTACATCTCCGAGCTGAGGACCACGCCCGCCGGACACGCGTCCTACCGCAATGTTGCGTATGCGATGTATAAGGCGGTGACGATGAAGCTTCCGGCGCTGACCAAATATTTTCGCGTCACTGATGTGCGGGAGCCGGTGGATTTGCTGAAGCGATAGCGGCTCGTCAGTGCGAATAATATGACTGTTATCCGGCCGCCCAGATTAATGCCCTGCCATTGCTGCATCTACTCAGTTGCCTTTTCCTTGGTGTAACGCACGTGAACGCCTGGGTGATCATACTTGCCATCGCCTATAACTTTGATCACCCGGCGATTCTCTTTGGGATTCTGGGGACTCTGTGGTGGTACTTGTTGAGTCGGGCAGCAGAAAAATGGTGATTCGTCGGCTAAGGAAAACGAAGAATCATCGCAGCGTACTAAACTTATATTTATAAATAACTTACATGTGACATGCACATGCATGATATAATAAGAACCATGAGAACGACGGTGGAAATGAAGACGGAACATCGTAGCGCGCTCTTAGGACTCGCAGCCCTCCGCGGAGAAAAGGGGTTTTCAAGCGTGTTGGCCGAAGCGATCGAGGAGTACCTTCACGGCGAAAAAACGAGGGAACAGCGCCGCAAGGAACTGCTCTCGTTGGCGGGATCGCTTTCGCAGGAAGAGGCGGCCCATCTTCGCAAAACCACAGAGGCGTTGCGCGGGAGCTGGCGTTGATTGTCGCCGACACTGATGTATTGATCGACTATCTCGCTGGAACTCACTCCATTGCAGACCAGGTTAAGTCGTATATTGAATCCGATCGTTTTCAGACGACGGCGGTAAGCTGCTTCGAACTCCTCAGTGGGGCCGGTGATAACAGGCGAGGAGATGAGGTTCGGCGACTGCTCGCGGCAATTCCAGTGCTTGCCTTGGATCGTGAGGGTGCCACTCAGGCTGCGATCGTACGTCAACAATTGAGCAGCGACGGACTTTCTATTGGCATGGGGGACAGTCTGATCGCAGGCATCGCGTTAGCAAATGACTTACCCTTGTTCACGCGCAATCTGAAGCACTTCGAAAACGTTAGGAATCTCGATCTGATTCCCGCAATTCGGTAAATCGCAGAGACCTGATTCCGCGCGGCAGGGTTGATTCGCGCTACGTGTACATCACCTTCCTGTCGCCCTTCACAATCCGCCCCACGGTGTAGGCCTTTTCCCCAATCTTGTCGAGAACGTTTTGCGCCTTCTTGAACTTGGCGGAGGGAACAACCAGCAGCATGCCGAGTCCCATGTTGAAGGTGCGCAGCATTTCTTCGGGAGGAACATTGCCCAGTTTTTGCAGATGCTCGAAGATCGGCAACACCGGCCAGGAGCCCATTTCAATTACTGCGGCCACGCCGCGGGGCAGAACCCTCGGCAGATTCTCCGTGATGCCGCCGCCGGTGATGTGGGCCAAAGCTGACACGCAATCGGCGTTCACCAGCTTCTTGATTATGGGCCAGTAGCTGCGATGGGTGTGCATCAGTTCGTTGCCGACTTTTCCTTTGAGCTCATTCACGTAGGAGTCGGGCGTGTAGTGGGCGATTTCAAACAGCAGCTTGCGGGCCAGAGAATAGCCGTTGGTGTGCAGGCCGTTCGAGGCTAGGCCGAGGATGATGTCGCCCGGTTGGACAGTCTTTCCGGTGATGATCTTCTCGCGTTCCACTACTCCGACGATGAAACCGGCAAGATCGTATTCGCCGTCAGGATAGAAACCCGGCATTTCGGCGGTTTCCCCGCCGATTAGGGCGCACCCGTTGTGTTTGCAGGCCTCGGCCAGCCCTTCGACAACTTTCTCCGCCACTTCGGGGTCGAGTTTGCCGGTGGCCAGATAGTCCATGAAGAAGAGCGGGGCCGCGCCCTGTACGGCAATGTCATTCACGCAATGGTTTACCAGGTCGGCGCCGATGGTGTGGTGCATCTTCATTTCGAAAGCGATTTTCAGCTTGGTGCCGACGCCATCCACGCTCGAAACCAGAACCGGATCGAGGTATTTTTCCCGGTCAATGGAGAACAATCCGCCGAAGCCGCCGATTTCGCTCAACACGCCGCGAGTGAAAGTTTTGTGGGCGAGGTACTTGATGCGCTTCTTGGTACGATTGGCGCGGTCGATGTCCACGCCTGCGTCGGCATAGGTTACGGTGGCGGTAGTCGAGGGAGTTTGGGCCACAGTCAATCCGATTTCTTATTCCGTTTCTGGGGCTGTCCGGAAATCTTCGGGTCTTTTTTCGGGAGAAGCGCTCACGTGTGAGCGGGGCAATTCTAGCACGTTTACGGACAGAGATGCGCCCGCGCGGAGGCAGGCGAAATCGGCGGCGCGAAACCTCGGCTTACCGGGTTACGTAAACCGAGAAGTAATACATCAGAACGCCGAACAGCGCCAAACCAGAGACTCCATAGGCGGTCAGCACCCAAACTCCGCGGCCTTCGTGATGCGGCGCTTGGGAAGAACCGGCCCCCGGCGCATTGCTCGGGGAACTACCAGCAGCCTGTTGTTCCATAAGACCCTCCAAAATTTGGATGCCCGCGGAGCTGGCCTTGTCGCCTAACGCCACGCGAACGCCGCAAATGTTACTACAAAATCTGGCTGGCGATGACGAAAGATTTTCTCTGGGACCCGGTTGCCTGCTCCGTGACACCGGTCGCTTCCGTTTTCATTAGCATTAATTAAACAGCGCTTGGCCATCCACAGGAGATCACCACAGCGCTGGCTCCCATGGATATGGATCCGAACCAGACAGCACTCAACTTGAATGACCTCCGCATTGGGACCATCGCGCGAGGGACGGGAACCAAAGGCCAAAAGTCACGTGTACACATCGTTCGGGCTCAGCGGTGAATGGAACCTACGGGGGCGAACCGGTACTCGACCAAAAACGATCACATCAGCCTGACCACATTCTGAGGCGGCGAAGCCGTTGCAAATCGGCTTATGTGGACGGTCTTGCTCCCAGGCAGAGTGTCGATGTTGCCGCTAAGGGGCTGTGTACTAAAGTCTCTATCGTATTGAATGGTCGACAGTTAAACCTCCCCATCCAACATCGCGAAGCGGCCGGGACGGCTCTCGGCTAGGTTATAATAGCCACGCTTGGGGTGGGCTCCGCTATGGCAGGTTCTGTTACCGTTGATGGTCGCGCCGCAGTGGAGATTCCCATCCCCGCCCGTCCGTCGAAGTATGTGCCCTGGCCTCTGGCATGCGTCGTGGCGGCGGTAACGTCCTTCTGTGCCGGGTTGTACTGGGACCTCGCCTGGCATCAATCGGTTGGCCACGACAACTTTTGGATTCCGCCGCACGTGCTCATCTATAGCTGCGGCGTTCTGGCCGGCGTCTCCTGCGGATATTTGATCCTGAGCACGACTTTCCGGCACTCCGAAGCGGAGCGGGCCATTTCAGTTGGAGTCTGGGGATTGCGCGCGCCGCTCGGAGCCTTCATGGCAGCCTGGGGCGGAATTGTGATGTTGACCGCCGCCGGCTTCGATAATTGGTGGCACATCGCTTACGGCCTGGATGCGAAGATCAGCAGCCCTCCTCATTGGGCGCTGGGGTTCGGCATTGCCGGGGTGCAGATCGGCGGCATCGTTCTGCTGGCGGGCGCCATGAACCGCGACTCGGGGCCGGTAAGAAGAAAGCTCGACTTTCTATTTCTCTACCTGGGTGCCACCATTCTGGTGTTGCAGCTCATCGTGCCCAACCATCGCATCCTCTATCACAGCGCCTTGTGCTATGCCGCCGTGTGCGCAATCACACCGGGAGTGATGATTGGCATGGCGACCGCGTCCTGGAATCGCTGGGCGTGTACGATGGTCGGCGCGATCTACATGGTGTTTGTGGGGGCAAACGTCTGGATCTTGCCGCTGTTTCCCGCTACACCCAGGCTGGGCCCGGTTTACCAGCCGGTCAGCCACTATATTCCGCTGGAGTTTCCGCTACTGCTGGTCGTCCCCGGCTTCATTATGGATTGTGTGCGTGCCCGGCTGCCGCAAGCCAACCGCTGGCGGCTGGCAATAATTCTGGGGCCGGCATTTCTCGCAGGATTAGTTGCAGTGCAGTGGCCTTTCGCTGATTTCATGATGTCTCCGTGGGCCCGCAACTGGTTTTTCGGTGCGCACTATTTGCCGTATTTCACACGGCCAACCTCCCACCTCGGCAGTAACCAGTTTTTTCCGGTAGAGGCCAGCCCTATGCGATTTTGGGTGACGATGGCGGCCGCATTAGGAGTTGCCATCCTTAGTTCGCGGATCGGAATGGCCTGCGGAGGTTGGCTGCGCAAAGTTCGCCGCTAAAGGAAATTGAGAATCGAAGTGCCAAGACAACCAAAATCAACTACCGGCTTTCCTCTGGACGCACTGAGGCGGCGGTGTGCGAGTTGCGTCCTGGCATTGTTGTTGCTGGCATTTCCCGCCGCAGCCCACGTCGGGAGCCCTGACGTGTATTACGAAGGGGATGCCGGGCCCTACCATGTCTTTGTCACAGTGAAGGTGCCGCAGGTGGTTCCTGGCGTCGCGGAGGTTGAAGTCCGCAGTCAGTTGAATGATATCACGCAAGTGCAGATTCTGGCCCTCGGACTTACCGGGGCCGGAGCAAAATATGCGCCTTCGCCGGAGCCTGCCGAACGTTCCAAGCAAGACCCGCAGTTCTTCAGCGGCAACATTTGGTTGATGGAGTTTGGCTCCCTGCAGGTGCGCGTATTGGTGGACGGCGCGCATGGCAAGGGTGAAGTCTCCATACCCGTCCCTGCCATTTCCCGGCAAGCCCTTCGCATGGATCGGCCACTGGCCGGCGTTCTCTTTGGCCTGACCATGTTGTTGGCCTTGGGAGCAGTGGCCATCGCCACCGCCGCCGCGCGCGAAGGCGAGTTGGAGCCGGGGGCCAAGCCAGCCGGTAGCGACCGGCGCCGTGCCCGAATCGTGCTGGGCGTGGCTAGCATTTTAGTTTTCGTCCTGCTTTATGGCGGCAGGCGTTGGTGGGATGCCGAGGAAGTGGTGGCCAATGCCAACATCTATCAGGTTCCACAAATGTCAGCCACGTTGGAATCAGGCAACCGCCTGCTGCTGACCGTGCAGGCCGGCAAAGAACAGAATCGTGAGCTTCCAAGAGGATGGTCGGATCCCGGTTACGTGGCCGACCTTATTCCCGATCACAACCACCTCATGCACCTGTTTCTGATTCGGGTCCCGCAAATGGATCGCTTTCTCCACCTGCATCCTGACAAGATAAACGGCGACCAGTTTTCGATTCAGTTGCCCAACATGCCCGGCGGCCGGTACCAGATCTTTGCCGACGTAGTTCATCAAACCGGTTTTCCTACAACCATCGTGGGAAACGTCGAACTCCCGGATATTGCCGGCAGGCCCGGGAGTGCTGACGATTCCGAGTGGGCAGGCGCGCCGATTCTGTCGGGAGCAAACGCGACTGTAAAATGTCCACTGCCGGATGGCGGGCAGATGGTTTGGGAGCGGCCGGCAATGCCACTGAAGGCCGGGACCCTCACGTCGTTTCGTTTTCGTGTTGAAGATGCGCAAGGGAAGCCGGTGCAGGATCTCGAGCCCTACATGGGCATGGCCGCCCACGCTGAATTTGTGCGGTCCGACTTGACCGTTTTTGCTCACGTGCACCCGGCTGGATCAGCGCCCATGGCTGCGCTCGAACTGGCCCAGGCTGGGATGCTCGCCTATGGAGCGCCAGAGCAGAGTGCCATGGCCACGGATATGGCCATGTCTCCTGCATCGCTGCCCGCTGAGGTTTCTTTCCCCTACGGCTTTCCCAAGGGCGGTGATTATCGGCTGTTCGTGCAGGTCAAGCGCGCGGGTCAGGTAGAGACCGGCGTATTCGACGCTCATGTCGAGTGAACCGGGACGGCCGGTTTCAAATCCACGTCTGTTTTCTCCTCGGGTTCCTTTTCGTTCCCGCAGTCTTTTCACCCTTGCAAAAAGACGACGGACGGAGCACCCTCGTGGGTAAGCGACCGACGGGAGGCCATCCATGAACTGGAAAAGCAAGTTGATGCTCGGAATACTGACGGCCGTGGCGATGTATTTACTCACCTTTCTGCTGCCCAGGGGAGGACCGTTGCGCGACCAGGCCCTGGTGCAGTTCCCCTTAACCGTGGGAGTCTGGGCCATCTTTGTTCTGCTTTTCGTGAAGCTGAAATAGCAATTTTCCGTAGACGGCTAAACTCCACCTGCGGTTTCAATGGTCGGGCCAGATCGCGAGCGCTGTCTTACTCAGGATTTGCTGCTTCGTATCTTCCGGGATTGGCAGGGCGCGGAAGTCGTCAAGGTTTTTCTTGATGTCCGGAACTCCCGGCCCGGGCCAGTCAGTGCCGAACAACGTCTTGTGCGCGATCTCCTCCAGCCGAGGGAAGTATTTCAGCAGCGTCCTGGGCGGAATGCCGCTGATATCGAGGAAAACATTGGGATGCCGGCGCAGCAGGAAGAAGGCAGTGTGCATCCAGAGCGGCCGTCCACCATGCGCCAGCAGGATCTTCATTTTCGGAAAATCCACTGCAACGTCATCGATGTGGATGGGATCGCCATAGCGATTGCGCGCGCCGGTAAAGATTGATGTCCCGGTGTGAAACATGACCGGGATGCCGTTGGCCTCGGCCGCGCGATAGATGATCTCCAGTTCCTTCACGCCATTTAAATAATCGTTCGGAAACAGCAACTGGTGGGGAGGGTGAACCTTGATCATCCGTATCTTGAGCCGCAGGATTTCCTCTACATCAGCCAGGATGTTGGTGGTGTGACGCGGATGCAGACCGCCGCACGAAATCAGTCGCTTGGGGTTTTCCTTGACGTACTCCGCGATGAACGGGTTAACTCCGCTGGTGAAGCCGATCACTTCCGGGGCCACGTAGTTGATCAGCACTGCCCGATCCACTCCAGCCTGATCAAGATGCTTCAGAAACGCCTTGGGCGAGCGGCAGAATTCCGCAATCTGATCGAAGTTCTGCCGTTTTTTCTTCATCAGCTCCAGTGCGCCGGCGTGAAACATTTCCAGCGGCTGAATATGAATGTGGCAGTCGGTGATCAAGCGATTGTCTATCGAAGGTTCGTTTTCAATACTATCTTAACTGCCCGAGTGTGGCGGAAGGCGAAGGAATTCGAGCAGCGCCTGGGTGAACGCGCGCGGGCACTCGATGTTGGAAATATGGGTGGCAGCCAGGTGTACAGCTTGGGCTCCCGCAATATCGCGGACTAACACCTCGCCGTTGCCCTCCCATGGAGTGGATACGTCGCCGTCTCCGGCAATGACCAGTGTGGGCACACGAATTTGGTGCAGTAGCGGGCGGTGGTCGATGTCACGCACAGCAGCGCAGCCGCCGAGATATCCCACCGGATCCATGCCCAGAAAAATTGACTTCGCTGAGTTGGCGTAAGCGTCTTTGGCCAGCGTGTCCGGCGAGAAGAAACGACCCATCATCACGTCGACAATCGCCGCCATACCTCCCTCCCTCACCGCTTTCATGCGCGCCTCCCAGTTGCTTCGCGGACCGAACTGTGCCGAAGTATTGGCCAGAACCAGCCTGGTCAGATGTTCTGGTGCATGAATGGCCAGCCATTGGCCAATCGCTCCACCCATGGAAATACCGCAGAAAGCAAACTGTTTGACGCCAAGTGCATCCACCAGGCTAAGCAGGTCATGCCCAAGAATTTCGATCGAATATTCGCCCGGCGGCACATCTGAAGCGCCGTGACCGCGCGTGTCGTAGCGCAACACTTGAAAGTCGGAGACAAGATCGGGCATCTGCGGCGCCCACATGCCGTGATCGGCGCCGAGAGAATGTGAGAGAACGAGCAACGGCTTTCCGGGCAGACCTTCAAGCCGATAGAACTGACGAATGTTGTTGGTTTTGATAAAGGGCAACGCGGCTGCTCCTCGGTTTCTCCGCCGATTTTAGTCTTGGCGCGGGACAATATCACCTGCTCGCAGGCTTAGCCCAGGGCAAAAACAATAAGTCGTTGCTGTTGGAATGGACATCTGAATAATTTCACGAACCCTGTTTCCACTATGAAAATCCCATTCACGGCCCTGCTCGTGTTTCTGTTTGTGTATCCTCTCCCGGCGCAAGTGTTGAAACCGGCTCCCGCCCTCCCGCCCGACAGCAGGCTTAAGGCCGACATTCTGCTGGTGGTGGCACATCCGGATGATGAGACCGGGGTGTCCGCGTACCTGGCCAAGTTGCTCGACCAGCACAAACGGATCGAGGTCGTTTATCTGACCCATGGCGAAGCCGGACATAACAACATGGGCCCGGAGCGTGGGCCCTCCCTGGGAGCGGTTCGCGAAACTGAGGTGCGCCATTCACTGACTTCACTCGGAATCGACAACGTCTGGTTTCTCGATGGCCGCGACACACCCAGCCAGAATGTGCTGCAGTCCCTGGCGAATTGGCATAACGGGCAGGCGCTCGAGGAAGTAGTGCGCATGGTGCGCCTCACTCGGCCGGAGGTCATTGTTACCTGGTTGCCCGGATTTTTCATCGGTGAGAACCACGGCGACCATCAGGCGTCCGGTGTGTTGTCCAGCGAAGCTTTCGACATTGCCGGCGACCCGGCAGTTTTTCCCGCACAACTTGCGGCCGCGACAAAGATCAACGAAACCCTGCTGGAGGGTTTGCAGCCCTGGCAGCCCAAGAAGATTTATTACTTCTCGGATGCCCAGGAGCAGGATCAATTCAAAGGCAGCGGCCCAACTTACACCACTACCGAGATTTCGCCCGCGCATAACTTACCCTACTGGCGGCTGGCTATGGACGCGTTTTCGTTCCACATGACGCAATACCGCGACTATATAGAAGGACTTAGTAAGAAGACGCCGGAGCAACAAAAAAGTGAGTGGGGTGATCCTGTTGACCTGATTTTCGGCAAGTCACTGGTCGGTGGAAGCCGCGCGGGAGACGTCTTCGAGGGAATTGCTCCGGCGCCCATTCCGTTTGCTCGCGCGATTCCATCCGGCGAACCGCCAGCCCACGCATCGCTCGAACTCGCCGGCCCCTGGGGCTTCTACGATGTGTTCCGCCGCGAACATGGATTGACGCAGTTGCCGAAAGCGGCGGTTCCAGAGATTGCCATCAACCACGGACAGATTCTTCAGATTCCTTTGTTAGTACGCAATAACAGCAGTGCTCTTCAGACCATAACGTTGACTGTAACCGCGCCGCAAACGTGGACTGTCCAGGACTTCGCTTCGAGCTTCTCGTTGGCGGCAGGGGAATCTTCTCCAGTGCTGGTGCAAGTGGCAACCCCCGCTACCGATTCGAATGCTGCCGATGTGAAATGCCGTGTCGAAAACAACCATCAGACGATTGGCGAGGTGGATCTGCACGTGAAGTTACGGGCGGGCGGGTTGCCGCAGTAGAAAACAAGATACTAACTGGACGCAGCCGCGCCCAGGGCCTTGTAACTCTTCGCGGCTTCGGCGCCTTCGTTCTTGCGGGCATACATGTGGCGATCGGCGGCATCCAGACATTCATCGAGCGTCTTGCCGTCCGTCCATTCCGCCACGCCAATGCTCAAGCTCAACTGGAAGCGCTCCAGGTGTCCGGCTTTGTTCCAGTCCGCAACGTAAGCCTGGGTTCTCTCCACCACCTTGTGAGCGCCGGCCGGTGAAGTATCCGCGAGAATCAAGAGGAATTCATCTCCGCCATAACGAATCACCGCGTCAGAGCCGCGGACTGAACTCTTCAATAAGCCAGCGATCTCAGCGAGCACAAAGTCGCCGGTCAGGTGACCGAATCTGGTGTTGACCTGCTTGAAGTGGTCTACATCGATCAACATGAAGGTCAGCGGCTTCTCCGAACGCTTGGCCTGGCTGATAAAGCGGCCTGCCATGTCCTCCAGGGAGCGGCGGTTGTAGACCTCGGTCAGCGGATCGGTAAAAGACTGCAACCTTACCAGTTCGTTTTGGATGGTGCTCGAGATCAGGCTCTGGCGCGCGCGGCGGAGGTCGAGCCGCCGGGTGACCAGGTAAGTGTTCAGCAGAGCCAGAAGAACGAACAGGCCGATCACCAACTGCCGCGAGACAGTGATTTCAAAATGCACTTCGTCGGTCTTCATGAAGGCAGCAGGAATGATGACGGCGAGCAGTCCAGCCGCGGCGAGCAGCCCGGTTACCGACGCAATCAGCCACAGCTCCCAATCTCTTTTTTCAATGTTTGAGAGCTGCTGGGTAAGGGCTGGCAGAGAACGGTCTTGTCCGTTCTCCATTTGCCTGTGCATCATGGTGAAAGTTTAGGACTGAATGGGGAAACGCGCAGCAGTACCAAGGTAACTCCGGGCAAAAGAAAAGTAAGAAGGGCCGAATCGAGGCAGCAACATGACCCGCAGTCAACCAGGCGCGGGTTTCAATGCCTGCGGTCCGGCTACTGTCCGGGCAGGCTGCCAAACATCTCCGGCGGATCGAAATAGCAGCGTCGCCACAGCCCTTCATCGGACAGCTTCCCCGCCTTCCACTCCCGCAGCGTCGGCACGGTCGCAGCCACCATCCCGCCATCGGCGGAATCGAAAATCAGAACTATACCTGCCGCAGTTGACGAGGCTTGAGTCAAGTCAGCGAACTCCTTCTCGAAGAGCCCCTTGATGAATGCGAGTTTGGCGTGTGACCCAGTGTCCGCGGTACCGCCGACCGCCTGCTGGATGGAAAGGATCCTGACGGTTTTTCCACGAAGCGGCTCCCAATCTCCCGGGAAGGACGCGGTCTGCTCATTTTCAATCTGGAATGGCGCTTTATTGTCGGCGACGGGAGGCGCGGGCGGGGGCTCCGGCGGTGAATCTTCCGACGAGTCAGCCCCCGGCATCTCAAGACCGGATCGCCTGATCCACGCACGCGAAAGCCCAGAGATGCGGACGTGTACCCAGCTTTCGTTGCTATCGAGAATCTCGAACTCATCCTCCGCTTCGGCGAGAAACAGCACCTTCGCTCCCTCGCTCGGGCTCGTCAGGACTGGAGTTCCCGACTTCCGCACCGCCGCCAGGTTGGTAGGATGCGACTGGTTCCGGAGGATTTCCTCCAGGTTCTTGGCTTCCTTTTCCAGATCGTCAGCGTGGCGGTCGTTTTCTCCGCTTCTCGGCGGTGGCGACGCGGCCAGCGCCGGGTTCTGCTCCGTTCCCGGGAAAGCACTTCGTTTCGCCGACGATGGAGCAGACGGAAGATTCGTAACAGGCGCGGACGCACCGGAC
>Ga0070733_10003122_pt1 | contig 11429 bp, 10 predicted proteins | sample Coa_R1_9_FD_66450 | JGI IMG/M metagenome (GOLD analysis project Ga0070733, IMG submission 66450) | Surface soil microbial communities from Centralia Pennsylvania, which are recovering from an underground coalmine fire - Coalmine... | ecosystem: Environmental > Terrestrial > Soil > Unclassified ... | reverse complement strand
TTTGACTTATTGCTCGGCAGGAAGACCTATGAGCTTTTCGCGGGATACTGGCCGCAGCACGTTGAGGAAGGGCCCGGAATTAATCAGGCCACAAAGTATGTTGCCTCGCATTCACCGAGAGAGTTTACGTGGGAGCGTACAGTGCTTTTGCAGGACGATGTTGTCGATGAGATCAAAAAGCTGAAAGCGCAGGATGGATCTGATCTGCAGGTACACGGCAGTGCGAACCTCATCCAGGCACTTTTGAAGCACGATCTGGTGGACGAGCTATGGTTGAAAATATTCCCGATCACGCTGGGCAAGGGCAAGCGCTTGTTTGGCGAAGGCACTATTCCGGCAGCATTTACCCTGCGCGAAGCGAAAATTTCGCCGCGCGGCGTTATCATCGCATCCTACGAACGCGCGGGTGACGTACAAACGGGATCGGTTATCTAATCGTTTATCGTAAGTTAAAAACACCAGAAGTGAAGGATGCATAACTGCTTGGAAAACACTTCACGGTCTACAACTATGACCGGCGTGGATGTAGTGACAGCGGCGATACGTGGCCCTTCTCGAAGGAACGCGAGATTGAAGACTTGCAAGCACTGGTCGAGGACGCTGGCGGCAAGGCTATGGTCTTTGGAATCTCTTCGGGTGCTGCCGTGAGCCTGGATGCCGCCGCTGTCACCCTGGACACCGCCAGAGTCGTGGTATATGAGCCGAGTCTCATTGTCGATGATAGCCGCCAGCCCGTACCTGCCGACTGCGCGGAGCATCTCATGCGGCTTTCGGCCGAAGGGAAGCGCGACGAAGCGGTCGAATACTTTTTGACGCAAGCCGTGGGCATTCCGGTAGAATACCTCGGCGACATGAAGCAGAACCTAGCAATGTGATCCGGCGTGACAATCGCATTGAATGGCTCTGGCGCATCTCACGGCGCATCGTTACGCATAATCATCATCACGAAGACTTTGAGGCGCTTCTGGCCGACGCCCGAACGCACTTTGAGACGCTCTCCCGCACTCCTGACGACTTGCTTCGCCATATCGGGAGTCCTTTTGCACCAGACAAGCGACCCGATCGGTTGCAAGCAGACGCTGCATAAGGTCTTGCAAGCCCTCAGGATGATGCAACCTGGCAGTATAGGACTTCTCCCTCACATTTGGCTTCCTGTTCAGCCTCTCATGACTCTTCTCTGAATTCCTGTGCCATGTCGTTCCCTTTGCATTTTTACCCAAAGTAATGTATAGTATTAATAGTAATATATAGTTGTTTATAGTACCTCTTAGTACAAAAGAAAGGAGCCACGTGGAACATTTCATGACTTCTGAGGAAATCGCGGAGCTTCTCCACGTTGATCCAGTCACGATCCGCCGCCTGGTAAACAAAGGTGAGCTCTCTGCCTATCGCATTGGTGCTGATTACCGCTTTGCTCCGTCCGATCTACAGGATTATCTCCAGCGGCAGCGCATTTCCGCCCAGGCGCAAAGTGGGTCAGGCACCAATTCGAGCAATCCGCTTGATCAATTCGCCCAGGTGATCCGCAAAATCATTCAGGAGAAACACACCACTCCCTCGGAGTTGGTTGGTCGCTTCGACCGGTTCACCAAACGGGCACGTCACGTTTTGACCTTGGCGCAGGAAGAAGCGCAGAGCTTCCAGCACACCTATATCGGCACAGAGCATCTTCTTCTGGGATTGGTACGCGAAGAGGAGGGCGTTGCCTCTCAGGTGCTCAGAAACCTGGGCGTCGAAGTCGATCAGGCTCGTCAGGCCATTGAAACTATCATTGGGCGAGGCGAGCGGATCGTTCGCGGTGAAGTTGGGTTAACCCCACGGGCGAAAAAGGTGATTGAGCTCGCTGTGGATGAAGCGCGTCGCCTCAGGCATCAGTTTATTGGAACAGAGCACCTCCTCCTAGGCCTTCTCCGAGAAGGCGACGGCATTGCGGCTGGTGTCTTAGTGAACTTCGGCCTCCACCTGGAGCAGGTACGAACAGAAACGCTCCGGGTGCTTCGGGAACAGCCACAAGGACAAGAAGAGGCACCTGCCATTCCCTCCGTGCCAGCAGAAGCAACAACGCTGCTTGCCGAAGACGAGTCAGGGTTTACCTGCACCTTCTGTGGGGCACATTGCCCTGGCTACTTCCGTTATTGCTTCAACTGTGGTCAGCCGTTGATCCATGAAGAAGAGTCAAATCACGGTGAGGAGAAATAAGACAAAAAGATGGGGACTTGAGTTTGGCCAAGGGGAGGAATGTGTGGCACCTCCCCTTGCACTTTCCGCTTCTTGGCCAGACCTATGCAGCTCATGAGCACTGAAACACCTCTCCAGTCCCGCAACAATTCCCAGGAAGCATTTTGTAGTTGTGGAAGGAGGAGCAGGATAATGATCACTATTATCCTGCTCCTCCTCTATTTTGCTCACGATGCTGGCCAGGTGCTTGCGATAGACGATCGTTTCAGGATGCTCAGACCCGAGTATGTTCTCACAGATGCTGAGCGCTCTCTGGCAAAGGTGCCGCGCCTGTGTATAGCGACCCTGAGCAAAGGAGAGTTCTGCCAGGTCGTTGAGTAGTCCGGCGGTAGCGGGATGCTCCGGCCAAACGTTTTCTCATAGATAGCGAGGGACCGCTTCCAAAAAGTCTCGGCCTGCTCGTTGTCTCCTTGTTCATAATAGAGCCTTGCCAGCATATCGAGGTTTTGGGCAATGAAGGGGTTCCCTGGCTCCAGGACTCGTTCACTGGTTACCAGTGCCTGCTTCAACAACTGCTCAGCCTGCTCATACTTGCTCAGGGTACGGTAGAGCATGCCCAGGTTATTGAGGCTTTCGGCAGTTGTGGCCTTGAGCGCGAAAGATCCAAACGTCCTTGCTCACGTGCTAGTACGCTAACTGATAGAGGGCCGTAGCGAGTACAGTTGCGCCACGGGCGGCATCTTCCGGTGTAGTGTACTCGGCAGCGCTATGCGAGCGCCCCTCCACACTGGGTACGAACAGCATGGCCGTCGGCAGATGGCGGGCCATCTCCTGACTGTCGTGCCCGGCGCCACTTGGCATCGCTTTCCAGCTAGCCCCACACGTCTCTGCTGCCTGAATGAGCACAGACTGGAGTGCCGGATCCATGCTGCTGGGCAGGCTATCGCTGCTGATCTCGCTTGAAACGGTAAGCCCACGCTCCTGCGCTATAGCCGCGCAGCGAGCACCGATAGCAGATGCCAGGCGTTGCTTTGTCTCTTCTTCGGGATGGCGCAAATCGATGGAAAACCCCACTTCCTCCGGGATGACATTCACCGCTCCGGGTTTGACCTCCCACTTCCCGATTGTGACCACGGCAGGCCGCCCTTCCTGTTCAACCAGTCTGGTGATCTCGACGGCCATCTGCGCCGCTCCCTGTAGCGCATCACGCCGCAGGTACATCGGCGTGGTGCCTGCATGGTCTGCCCGGCCCTTGACGGTTACCCACCGGTGCTGCAAGCCGACAATGGCCTGCACAATCCCAAGATCAACTCGTTCATCGAACAGGATGCGGCCCTGCTCAATATGCAGTTCGATAAAAGCATCCAGATCGTGCCGTACAGCCTCGCGAAGATGCTCAGGAGACAGGCCAGCGGCACGCATAGCCTCAGATATGGTCATGCCCTGGTCATCACGCAAGTGCTCCAGTTCATCGGCCTGGATTAGACCCAGTATGCCGCGTGTGCCCCAGTAGTGAGCCGGGAAACGGCTTCCCTCCTCTTCGCACAGCGCCACCACTTCCAGTGTTCGTCGCGGTTGCCCTGCCTGCTCGCGTAGGGCTACCAGGGCAACCAGCCCCGCCAGGATGCCTGATGCACCATCGAACTTGCCTCCGAGTGGCACCGTATCGAGATGAGAGCCGGTGAGGATCGTTCTGCTCTCATCTGCGCCGCGCAGTCTTCCAAAGAGGTTGCCCACGCTATCCTCGCGCACGTCCAGCCCCGCTGCACGCATCCATTCAGCCAGTTGCCCGCGCGCCTGAACCCAGGCAGCGCTGTACACCGGTCGGACAATACCACCCTCGATCTGCCAGCCAATGGAACCCAGGGCTTCTCCATATTTTTGCAACAGCGAGGCGTCAATCTGGATGGGTTGACTGCGCTCGGCCATAGATGTGCTCCTTTCCTCCTTGCCGGTCCTTCTGGAGGAAATCTCGTAACGCCTCCCACGTCCCGTCTACCTTCGGCGGCGGTGTAAATACCTGGGTCAGAGCCAGGCTATTCTTCAAGCCGTGGCTTGTCAGGATGCCAACAATACCAACCTGGCGAGTCTCTTCCTGCCTGAGTAGACCCAAAGCCAGGGCGCGGCGTATTCCGGCCAGCGCGGCTGCGCTGGCCGTCTCAGCATAGATGGCCTCGTAAGAAGCCAGATCTTTCAATGCTGCGAGCATGTCTGCATCAGCAACTGCCACAGCTCCTCCCCCGGACTCCTGAATTGCTTTGAAGGCATGGTAACCACTGACGCGATGGCTGATGGGTGGCGCAAGATTTGGTTCGACCTGCTGTAGTACAGCAGGAATCGTCTGGTGAGCTTCCCAGGCGGCTGCCAGCGAGGCAGCTCCTAGCGGCTGAACGGCAAACATGCGTGGCAGCGTGTCGATAAATCCCAGCTCTTTGAAGAGGACGAACCCCTGCCACAGTCCAAATAGATTCGTCCCTGTACCGGTCGGCACAAAGACGGCGGCGGGCGCTCTCCAGCCAAGCTGCTCGCAGATCTCAAAGGCGGTGGTCTTATCACCATCGCTCTGGTAGGCCTGCACATTGTGCATAAACGACCAGCCCAGCTCAGCCTCGATGCGATCGGCCAGGGCATAGAGCTGACCCAGATTGCCGATAGGTGTGACGACTTCGGCTCCGTACGCGCTGATCTGCACATATTTCTCTACATTGACCGAAGTTCCTTGATCAGCCAGGCCAGCAGCGCCTAGTAACAGGACGAGCGCGGAGACCCCGGCCTTCGCGGCTATGGCCGCCATGGCCGAGCCAATGTTGCCGGAGGTCAGGCAGGCCAGACCCCTCGCTCCCTGTTCTAAGGCGACGCTGGCTGCTACGCCGATAGGCCGGTCCTTGAACGAACCGCTGGGATTAGATCCCTCCACCTTCATAAAGAGCCTGTTGCCCGCGCTGGCCTCGGGAATGCGCGTGAGGGGCGCCAGTCGCGTACCACCTGCTCCCAGATCGATGCGAAAGGTTGGATCAACCACAGGCAGCAGTTCGCGATAGCGCCACAAACCACCCGGACGGCGCGCCAGTTCTTCTCGATCAAGCTGGCTTTTGATGGCTGCCACATTATACTGCACACCGAGGGTCTCATTTAATGCGCTCTCCTCACCCACTTTAGCACAGATCGTGCAGGAACCGCGATGCGTCAAGGGAAAATCCGCGCTGCAGTAAAAGCAGTGAAGGCTTGTGGCGTACATAGTAATCCTTCTCAACAAATGCCTGATTGGCCTGGATAGCAGCGCACCAGCGCGGCATGATCGCGCCCGGTTTGGTCTGCGTAGGTCTCGGCGAAAGCTGCAAGCGCGCGGTCAAACGCGTTGCTTCTACCCAGGTAGCCGCTGATTTGCGCGGAATCGCCGGAACGGGCATGGGCGCGAGCAAGAGCCCATCCACAGAATCGACAATACTCAATGAAGCCATCTGGGATCAGGGTCTCGATATTCACCGTCAGCTTCATGTCTCGTAGTTGGCGTATATAGAAGTCGGTGGTATCCAGTCTTGTCCACCCAAGAAATAGATCACTGGCCGCCTGCATGAGACGTTGCCCGCACACCACTCGCTGGGCGTGATTGGGATAGGCACTCTGGCCGAGATGACGTTCGAGTACCGAGACCTGCGCTTCTTTGATCTGCAAGAGAAGTGGATCGCCGCTGTCGTTCCCCAGCAGTAAGACAACGTAACAACGCGTACCGACGCTGCCCACGCCGACAACTTTCTGAGCAACATCCACACAGTTGTATTTGCTGAGAAGCACGCGCCGGTCCTCCTGCACCGTTGGCCGGTAGGCATCCACCAGCCCTCGCAACTGGTGGGCGAGTTCTTCATCATCGAGGTGTGCGATCAGGGGCGGGTCGTCCTTGAACTTGTGCTGACCATCGACTTGCATAGTGAGTTTGGGAAACACCTGCAAGCTAGAGCGCTGGCGGGACTTTTCGCGCTGTTTATCGATGTACCAGCGAAACGTGGGATGCACAAATTGGAGCGAGCTCTCGTAATCAATGCGGGAGTACCAGACATCGATATGGCGCATTTCGCTGTACTTCCACATGTGCTCGCGATACGACTGCACACAATTCAAGACAGCCCGCCTGTTCGTAACTGCCGGGAAGCCGTTCACGCGCCCGGCGACAACGATGCTTGCGGCAAGCCGCTTGATATCCCATTCCCATGGACCTGGCAGCGTCTCGTCAAAATCATTCACATCGAAGACCTGGGTGCGTTCCGGGGTGGCGTAGATGCCGAAGTTGCAGAGATGCGCATCACCACAGACCTGCACCTGAATTCCGGTGACAGGAGTTGCAGCCAGGTCCTGCGCCATCACAATCGCCGACCCGCGCAGAAAGGTAAAAGGCGAGGCCATCATTCGTTGATAGCGCAGCGGCACCAGGTATGCCAACCTGGAGCGGTTCTGTTCCTCCAGCAGGCTCAGCGGATCAGGGCGGTCAGCAGCCGGTGTCCACCCGGCATGGCTTGAACGGGGTATCTTGTTACGAAGCTCCCTGCCAGCAGCGCGACGATCGGCTAGCGTTCGAGCGTTCTGCTCTGCATTCTTGACCATATGCCCTCCGGGCAATAGAGATGCCAGGGTGGGGACATGCCCCCCCATACTTCACTAGATGAGTATATCACACCGCATGCTTCTTGTTACCTGGTCGTCTCTGGCTCGACCCTCTGGCGCACTTCCTCCATATACTGCTTCGCCTCCAGGCGCGAGCGTATATGCAAATACTTTGCTGTCCGCTGCTCCTTTTCCTCTGGAGACGATGCATGCACATCTCGTAAGAAGGCAACATGCAAGAATCCTTCTCGCGAGGAATCTACCGGTTCGGCCGCCCTGGCGGCGTCTGCGGACAGTTCCGTATTGTCTTCACAGCGTATCCCTGAATTGGCTGGCTCAGGCATCGTGGTGGGAGCATTCATCATGGGGGTTGTCAGTGAGAAGAGATGCTGCAGCGTGTTTGCATGCTTATCACGCTCAGTTAAGGGCTGCAACCCAAAGTTCGCCTCTACCGTTGCCAGTATTGACGTGTGATCATAACTCGTATGATCGATTAACCCTTTGGGAATGAGGGGAGATACCACTATAGCGGGGACCCGCACCCCCAGTTGCGTGAAACCGAAGGCATAGCGGCTGTTTTCCGGGTCGGTGATGGCATCGCCGGGAGCCACGCTTTGAGGCGGATGCACATGATCATAGAATCCTCCATGCTCATCGTAGAGGATCACGAGCACGCTGTTCTCCCAGTGCGGCGAATTACGAATCGTCTCGTATACCGTCTTGAGGAGTTTCTCGCCGCGTGTAACATCGTCCAGTGGATGCTGCGAATCGCCACAGGTAAAATCCGACGCGGCATGCCCATAGTTCGGTTCGATAAAGGTGTAGCACGTGGCATAGCGGGCATCGCCAACCTCGCTGCTGAAGTCCTTAAAGTCTCTGAAGCGCCCCTCAAGCGCGCGTACATTCATACCACTGATCGCAAGGGACTGCGGGAAAGCGTCGCCTTTGTAGATCGTCCAGCTTAAATCCGCGTCGTCCAGCCGGTCGTAGATCGTCCCGTTCTCGAATTTATATCCATCGAAGAGGATGGAACTGGCAACATCCAGTCGTGACGGACTATGATCTAATCCTCCTGATGACGCCGCATGCACGAAGAAGCGATTCGGCCACGTTGGTCCCGGCATCGATGAAAACCAGTGATCGCACACCACAAATTCCCTTGCCAGCGTGGTGAGTACCGGCAGTTGCTCCGTGGAATAACATTTCATAATATCGCCCGGATGGCCAGCATCAATCTGGCTATAGCGGGTCACGAATCCGCTGTTGTTGATTTCAGGGTAATCGCCTCCCTTTCCGCAGAGTTGCTCCCTCACATCTTCGAACTCATGGCCGGGATCGTGGGGCATGGCCCAGGGCGCGGGTGCATTGGCAGCTATTTTATGACCGTCAAGGTCTGCATTCCAGTCATTATTCGAGTTCAATCCTTTGATGGCCGTTGGCTGGCCGCTGATAGCATCGATGCCTTGTATGTTCGACAGGCCTAACATATGGTCGAACGACCTGTTCTCCAACATCAGCACGAAGATATGTTGGATATGCCTTTGTTTCTTTTTATTGGGAAAAACAAGCCTGCATACTCCCCAGAGTAGTTGTGTCATGAGCAGCCAGAGCGCGTTGACCAGGTTGGCAAACAGCAGGCAAATCAGCCTGGCAGCCAGGTACCATGCCTGCCGAACCCAATTTGCCGCCCGGTACCACTCCGTGCAGAGCCTGGAACGGCATTGCCGCGTCCCTTGCTCTGCCCACGCCTCGCTGCGCTGCGCGCCACGATCCGCCCAGTTTATACAGGCGGATGTGACTGCTATCAGCCAGCGACTTCGAGCGCGATCCATTCGTAACTTATAATACCCGCAGAGCGACATACGCATCACCTCTTGCTCAACACCTGGCCTGGTGTCGCGCCCGTGTGCTGTTCGTTCCTCACCACTCGCACGCCATTCACCCACACGTCGCGCACACCTGTCGAGAGCTGGTGCGCATCCTCGAACGTCGCCCGGTCCGAGACGGTCTCAGCATCGAAGAGCACCACATCGGCGTAGCAGCCGGGGAGGAGCAGGCCGCGATCACGCAGTCCGAGCCGCGCGGCGACGGCCCCGCTCATCTTGCGAATGGCCTCCTCCAGCGTAAGCAGCTTCTCCTGGCGGACGTACTTCGCCAGCACGCGTGGGTAGGTGCCATACTCCCGCGGGTGAGTTGGTCCCAGCTCCTTTGCCCAGGCGGGGTCTACGCCGCCTGCGTCCGTCGAGATCTTCACCCAGGGCTGCCTGAGCCCCAGCGCGACATTCGCCTCGTCCATACCGAAGTAGATGGTGAAGATGCGCTGCCGTTCGGAGAGAAGCAGATCGATCGCGGCGTCGAGCCAGTGCTGCTCTCGCGTGGCCGCGATTTCTGAAAGTCGCTTGCCCGCGTATTGCAGGTTCTCGGGCTGCTCAAACCCAACGGGCATCACGCCTTCTGGTCCAATGCCATGCGCCAGCGCCTCCCACTCGCCTGAAGGCGCGAGCACCTCGGCGTGGATGCGTTCCCGTACAGCCGCATCGGCCAATGTCTCGAAAAACGTGCCGCCCTGGGCTATCCAGGGTGGGAGTACGGAGTCCAGCCCCGTGCCGGATGCCGCGTAGGGGTACATGTCAGCCGTCACGTCCACACCCGCGTCGCGCGCTGCCTGAATACGCGCGATAGCCGGGGGCATTTTGTGCCAGTTATGCTTGCCTGCTGCCTTCAGATGATAGATCTCGACGGGGAGCCTCGCCCGCCAGCCGATCTCCACCGCCTCGTCAATGGCCTCCAGCAAGTGGTCACCCTCCGAGCGCATATGGGTGACATAGATGCCCCCGTAGCGGCCTGCCACCTTCGCAACCTCTACGAGCTCTTCGGTGGCGGTATACGTATCGGGTGGGTAGATGAGTGCGTAGGCGACACCGAATGCCCCGCCCTCCATCGCCTCGGCCATCACACGCCGCATCGTCTCCAGTTCGCCGGCTGTGGGCGCGCCCATCTCCAGCCCTCTGGCGTACTCCCGCAGCGTGCCGCCGCCCAGAAACGAGCCGATATTTGGCGAGACGCCCCGCTCGACCATGGCCTCCAGCCAGTTGCGCAAGCGCGTCCAGCCTTTTGCGCGCTCTGGCCAGTCACCGATGAGGGCGCGCTGCTTCTGCGGTAGGTCCAGGAAGGCATCCTTGATGCGCCCGCCTGCCGGAGCCGGGGTCCATCCCTCGCCCATGATTTCGCTCGTGATCCCCTGTGTGATCTTGGAGAGCGCGCGCGGGTCATGCATCAGCGGGAGGTGCGAGTGGCTGAGGATATCAATAAAGCCGGGGCAGATCACCATCCCCGCTGCCTCTACCACCTCGCTCGCTGCCTCCGCCGGAATGCGTCCGGGTGGCGCGATATCCAGTACGCGATCGCCGCGCATTGCCACATCTCCATAGAACCACGGATTGCCGGTGCCATCAACGACCTTCGCGCCGCGCATCAGAACGTCAATTTTGCCTGTGGTCACTTTTCACCCCTGACTTTTATACTTTTATGTCTTGCAGTTTCGAATTTCCAGCGCTTATCCCTTCGAGAGTTCAGCGGGAACAGGCACTTCCTCCCACGCCCCACCTGTTTTTTTCCAGGTGTCATATCCCATCTCCAGGTGAGCCACATCTCGATATCCCATCTTTTGCAACACATCCGCTGCCAGAGACGAACGCAGACCACCGGCGCAATACACAATAGTACGTTTCTCGGGGTCCAGATAACGCTTGTGATATTCGCTCTGGGGATCAGCCCAGAATTCAAGCATACCGCGCGGCACATGTTTCGCTCCAGGAATAGTGCCTTCGCGCCAGCGCTCGCGGACATCACGGATATCAACGATGATTGCCTCGCCCGACGCAAGTTCGTCTTGCATCTCCTCCATCGATAGCCCCTTAATGCGGGTGCGCGCATCCGCAACCATATCGTTCACTGACATTGGTTCCATAGCAACTCCCTTCTCTCGTAGGGACGCGATTTATCACGTCCTTCAGTGTTCCTCTTTTTCTTCTTCAGTACTCACAGCGAACAGGTCATGCCTCACCGAGGTAGGCCATACGTATCTTCTCGCTCTTTAAGAGATCGGTGGCAAGCCCACTAAGAACGATATGACCGCTCTCGATTACATAGCCCCGATCAGCACGCTCGAGGGCAATCTGCACATCCTGTTCTACCAGCAAAAAGCTCAGTTGCTCCTGCCGGTGAATATCATCGATGGCGGCAAGAAGGTCATCCACGACATTGGGCGCCAGTCCCAATGAAAGTTCATCTACCAGGAGCAGGTCAGGTCGGGCCATCAGTCCTCGCGCAATGGCACACATCTGCTGCTCGCCTCCAGAGAGGGAACCTGCTAATTGCTTGCGGCGCTCGCGAAGCTTTGGCAAAAGCGCGAAGACGCGTTCCAGGTCAGTTGCAATGGCTTTTGTGGAACCACCTCGATTTGTATACGCGCCCAACCGCAAATTTTCTTCGATCGTCAAGCCGCCAAAAAGCCGGCGCCCCTGTGGCACCTGGATCAATCCAAACTTTACAATGCGCTCTGCCCTGTAGCGGGTGATATCCCGCCCTGCGAACACTATTGTTCCCGTCCAGCTCGGCAGCAGCCCCGAAATTGTGGTCAACAGCGTAGA
>Ga0070733_10003121_pt1 | contig 11432 bp, 9 predicted proteins | sample Coa_R1_9_FD_66450 | JGI IMG/M metagenome (GOLD analysis project Ga0070733, IMG submission 66450) | Surface soil microbial communities from Centralia Pennsylvania, which are recovering from an underground coalmine fire - Coalmine... | ecosystem: Environmental > Terrestrial > Soil > Unclassified ... | reverse complement strand
GTGCCGACGAAAAGCAGGTTCCTCACCGGGCTTTCGGCCTGGTTCGGAATGACAAAGATTAATTCGGAATGACAAGCGTTACATAGGTTTAGATAAGTAATGCCTCCTACTTTTACTATCGGGATTGAAGAGGAATATCAGACTGTTGATCCTGCTACTGGGGAACTGCGGTCGCATATTCAGGCGGAGCTTTTGCAGAAGGGGAAGTTGTTGCTGCAGGAGCGGGTGAAGGCGGAGATGCACCAATCCGTGGTCGAGGTGGGGACGGGGATTTGCCAGAATATTAAGGAAGCCAAGGCGGAAGTGAAGATGCTGCGGCGCGGGATTGTGAAGCTGGCGAAGGAGAGCGGGTTGCGGCTGGCGTCGGTGGCGACGCATCCGTTTTCGGATTGGCGGGTGCAGGAGATTTATCCCGACGATCGGTACAAGCATATTGTCGAGGACTTGCAGCTTGTGGCGCGGGCCAATTTAATTTTTGGGCTGCATGTGCACATTGGGATTGAGGATCGCGAGACGGCGATCCACATGATGAATCATGCGCGGTATTTTCTGCCGCATATTCTTGCCTTGTCGACCAATTCACCTTTCTGGCTGGGGATGAATACCGGGTTGAAGTCGTACCGGTGCAAGGTGTTCGACAAATTTCCGCGCACCAACATTCCGGATTATTTTCCGAGCTGGGGCGAGTACGAAAACTTCATCAAGCTGCTGATCAAGACCAACTGCATCGATAACGCCAAGAAGATCTGGTGGGACATTCGGCCGCATCCATTTTTTAATACGATTGAGTTTCGAGTGTGCGACGTGCCCATGCGGGCCGATGAGACGATCGCGATTGCGGCGCTGATTCAGGCCACTGTGGCCAAGCTGCACAAGCTGTATACGGCGAATCAGGGATTCCGGCTGTACCGGCGCGCGCTGATTATGGAGAACAAGTGGCGGGCGTCGCGGTATGGGCTGGATGGAAAAATGATTGATTTCGGGAAGCAGACGGAAGTGCCGGCGCGGGATTTGATTCATGAGTACCTGGAATTTGTGGATGACGTGGTCGATGAACTCGATTCGCGCGAGGAATTGAATTACATCCACCGAATTCTGGAGCACGGGAGCGGGGCTGACCGGCAGTTGCGGGTGTTTGAGCAGACTGGTGGAGATTTGAAGAAAGTGGTCGATTACATTATTGAGGAGACGGAGGCGGGGCTCGAGGAGGAGCCGGCGTCCGTTAGAAAAGTAGGGTGATGAGTCATTCTGGGGAAGTGAATCTTTCGAGCGAAGTCAAAATCCCCACCCTGCCCGTCCAAAGAACGGACGGACAAGAGTGGGGCACCCTTCATATTCCGTTTGATCCGGAGTATGCGGCGGGGGCGTTTAATGCGGTGCGGGTTTGTTTGCGGGTGCAGGTGGACGAACAGGTGTGCGTGATTACGGACCGGGCGACGGCGGAGATTGCGGCGGCAGTGGTGGCGGAGTTGGAGAGGCTTGGCGCGCCTTATCGGGCGTGGGTTTTGGAGGAGTTGGCGGAGCGTCCGCTGCGGGATTTGCCGCGGGAGATTTTGGACGATCTGGAAAATTCGCAGGTTTCGATTTTTGCGGTGCAGGCGCAGACCAACGAGTTGCGGTCGCGGATTCAGATGACCGACGTGGTGAATCGGAAAAAGATCCGGCACGCGCACATGGTGAACGTCAACCGGCAGATCATGCTGGAAGGGATGCGAGCGGATTTTGAGAAGGTCGACCGGCTGAGCGCGAAGGTGATTGCGATGGTGCGCAAGGCGCGTCAGGTGCGCGCCACAACTTCGGCAGGGACGGATCTAACGGCGGATTTGAATCCGAACTACAAGTGGCTGAAGACCAGCGGGATTATTACTCCGGAGAAGTGGGGAAATCTGCCGGGTGGGGAGATTTTTACTACGCCGGGCGAAGTGAATGGGACGTTTGTGATTGATGGCGTGGTGGGGGATTATTTGTGCGCGAAGTTTGGGAATTTGCAGGAGCATCCGCTGACCGTGCGGATGAAGGCGAACCGGCTGGCCGAGGCGCACTCGGAAAATCGCGAACTGGAAAGTGATTTCTGGAAGTACACGCATACCGACGAGAACAGCGACCGGGTGGGTGAGTTTGCCATTGGGACGAACATTGATTTGAAGGACGTGATTGGGCAGATTTTGCAGGATGAGAAATATCCAGGCGTACATATTGCGTTTGGGAATCCGTACGGGGCGCATACCGGCGCGGAGTGGGATTCGACGACGCACATTGATGTGGTCGGAAGGAAATTTAATATCTGGGTGGATGACGAGCAGATTATGCGGGAGGGAAAGTTTTTAGTGGAGGCGTAGGCGGCGGTTTACGGCTCTCGGCTTTCCGGATTAGCTTTGGAGCGGGGCGCGGCTGTCGGGCGGCGCAGACGAGGTGCAGGTTCCTCACCCGCGCTTTGCGCGGGTGAGGAATGACACGGTAGAGAGTAATGTAAGTATAGGGATCCTTCGACTTCGCGAAAACGCCCACATTCGTGGGCGTTTTTGCTGCGCTCAGGATGACAGAGGGGTGGTGCACTCCTGATGACACGGGGTTAGAATGATTCGCTCATCTTCAGCTCGCTCAACGGACGTTCATCGTGATTCCATTTTTGCGGAAAGAATTTAACGACGCGTTTACTCCTGAGAAATATCTCGCGTTTTTGCGGCGCGTGGATGAAGTTTCGGGCACGCATGTTTCGTTTCGGTTGTCGGAGACGCCTTGTTTTTTTCCGAAGGAGTTGATTGAGCGGATGGCGCGCGACGGGGCGGAGTTGATTCGGCAATTGGTGGGGAATCCTGAGTATCTGGCGAAGTCGGACGTGGCAGTGCCGGCGGAGTTTAAGGTGCCGAATGAGCCGGAGCATCCGATGTTTGTGCAGGTGGATTTTGGGTTGGTGCGGGATGCTGCGGGCGAGTTTCAGCCGAAGCTGGTGGAGCTGCAGGCGTTCCCTTCTCTTTATGCGTATCAGGGGCCGTTGGCGGAGGCGTACGTGGAGGCTTATGGACTGCAGGAACAAGGAGGGTTGCCAGAAAAAAGCAGGTTCCTCACCGCCGCTTCGCGCCGGTTCGGAATGACAGAGCAAAAGGCTGAACCAGCTGGTTCTGAGCTCAAATATTTGTTGAGTGGGTTGGAAACTGGTTCTTATCGCGAATTATTGCGGCGAGCGATTGCGGGGGAGCATGATCCGGAGAATGTGATTTTGATGGAGATTGATCCGTTACATCAGAAGACGTTGCCGGATTTTTTGTTGACCGAGAAGTTGCTGGGGGTGCGGACGGTCGATATTGTCGACATCAAGAAGGATGGAGCGCGGCTTTATTACGAGCGGGGCAGGACGCGCGTGCCGATTGAGCGGATTTATAACCGGGCGATTGTGGATGAACTGGAGCGGAAGAACGTGAAGCTCTCGTTCGATTGGCGAGATGAGTTGGAGGTGGAGTGGGCGGGGCATCCGAATTGGTATTTTCGAATTTCGAAATTTTCCATTCCTTATTTGCAACATGAATCGGTGCCGAAAACTTGGTTTCTCGACCAGCTGACAGATATTCCTGCGGATTTGGAGAATTATGCGTTGAAGCCGCTGTATTCGTTTGCAGGGCTAGGAGTAGTGATTGCGCCGACGAAAGCGGATATTGCAGCGATTCCTGGGGATAAGCGGGCGGATTATATTTTGCAGGAACGCTTGCATTTTGAGCCGGTGATTGCGACTCCGTTTGGCGGAACGAAAGCGGAGGTGCGGGTGATGTACATCTGGCTGGAGGAATTGGTGCCGGTGATGACGATTATCCGGATGGGGCGGGGGTTGATGATGGGCGTGGATCATAACAAGAATATGGAGTGGGTAGGGGCGTCGGCGGGATTTTATTGGGAGTGAGCGAAAATCCCCACTTCTCGCGCAAAGAACGCGCGAGAAATGGGGCAGCCGGTGCGGTGGAAATCTATTTCAGTTTTACGAAGAGCAGGACGAAGATGGCCCAGATTCCTACGGTCATGGGGAACTGAACCACGGCGGCGTCGCGCATTGGGCCTCCCCGGGGCAGCGCGTAGGTGAGCAGCATCATGGCGAGAGCGGTGAGCACTCCGACGGCAAATCTGCTTTTCGAATTCATTTTTCTTCTCCCCCTCTTTCCTTCCAATGGACCTGGTGTGGCAGTGTGAACGGAATCGCTGCGAATCGGCAGCGATTGTACACCTGTGGCTGGGTCAGTGGCGCGGTTTGGAATCCGCTTAGAACTTCGCGGCGCTCCGAGTGCAAATCAAAAGCTTTTAACCGCGGAGGGCGCGGAGGAGGGGCCGCGGAGGGCGCGGAGAAAAACGGGATAAACACCTAAGCCGGCGCTGTCTCCAGGCGGCGATTGAGCAGGAATCCGCCGGCGATCAGGACGATGGTGAGCAGGACGGCCAAGAGCATCCATCCCCAGTATTGGGTGGGATGGCGAAGGGCGCGGGTGAAGTGGCGGCCGTAGCGGTCGGCAACGATGGCGATGGCGGAGTAGCGCGCAGCGCGGGCCAGGGTGACGAGGACGAGGAATTTTGTGATTGGGTAATCGGAGGCTCCGGCGGCGGCGAAAAACATGCTGGTTGGGGAGGGGATGGGGATGGCGGTCGAGGCGACGAGGGTTCCAGTTCCCCACTTCTTGAAGAGCTTCAGGAATTTCGCCAGCTTGCCTTTCTTGAATTTGCTTTCCAGGTAGGCCGATCCGGCTTTGCGGGACAGGCGGAAGGTGAGGTAGGCGCCGATAACCGATCCAGCGGTGGCGGTGGCGGCGTATTCGTACCAGGGATTGCGATGACTGGCGGAGAGGACCGCGGTGAGAATGTCAGGACCGGCGAAGGTGGGAATGGGCGAACTGTCAAGGATGGCGAGGAAGAAGAGTCCGAACGCGCCCAGGTGGCGGATGGTTGCGGCGAAGGTTTGCGGCACTCTTCGGCGCGGGGCGGGTGCAAGCAGGGAAAGCATGCTTGGAATATCTCATATGTCATCGGTTCGCGGTTCCTCGAAAACCCGGTCGAGCTACCCAACGGGAAAGGCAAAAGACTTTAGTCGCGAAGGACGCGAAGAAACGCCGCGAAGGGCGCTACGAAATTCAGGCTGAAGTGCTTACCTCAGCCGATTTTTTAACGATGGTGGTTTCCAGTTCCTGGCCGTTGGGACGGGTGACGAACATTTTTTCTCCGTCGATGCGGACGGGGATGGGGGCACCGGAGCCGAACTCGCCGGGCGCGTAGCCATGGGAAGAGGCTGGGGAGTATTCGCCAACGTATTGGACGCCGTTGACTTTGACGACGATGGCGGGCCGGCGGGCATCGGGGGAAAATTCTTGGAGGATTTCGGCTTCGGCCTGCGACCAATTTTCCGCGTCATGGCCCGGGATTTTGCCGTTGCGGTGATAGATTTCCTCGGCGCGGCGGCGGATGAATTCGTGGAGGTCGAGAGGGCGATTCGTGCTCATGAGTACATGATATCTGCGCAGGCAGCGGGTAAGATGAATAGCATCGCACGGAAGGACACGGAGGAGGGTTGAATTGGAAAGCTGGATCAACGAGGGAAAAGTCGCAGCCGGCGTGGGCGTGACGATTCGAGCGCCCTCCGCGGGGACGCGATTCCGGACGTTCGGATCGTACGGCGTTACACCGGGGTATTTTCGGGAGCGCCCCGGCGCCAGGATTGCGACGAGGTTTCAGATCGGGCCGAAAGTGCCTCAGCGGCTAACGCCGACGCTCATTTTGCGAGCCTACGGCACGACTAAAGTCATGCCTTCCCGGGGTCTCGCGAGTAATCGCGTGACGGTTCAGGCGTCCCTCCGGGACGCGAGGCGATCCGCTGACATTACCCGGGGTTGAAACGCCGGGCTATTTTCGAGTATGCCTCCGGCACGAAATTCCTCGGCATCGGGGACCATGGCTTGACGCCGAGCGGCGCTGTAGGCATCGGAAAACAGGGGAGTTGACCGGAGTCGGCTGGGGGCCTAACATTACCGCCGAGCAGGTCGCGCCCTCTCATGATCGGCCAGCAGGTATCCCATTACCGCATCCTAGGAAAGCTTGGGGGCGGTGGTATGGGTGTGGTGTATGAGGCTGAGGACCTGAAGCTGGGGCGGCACGTCGCGCTGAAGTTCATTCCTGAAAACCTGGCCCACGACCCCAAGTCGTTGGAGCGGTTTACACGCGAGGCGCGAGCGGCGTCGCAACTCAACCATCCGAATATCTGCACCATCCATAGCATTGAGGATAACAACGGGCATCCCTTCATTGTGATGGAGAAGCTCGATGGCGAAAGCCTGAAGCAGCGCATCTCGGGACACGCGCTGGAGACGGACAAGGTGCTCGACATTGGGGTGCAGGTGGCGGAGGCGCTGGTAGCGTCGCACGCCAAGGGGATTGTGCATCGCGACATCAAGCCGGCGAACATTTTTATTACTCCGACGGGACAGGTGAAGGTGCTGGACTTCGGGCTGGCAAAGCTGGTGCACAACCAGGGCGAAGAGGACGGCGGAAACGACAATTCGCTGACCGCGGTGGGTGTGATACCGGGGACGGCGGTGTATATGTCGCCGGAGCAGGCGCGCAGCGAGCCGATTGATGCGCGCACCGACCTGTTTTCGTTTGGCGTGGTCATGTATGAGATGGCTACGGGGAAGAAACCGTTCACGGGGAATAATTCCCTGGTAACGCTGGATGCGGTGCTGCATGCGAAGCCAACGCCGCCACACGATTTGAATCCGAAGATTCCGGTGGAACTGGAGGGGATCATCGGCAAAGCGATGGAGAAGGACCGCAACCATCGCTACCAGAGCGCGTCGGAAATGAAGTCGGACCTGCTCTTGCTGAAGCGTGAGACCGAATCTGGAACAATCAAAAGCGGCGGAAGCAACACGGCGAAGCTGAGGGCGGCGACGCGAACGTTTGGCAGGGATACGCGGCTGCAGATGTATTTGCTGCTGGGGATGGCGGGGCTGCTGATCACGGTGCTGTCTGCGGTGGGGGCCTGGTGGTACAAGCATCGGGAAGTGGCGAATGAAGAGCAGCGAAATGCGATTGCGGTGCTGCCGCTGCAGAATATGGGCGGAGATTTCAACGTCGACTATCTGCGATTTGCGCTGGCGGATGAGTTGACCAGTACGCTGACGTATGCGCGGACGCTGGATGTGCGTCCATCGTCGGTGACGCGGAAATATGTGGCGCTGGATCTGGATCCGAAAAAAGTGGGACAAGAATTGCGGGTGGGACGGCTGCTTTCGGGATCGTTCCGCCGGCAGGGCGACCAGTTGATGGTGACACTGGAGGCGATTGACGTTCCGACCGACCGGCTGCTGTGGCAGACCACGGTAAACGCGAAATTCGACGACCTGATTGGGCTGCAGGAACAGCTGAGCACGCAGGTGCAGGACGGGTTGTTCCCGATTCTTGGGGGCGCGGGGGGAGCGGTGGAGGCGGCAGCTTCGCGGCCAAAGAATCAGCAGGCATACGATTTTTATTTGCGCAGCGTAGCCCAGCCGCATGATCCGGGGCCGAACAAGGAAGCGATCAAGTTGCTGGAGTGGGCGGCCGGGATTGATCCGACGTATGCGCCGGCGTGGGAATCGCTGGGGCAGCGATACTACTACGATTCGACGTTTGGCGGCGGGGGGGAAGAGGTATTTCAGAAATCGAATTCGGCGTATGAACGCGCGATTTCACTGGATCCGAACCGGATCATGGCGGCGAGCAATCTGATTACGAACCGGGTGGAGCGGGGCGAACTCGGGCGGGCCTATGATGCGGCGACGGACCTGGTGCGGCGAAGGCCACAGAGCGCGGACGCACACTTCGCTTTGAGCTATGTGTTGCGCTACGCGGGCATGCTGGATCAGGCCACGCGGGAGTGCGACACCGCGCGGGCGCTCGATCCGAATAACTTCGCCTTCCGTTCGTGTGCCTGGACTTTCCTCGAGATGGGCAAGACGGAGCGGGCGATGGATTTTATCCGCCTGGATGCGGGCTCAGAATGGGCGGCGTGGGTGACGCCTTATGTACAGCTGGCTGAGGGTAACGTAGCCGCAGCGCACGACAGTGCGAAGAGCATGGGGAAGGCGACTACCTATCACCGGGAGTTGATGGTGGCGTGTACCGCGGCACAACGCCCTGCGGACCTGGACAAGATTGTGCGGGAGACGGAATCGGCGACCGTGATTGAACCTGACGCGGAGGCTTGGTATCACGTGGCGGCGCTGATGTCGGCGTGCGGACAGAAGGAACCGGCGTTGCGGTTGCTGAAGGCCGCGGTGCAGCAGAATTACTGCGCGCATGACGCACTGTTGGATGATCCGCTGCTCAAGGACTTGCGCAAGGAGACGGCGTTTGACGAAGTGCTGACGGCATCGAGTAACTGCCAGGCTACGCTGAAGGAAGGGCGGCAGTAGGGGGCAGGGGTTAGGGGGCAGGGCTAGTTCTCAGTTCTCAGTTCTCAGAAAAGCAGGGCAGAAGAAAAGCAGTGGACTGTGGTCGGTGTCCAGTGGGCAGTTCGACTTCGGTATGACAAGGGTTACGCGGCGGGAACTGCTGAAGACATCGGTTGCGGGGATGGCGGCGATTGCGGTGCCTTCGGCGGCGCGAGTTGATTCGGTCGCGCGCAAGGGGCGGATTCGGCAGTCGGTTTCGCGGTGGTGCTACTCTCATTTTTCCATTGAACAATTGGCGGAATATGGGGCGAAGATCGGGCTTCGCGGAGTCGATCTTTTGCAGCCGGAGGAGTATGAGATCCCGCGGCGGTATGGGCTGATTTGCACCATGGGATATGCGGGCGGCGGGGGAATTGAGAAGGCGCTGAACCGGGCGGAGAATCATGCGGTGATTGAGGCGGGATTTCGCGTGAACATTCCGCTCGCGGCGAAGGCGGGCGTGCCCAACGTGATCACGTTTTCGGGGAACCGGGGCGGGATGGCGGATGATGAGGGCGCGCGGAATACGGTTGCGGGGCTGAACCGAGTGAAGAAGATTGCGGAAGATCATGGAGTGACGATTTGCATGGAACTGCTGAACAGTAAGCGGGATCATCACGATTACATGTGTGACCACACTGCCTGGGGAGTGCGCGTGGTTGAGGAAGTGAATTCGCCGAACGTGAAGCTGTTGTATGACATTTATCACATGCAGATTATGGAAGGGGATTTGATCACGACCATCCGGCAGAATCTGCAGTGGATTGGGCACTTTCATACTGGGGGCGTGCCGGGGCGGCATGAACTCGATGGCACGCAGGAAGTGCAGTGGGATGGGGTGATGCGGGCGATCGCGGACGCGGGGTTCAAGGGATATGTGGCGCATGAGTTTGTGCCGAGCGGGGATCCGATGGAGTCGCTAAGAAGGGCGGTGGAGTTGTGCGATGTGTAGGGCCGGTTCTCGCGCCCCCCACTTCTCGCGCAAAGAACGCGCGAGAAATGGGGCACCCGGCGCGGCGTTTCCTGATCCTGCTAAACAGTTTGCGTCAGATGTGGGGTTGAGTCCATCTTTTTAGGGTGAGACGTTTGGGGATTTCCAGCTTGCCGCGGCGCGGAATTCGCCGCGTTTCTTTTATACTTCAGCACATGCAATTTTCCGGAATTCGGATCATTTTTCTGGTCGTGCTTCTTGCTCTGGCGGCACCGCGTCCCACCCTTTCGCAAAATGCGCGAAAGGATGGGGCACCCACATCTGAGGCGACTCCAACAAGTTCGTCCCACAATTCCATTTCTGATTCCGCCAACGTCGATCCGCCGGGGCTTTTGTATCAGGGGGTGCCGGCGGAGTTGGCGCAGGATCAGGGGATGGCGGGGCTGCGGCTGGAGTTATTGCGGCTGGGAACTACGGCGCGGCTGATGCAGGTGGTGGCGCATCCGGATGATGAAGATGGCGGGATGCTGACTCTGGAGGCGCGGGGGCGCGGCGTGAGCACGCTGCTGATGACGCTGAATCGCGGCGAGGGCGGGCAGAACAAGATTGGCAGCAATTTGTCGGATGTGCTGGGCGTGCTGCGCGCCGAGGAATTGCTGGCGTCGGATCAGTATTACGGCGTGCAGGAACGGTTCTCGCGTGTGGCGGATTTTGGATTCTCGAAATCGCCTGAGGAAACGTTTCAGAAGTGGGGCGGGCACGATACGGCGCTGGCTGATATGGTGCGGGTGATTCGGACGTTCCGTCCGGATGTGCTGGTGGCGCGATTTTCGGGAACGGATCGGGATGGGCACGGGCATCATCAGGCGTCGAGCATTCTGGCGAAAGAGGCGTTTCGGGCGGCGGCTGATTCGAAGCGATTTCCGGAGCAGATTGCGGCGGGGTTGCTACCGTGGCAGGCGAAGAAGTTTTACATTGGAAATGTTTGCGGGTTTGGGGCGATAACGTGTCCGGATGATCAGTGGACTTTGAAGTTGAATACAGGCGAGAAGAGTGCGGATCTGGGCATGGGGTATGTGCAGTTTGCGATGCAGGGGCTGCGGCATCAGATGTCGCAGGGCGCGGCGAACTTTACGATCGATCCGGGAGACCGGTTTACGTTTTACCGGCTGGTGGACTCGGTGATTCCGTCGACTCTGGGGAAGGATGGGCATGAGAAGGATTTCTTTGACGGGATTGATACGAGCCTGACGGCGCTGTCGCCGTACGTTTCGGATGAGAAGTTGGCTTCGGAGAAGCTGCCTTCGGACATACGGCTGCATTTAGCTGAGATCACAAAGCAGGTTGCCGCCGCCGCGGAAGCTGCGAAAGGAAATGACGGGTCCGCTGCGATTACTCCGTTGATGAAGGTTGTGCGTGGGCTGAACGATGTTCGCTCTGAGATGCTCGCGTGGCGGTTGGGCGCGCCGAATATATCCGGTCCTGCAAAGGGGATGGCGGAGAGGATGGCGTCCGCCTTCGTGGATCGGATTGCGGAGAAGCAGCGGCAGGCGGAAACCGCGCTGAATCTGGCGCTGGGAGTGAGTTTGACGGCGCATGTTTCGTCGGATGGGCAGCGCGACATCAACGTGCTGAAGGAAGCGGATGCGCTGACTACGGTTTCGCCGGGGCTGGAGTTTCTGGTGGCGGTGACGTTTCACAACGGGTCGAAGATGCCGCTGGTGATTGACCAGATCAAGCTGGAGGTTCCGGCGGGGTGGAACACGATCAGCGGGAAGACACGGCCGGAGACGGTGAAGCCGGGAGACGATCTGCATGCGGACTTCCGGCTGCGCGTGCCGCAGGATGCGAAGTACACGCGGCCGTACTGGCATCGGGATGATCCGGACACCGAGGCGGTGAATCACATTGATGACGAGAAGTATGCGACGCTTCCCTTCCCGCCTCCGGCGCTGCGGGCGCGGGTGGAATATGCGGCAGGCGGGTCCGGCGCGGCAGCGACGAGGAACGGCATCAACGCCGTGGTGGTCACGCCGTTCGTGGACGATGCCGGGAAGCAG
>Ga0070733_10003120_pt1 | contig 11433 bp, 12 predicted proteins | sample Coa_R1_9_FD_66450 | JGI IMG/M metagenome (GOLD analysis project Ga0070733, IMG submission 66450) | Surface soil microbial communities from Centralia Pennsylvania, which are recovering from an underground coalmine fire - Coalmine... | ecosystem: Environmental > Terrestrial > Soil > Unclassified ... | reverse complement strand
TCGGGGCTGTTGTGGGAGGAGCGGCCGCGCTCCTCGTGATCGCCGGATTGCTGATGATATTCGCGCTGGTGGGGAGCAAGCAGCCCAAGTTCAGCACGAATTTTTCGATGGTTACGCTGGCTTATTTCCCGTACACGCTCGTGGTTTGCGTGATGTCGGTCCTCGTTCTTCAGTTCGCGCCGGATCGGAGCGTGGTCGACATCAACAATCTATTGGCGACGAACATCGGGGCTTTTGTCAATAAGGATACGATGTCGAGCGGCCTTTATACGCTCCTCAGCTCCGTCGACATACTCAGTTTCGCGGAGATCGGTCTGATGTCCTATGGATTCGCGAAGGTGAACCGCTCAAGTATTTCCTTTGGCCTGTTTGCGGTAATGAGCCTGTGGTTTGTGTACGTGATGATCCGAGTGGGGATCAGCATCCTGTTCTGAAGGGCCCGTGGTTTCGCTCTCTCGCGGTTGCGGATCGGAATGAAACAGGGCCATCGTCGAAGTGCTTTTGAGTCGACATTGTTGTACACTCATGGTTTAGAGGGCTTCAGGATGGCACTCACAGTCCATCAGTTCGGACACGTCCGCCTATCGACAGGAGGTGCGCCTTCTCGAGTAGCGCGATAGCGAGAACGGCTGCCCTCAATCTCGTTCGCGGGATCCCCCACGGAATTTTTACGCTGTTTTTCCCGGACGACTGCCGCGTTTGCGGAAGCGCACTTCTCAAATGGACACGGGTTCCGGTCTGTGCCGAGTGCATGACTTCGCCCGCGCCGCTGGACGCCGATTACTTTTGCGCCGTCTGCAATACGCCCTTCCTCAACGCATATCCGCTGGATGAGCATGGAGTTTGCGCGGCGTGCAGGTCGGGCCTGCGGGGGTTCGACCACGCGGCCAGCTTTGGGATATATGAAGGCTCGCTGCGCAGCCTGATACACCTTTTCAAGTATTCCGGGATGAAGCCGCTGGCGCGTCCATTGGCGTCATATCTGGAGCGGGCCATTCCGGTGGACGAGCATTTTGACGCCGTCGTTCCGGTGCCGCTCTATTGGCGCAGGCAGTGGAGCCGCGGCTTCAATCAGGCGGAACTTCTCGCCCGCCATGTCGCGAAGCACAGGGGAATTCCGGTGTGGAACGCGCTGCGGCGCAGACGCGCTACCGCCGCGCAGGCCGGGCTGGCGAATGCGGGCCGGCGGCGGAATGTGGCCGGGGCGTTTGTGGTGAAAGGCAATCCCCAACTCACCGGGAAAAAGATTCTTCTGATCGACGATGTGATGACGACCGGAGCGACGGCGAGCGCCTGCGCGGTCGCACTGAAACGCGGGGGAGCGCGGTCCATCTCCCTCCTGACGCTGGCAAGAGTAGATCGACGGTTTAGATCCTGAGGAGCGAAATGCCGACCTACAGCAGACTGCAGAAACCCGTGCTCGTGCTGAACGCGAGCTATGAACCCATCAACATCTGCGCCGCCCGCCGCGCGCTGGTGCTTGTGCTCAAGGGCATTGCGGCCGCGGAGGAACTTTCGTCGAACGCGGTGCACTCGCCGCGCCGCTCCTTACGGGTGCCGTCGGTAATCCGGCTGCTCGAGTACCGCCGCATTCCGCACCAGACGAGGGCGTTGTCGCGCAAGAACATTCTGATGCGCGACCGCTACACCTGCCAGTACTGCCTGAAGGTTTTGCCCGCCGCGGAACTGACGCTCGACCACGTGATCCCGCGGTCGCGCGCCGGCGAATCGGCGTGGGAGAATCTGGTGGCCTGCTGCCACAGCTGCAATAACCGGAAAGGCAGCCGCACGCCGGAAGAAGCCGGGTTCAAACTTGCCCGCCAGCCGCGCCCCTTCAGCCTGCACACCAGCCGGCATTTGATGCGGCTGCTGGGCAAGGGCGATGAGCAGTGGCAGAAGTATCTTTTCTATTGAAGCGTACCGGCGCATGGTACGATCTTTCGCAAAGGAGTAACACCCATGTTGGCTCTGCCTTCCCTGAAGAACGCCCTTCTGGCGGCTGCTGTTTGTGCGACGCTGTGCGGCCTCGCGCCCGTCGTGTCGGCGGCGCCGCCGTCCTACACGTACGACATGACGCCGTACGAAACAATGGCTAAGGAATCGCTGAAGCTGGTCGCCGCCGGCGATATGAACGGAGCGTTGAAAAAGGCCCAGGAGCTGGAAGCGAAATGGGATGGCGAAACGGCCGATTTGAGAGGGAAAGACGGGGAACTGTGGAGCGAGATCGACGGCCAAATGGATGTTGCCATTGCGGCCCTGATGACGACCGATGCAAAGAAGGCTACCGCTGAGTTGAACAGCTACCTGGAAAAGGTGGCGCGCGTCCCGAAGCCCCAGAAAAAGTAGCCGGGTGCCGTGTCTGCGAGGCAGGCAACGCGGGTGCGGGCGATTAGTCGCGCGCCGGAAGAGGCAGGGTTCAAGCCGGCACGCGAACGGTTGAAAGCGTAATTGCGACGCGGCCCATTTCAGCCTTCCTTTCCGATATTGCTATCCTTGAGATTCGAGTGAACACATGGCCTCCGTCGATATTCAGCTGCCTGCCGATCTCGTCGCGGCGGCGAAGCTCGATCAGGGGGGCGACGTTTCCCTGGAGGCAGCCAAGCTTATTGCACTGGAGCTGTTTCGCGAAGACGAAATCTCGCTCGGCCGCGCTGCCGAGCTTTGCCGGATGCCAATTCAGGCGTTCATGGATTACGCAGGGGAACATGGTGCTCCATTGCATTACGGATTGGAAGAACTTGAGCAGGACAGGCGTAACATAACTCGCCTCGGGCTGTGATTTTCCCGAGCGGGGAAAGCGCTATAACGGTGGCAGCTTGAGGTCGCGAAGGCTCCGCTCCAAAATCTTCGGTTCAATCCGGAATTTCTGTTCCAGTAGCCGCGCATAAACTGAGCGAAGGTCGAGCAGCACGCCTTTTCGGTGGAGCGTCTCGAGGATGCCGACGCAGCCGAGAGCGATCAGGCCTTTCCCCTACGCGTAACGTCGGGCCCTTCGTTCATCGATTAAAACCACCTCAATACCCAATTCCCGTGCCAGTTGAATGGCACTTACTTCACCCGATCCAAGCCCGGTTTCCCCAATACTCCTTTCGAGATCGGCCATGGACTGAACCGGCGTAACTTTAATCCAGGACGCGCGGGCAACCGATTCTGTTCCCGGACGTCCGGCGCCGGAAGTTGCCACCTCGCTGAAAACCTGCCCGGAAATGTGAACGGTGCCGAAGAGTTGCGCGAGCAGATCGAGACATCCGATGCTTGAGAGGGTTATGAGAGGCGAGGAGTCCGAAACGGCATTTGTTGGGGCTTCCATGCATCACCGCTTGAGGGGATCTTCCACCCAAGGCGGCGTGGCGTCGATCAGCTTCGCCAGTTCCGGCTCGATCTCCTCTACCCGCATCTTCATCTGCCACGCGATTTCGCGGTAACTGAAGTGCCCCTTCACGCCGCTGCGGACGCGCGAAATATACTCGACCTCCGCGAAATCCATCTTGAACAGGAAGCGCGACCGCGCACCGAACGGCAGCAGATACTGGCGCGCCGGTTCCGGTAGTTTCCGCATCGTTATTAGAGCGTTTCTCATCGCCTCCCCATAGATTTCTTCCGCGCCCGCCTCCGTGAGAAGCGCGGGCTTCGGGTATCCGTGGGCCTTGTAGGCCTGCCGGTACTGGTGGCAGCGGCGATGCCTGTGCATGTCCCGGTAAGCGCCGATGTCAATCAGCATGTCGAAGCAATACTGGCCGCCGCGAAACTCGCGCAACAGATCGTCGCGACCGCCGCGTGATTTCACCGCCACCTCCAGGACTTCCACCCGGCGCGCCTGGCTCCAGCCCCGCACGGCCTCATAAATGGCGCGAAACGGATGCTCGCAAACCGGATACAGCAGGGTAGCGGCGATTTCGGAAACGACGTCGTCGGGCTTGATGAGATCGACGTCGTGCGCGGGTTCGCTTCCGCTCACGGTAAGATTCTGCGCGGCCCAGAGCTTCAAATCCTCCCGCGATTGGCGCGCATACAAATCCGGATCGGCATGGCGCGCCAGCGTCGGGGCGAGGGGTTCATTATTCTCCGTATTCCAGACGCAGTCCGGCGGCGTCGCGCACGCCTCCGCCATCTCCCGCCCCAGTTCCCGCACTTCTCCAAATTCGGATGCGCGCATACGCTTGATCTGCTTCTCGAGCGTCCGAATGCTGGTAACCTGGCCAACGTTGGTGGGAACTCCCCAGAACAGCAGATATCGCGCCACGTCGAACGCGCGCGCCGCGATATTGCGGGCGTAGGCATCCGGTTTCATCGATTCCGGCCGAGGCAGTTTATCCGTCAGATATTCGTTGACCCGGGCGTGAACGTCCTTGTAAGCGCGGAGCAGCGATTCGCCAGCGCTAAGGTAGAGCGCCGCCGATTCACCTTCCAAGTCCGGCGGCGTGATGAAACCCGATTTCGAAAAATCCTGGTAGCGGGATGACTTGGCCTGTCCATCCCACAGCGTTTCGTCTTCGATCTCGCTCGCCGCGAGTTCGCTGATGCCTTCGAAGCACAGCACGGTATGGCCGAGGTCCGCAATCGACTGGTGTCCATACTGGAAATAAAAGCTTTCCAGAAAACTCTGTGAATTGTGCGAGCGCACCCAATCGATCGACTGGCGGATGGAGTCGGCCGACCGGCTGTACCGCGCGAGCGCATAAGCGCTCTTTTCCGGCGGCATCGGGGCGATGGTGATGACGTGTTTCGTCAAACGGCTATCATAACGTTTGCCTATCAGAATCCGAATCAAACGGCTTCACAAAGACGCGATGGTTCCCCGTTACGCTCACGGTCCGGACGAAGACGCGGGGATGGACCTGCACAGCGTCGAGTCCGTAACACTCGGGCCGGGCGAGACGAAACTGGTGCCGACAGGGCTTGCGATCGAGTTGCCCGCGGGCTATGAAGCGCAGATCCGCCCACGCAGCGGGCTGGCACTGAAGTACTCGATCACGCTGCCGAATAGTCCGGCGACGATCGACCCCGGCTATCGCGGCGAAATACGCGTCATTCTGCAGAACCTGGGGCGCGAGCCTTTTCAGATTGCGCCGGGCGAACGGATTGCCCAGATGGTGATCGCGCGCTACGAGGCCATCGAGTGGGAAGAGGGCGAACTGGCGGATTCGGTGCGGGGCGAAGGAGGGTTCGGGTCGTCGGGAAGATAGGTTTCAGGTCTCAGGTATCAGGAATGCAGGATTTCCGCGAACTGAAGGTATGGCAGCGGGCGCACGAGTTGGCTTTGGAGGTGTACCAGATCACTGCCTCTTTCCCGCGCCATGAAATGTTCGGACTGACCAGCCAGATGCGGCGCTCATGCTCATCGATTGCAGCGAACCTGGCCGAAGGATGCGGCCGCAATGGCGATGCGGAGTTCGCCCGATATTGCTCCATCGCAATGGGATCAGCAAGCGAAACCGAATATCACCTTTTGTTAGCCAGAGACCTGAAGATGATCAAGCCGGCAGACTACGAGGATCTGTCGAAACGCATCATCGAGCTGAAAAGAATGCTAACCGGACTCAACCAAAAGGTGAGAGCAAGAATAGCCGATCGGTCCTGATCTGACACCTGATACCTGACACCTGACACCTCTACACCACCGGCTCAAACACAATCTTCGGCACCTTTTTTTCACCCGGCTTCTCGGGCGGCTTCGGCGGCTCGGGACGATAGGGTGCCAGACGAGGCGGGCGGGCGTCTGGTTCCAGCAACAGCACCGTGCGATCGGGAAAGTAATGAAGTAATTCCTGGTCTTCGGCATCGCCCAAATCGCGCGCCCAGACGACGCGCGCGCCGTCGATATCCGCCGCGTTGTAAATCCACTCGTCCTGAAAAATATGCTGTGGCCAATACCGGACGAGAACCAGCAGTTTCCCCGGTATCTTCGCCAACTGATTGTCGATCTTGATGCGTCGTTCCGGATTGCGGTCCCCGTCGAATGCGTAGACGCCGTACGAAAAAATGAATTGCACGATGCAAAGGTAGAAGAGGGCCCGCGCCGCCATTGCGCCAGTTGGCCGTTGGCTGAGCATTCTGAGTCCCTCCACGCTTGCCAAAATGAACACGCAAGCCAGTGAAGCGACGTACTGCGGGAGAAAGAACGGATAAAAATTTGTCCCCAACGCGAAAATCAGCAGCGTCAGCGCAATCCAAAGATACCGGTAGTCTCTTATCCCCACCAGAAACACCGTCAGCGCCACATAGAGCGGTGGATAAAGAAAAAAACGGAGGTATCGGATACGGTAGCCCAGGCGCCGGAAGTAAGTGTAAAGAGTATCGAACTCGCGCGTCCGGAAAGCCCGCTGCATCTTATAGTCAAAATCCTGCTCCCGAGTCAGGTCATGATGCGGGACAGGGTGCGGTTGAAATGTGAACGACGCGGGAACCCCATATTGATACTGGCTAAGCGAGTAAGGCAGCGTCATCCATTTGCCTGTGGCCTGCTTATCCTGAGCCAGCACAATAGCAATTGCGGGCAGGCACGCGAACGCGATCACGAGGGCAGGCTTGGCAAGCTTCCTGAAATCCGGCGCCAAAAACAGAATCGCGCTCAGAAACAGGAAGATCGACTCAAACGGGCGGCTTAGCAGGTGCAAACCGAGGCCGAGACCCAGCAGCGCGGCACCTCTGGTCCTGTAATCTCGACGCAGCCGCGGCAGCGCACCGAATACAAGACATCCTGCCGCCGCTGTGTATGCTCCTCCCCAATAGGAGTTCGTCCACTGATTGACGGGTCCGAACTCGAAGACAGCAAGCAGCCCTCCGAGCAGAGCCCAGGAAGGTGTGGTCCAACCCCGCAGCATCCAATAGCAGAGCGCGCAGAAAGCCGCAGTCGAGAGCAGCGCTCCGGCCCAGGGTGTTCCGAAAATGATCCATCCGATCGCCAGCGCCAATCCCTGGCCGATCGGATAGATGGAACTGTACGTTGGCGATTGCAACACGAAGAATGTCTCGAAAAACTGCGGCAGCGCGTGCGGAGGGTTCGCCAGGCGGAAATGGCGCAGCGTATCCGCTACCAACAGGTGACCGAACTCATCATAAACATCGGGCGCAGGCACGGGATGTTTCGGCAACAGCACCAGGCGCAAAGCCACCGGCAAGATCGCCAGCGCCAACATGCACCAACCCGTTCGCCGCGCGAATTTTTCGCCGTACAGTGCGATAGGGAAGCGCCACGAGACAGCAAGAATCATCAGAACCGCGCCGAGCGCCAGTTCGATAAAATCGCCGGTGGAAAAGCCAATTGGATTATTCGGTGGCAGGGCAGGTCCGAGTTCTGTCGATAGCTTAACTCACCACCAAGCCGTGCCCGCTAACAGCATGGATTATAAGATAGAGTACATAACCCGCCCACATTCCAGCCCGCAATATCTGCCCGCCCTGACAGGCTTGAGATTCCTGCTCGGAATCTGGGTGATCCTGCATCACCTTACCGGCAAAGGCATGCTTCTCGATCAATGGAACCAGACCTTGCCGTTCGGCATGCAGAGCATTCTCCGAGGCGGCTATCTGGCGGTGCAGACTTTTTTTCTGCTATCGGGATTTGTTCTCGCCCAGAGCTATTCGACTACCCGCTGGGACCGCCATAGCCTGAAGCGATTCGCAATAGCTCGTTTCGCGCGAATATACCCCGCCTATCTGCTGAGTCTCGTTCTCATATCCTGGTTTGCTTTCGAATTTCTCCTGAAGCCCGGCCGCAGCATGGCGCAGAAGGCGGCTGTCCTCGGCGATTATGCCTTCGTTTTGCAGGGCTGGACCGGATCGTTGAACGTGGGATGGAATACGCCCGCATGGTCGCTCTCCTGCGAGTTTTTCTTTTACCTGTGTTTCCCGTTTCTGTTCCTGTGGCTGGGCAAAGGCGGCGCGGCGCGGATTTTTCCGGCGCTCGGAGCGTGCTTCGTGACCCCCATTTTGCTCTCCCATTTGGGTGTGCCGGGCATCTGGAAACCCATCCACCATCTTTCCGACTTCGCCGCCGGAATCGCCGCTGCAAGGATTTACGCCGTTCTGCCGGGTTCAGGAGCGGTGATGAGACGGCTTGGATTCTGGCTCTCCACCGGCGCCCTCGCGGCCGGCGCGGCATTCATCGTCCACCCGCACGTTCTCGACGGCACTGTCATGAGTTTGAATACAGTGCTTCGCCCCTTGAACGTAGCGCTGTTGATTGGGCTGGCGACTGGCGGCGGGTTCGTCGTACGCCTGCTCTCCACCGATCTCGCCGGTTATCTGGGGAAAGCCAGTTACTCGATGTATATTCTCCATATTCCGCTGCTTTGGTGGTTCAGTCAGTACACGTTTTACCGCTTCGGGACAACGCCTCCCGCATGGACGGGCTTTCTCTTCATGGCCCTGGTAATAGGTGTTTCGATCGCCGCATTGGAATTCGTCGAAGCGCCCGCCAACCGCTGGATTCGGGACTGGTCCTCATCGCGGCTTCAGTCGCATCACCCGTCGGCAGTGCCCCTCGCGGCCTAGCGCAGCCACTGCGATATTGTGATGACAATGACGCCGCGAATCTGTGTCTTTTGCGGATCAAGCTCCGGAATTCGTCCGAGTTACGCCGCAGCAGCGGCTCTGCTGGCGCGCAGCCTGGTGGCGCGAAAGATCCCGATCGTCTACGGAGGCGGCAAGGTTGGGCTGATGGGGGCTCTCGCCGACGCCGCGCTCGAGGCCGGAGGGGAAGTGATCGGCGTCATCCCGCGATCGCTGGTGGACAAAGAAGTGGCGCACGGGCGTCTGCCGGATCTGCGCATCGTGGGGTCCATGCACGAGCGGAAAGCTCAGATGGCTGAATTGTCCGATGCGTTCATTGCACTGCCCGGCGGGTATGGCACCTTCGAAGAATTTTGCGAGATCCTCACGTGGACTCAACTCGGGCTGCAGCGTAAGCCCTGCGGAATCCTGAATGTCGAAGGCTACTACGATCGCCTTTTGGGCCTTTTCGATCACGCGGTCGCCGAAGGGTTTCTGAAGCCCGTGCATCGCGGAATGGTGGTTTCCGATACCGATCCGGAATCGCTCATTGAGCGCCTGCTCGCATATCACGCACCCGTGGCGGATAAGTGGACAGACGTTAAGTGGATCGACGCGACCTGAGTCTCCGGCCCGCCGTTTACTTCGGCTCTTCGCGAGGCCCGGGGGGTTCGCCAAAACGGGCGAAGGTGATCAGATGACCGGCCGGGTCCTTCACGGTGAACTCGGTCGCCCCATAAAACGTCTGGTGCACCGGCAAAACCATCGGCGTTCTATTCATCGCGGCGAGAACGGCGTCCAAATCGTCGACTTCGATGAATAGAAATCCGGTGCCGCGCTGGTACGACCCCGATACACCGGGTTCTCTTTCCAGACTCGCGTAACTGCCATACATCAATTCGATATTTCCTTTTTGCAATGCGGCGAACGCGAGCCCGCCTTCCTCCGGCACTTCCGCCGTTTTCTCGAAATCCATGCGCTCCGTCCAGAACTGCACGCAGGCCGCGACGTCGTCCGTGTACAGATTCGGCGTCAATCGTTTCACCGTCATGTTTTTCTCCTTCCCGTGCTTGCGAACATTACTAGTCTCATTTAGACTAGTATTCGATGAAGGTCGTGTCAAGCGAAAAATTAACCACACCCGATCTGGTTTTGCTCAGTCTGCTTGCCGAGCGGCCCATGCATGGCTATGAGGCGAATACCTTGCTGGAATTCCGCAAGGTTCGCGAGTGGGCAGGCGTTTCGCGCCCGCAGGTGTACTATTCCCTGGATAAGCTCGCCAGCAGGGAGTTAATCCGGAGGGTGATCCGCTCCGTCCGAGTCACAAATGCGGATGCCGACGATGCTGCCGGCCCCGAACGCCACGTCTTCGAAACCACCCTGCGCGGACGCGCGGCCCTCGCCGACGCTTTGGAACACGACGACTGGGCCACCCAAACCGAGCGGCCCGCGTTTCTCACCTGGCTCGCTCTTTCACGGCAATGCCGTCCCGGGGTTTTCCTGAAACAGCTTCATCGGCGGCGGAGATTTCTGGAACGCGAACTTGAGCGCAAGCGGGAGACGCTGGCCGCGGTGCGAAAAGAAGTGGGCCACGCTTATCACGAGGCGGTTTGGATGTTAAGTCTCGGCATCGATCAAATCCGGACCGAACTGCGCTGGCTCAAAAAAGTCGCCGGCGAATCTCGCCATCGTGGAGCTGCCCGAAACCCGGAATATCTAACCAAATAGAACCGGGTTTTAGCGCAAAAGGCGTGCTACGATACATCCGCGTAAATAGCGGAAAGCGTATCGAATTGTGCGGTTCACCACTGGTTGGGCGCGGATAGCCGGATGTATCGGGTTGGCGGCGGCGGCAGCCGGTTGCTACGGGGTGGGACGAATCGCGTGGGCGGATTGGATCTGGAGGAATGCGGACGCCAACGCAGCAGCGGCGATCGCGCTGGTCCCTGTGAATTGGAACTACTATCGGGATCTGGCGGAACTGAACCCGAAGCATGCCATTTCGCCTCTTCGGCGCGCTGTGGAACTGAACCCGAGAAACCCGACGCTGCGGATCGAACTGGCCGAATATGCCGAGGAGGCCGGCGACTTTTCGACGGCCGAAGAGAGTTTGCGGAACGCCGTGGCTCTCGACCGAACCTACGCGCCGAGGGCCGAACAGGCTCAATTTTACTTTCGCAGGCACGACACAGCTCGCTTCCTGAAAGCGGCGAGGGTCGCGCTCGAAATCTCGCGGGAGGACGCTCGTCCGCTTTTCGAAGATTGCTGGCAATCAGCCAGTGACGGCGACGCCATTCTGCGGGAGGCCATTCCGGACCGGCCCGAAATATTACTCCAATATCTGAATTTTTTGCTGGAGAAGGACAAGCCGGAGGCGGCGCGTCCCGTTGCGAACAAAGTGATGGCGACCGCAGGCGAGGAAAGCCGCGCAGAAGGTCGCGAGGCGCTGCTCAGTTATTGCGACCGGATGCTGACGGCGGGAGATCGGGAAGAAGCGGTCAAAGCGTGGAACTGGCTGGCGAGACGGCCGGCAGGAAAACCCAATCCGATTGCGCGATCCGTACTGACCCATCTCGTGACCAACGGCGGATTTGAACAGCCCACGATCAACCGGGGGTTCGATTGGCGATACTTGGCAGGTGCCGGTTTATATTACGATTCCGTTGTTCCCGGTGCGCTGCGGGTGACTTTTTCGGGCCAGCAGCCGGAGAATTGCGATGTGCTCTGGCAGTATGTCGCGCTGGAAGCAGGAGGGAAGTACCGGCTGAGGGTGAAATACCGGACGCCCGTGCGGGACGCGGGTTTGCGCTGGGAGGTGCCGGCGGGAGGAAAAGACTTGCTCGATGGCGCCGGAGTTTTAAGCGGCGCGGGCGAAGGCGAGCGAACGATCGAGTTCAACGGGCCTGAGCAGGCCGGTTTGGGGCGGCTCCTGCTGCGATA
>Ga0070733_10003119_pt1 | contig 11434 bp, 10 predicted proteins | sample Coa_R1_9_FD_66450 | JGI IMG/M metagenome (GOLD analysis project Ga0070733, IMG submission 66450) | Surface soil microbial communities from Centralia Pennsylvania, which are recovering from an underground coalmine fire - Coalmine... | ecosystem: Environmental > Terrestrial > Soil > Unclassified ... | reverse complement strand
TCACGGCGGGTCTATGTCCGAACACCAGCCCCACCATCCCTGGTGGGTCCGTCCGCAGTTCGCGCTGCTCACCCAACTGAGCTACGCCCACCATATCTAAATCTGCAATCGCCATCCTGGCGTCACGGCGGGTCTATGTCCGAACACCAGCCCCACCATCCCTGGTGGGTCGTCCGCAGTTCGCGCTGCTCACCCAACTGAGCTACGCCCACCATAGCAACCGCGACCTGACGCCCAATATCGCCACCGTGAGTGGCGCGCCCGGGGAGACTCGAACTCCCAACCGCCGGCTTAGAAGGCCGGTGCTCTATCCAGTTGAGCTACGGGCGCTTCGACGTCTCAGCACAAAACCGGTGCCAGGGTCCATTTGGTCGGGGCAGAGGGATTTGAACCCCCGACCCCCTGCTCCCAAAGCAGGTGCGCTACCAGACTGCGCTATGCCCCGAGAATTTTACCTCGCTAAGCGACCCGCTTTGGTCGCAGGCTGTTGCTAGGCTCGACTCCATGCCTCGCCAAGCAACCCAGCCGGTCACGTCCTGTGCCCGGCGTTCGGGGACTCGCCCCAAAGCGGGTGCGCTACCAGACTGCGCTATGCCCCGCACGCCACCTACGCTACCGCAGGGCGTGTTAAGGGCGGGAATGATACGGGGAGGCCAGTCCCCAGTCAATTTCAAGGGCTTACGGGTGGTCGTCCGCACAGACCCATGCGACAATCCGCCGCACCGCCGGGAGCCCAAAAGAGCCATGCCCGCCCAGCTCATAGACGGCAAAGCCTTCGCCGCCGAACTCCGGCGTGACATCCGCGACCGGGTCAGTGCCCGGAGCCGTGCGCCGGGCCTTGCGGTGATGCTGGTGGGCAACGATTCCGCGTCCCAGATCTACGTCCGCAACAAGCACCAGGCCTGCGAAGAAGTGGGTTTCGTGTCCCGGGCCTACGACCTCCCGACGGACACTTCCGAATCGGAGCTCCTCGCCCTTATCGACGAACTCAATCAGGACCGGACCATCGATGGCGTCTTGGTACAGCTCCCCCTGCCGGCCCATATCCGCACCGAGCAAGTCATCGAGCGCATCCGGCCCGACAAGGACGTGGACGGCTTCCACCCCTACAACGTCGGCCGCCTGGCCCAGCGCATCCCCAAGCTCCGCCCCTGCACCCCCTACGGCATCATCAAGCTCCTAGAGCGTTACGGCGAGAAGTTCATGGGACGGCACGCGGTAGTGGTGGGAGCTTCCAACATCGTGGGCCGCCCCATGGCGCTGGAACTCCTGCTCATGGGTGCCACAGTCACGGTCTGCCACCGTTTCACGGCTCACACCGAGCGGCACGTGGCCGAAGCGGACATCCTGGTAGTGGCCGTCGGCAAACCGGAGCTGGTGAAGGGCGTCTGGATCAAACCCGGTGCTACGGTCATCGACGTGGGTATGAACAGGCTACCGGACGGCAGGCTCGTGGGCGACGTGGAATTCGCGGCAGCGAGGCAGCGGGCAGCGCTCATCACGCCGGTGCCCGGCGGTGTAGGCCCCATGACGGTCACGATGCTATTGGCGAATACCCTGAGCGCAGCGGAAGAGCACGACCAGAAGAACTGACTTACTTACGGCGCCAAGTAGTCACGCCGGCCCCGTCCTCGATGACGATCCCCGCCGCGTCCAGCTCCGCCCGCAGGCGGTCCGCTTCCTTCCAGTCTTTCGCCGCCCGCGCCGCCTTGCGCGCAGAGATGAGCCTTTCAACGTCCTCAGCCGACAAGCCGTCCTGCTTTGTCGCGCCCGCTTGCAGGTAGGCGTCTGGATCGGACTGCAGCAGACCGAGCAGCCCGCCCAGTTCTTTGAGCAGTGCGGCCAGTGCGGCCGAATCGGAGGGTTTCGTATCCTTGAGGGTATTCACTTCCCTGGCGAGATCGAACAGCGCGCTGATCGCCTCCGGTGTGTTGAAGTCGTCGTCCATGGCGGCAGCGAAGCGGCTGCGATAGTCACCGCCCTGCGTAGCCGTGGCTGTAGGCACGCCGCGCAAGGCGATGTACAGGCGTCCGAGCGCGGCCCGGGCCTGGTCCAGCTGCGCGTCGGAGTAGTTGATCGGACTGCGGTAATGGCTGTTCAGGATGAAATACCGGACCACTTCCGGCGGATACACCTTCAATATATCCCTGACCGTGAAGAAGTTGCCCAGAGACTTGGACATCTTCTCGTCATCCACGTTCACGAAGCCGTTGTGCATCCATAAGTTCACGAAATGCTGGCCCGTTGCCGCCTCGGACTGGGCGATCTCGTTCTCGTGGTGCGGGAACTGCAGGTCCATGCCGCCGCCGTGGATGTCGAAATGATTGCCTAGGGCCTGGGTAGACATGGCGGAGCACTCGATGTGCCAGCCGGGGCGGCCCGGGCCCCAGGGTGAGGGCCAGGAGATCTCGCCGGGCCTGGCGCTTTTCCACAGCACGAAGTCCAGGGGATCGCGCTTCGCCTGGTCCACCTCCACCCGCTCCCCCGCCCGCAATTCCTCGAGACGCTTGCCGGAGAGTCGGCCGTAATCCTTGAAGCGGGCCACGGAATAGAAGACGTCGCCATCCGTGCCCTGGTAAGCGTAGTCTTTCTCCACCAGCTCCCCGATCATGGATACCATCTCGTCGATGGATTCGGTTGCACGGGGTTCCAGATCCGGTGGCAGTACGTTCAGAGCCCGCTCATCCTCGTGGGTGGCCTGGATATAACGCGCCGTCAGGGCCTGCACGCTCTCGCCGTTCTTGGCGGCGCGCTTGATAATCTTGTCGTCCACGTCGGTGATGTTGCGCACGTAACGCAGCTTGTAGCCGCTCGCCCGCAGCCAGCGGGCCACCATGTCGAATACCACCAGGAAGCGCGCGTGGCCGATGTGCATGTGGTCGTAGACGGTGAGCCCGCAGACGTACATGCCCACCTCGGGCGGGTGCATGGGCTTGAAGGCTTCTTTCTTGCGGGTGAGCGAGTTGTATATTTCGAGCATGGTTTTTGCTTATTTTGACGCATCCACGGCCCGTTTCAGGCGCTCTTCCACGCGCTCGCGCGATATCAGCTTCCACAGCCGGTCCATCTCCGGCCCGTCCAGACGTCCCGTGAGCGCCGCCCGCAGCGGCTGGTAAAGGGCCTTGCCGCTGTAACCGGTGGCCGCACCCACCGCCTTTGCAAAAGACCTGAAATCGGGGGCTTCGTGGCGCAGCACGTCCAGGGCCGCCTCGAAAAAACTCCGACCGGTGGCGCGCAGGGCCATGTCCGCATCCTCCGTGGAGTCCGGCAGCGCATGGAAGACCACGGCAGCCCATTCAGCCGCATGGCGCGGCCGCGTCACATTGCCGCGCACCATCTCCACGAAGGCCATGCGTTGGGCCATGGGGACCTGCTGCTCGAGCTCGGGATGCGGACCCGCCATCCATTTCCATAACTGCAGATCGTTGGCCTGGTGCAGCGTTTCCCGCTGCCAATGCTGCAGCTGGCCGTGGTCGAAGTGGGCCGGTGAATGCCCAAGGTGTGCAAAGTCGAAATCCCGGGCGAGCCCGGCGAGATCCATGAGTTCGTTGCGCGCGTAGGTGTGTCCCAGGCGGGCGAGATAGTTGAGCAGCGCCTCAGGCAAAAGGCCGTCGGCCCGGAGTTCCTTCAGGCTACCACCGCCCTCGCGCTTCGACAGGGGCGCCCCGCCCTGCCCCACGATCAGCGACAAGTGGGCGTAACGGGGTGGCTTCATCCCCAAAGCCTGCAGCAGCAGGAGCTGTCGCGGGGTATTCGCCAGATGGTCCTCGCCACGCAGCACATGGGTGATGTCCATGAGCGCATCGTCGACTGCGTTGCTGAAGAAAAATGCTGGACTGCCATCGGCGCGGCGGATGATGAAGTCGCCGATGTCGCGATGGGCGAAGGCCTGGCGTCCGCGGACCAAGTCTACGAACACCGTCTCCCCGTCTTCCGGCACACGGAAACGCAGTGCAGGCTTCAGTCCCTTGGCGAGGCGTGCATCGATCTCTGCCAAAGTGAGCTGTGTGCAGGTGCCGAGATACCGCGGCGGCTTGCCGGCGGCGATCTGTGCCTTGCGCGCGACCTCAAGTTCGGTGGAAGTACAAAAGCAGGGATAAGTCAGTTCCTTCAAAGCGAGCTGACGGAAGTACTCATCGTAGATAGCGCCGCGTTCCGACTGGCGATAGGGTCCCTGGGTCCCGCCCACGTCCGGACCTTCCTGCCAGCGCAGCCCCAGCCAGGCTAGGTCCTCCCGCAGGCCGTCCTCGAAGGAACGATCTGAACGGTTCGCGTCGGTATCCTCGATGCGCAGCACGAACTCGCCGCCATCCCGCGCGGCCAGGAGCGCGCAGAACAGGGCCGTGCGTGCGTTGCCGACGTGTATGTGGCCCGTGGGGCTGGGAGCGAAGCGGGTGCGGGTGCTCATAGGCCGGGCATTTTATCAGGCGCACCGCTTACTTCCTTGGGACCGGGCATTATTAGGTATCATGGCGCATCACCCGTCTGGAGTCCCCCATGCGTGCAACGCTACCAGGCTTCGTGGTCACGGCCCTCACCGTATTCCTCCTGGCACCGGCACTATCCCTCGCCTCGGTCCCGGCGGCTACGACCGCACAACCTGCCCCGGCCGCCGTCACGGCAACCCCTGCTGCGGCAACCTCCCCATCCCCCGCCCCCGCTGCGCCCCAACCGGCCGTGGACAAGAGCCACCGCCTGGTGAAGATCGAGACCAATATGGGCGACATCGTGGTGCAGCTGGACGCCGTCAGCGCACCGCTGTCGGTGAAGAACTTCCTCGCCTACGTGAAGGGCCGCTACTACGACGGCAGCGGCTTCTACCGGGTCGTGCCGGGATTCGTGATCCAGGGCGGCGACTTCACTTCCGATCTCACTTACCACCAGCCCAAACACCCGCCGATACCCAACGAATGCGGTAACGGCCTGCCCAACCAGCGGGGTAGTCTCGCCCTGGCCAGGGATACCTATCCGCACAGCGCCACCTCCGCCTTCTACATCAATCTCGCCGACAACACCCAGCGTCTGGGGGCCTATCCCGGCCACTGGTGCTATGCGGTGTTCGGCCAGGTGGTGGCAGGCCTGGACGTGGTGGACAAGATCGCCACGGTGCCCACCGGCACTGTGACGCTCATGGACAAGGAAAACTCCACCTTCAAGGACGTGCCGAAGACGGCGGTGAAGATCCTCAAGGTGACTCTGCTGCCGCTGTCGGACGCCGGCAAACCGTGACCACCCTGTTCATCTCCGACCTGCACCTGGATGGGTCGCGGCCGGGGATCACCGAACTCTTCCTGAAGTTCCTGCGGGAAGAAGCTCGCCTTGCCTCATCCCTCTATATCCTAGGGGACTTCTTCGAGGCCTGGGTAGGCGACGATGACGACGACCCCCACCATGTCCGGATCATGGACGCCCTCGGGGAACTGACGCACAGCGACGTACCCACCTCCGTCATGCACGGCAACCGGGACTTCCTCATCGGTGAGGCCTTCGTCCGGCGCACCGGCGTGCAGCTCCTGGTCGACCCAACCGTGATCGATCTCTACGGTAAACCCACGCTCCTGATGCACGGCGATACGCTTTGCACAGACGACAAGGAATACCAGATGGTGCGTCGCATGCTGCGAGACCCGGCCTGGCAGCGGGATTACCTCGCCAAGTCCCGTGAGGAACGCCGCGCCATCGCCGCCCAGGCCCGCGCGCAAAGCAAGGCACACACCGCCGCCCAGGCGGAGTACATCATGGACGTGAACCAGAAGGCGGTGGAAGACGTGATGCGACAACATAAAGTCACACGCCTCATCCACGGACACACCCACCGCCCAGCGGTGCACCGTTTCAAGTCGTCGGACGGGAACAGCCTCGAAAGGATCGTGCTGGGCGACTGGTACGAACAATCCAGTAAGCTGACCTGGGATGAGAACGGCGGGATGTTGTCGGACAAACGTGTGTCCGACGGGAGAGCCGATTAAGCCGGTACCCCGCTGTGAAATCTGAACACGTCATCCTCTGACTGTATCAGCTCCGCTTCCGCCTCCCTCAGCACTCCGATCCTCTCCTGCACGTCCCCGCATCCGTATTCCTCCGCCATGCCGAGGTACAGGCAAAAATGCCGCGCCTCCGCGGCTTCGAGGCCACGGTAGAAGGCGGACAGTTCCTCGTCCAAGACCGGCGTGAGTGCCCGGAAGCGCTCGCAGGAACGAGCCTCGATGAAGGCACCGATCACCAGGAGATCCGTGAGCCGCTCCGGTTCCCGATTGCGCAGGTGTCGCCGCATCCCTTCGGCGTAGCGCGCCGGCGCCAGCGGCCGGTAAGCTATGTGACGACGGCGCATGAGGCGGGTCACCTGCTCGAAGTGCCTGAGTTCCTCCCGGGCGAGCTTCGAGAGGGAGTCCTGCAGTTCCGGCAGGCGCTCGCCGTAGCGGAACATGAGGTTGAACGCGGTGGCCGCGGCTTTCTTCTCGCAATTGGCATGATCGATGAGCAGCACATCCTGGTGCCCCAGGGCGGTTTTCACCCAGGCCTTGGGCGTGGAACAGCCCAGCAAGGTATCGATGTCCATGGATGGCTTTTGTGCGGGCATCTTTATTCTTTAACCGCGATGATCAGGTCCATGACATTGCTGCCGGTGGGCCCCGTATAGACCAGGTCGCCGCTGGCTTCCAGGAAATGACCGGAGTCTGCGCGCTTCAAGCAGTCCGCCGCATCGTACCCCGCATCCACCCCGCGCTGCACACTGCCGCCGTCCACCAGCGCGCCGGCGTCGTCGCTGGCACCATCGCTGCCATCGGTGCCTGCTGCGAGAAGCACCGCGTCTCCATGCCCTACCAGCACCCGCGCCGCGGCGAGCGCCAGATGCTGGTTGCGCCCGCCCAGGCCGGGATGTTCCGGGAGTGTCACGGTGGTCTCACCGCCCCAGACGTGCACGCCGGCGAGGGCCGCGTGCAAAGCATGGGCGATGGCTTCGCCGCAGAGCGCCGCATCGATGACGGGCAACTGCGCATGGGTGTGGGCGGCCATACCTTGCTCACGCGCGGCCTGGGCTACCGCTTCCTGGGCGAGCGTGTTGGACGCCACGATGTGCGACGTTACTTCGGGGGATGGCGGCACCGGTTCCATTTGGAACGGCAGCGTAGCGAACCGGGGCGGCAGCGTCGGCAATGGCCGCGGCTCGCCGGGAATCAGGAGGCCCGAACCGATGTCCGCCACCACGTCACCGGGCACGTCGGACATGAGCAGTAGCGTCGTCGGCCGGCCACGCAGGCGCCGCGCCAGCCGGCCGCCCTTGATTCGCGACAGGGCCGCGCGCACCTGGTTGACCTCGGCGATAGGCAGGCCGCTGCCCAGCAGCCAGATGTTCAGCTGCTGCAGGACTTCGAGACTGACTCCCGGGACCGGCGCTTCCACGATGCTGGAGGTGCCACCGGATACCAGGAACAGGAAATGGGCATCGACCGGGGCGTTGTCCAGGAAGAGTTCCAGAGCGTTGCCGGCGGCGAGGCTCTGCTGGTCAGGCAGGGGGTGACCTGCTTCCAGGGAGACGACGCGCGGATTGCGATGCGCCTCCGTGTCCAGGTATCCGCGGCGGGTCACTACCAGTCCCGCGGCGAGCGCCTCTCCCGCCGCATCCAGGGCACCCGCGGCCATGGCGTCCGCCGCCTTGCCCAAAGCCACTAGATGGAATGGCCCTGGCAGTGGGCGCTTCTGTAGCCAGTCCCGCACCACGCCGCGGCCGTTCACGGCGGTGAGCGCCTGCTGGAAAAGGCTCAGGACAAGCTTGCGGGATTTCGAAGACGCGTCGCGCATCGCAAAGCGCGGCGTTACTTACGAGACGTTGTACATTTCTATAACTGAGCGGCCGCCCTTGCGCTTCTCCTTGGCATCATCGGAGCGCTCTTTCTCCAAGGACATGAGGTAGTCGCGGGTCACGTCGCCAGTGATGTATTCGCCCGAGAACACCGAAGTGTCGAAGCGCTGGATACGCGGGTTGCCACGGCGCACCGCCTCGATGAGGTCGGACAGGTCTTGGAAGATGAGCTTGTCGGCACCGATGAACTGCGCCACTTCATCGGGACTCTTGTCGTGAGCGATGAGTTCTTTCGCTGACGGCATGTCGATGCCGTAGACGTTTGGAAACTTCACCGGTGGTGCGGCCGAGGCGAAGTACACCTTGTTGGCGCCCACGTCCCGGGCCATCTGGATGATCTGCTGCGAGGTGGTGCCGCGCACGATGGAATCATCCACCAGCAGCACGTTCTTGCCGTGGAATTCGAGATCGATGGCATTGAGCTTCTGGCGCACCGACTGGCTGCGCAGCTTCTGGCCCGGCATGATGAAGGTGCGGCCGATATAGCGGTTCTTGATGAAACCCTCGCGGTACTTCACCCCCAGCATGTTGGCGAGCTGTAGCGCACTGGTGCGACTGGTATCGGGAATGGGGATGACCACGTCGATGTCGTGGTCCGGCCACTCGCGCTGGATCTTCTCCGCGAGCTTCTCGCCCATGCGCATGCGCGCCTTGTGCACCGAGATGTCGTCCATGGTGGAATCGGGACGCGCGAAGTAGACGTACTCGAAGATGCAGGGCGAGTACAGCGGCCGGTCGGCGCACTGGTGGGTGTGCAACTTGCCGTCCCTGTCAATGACCACTGCTTCGCCCGGCGCCACGTCCCGTACCAGCTGGAAGCCGCAGACGTCCAGTGCCACGCTCTCGGACGCCAACATGTATTCGGTTCCGGCATCGGTCTCGCGTTTGCCGTAGACCAGCGGTCGGATGCCGAAGGGGTCGCGGAAGCCCACCACCCCGTAGCCGGCCACCAGGGCGGTGATGGCATAGCCGCCGCGGCAGCGCTTGTGCACGGCGCTCACCGCCTTGAAGATGGCGCGCTCGTCCGGCTCCACACCCCCAACCTGCTGCAGTTCGTGTGCGAAGACGTTGAGCAGGATCTCTGAATCGGAACCGGTGTTGAGATGCCGCAGGTCCTCCTTGAGCAGGAGGTCCTTGAGGGCGTGGGCGTTGGTCAGGTTGCCGTTATGGCCCAAGCCCACGCCATAGGGCGTATTGGTGTAGAACGGCTGGGCTTCGGAGGAATGGGAGCCGCCCGCCGTCGGGTAGCGCGCGTGGCCGATGCCCATGGTGCCCTTCAAGCGCAGCATGTGCCGTTCGTGGAACACGTCGCGTACCAGGCCGTTGCTCTTGCGCAGGTACAGGTGGCCACCGTCGCTGGTCATGATGCCGGCAGCGTCCTGCCCGCGGTGCTGCAGCACCAGCAGGGCGTCGTACAGGAGCTGATTCACATCACTCTTGCCGACGATTCCGACGATTCCGCACATGTGACCGCCTGATGTAAGGGTTAACCGGGATCCAGATTCACGGGCGCCGGCTGCATCACGTGGAAGTCCGATGCCGCTGGAGCCAGACGCCGCGCCACGTTCAGGAGCGGCGTCGCGTAGGGTATGAGCTTCGACTCGCGCCACCAACGGGGCTGCGGCATGAGCGCCGCGCTGCCGAGCAGGATGAGTGCGGTCACCACCACTACGCCGCGCAACGCACCGAACAGGGTGCCCAGGGAACGGTCACTGGCGCTTGCGCCGGAGCTTTCCACCAGTTTCTTGAGCAACATGCCGGCCACGGTGCTCGCGATCAGCGCCGCCACGAAGATGACCGCGTAGCCGACGATAAGCCGATCTTCACCGCTCTTGATGAAGCGGAAGGCGTCGCCCACCGCACGCGCGTAGCGCACCGCCAACCAGAAACCCAGGACCCAGATGAGCGCCGACGCCACTTCCCGCAGGAAGCCGCGCAGCAGCCCGATGAGGGCTGAAGCCAGGATGATTCCGAGAATAACGTAGTCGGCCCAAGTCATGCGCGCCCCGCTGCTGTGGCGTGCCGCTTTGGTAAGCGTCGGATGCCTATTTTACCAGACGCGTCAAACCGGCGCCTTAGCTTTACGGGCGTCAGTCGTTGGGCACCACTTCGGCCTTGCCGGCATACGCCTTCGCCACCGCGGCGGCGGCCTTGTCGGCGTCGGCTCGCGCCGCATAGGGCCCGACACGCACCCGGTAATAGCTGTGACCGGATTTGAGGATGCGGCTCACGGAGGCGCGGAAGCCGTGTTGCTCCAGGGTCTTCACCACCTTGTCGGCGTTGGACTCGCTGCTGTAGCTGCCCGCCTGCACCAACCACTTACCTTCCGGCTGGGCCGCTGGCGCAGCCGGCCGCTGGATCGGATGCACTGCGGGTACCGGCGATGTGACGGGCATCGCTGCGGTGGCGATGCGGGTGCCGGCGGCGGGCGCCGCTGCAGCCGGGGCGGCACCTGGCGTCAGCGGCAGGGTCACCTGTTGCACCGCCGTGCTCCCGCCCGGGGGCAGCGTCAGTGTCTGGTTGACGGCAGCGTCAGGGGCCGGAGAGCCCTTGAGGAAGAAGGGGATGATGATGACGCCCAGGATCACCAGCACCACGGCGCCGATGAGGCGTTCCTTGAGTCCGATCTCCATGGAAAGCTCCCGGTCGATGGCGGCGTCAGCCCGCCGCGCGGGGAGTATAGCGTCTTTAACCGCCCTTCAAGACGGAGGCCACCGTCTGGAACGAGCCGAATACCACCAGCCGGTCACCCGTGTTCGCCTCCCTGCGGGCGGCCGCATACGCGTCCCGGACGGAAGGAAATTCCCGGATCTCCGCCCTTGGCACGCGGCTCCGCACCCGTGAGGCCAGCACCGCGGCGCTCTGCCCCCGGGGACCCTCGAGTCCACCGAGATACCAGCGGTCGAGGCACGGTGCGAGGATCCCTGCCACTTCCTCCACCGCCTTGTCCTTGAACATGCCCATGACACCGAGGGTCCTGCGCGGCGTCGCGTGCTCTTTGAGATTCTCCGCCAATACCCGCGCCGCGTCCGGGTTGTGGGCCACATCGATGATGGCTTCCACCGGGCCCGGGAGGCGCTGGAAGCGGGCCTCGAGCCGTACGTTCTCCAAGCCCTGCCGGATCGCTTCGTCTGACACCGGCAGACGGACGGCCACCGACTTGAGTATGGCGATCACCGTGGCGGCGTTGTCGTATTGGATGCGTCCGACCAGAGCCGGCTGCGGCAGGTCCCGGAGCTCGCCCTCGGGCCCGCGCCAGATCCAGCGGCCGGCGCCGATATCGTGATCGAAGTCCATGCCCAGCACCCGGAGTTGCGCGCCAATATCGCGGGCATGCGTCAACAAGGACTCGGGTGGAGAGCGGTCGCCGCAAAGCGCGGGTTTGTCCGCGCGATAGATCCCCGCCTTCTCGAATCCGATGCTCTCGCGGTCGTTGCCGAGCCAATCCTGGTGATCGAGGCCCACGGAGGCCACCAAGGCTGCCTCCGGATCCACGGCATTCACCGCATCCAGCCGCCCGCCCATGCCCACTTCCAGCACCGCCGCATCCACGCCGCGACGAGTCAGGAT
>Ga0070733_10003118_pt1 | contig 11438 bp, 8 predicted proteins | sample Coa_R1_9_FD_66450 | JGI IMG/M metagenome (GOLD analysis project Ga0070733, IMG submission 66450) | Surface soil microbial communities from Centralia Pennsylvania, which are recovering from an underground coalmine fire - Coalmine... | ecosystem: Environmental > Terrestrial > Soil > Unclassified ... | reverse complement strand
GTCGGAACTGCCCGCAAGCTGATGACGCTGGTTAGGGCACTGGCACCAGCGGGCGAGCTAGTGGAGCTGGCCTGGAACCCGGAATTCCTGCGCGAGGGGTCTGCCGTGCAAGACACCCTTCACCCCAATCGGCTCGTCTTCGGCGTGACGTCGGACTCGGCTGCCCAGCTTCTGCGCCAGGTCTATGCGAAACTCCTGGCCGCTGGCATCCCAGAGTTGATCATGGACTTGGAGACGGCCGAGCTGACCAAACTGGCGGCGAACGCGTTCCTGGCTACCAAGATCTCTTTCATCAACGCCATCGCTGACGTCTGCGAAACTACGGGCGCCGATGTTGCGCTGCTAGCACAGGCACTGGCGCACGACGAACGGATCGGCCGCCAGCATCTGACCCCAGGCCTTGGGTTCGGCGGCGGCTGCCTGCCGAAGGACCTTCGCACCTTGCGAGCCACTGCCGCCGCGCTTGGGGCCGACTCAGCTGCCAGCCTGCTCGGCGAAGTTGACGCCATCAATCTGGCCCGCCGCGCCCGGATTGCGAGCCTTGCGCGGGAAACTGCCGACGGTTCCCTGGCAGGCAAGCGGGTGGCTGTCCTCGGTGTTGCGTTCAAGCCCGGAAGCGACGATGTCCGGGACTCACCCAGCCTGGACGTGTGCGATCGGCTTGCGCGGGAGGGAGCGATCATCTCGGTCCACGATCCGGCCGCAACGGCCAGCGCAGCCCGGCTTTATCCACACCTGCGGTACGCAGAATCAGTGCTGGAGGCAGCCGAAGCCGCAGACCTGATCCTCCACCTCACTGAGTGGAGTGCTTACCAGGCTCTAGATCCCGCTGCTCTGGGAACAGTGGTCGCCCACCGGACCATCATTGATGCTCGGTGTGCCCTCGACACTGACCTCTGGCGCGCAGCAGGCTGGACCATCCGAGTGCTTGGGCGGCCATGGAGTCCTGGACCGCCATGACTGCCCCAGGCATGTGCCAAGAACGCAATGTCGCGCTTTCCAGACAGGAATTGATCCCGCTCCACGCCGGGCTCCTCGCCCCACGCGTAGGGTTCAGAAACCTGACAAGTCGCTCATTCGGCAGAGGATCGATATGCGTGCGGTAGTGACCGGCGGCGCCGGTTTCCTTGGCTCGCACCTGTGCGATGCACTAGTTGGCCGAGGCGACACCGTGGTTTGTGTAGACAACCTAGCAACTGGACGGGCGGCCAATGTGGAACACCTCCTGGACAAGCCCTCGTTCGAATTCGCAGAGGCCGATGTCGCAGAGAGTCTCGACGTTGCACCCCCAGTTCACGTGGTCGCCCACCTCGCGAGCCCTGCTTCTCCGCCTGAGTACTTGCTCCGCCCGCTGGAAACGCTGGCGGTCGGCAGCCGCGGCACCGAGAACGCACTCCGCCTAGCTCATCGGTACTCAGCGCGCTTCCTCCTTGCCTCCACCAGCGAAGTCTATGGAGATCCCACCACGCATCCGCAATCCGAGGATTACTGGGGGAACGTGAATCCGATCGGCCCTCGCAGCGTCTACAACGAAGCCAAACGCTTTGCCGAAGCGTTAACTTCGGCCTACCGCCGGACCTTTGCGGTGAACACCGGGATCATCCGGATATTCAACACCTATGGTCCCCATATGAGAGCCGACGACGGGCGGGTCGTTGCCAACTTCATCACTCAAGCGCTCAAGCATGCCCCGCTAACCATCTACGGTGATGGCAGCCAGACCCGCAGTTTCTGCTATGTTGACGATCTCATCCGCGGTGTCGTAGCAATGATCGACTCAACCGAACCAGGCCCGGTTAATCTCGGCAATCCCGAAGAATTCACGGTCGCCGACTTCGCGCAACTTGTATTGCGGGTAACGAGTTCCGACTCTCCCATTGATCATTGCCCGCTCCCGGCTGACGACCCGATACGGCGCTGTCCTTTGATCAGCCGAGCGAGAGAGATCCTTGGGTGGCAACCTGAAATCAGCACAGTTGAAGGCATCCGCCGAACTATGGAGTGGTTCCAGTCGCAGTCGGCCAGAACTTACAATGCGACGACCTACCCCTGACTGTCGCCTGATATATCTTTGCTTCATATGTGACATCTACAGTCCTTGATCGGGTACGGCCTGTGTCGGCACGATCGCGTCGCCAGCGCGAGCTGGGTTTCGTACCGTGAACTGGACAAGCTGTGACCCGGCGGGGCACGCGTCGGCTGGGGAATAGAACTCGAAGGCCAGAGTCACATGGGCCGGGTCAAGAGCGTCTCCTATCGCTGGTGGATGCTGCTCGCCGACCACTGGATAGAGCAGGAGTGCCCCGCGGCCAGGATGCGCGTAGGCCCGGATTGCGGGATCATCTATGTGACTTGAGTCTGTTGATCCCGCAACGAATTTGGCGGGTTCTCTGTGCCGCGGCTCGCTGATGGCCCCGAAGTTTCGGCCTTGGCGGCTGCGCACGAACACGCTGCGGCGTCCGATGCCAGCTAGCGGCCGCGCGCTCTCACGGTGATCACTGTGCAGTGGAACGATCACGAGCCAGTCTTGAACTCGTTCGGGGCCGAGCTCTGTGAGGAATTTGAGGTCGGGCTGGAAATAGTCGTTAGTGATCCAGCGGAGGCCAGCGAGCGCCTGGATGAGGTCCTGGTGCGGTGTTAGTCCGACGTAGGCGTCGAACGTCACGCGCGGTCCCCCTCTGAGGCTGACGAGCTCGTTCGCCCTGGCTGCCACCGGGGCGAGTAGGTCATAGTTGTGCGCGGTGTCAGCCGGGTTGTCAGGGTAGGCGCGTGGCTCAACACGAGTCCCGGGCGAGCGGCGTACCACGAGCACCGCGTTGTACATCTTGTTCGGCGCCTCGGGGCGGAGCCAGGGCAGGCGCTGGGATACCAGCGGAGGGATGTCGCGCGGCGTGACCTGCGGCTTGCCATCGACGAGTTCAGAGTAACGTCCCAGTTCCGCACGGAAGTCCTCTTCGTCAAGAACCATCGCCTCGAAGGCCTGGTATAGATCGAGGCTCATGTTCCGGTCGGGCTCGTTGCGGCCGATGTAGAGGCGGACGAGATCCTTGTAACCGCCGCGGAATCCGAACCAGCGACCCATCTGCATCAGGGTGGCGGCCTGTCTGGTGCGCCGCCGATAGTAAGAGATTGTCAGCCCTTCGACGGTGAATCCCCGGCTGAGCTTGGTGCCACCCACGAGGATGCGCCAGACCGGTCGCTTGTCGAAGTCGATAGCCTCCTGGGCGAGGTCCTTGTCGCTGTTGACGATGATCACTGGCGCGCCCGACTCGGATATCTTGCGAACAGCCGCACCGAGATGGTCCTTGAGTTCCTGGAAGTGCTCGGGGAACGGCTGGCCTTCGCTTCGCGCCCCGCAAACCGGAAGGAAGTCACTCTCGTATAGGTCCTTCAGCCGAGCGTAGCCAGTACCTGAGGTGTAGCCGGCGCTTCGCCATACCTCGCGTATCTCGTCGGCGGTCTCAGCGTGGTCGGCCCTCTTGTGGGACTCATTGACGAGCATCGTGTGGTGCCGGAACAAGCCCGGCTGAGCGCCGGCCGTCTCCCGGAATAGCTTGAGCGCACCTGAGAGGACGAACGCGTCGATGGCGCTCGCCAGTTCCAGCCGCCGCTCATCCGCGGTTTCGCCGTAGAGGTTCCGTACGAACGCCTCCTCGTTGGAGGTGGCAGGATTACGGTCTTCGGCGGGCAAGACGGTGTCGAGGTCGTGGAAGTCGCTGACACCCATGTATTGCTTGGGCCGCCGGAGGGCGAGGAGGAAGTCTTTAGGGAAGATGTTCGCGGAATCCTCGGGGTCAACGAAAACGTTGGCATAGGGGGTCGCGGTATAGCCGATGTACTGGGCTCTGGGGAGCAGGGTCAGCAATTCGGACAGCAAGGCGTTGATGCTCGTTCGCTTGATCTGGCCATCGGCCCATTTGCGCGGATCGGTGGTATTCACCGAGGCCTGGTCGGACTCGTCGTCGATTATCAAAGTGGGAATCTCGCCAAGCTGTTTCCGCACTATCTTGAGATCGGTCACCAGCCGCTTGAGAACGGTGGCGTTCTTCTTGATCACCGCCAGCCGGGCACCGCAGGCGAAGAGGTTCACCGGGTCGAATAGCGGTTTGCGCTTGTCGCGTTTCTCCATTTCCAGGGCAATGATTCCCTTGTGCAGCTGGCGGTAGTCCGAGCCACGTCCGGTAAGACGGACAACGTCGGGGAGGTCGCGTGTCGACGGCAGGAACCCGTAGCTGATGAACTTGCCGCCGACCCAGTCCGGATCATCGGCGTAGTCGTGGCTGCCCGCCAGCCCGGGATCGTCCTCGGGGCGGCCGCGCAGGATGTTCTCCATGCCGACGAGTTCCATGTCCAGGCGGCGCTGGGTCTGTTCTCGCAGGATGTCCAAGGTGCCCGCGAGCACGACGATCAGCCGGTAACCGGCGTCGATGGCCTTCGCGATCACGCCAGTGAAGTTGGCGGTCTTGCCGCTTTGGACGTAGCCGACCACGAGCCCACGGGCGGAGAAGGCCTCGATCCGGACGGGATCGCTGACGCGTTCAAGCACGCGCGTCGTGTCGTCGTCCAGGCTTCCGATCGCTTCTGGATCCCAATGCTTGCCCTCCAGAAGATGGCTCCTATACCGGTCCCAGTAGAAAGACCTGGTCGTCAAATCGGCCGGCGGATACCAGGCGGCGAACTCATCGCTGATGATGGTGCTCGTGTCACGTGCGTGTGGCATGAGATCGTCGAGGATTTTCGCGGCCTCGGTGCCGAGGCCAAGCAATTCGTGGACACGAGCCCGCCGCTCGCCCGTGCGTGGCTCCGTGCCAGCGGTCCATTCTTCCGCTGGGGGGCGACTGTCCCATTCGAACAGGGCCAGACCGAGCTGGCGCGTAAGCAGGTCGTTGGCGTCGGCGAGCCGTAGGTGCTCCAGTAGCCGATCCATTCCGACATCGGCATCGGAATCAAGTTCTTCGGCGATGAAACCAGCGCGCCGGGCAAGCGGGCGCGGATCACGCTCCCGCATGCTTTTCAGCGCGTCGAGATAAGCGTTGACGAGGACCTCACTCATCGGGCCTCCCCCGGGCCAGCAGTCCGGCGAGGGCCGGGGGTGGCGAGGCCTCGGCACTCATCATTCCGGTGACGTCAATCAAGTAGGCGAGTTCGCGAAGCCGTTCTAGGGGCATTCCGCCGGCCGCGACGCGGGCGCGTGTCAGTGCCGGGAACTCCGCGTCGACCGCCAGCAGCAGCGGCGCCGAGCGTAGCTGGAACCGTCGTCGCGCGGTCGCGTGGTACGAGTCGTGCCACCCCGCGTGGCGGAGCCTGGCCTCGAACGCCATCCTCTCCGATTCGCTAAGCCGCGCACACAGTGCCGCGATCATGTCCGGGAGTGTTGGCGCGTCGGTCTGGCCAGTCGTCAGCTGTATCGACAACAACCAGAGCCGTCGCCCTGGCAAGGGTTCGAGCTGGGTGAGCGAGCCGATCCAGTGGGTGCGCGTTTCAGCCAGGGTGGTCTTGACCTCTACGTCGCCGACTCCGAGATCGAAGTCGTGCTCTTCGCGGCTTGGACCACGCCAGGCCTCGATCGCTTCGCGAGTGCCGAGCGTGGTCATGAGGTGGTCGAGGACCCGCAGCTCGCCAGCGATGCCCACCTCGCGGTCGGCGGCAAGCCGGGGAGCTCCCACCAGCAGTTCGCGAAAGTCTTCCAGCGTCTTGACCACGGCTCCGTCGAAGCTCGCGTGCTCCAGCTGGACGCGGTCGATGATCATCTGAATAACGGGAAACGCCCGCCGGGCGACGTCGGCATCATCGATTCCAAGCTCTGCCCATGCCTGCTGCCCGGTCCGGACTACAGCCGCCGACAGGTGCTCGTATGCGCTCAAGTCTGGTACTTCGGTTCCGTCCCAAGCGATCCGGAGCGCCATGCCGCCGGAGCGGCCTGGGCCGAAGACTAGCCATGCCTCCGGGTCACCGGGAATACGGACTGTCGAGGTCGGCCTGGCGGTCAGATACTCCTCCAAGGCCGCTGGCGTCAGATGCCGCGAGCTGGAGATCATGGCAGCTCCGCCCGAGCGGCGGCGGTCAGTACCCGCTGCCACAGCTCGATGTTGTCCTTGTCGCGCGGCCCGAGCCATGCTCCCTTGAAGACCTCCTGGGTGAGCAGGTATAGCAGCACCTTGAGCACGGGGGCGTCGTTGAGGGCCCCACGGTCGTAACCGGTTACGGCTACGCGGTATCGCTTGTTCAGCCATAGAGTCCGGTGTTCCCGGTCGACTTCCAGGAAGCTGTCTCCATCGAGGTCCTTCCAGCGGATGTCGAAGGGATCGACCCCGGCCAGGTATTCGAGTTCGTCGTCTAGCGCTCGCCGCAGGTTGGGATGGAAGCCCTTGCCGGGGGCGACTGTCTTGGGCCGCTCTTTGCTGCGTTTCCTGGACTGTTTGTACGCTTCCCGCGCGTCCGTGAGGAAGTCCGGGAAGGTTGTGCCATCCTCGCTCCGCGCCTGCCCGACGGTCTCGGTGAACTGAGGATCCGCAGTCAGGGCGGACTTCTCCGGATTCATCCGCAGATGGCACGCCCAAGCATCGCTGATGTCCACGGCGACCCGGGCGAGCTGATGCTCACGATCTCCATGATGAACTCCGTTCCAGCCTCCCATCTGCACAAGACGGTCATTGCGGTAGAAGTAGAACCCCTGGTACGGCTCGGCCGACCTGCCGCCACCGAGCCTGAACTCCTTGACTTGTGAGCGCCCCGGCCAGATATGGCACTCCAAGGCCAAAGACTGCCCATGGTACGTCGCGGTGAGTTTCTTCGGATAGCCAGCATGGCCGGTACGCGTATAGCCAAAGGGGTCGACAGGAACGACATTGAAGCTAGCGCCGGTCGCGCCGGTGGTGACGTCCTCCACGTCGATCAGGATCTGGATCCGGCCAGCCGCCAGGATGCGGTGGAAAACCAGCCCGAGATGGCGGATCAGCAACTCGATGGTGTCCTGCAGGAACGCTTCGGTGACATTGTGGTCTGGAACGGTAGGGAAGAATGTCCGGACGTTGTCCCACCGGACAACCGTCCCAGTCGTCAGCCGCAGCGGCCCCCACGGGCGAGACAGCACCGTCAAAGCGAAGCGGGGGTCGACGATGTCACATTCGAAGCTGGTACGCGCCCTCTCCAGCAGCCATCGCCGTCCCACGGCAGTACCAGTCGCGTCGCGGGAAAGCACCGTGAGGCTGTCAGCCTGGCTAAACGACGCCGCCTTGAGGCCCATTCCGTAGTGGCCCAGGCTCGATGTGTCGTAATCGCGGTCGCCGCCCATCGTCATCGCCGCGTCGATTTCCGATTCCGGGATCCCACGACCGTCATCGGCGAGGACCAAGCTCGTGACCGGTGCCGCTTCGCGGACGAACCGCACGAGCACCGCGCGTGCCTTCGCGTCTATGCAGTTGTCAATGAGATCAGCGACGGCCGTCTCGAACGCGTGGTGGTGTCCGATCGCGTCCATTAGACGCGGCGCCGGAGGCAAGTGGACGGAACGTGTTACAGGCACTTCCTTCTGCCAGCTTGCCGCGCCCAACGGTGGCCTCCGCGCTCATACGCGCCAATCAGTCAGACGGGCCGCGGGTAGCCGACCAGAAGCTGATGACCTACGACAGGGCACCCGTCCCTGCAAGCCTAACTGGTCGCGCCCGAGGTCGTACGACTTCGCCGCACTGCTGAGCATGGGTGAGATCGTTGCGGTCCTGGCCCGCTGCACGTCCCTCGGCGGTGACGAGGGACCAGCACGTCGGCCCGATTGAGGCACTATCACACGTCAAAGGACTTCCGTGCCAGACCGCTAAGGTGCGGATCTGCGTGTGGGCGATCTCCTGTTCTTAACTCGCCCCGCGATGCGCGATGCCGCGTCCGCCGGGTCCTCGTGCTCCCACACTCGCACGACGTCCCAGCCCGCTCCGCGAAGCCGTTCGTCGGTGTCGGCGTCGCGGCGGCGGTTGCCTGCGATCTTGTCGTTCCAGAACTCGGCTGTCGTGCCTTTGGCTGGCCGGTAATGGTTGGCGCATCCATGCCAGAAGCAGCCGTCGAGGAACACCGCGACCTTTGCTTTGGTGAAGACCAGATCCGCAGTGCGGGGTACGTCGGCGATCGGGCGGACGTTGACCCGGTAACGCAGGCCGAGCGCGTGCACAGCGGATCGGAGCGCCAGCTCGGGGCGGGTGTCACGACCGGGGTTCGCCCGCATGACGGCGCGTGAGGCTCGGCTGGATGCCCAGGATTCGGCCATCGCTCCTCACCCATCGCTCGGGTCGGGATGCTCGATGTCGAGTAGACCGCCTTGGCGGGCGACGCGCCAGGCTTGCGCAAGGTTCGCGGCGCGGCTATCACGGTCGACCTCGCCGACATACCGCTCGTATGTCTTGCCGCCCGCAGACCAGCGGAGGTAGGCGTAGATGCGCCGGCCATGACGGAGGACGCGAAGCGCGATCGACGCGTGCGCGTGACGGCCTGCGCCGAGCTTTACCTCCCTGGCCGTCCGTCCCCCGGCCGCCGCGTCCTGCTCGGCCGCTCGTTCGGACTGAGACAGTCCCGCCGGGGCCTTCCACGCCATGTCGGCCGGACGGCTCTCCTTCCACAAAGGGTGCGGGCTCACGGCGCGGGCTGAGGCGTCCGGTGTAGCCGTAGTGTCTCCGCGACCGAGTTCGCGATGACTTGGCCGAGCGCGACAGGAACGGCGTTACCGAGCTGGCGCATCTGCTCGCCGCGAGGCCCGGCGAGCCGCCAGTGATCCGGGAATGTCATTACCCGTGCGACTTCCCGCACGGTCATATAACGGATCGAGCCGTCATCCCGCCGCAAGACGGTCTCACCGCCGGGTACTCCGTGCACGCCGGCCTTGACGGTTTTGGCCGGCCTGTCCAGCTCGTTGGCTGTGTGCCCAGGATATTCACGAGCGCCGGGCCAACCGTAGTGGTGCAGGTGTTTGGGGTGTTCCACCTTGTTGCCCACGGGTTCGCCAAGGGAGGGCCGCCGTGTCAGCGCGTCACGCAGCGTCCCCCACGGCGTCATTCCTTCGCCGTCGTCCCGGCCATCCAACGGGACCTTGGGTGTGTACCGCCAGCGCTTCGCTACCTTGTGCCGCTCCCAGTAGCTGCCGTCCGCCTGAGCGCGCAACAAAGCCGCTTCGCTGTGGGTTGGCTTGGGAAACTCCCACCCTTCGAGGCCGAGGTCACGGCGGAAGCCGACCACGAACACGCGCCAACGCACTTGGGGAACGCCGTAGTCCGCCGCATTGACCACTAGGTGCTTCACATCGTAACGTTCGGCAGGGTCGACCGTGTTTTTGGCCAGAGCCTTACGCAGCCGTTTGTCGTGATCGCGCCAATCCTCGCCGTCAACGCGCTCCTCGAATGGCGCGCGCAGCTCATTGAGGATGTATTCGTAATACGGCGCGAACGACGGCCGCAAGAGCCCCTTCACATTCTCGGCGATGACCGAGCGGGGGCGGGTCTCGCGGACCGCGCGGAACAATTCCGGCCACAAGTTACGGGGGTCGCCGATACCTTTGTGGACTCCGCCCAGCGACCAGGGCTGGCATGGCACGCCTCCGGCGATCACATCGACCTGCCCAATCCAGCGGGTGAAGCTGACCGCGTGGATGTCTCCCTCGATCAGTGGCCATGGTGAGTCCAGCTCGGCGGCCTGCTCGGCGCTCGGATCGTAGGGTTCCGCGATGTTGGCGCGCAGTGTGGCGCACGCCCGCTTGTCCAGTTCCACGGCGAGCAGGTGGCGGAACCTGGCCTCGTGCATCGCCATCGCCAGGCCGCCGCCGCCGGTGAACAATTCGATGCTCGTCCCGACCTCGCGCGAGCTGGCGGCCGGCGGGGACGGCGAGACGGCGTCGCTCATCACGCGGGGACTATACCGCGGTCTCGATCGAACATCCGAACGACACGCACAGCTGCCGTTAACGGCTTGGCCAAGTTCAACTCCCGCGCACGCCGGTGCTTGGAGATGGCTACTCGTCGCCTGCCTCCTCATGCTCGATTGCTCCCGGCTTGTCCAGCCGGGCGGCGCCGGTGACCTCACTGACCACGCCGTTTCGCTTACGCCAAAGCAGACGAGCGCTCGCGTACATCGTGTCCTCGCGGTACAAGATCACATACCCGGGGAGGGCGGTGGCCTGCCAGCCTTCGGGCAAGGCATCGATCGCCAGGCGAATGAGTTCCCGCACCGTCAGCTCGGCGGGCGGGACCTCGGCCGTCGAGTCGGGGTAGTCCTCCTTCGAGTGCGCCGACCTCGTGTCGAAGCGGAGGTTGAAGGGGAGGCTTGCCTTCACGGCGCGCAAGTATGTCTTGACGGGATACAGACCTGGCGCCAAGGACTCGATCCGCAGGTCGAGGTTGATCGGGTACTCGGCGTCGAAGTGGTTCGCCTTGACCAGCGAGTGGTCGCGGTTGCGTCCGGGGTCCTTGCTGCCGAACCCATTGGTGTTCCAGGGGGCGCCGCCATGGTCTCTGTAGTTCTTGATCAGCATCTTCTCCGGTGCCGCCGCTTCGAGGTCTTCGTCCACGTAGAGGCACTGGAAGCTGATCTCGCCGAGTGTGATGTTCGAGCGCCCGGACAGCTTGCGGAGGTGGTTACCGAGCCGTGCGGGGATGCTTCTGCTCGCCTTGCCCACGTACACCCGCCGCCCACGCATGAACAGTTCGTACACGCCGGGCCGTGGTTGAAGGGCGCTGAGCTGTTCGGAGGTCAGCGGCGCGGGGTGAAGCCGGCTCAGCGCGTCCGCGAGCTGGTCGGCCAGCGCACGCGTGATGCTGAGCTTGAACTCCGCGCTAGCCTCAGGAGACACCTCGATTGTCACGGCGAGCAACGTAGCGCATCCCGGGCGGCCCATCTAGACAGACAGCCTCGCCGAGACGGCCGAGCCCACTATGAGGCGGCCAGCACGGTGCGTCGCGCCGAAATGTCGGGCGTCTCTTGTTCACTAGGAGAGGCCGTGTACGACAATCACGGCACCAGCCGGGTCGGCACGCGAGGACGCCACAAGAGGGACACGTTGATAGTCGAGCAGGATCGCCGCAGTGCCCGAGAGCCGGTTGTCACGCCAGCAGTTCGGCTACTGGAGATCTTGGGCGGTGTCGGTTACCGGCCCTGGCCAACTAAAAGACTGATCCAACAACACCGGAGAATGTCGTGAAGATCACGCCCTCCGCCCGCATCCTGCGGATGCTGGGTGAGATTCAGTTCGCCGAGTGGCAGTGCGTCGCGGAGTTGGTCGACAACGCCTTCGATGATTTCTCCGACGTATTGGCGGAAGGACTGCCGTGGGCGGGAGGGTTCAAGGTCAGCGTCTCCCTGCCCGGGGCGGGTACAGCCATACGCGACGCCGAGGTCGTTGTCCGGGACACCGGGCGCGGGATGACCCGCAGCCACCTCGAACAGGCGGTGCGCGCCGGCTGGTC
>Ga0070733_10003117_pt1 | contig 11441 bp, 10 predicted proteins | sample Coa_R1_9_FD_66450 | JGI IMG/M metagenome (GOLD analysis project Ga0070733, IMG submission 66450) | Surface soil microbial communities from Centralia Pennsylvania, which are recovering from an underground coalmine fire - Coalmine... | ecosystem: Environmental > Terrestrial > Soil > Unclassified ... | reverse complement strand
TCGGACTACGGCATCCAGCTGCGCGAGAAGCAGAAGCTGCGCCGCATGTACGGCGTCTTGGAGCGGCAATTCCGCCGCTACTACAAGGAAGCTGCGCGCCGCACCGGCGCCACCGGCCAGACGCTGCTGCAGATCCTCGAGTGCCGCCTGGACAACGTGGTCTATCGCATGGGCTTCGCCGCGACCCGCGCCGAGGCGCGCCAGCTGGTGAGTCACAAGGCCATCGAGGTTAACGGCAAGATTGTCAACATCCCGTCCTTCCAGGTGAAGGCCGAGGACGTGATTGCTATCCGCGAGGTCGCGAAGAAACAGATGCGCATCCAGTCCGCGCTGCAGATCGCCAAGCAGGTCGGATTCCCGGAGTGGGTCGAGGTGGATGAGACGAAGATGAGCGGCAAGTTCAAGGCGGTGCCCGAGCGCGCCGAGTTCCTGCCGGACATCAACGAGAACCTCGTCGTCGAGCTCTACTCCAAGTAACCGGTTTTTAGAGAGGGTTTTTCCCCATGCAGGGTTCAGTCAGCGAATTCTTGAAGCCGCGCCTCGTCGGCGTGCAAGCCCAGTCCGAACATCAGGCGCGCGTCGTGCTCGAGCCGCTGGAGCGCGGCTTCGGCCACACGCTCGGCAATGCGCTGCGCCGGATCCTCCTGTCCTCCATGCCCGGCGCCGCCGTGATCGAGGCGGAGATCGAGGGCGTGCTCCACGAGTACACCACCATCGAGGGCGTGCAGGAGGACGTGGTCGACATCCTGCTGAACCTGAAGCAGCTCGCCATCCGCATGCACACGCGCGACGAAGCCACTTTGACGCTCGCCAAGAAGGGCCCGGGCGTGGTCACCGCCGCCGACATCCAGCTCGACCACGACGTCGAGATCGTGAACAAGGATCTCGTGATCGCGCATCTAAACAGCGCGGGCTCCCTCAACATGAAGCTCAAAGTGAAGCGCGGCCGCGGCTACCAGCCGGCCAACCAGCGCCTGCAGTTCGAGGAGGAGAGCCGTCCCATCGGCCGCCTGCAACTGGACGCCTCGTTCAGCCCGGTGCTGCGCGTGACCTATAATGTCGAGAGCGCTCGCGTCGAGCAGCGCACCGACCTGGACAAGCTGGTCATCGAGATCGAGACCAACGGCACCATAGAGCCCGAAGAGGCTATCCGCCGCGCGGCGACCATCCTGTCGGAGCAGCTGGCCGCGTTCGTGGACCTGAAGGGCCGCGATCAGGGCCGCGGTGTCGGCGGTGAGGCGCACTTCGATCCGATCCTGCTGAAGCCGGTGGACGAGCTGGAACTGACCGTGCGCTCCGCCAACTGCCTGAAGCAGGAGAACATCCAGTACATCGGCGACTTGGTGCAGAAGACCGAGGTCGAGCTGCTCAAGACGCCGAACCTGGGTAAGAAGTCGCTCACCGAGATCAAGGACGTGCTCGCTCAGCACAATCTGTCCCTCGGCATGAAGCTCGAGAACTGGCCGCCGGCGGGCCTCAAGAAAACGGCTTAAGCCGCAGCACGAATAAGATAAGGGTTTAAGCATGCGTCACCAGAACATCGGCAGACAACTGAGCCGCAACAGCGCCCACCGGGCGGCGCTGATGCGCAACATGGCCTCGGCACTGCTGCGCTACGAGACCATTCGCACCACTGTGCCCAAGGCCAAGGAGCTGCGCCGCGTGGTGGAGCCACTTATCACCCTCGCCAAGGAAGACAACGTGGCCAAGCGCCGCCTGGCGTTCTCGAGGCTGCGTGACGGCGAGGTGGTGGTGAAGCTGTTCACCGACTTGGGGCCCCACTACAAGACCCGTCCGGGCGGGTATCTGCGCATCCTGCGCCACGGTCTGCGTCCGGGCGACAGCGCCCCCATGGCAGTGGTACAGCTCGTGGACCGCATTCCGCTGGCCGTGCCCGCGGCCGCCGACAAGCCGGCCAAGGCCGAGAAGGCCCCGAAAGCGGAGAAGCAGGCCAAGGCGGACAAGCCGGCCAAGGCCGAGAAGCCCGCGAGGAAGGCCGCCAAGGCCGAGAAGCCGGCGAAGACGGAGAAAGCCGACAAGAAGCCCGCCAAGAAGGCAGCGATGAAGGCCGAGAAGTAATAAGCGACTCGAGGTCGCAAACAATAAGCCGGCTGAGTGCCGGCTTTTTGTTGTCTTTTTTGAAATTATCGTTGCTATCCCTGGCGTTACGCCGTCTCATTTCTTGACCCCAGGCTGGTCGTCCTGACTAACCGCTCGCTGCTTGTGCAGCTCGTCCCGGCTTTTTATTTGAGTGGATGCGACGCTGCGCACAGGAGGTGCGCAGCGGAAGTCAGACGCGAGGCGTCTGACTTCCGGCGCCTGGCGCAGATTTACTCCGCGCCGCAGCGTCCAGGAGAATTCCTGGATGGAATTTTCCGGTCAATGGAAGCTCCAGACGTGGGGGATGATGGTGACAGTCACCGCCCACATCATGAGATTGAGCGGGATACCGAAGCGCAAAAAGTCGCTGAAGCGATAGCCGCCCGGGCCGTAGACCATAAGGTTGGTAGCGTAGCCGATGGGCGTCGCGAAGCTCGCCGAGGCTGCCATGGTGATGGCCATGACGAAGGGCGTGAAGTTCAGGCCCAGCGCCTGGGTGGTGGCGAGCGCGATGGGGAAGACGATCACCGCCGCGGCGTTGTGGGTCACCACTTCCGTGAGCAGCATGGTGCCGCCGTAGATGGTGACGAGCAGCCAGAAGGGGTCGTTGTGGGCGAGGGTGAGGAGCCCGTGGGCGATGGCCGCCGCCGCGCCGCTCTCCTCCAGCGCCTTGCCGATGCCGAAGGACGCACCGATGGCGATCAGCACCTCGTAGTTGACGCTGCGCCGCGCCGTCGCGATGCTGCAGCAGCGGGTCGCGATCATGAGCCCCGCCGCCAGGAACGCGGTGGTCGAGAGCGGCAGCAGGTTGAAGCCCTTCACCAGCACCAGGCCGAGGAGGATGCTCCAGGCGATGCCGCTGCGCTCGTGCCGCGGCACCACGGCGCCCTCCAGGGAATGCAGCAGCAGGAAGTCGCGGGAATTGCGGTGCCGGACGGGGAACTCGCGGTCGGTCTCCAGGAGCAGGGTGTCGCCATCCCGCAGCACGATGTCGCCGATCTTGCCCTCGATGCGCTTGCCGTGGCGCGCCACCGCGATCACCACCGCCTTGTAGACGGTGCGGAACTGCCCCTCGCGGATGGTCTTGCCGACGATGGGGCAGTTGGGCGCCACCACCGCCTCGATGAGCATGCGCGCGGTGCGCGGTGCGTCCAGCTTGAACACCTGGTCGGTGGCGGGCGTCAGGCCCTTGATGCGTTGCAGATCCACCACCGATTCCGTGACGCCGGCGAACACTAGCCGGTCTCCGCCCTTGAGACGCTCCTCGGGGCCCGCCGCCGGGATCACCTCCCCGCCGCGCTCGATCTCCACGAGATAGAGGCCGGGCAGGCCGCGCAGGCCGGCGGCCTGCACCGTCTGGCCTTCCAGTGGGCTGCCCTTGGCCACCAGCATCTCGATGGTGTACTCGCGTGCGTCCGTGGACTGGGCGAACACCGGGATGCGTTCCGGCAGCAGCCAGCGTCCCAGGTACAGTACGTAGACGAGGCCGAGGATGGCGCAGGGCACCCCGATCCAGGCCAGCTGGAAGAAGCCCATACCCGGCAGGTGCGCCTGGCCCGTGAGCATGCCGTTCACCACCAGGTTGGTGCTGGTGCCGATGAGCGTGCAGGTGCCGCCGAAGATGGCGGCGTAGGAGAGGGGGATCATGAGCTTGGAGGGCGAGAGGCGGCACTGGCGCGCCCAGTCGGAGACGTAGGGCAGGAAGGAGGCCACTAGGGGCGTGGAGTTCATGAAAGCGCCCATGAAGGCCACCGGCAGCATCATGCGCGCCTGGGCCTCGGTGGCGGACTTCGGCCTTCCGAAGAGACGGCCTATCACCTGGTTGAGGGCGCCGGTCTCGCGCAACCCCGCCGCCAACACGTACAGGGCGCCGATGCTGATCAAGCTCTCGTTGGCGAAGCCCGAGAGCGCGTCCTGGGGGCCGATGACCTGGGCGAGCATCAGCACCGTCAGCCCCCCCATCATCACAAGGTCGGTGCCGATTTGGGTAATCGCGAGGGTCGCGAGGCAGGCCAGAGTGACGGCGAGGGAGATCCAGGCGTTCACGGGCATTTATTCTTCTCCATCCCGCCCGGCAAATGCGCCGAGCATGTGAATCCGCGGGCCCCGGCAGATTATCATAGACATCCCGGCGGGACGGATTCGACCCCGCCTCTCTGCCACCCTGGGATCCCAGCATGTCCGCGCAACAGGCCTTGTTGAAGAAGCTTGGGGACAAGAGCGCCCACATCGGTGTGGTGGGCCTGGGCTATGTGGGGCTGCCGCTCGTCCTGCGTTTCAGCGAGGCAGGCTTCCCCGTCCTGGGGCTCGACATCGATGCAGACAAGGTCGAGGTGCTGAACGCGGGCAAAAGCTACATCGCCCAGATCCCGGCGGAGCGCATCGGCGGAGCGGTGAAGCGAGGCTTCCGCGCCAGCGACACGTTTCGAGAAGCGCGCGCCTGCGACGCCCTCATCATCTGCGTGCCTACGCCGCTCGGCAAACACCGCGAGCCGGACGTGAGCTTCATCCGCGACACCCTGGCGGCCCTACAGCCGCAGTTGCGCGCCGGCCAAGCCATCTCCCTGGAGAGCACCACCTACCCGGGGACTACAGAGGAACTGGTGGTGCCGGTGGTGGAGGCGGCGGGCATGAAACCGGGCCGGGATTGCTTCGTGGTCTACTCGCCGGAACGGGAAGACCCGGGTAATGCGAAGTTCCATACCCAGACCATCCCGAAAGTTGTATCGGGACTCACACCGGCTTGCTGCGAGGTGGCCGTCGCCCTCTATTCGGCGGTCATCGATAAGGTGGTGCCGGTCTCGAGCCTGCGCACCGCCGAGATGACCAAGCTCCTGGAGAACATCCACCGGGCCATCAACATCGGCCTCGTGAACGAGATGAAGATCGTGGCGGACCGCATGGGCATCGACATCCACGAAGTCATCGACGCGGCCGCCACCAAGCCCTTCGGCTTCGTGCCCTATTACCCTGGTCCTGGCCTCGGTGGCCACTGCATCCCCATCGATCCCTTCTACCTCACCTGGAAGGCTCTAGAGTACGGGGTCGACACGCGCTTCATCCGCCTCGCGGGCGAGGTTAACAGCCGTATGCCGGAGTGGGTGGTCGACAAGGCCGCCGCTGCCTTGAACGAGCGCGGCAAGGCACTGAAAGGCAGCCGCGTGCTGGTCTTGGGTATCGCCTACAAGAAGAATGTGGACGACACCCGCGAGTCACCGGCGGTGGAGATCATGGAGCTCTTGCGGGAGCGAGGCGCGGAGCTGGCCTATTCGGACCCCTTCGTGGCGAAGTTCCCGAAGATGCGCGAACACCGTTTCGAACTCACGAGTATCGCGCTGGACGTCAAGAGCATCGCGGGCTTCGACTGCGTACTGCTCGCCACCGACCACGACGGCTTCGACTACGCGCTGATCGGCAGTCACGCAAAGCTGCTCATCGATACCCGCGGGCGGTACCGGAAGCCCGTGGCGAACATCATTAAGGCCTGATAGCGGCGCAGCAGTCCCCGGCTTGCCTTTCTAGGATTGTGGCACCGCGAGCCAGTGCTGGAGCGAGCGCCCCAAGTATTGTGACAGGGCTGCTATATGGGGCGCATAGAAAGCCCTGACTTCGGTTATGTCTTCGTCACTGAGATGCAACTGAGAATCGCCCGCCTCGATCCGTTCTGCGGCTCCCGCCGGCACGAAATCCCTATCTACACCAATGAAACTGCTCACCTGCCTGAGGAACCCCGTGGGATCGGCGAGGAGGTCATCGTAAAGCAGGATCATGATCTGCTCGGACGCGTAAAAGCGCGTGAAACGGGTCAGTAGATCGAGATATTGGCCTCTTTCGCGCAGATACTGCAGGTCCGCGCGGAAGGCCTGGATGAAGGTCATGTCTGCCGGGATATTCCCGAGCTTCACCGCCATCGGGAACTGTGATCGGGCCCTCGAGAGTGGTTCGCGCAGGATGCAGATGAGTTTCGCATCAGGCAGCATGGCATGCATGCGTTCAGCCACACCTGGCAACACCATGTAGTTCGGTGAAATATCGCCACGTGCTAGGGCGGTCCCGGCCCGCGCGAAGTGGGCTTCGTACTCTCTAGGGGACAGGTCCCGATAGAAGAAGTTCAACTCCTTTGTCGCCGGCAGGAACACATGGGGGTGCTGGATCAATTGCCTGTATAACCAAGTGGTACCGGTCTTCTGGGCGCCGATACAGACGAAGTTGGGCAGCATCCTCGCCTCAGCCGATGGCTTCGACGAAGCGTTTCAGGACTTCATCCGCCAGCTCCAGCGACATGTCCGAATATACCGGCAGGCACACCACGTGTGCGCTTATGTCTTCACTCACTGGTAAGGCGCCATCGGCATAACGGCTGTAGTAACTGGTCTGGTGCAGCGGTTTGTAGTAGCCGCGTTTCAACTCTAGATCCAGTTCCAGTGCGCGGGCAATGACCTTGGATACGTCCTTGTCCTTGTCCAACAGCACCGGATAGCACTGCCACGGAGCCAGATCCGGTCGCGGTATATCACGTACGCCTCGAGCCCTTCTGAGAGTCGCATGATAATGGTTCGCGATAAGCTGCCGTTGGGCGATGTAGCCATCGATCCGGTCCAGCACTGCCAGGCCCACCGCTGCCTGGAAGTCACTGAGCTTGCTGTTCAAACCCCGGTCCATCACATCCGGATATGACAAACCGAAGTTGGAGACAGCTCGTAAGCGTGTTTCTAGGTCTGGTCGGATGACGCTAACACTGCCTTCGCCGATAGCGAACACCTTGGTCGCATGCAGTGAGAACACCTCGATGTCGCCCTGCTGGCCCACTGGGCCATCGATAGAGTGCGCTCCGCCCAGAGCCGAGGCAGAATCGATGATCAACGGCAGCCCATGATCCCGGGCCAGTTTCTGCAAGGCCGTGAGATCACGGCCGAACCCATAGGGCCTTACATGCAGGATGGCGGTTATGCCACCCTCACGGATGCGGCGTTCTGCAACACCGAGGTCCATTTCCCAGGTATCAGGTGAGATCTCGCAGAACACCGGGGTGCTCTCGGCCATAACGATAGCTTGGGCGGTAGCCGGGAACGTGTAGGAAGGCGTGAGCACCAGGCCGCGCACATCCAGCGCATGCAGCGCCGCCACCAGCGAGTTGGTGGCGTTGGGACCGGTGACCGTCGCCCGCTTCCTAGCATATTTTTCATGCAGCCGCCTCTCGAAGGCACGCGCTGCGGGGCCCGTGTTCGCGAAATAACCGGTGTCGTAAGATTCCTTCAGATAGGAGCTCCAATCCCTCACCGCGGGGATCAGCGGCTTGATGAAGCGGATGAAGTCACTTCTTGCGGTTTTCATGCACCAGCCTTCTGAAGAACGCGTCGCGGGTCTCTTGGTCGTATTCCGGATAGTCAAAGCCATTGGCTAAAGACAGATGGCGGTGGCGTACCCGGGTCGCGATTGCGCACCTATATCCCAGCTCCTTCATCGCGAGGTATTGCCGGTAATCGGGCAGCATACCGGTACGCAGCACAGCTTCCGTCTTAAAGAACTGAAGCCGTCCGGGTGGGTTGATAACATCCACCATCCGTTCCTCATAACGGTCCGCCAAGCTTCGTTCCGTGCTGTTGGTCTTGGTGAGGAACTCGAGCTGCTTCGACGACAGTTTTGGGAAGCGGTGTGCCGCCCATTGCGGGTCTATGAAGTCGATCTTGTCAATCAAAGAGCCCAACATGCCAATCTGGGGATCCGTCACCAGTGCCTGGAATTCCTCCAGCCAGCTGGGAGCAGACGGCAATATCATCACATCGCTTTCGATGAAACCAAAATGCTCGCCGAGTTCGCTCTGATATTGGTCCATCGCCTCGGTCAGCGCGTGCGGGCTGTTATCCTTGCGGCGGTGCACTTTGTAAAACAGGTCGCGGGCTTCGAATGAATCGATGATCTTGCCCACAAGCGGATCGCTCGAGGCATTGTCCAGAAGCACGAATCGGCAGGGTGTCTTGGTCGTATAGCGCAGGCTATCGAGACAGGCCCAAAGGTATAGGGGCCGTTCCCAGGAAAGGATGAACACCAGCGGTGCATAGCTCGTACCCATGATCGATTCCAGCGGCTTCCTTGGCCCGGAAAAGCCCGGCCACCCCACGAGAGCACGCGTATTCTAATTGATTAGGCAGATGGCGACGATACAAGCGCCGATTCAGCCCCTTTGCGGGTTCCGATAGACATAGACCGTGTATTCCCAAAGACCGTATTCGCTGCGGAAGAGGAAGTGGCGGCTAATGTGGGCCTTGAGGAAGGACGCCATCTCATCGAAACCCACATGGAAGAGGTCATCCCTTTCCCAGTCCACATGCTTGGTCATGACGTTGAAGGCCATACCTAAGCGGGCATGGAGCCACAACTTCTGCAGAGCCGAGGATAGGAATCCGAACATCTCCGCGTGGGTCAGGGAGGCCTTGAGCGTGAATACCCCATTAGCCACGATGTAATCGAATTCGCCTAAACCGGGCGCGTCGTTGAGTATGTCCCCGGATATGAAGTTGACATCCGGGAACTTCTGGCGACATAGAGCCAGGTGCTTTTCAGAGTTGTCCGTTCCCGTGTAGTGGATGTCGCGGCGGCCATGGTGGCGGATGTTTTCCAAGAGGGCGCCAGTGCCGCAGCCGAAATCCAGTATGCTGTTCGTTGCCGCACCTGGTCGGATCACATCCAGCATGACCCGATAGCGGAGTTCGGCATCCTGTGGGTTTGGCCATCCGACTCCGAGGGGGTTGTCGCCGTATTCTCGCAAGCGCCTTTCATAATCCTCACGTAGGGTGGCTTCCCGATCCTTCGTCATATCAGACTCCCCCGTATCGCGTGGCGGTGACGATCTCATTACGAAGAGCTTGGGGGTCCTCATGCAACAACCGATGCAGGATGCTGGTCGAAGATCCAGGGTAATCACAGAGGAAATGCAATTGGATCCCGGCGTCAAGGAAGGACCGGTGTTCGTAGAGAGCCCGACCACCCGGGGCGTTCACATAAGCATCTCCGTCGAGTTGTTTGACAATTTGCATCACGCGGTCCGCTGCACCCTCATCGGAATTGAGGCGCAGGCTGCTCGCTTTCACGATCTGCGTAGATAAGTCCAGGCGACTACTCACTTCCTGCAATTGGGTAACTAGGTAATCCACTGGTCTGGTGTCGAAAGACAGCAAATGCGCCTGAAGCGGATCGTCTTTGAGTCGATCCAACAGGTCAGGAAAGGATCTCAGGCGCTCACGCATAACATCGGCAGCATCGGGCATGAACTCCAGTCCCTCGATCATGGTATGCAGCGGACAGCGTTGCACGGGCAATGTCAGCCAACGCAATTGGCCAGTCGCATCGGGCAAGCGGTTACGGTGTACCCAGCCGCCCTTTGGGAATTGCACACAGTCGTAGATGACGAAGACGTCCGCTGCAGCCATGAGCCGGAAATAGCCGGCATAGGGCATGAAGTAGGGCTGCATGACGGCTATGGTCTTATGCGGCATGGTCAGCACCACATTCCAAGCTCTGACCAGACAGCATTCGGCGCCCCGACTACGAGGAAAGAAGGGCCGGCGGCGGCGACCATTTCAGCGGCGGCTGCCGGTGCGCTTGCGGCGGGCTTCCTGGCCCAGCCCGAGCGCCAGCTTGAGGAAGCCGCCGGTGTAGGAACCCGCATGGGCCGCCACGTCCTCGGGCGTGCCGGTTACTACCACCTTGCCGCCGCCGCCACCGCCTCGGGACCCAGGTCCACGATCCAGTCGGCGGTTTTGATGACGTCCAGGTTGTGTTCGATCACCACCACCGTGCTGCCGCCGTCCCGGAGCTGCCGCAAGACGCCCAAGAGCTGCTCGATGTCGTGGAAGTGCAGTCCGGTGGTGGGCTCGTCCAATATATAGAGGGTGCTGCCGGTGTCTCGCTTGGAGAGCTCCCGGGCGAGCTTCACCCGCTGGGCTTCGCCGCCGGAGAGGGTGGTGGCGTTCTGGCCGAGGCGCACATAGGTGAGTCCCACGGCAGTCAGGGTCTGGAGTTTGTGGGCCACGGTGGGCACGGCGCTGAAGAACTCCAGGGCGTCCTCCACGGTCATCTCCAACACTTCGCTGATGTTCTTCCCCTTGTAGCGCACGTCCAGGGTTTCGCGGTTGTAGCGCTTGCCCTTGCACACGTCGCAGGCCACGTAGATGTCCGGCAGGAAGTGCATCTCCACCTTGATGACGCCGTCGCCCTGACAGGCCTCGCAGCGGCCGCCCTTGACGTTGAAGCTGAAGCGCCCGGGGGTATAGCCGCGGGAGCGGGCTTCCGGCGTCTCGGCGAACAACTCGCGGATGGGGGTGAATAGGCCCGTGTAGGTGGCCGGGTTGGAGCGGGGCGTGCGGCCGATGGGCGACTGGTCGATGTCGATGACCTTGTCGATCTGCTCCAGGCCGTCGATGCCGTCGCACGGCGCGGCCTCGTCGGAGGCGTCGTTGAGGCGGCGCGCCGCGAAGCGGTAGAGGGTGTCGTTGATGAGCGTGGATTTGCCGGAGCCGGACACGCCGGTGACGCAGGTCATGAGTCCCAGCGGGATCTCCACGTCGATGCCCTTCAAGTTGTTGCCGCGGGCGTTCCGGATGCGCAGTTGGCGTTTCCGGTTGGGTTCCAGGCGCCGCTCCGGCACCGCGATCCGGCGCCGCCCCGAGAGATACTGGCCCGTGAGAGAGGCAGAATCGGCGGCGATGTCCTCGGGGGTGCCTTGGGCCACGACTTTGCCGCCGTGCACACCAGCACCGGGACCCATGTCCAGCACGTAGTCAGCGCTCTTGATGGCCTCCTCGTCGTGTTCCACCACGATCACGGTGTTGCCGATGTCCCGCAGGCGCGTCAGGGTCTTGAGCAGACGGTCGTTGTCACGCTGGTGGAGGCCGATGGAAGGCTCGTCCAGGATGTACATGACGCCCACCAGGCCCGAGCCGATTTGGCTCGCGAGGCGGATGCGCTGGGCCTCGCCGCCGGACAGGGTCTCGGCGCTGCGGTCCAGGGTCAGGTAGTCGAGACCCACGTTCACCAGGAAGGACACCCGCGCACGGATCTCCTTCACTATCTTGGCGGCGATTTCGCCGCGCCGGCCCGGGAGCTCCAGTGCGTCGAAGAACTTGAGGGTCTCGCCCACGGAGCGGCCAGTGATCGCCGGCAGGCTCTCGCCCGCCACGAACACGTTGCGGGCCTCGCGCTTCAAGCGTGTGCCGCCGCAGTCCGGGCAGGGGCGGGCGCTCAGGTATTTGGCGAGCTCCTCCCGCACCATGAGCGACTCCGTCTCCCGGTAGCGCCGGTCCATGTTGGGGATCACGCCCTCGAAGGGGTGACGGCGGGTG
>Ga0070733_10003116_pt1 | contig 11445 bp, 12 predicted proteins | sample Coa_R1_9_FD_66450 | JGI IMG/M metagenome (GOLD analysis project Ga0070733, IMG submission 66450) | Surface soil microbial communities from Centralia Pennsylvania, which are recovering from an underground coalmine fire - Coalmine... | ecosystem: Environmental > Terrestrial > Soil > Unclassified ... | reverse complement strand
GGTCGAGAACCTTGAGATCGAGGTCGCGTTCGAGGTTGCGAAGCTGGGTGGGCGTGAGATCGTGATCGAACAGAATGACCTCGGCCCTGGTGGACCTGGCCTCGTCGCGAATCTCTTCAACCTTGCCGCGTCCCACCAGCGTCGCCGGATCGGGGGCGGGCGAGCGTTGCACAGCGGAGCCGACAACTTGCGCTCCGGCGCTGGTGGCCAGCTCGCGCAGTTCCTGAAGCGTTTCTCCCTCGTCAGCAAGGAGGAACGACGGCGATGTTCGCCGGGTTGAGGCCCAGCCCACCAGATAAGCTTTTTCCAGCGCTCGCGAACGAATAGGACTATCCCTCCCGGCGGGTCTCGGCGGGCGTGGCGGACGGACCCGGTGGCGCCGCGGCCGGCGCGGCAGCCGGCGATCCCGCCGACGCCTGAGTCGAGGGCGCGGCGGAGTATCCGCTGCGCGGCAGCACCACGGTCGAGATGGCGTGCTTGAAGATGAGCTGCTCCTGATTGCTGCTCTCGAGCACCACCGAATACTTGTCGAAGCTGCGGATTCGCCCCGTCAGCTTGGCGCCGCTCACCAGGTAGATCGTCACCAGAGTTTTTTCCTTGCGCGCTGAGTTCAGAAACCCGTCTTGAATGTTCTGCTGCTTCTCCATGTGTTCTCTCTTCTCAGGCATGGGCATGATTGAAATCCCTTCTTGAACTGAGCCGGTCGAGCACCTGCTGCTGAACACCAGGGTCGTCGCCGAACCCAGCGAACCATTCGACGCCGGGCTCACGCCGAAACCAGGTCATTTGCCGTTTGGCATACTGGCGTGTCGCCGCCTGGGTCTGGCGGACGGCTTCCTCGAGACCGATCGCTCCTTCGAGGAACGACCAGGCTTGGCGATAACCCAAAGCTTCGAGCGGCTTGACCCCGGAGCCGCCGGAGCGTTCGCGCGCCGCGCGGGTTTCGTCGACCAGGCCCGCGGCAAACATCTTTTCGACGCGGCGATTGATGCGTTCGTGCAGGTGTGCTCGATCGGGGTGCAGCCCGACCTTGATGACGTCGAAGCCCGCCAGGCCCTCCCGGCCGTGCTCCAGCATCCGGGACATAGGCTGACGCGTCAGCAGGCAAACCTCGAGCGCGCGCAGGGTCTTTTGGCGATCGTGCGGGTGGATGCGCGCCGCGGTGGCCGAATCGAGGCGTGCGAGCAGGCGATGCAGAACGGCGGCGCGGGCCGCCTCCGAGTCAGGATGGCGCCCGCCGCCGGCCCGCGCCCGGAGGCTTGCCCGGCGTTCCGCGAGGGCGTCGAGCCGCGCGCGCAGACTCTCGGAGCGCGCGGGCCCCTCGAACAGACCCACCAGGAGGGCGCGCAGGTAGAACCCCGTTCCACCCACCAGAATGGGCACGTGCATCCTTTGGCGTATGGAGTCGATCGCCTGGCTCGCCGCGCGGCGATAATCGCCCGCGGTGAAGACCTGCTCTGGATCGAGGACGTCGAGCAGGTGGTGCGGGACGCCCCGCCGGTCTTCGGCGGGCAGCTTGCCCGCGCCCATGTCGAATCCACGATAGAGCTGCACGGAGTCGTAGTTGACGATCTCGCCGCCCAGGCGCAAAGCTAATTCGATCGCCAGCGCCGATTTGCCCGACGCGGTCGGACCCAGGATGGCGAGCAGCGGCGCGCCGGCGGTGCGCGCCGCCGGTCCCTTCCCGCCTAGCGGGTCCACCACAGAATGCGGAGGGCGCGAAACAACAGCAGGCATAGAATCGCCCCGAGCAGCAGGAAGCAGCCGAGAAGCTGGGCTCGCGAGAGGCGCATCAGATCTGGCTTCGGGGAACAGGGTCATCGGCAGCCGGCGGATCAGCGGTGGCAATCTCCTGTCGAATCTCCTCCCCAGGGGTCCAAGTTTAACACATCGTGGACGGGATTTCCCTGCTTAGCCGGGGCGCCCGGCGCGCCGCGGCGGCGCCCCAAAGGGGTGGGGGCCGCCCCTCGGCGGCAGCCCGCGCGCGGCGGGCGGGCGGTGCGCCCAGCGGTTCGATAGCTAGCCTATCTAATTGTCATTGAACGGCAGGATCCCTTACCGGCTCTCTGGCCGGCCTAACTGGGCCTTACTGGCCGCCGTAACCCAGGTTGTAGAGGAAAATGAACTGCAGGACCAGATGCTCGCCCGTGAATTCCTTGGGCAATGGCGGAAAGGGAATCGAAGCGCGGATGCCGGAGACGGCGGCCACGTCGAGGGATTCGGTGCCCGAGCCGGACACGAGGCGAATCTGAGGCACCGAGCCGTCCTTCAGGATCTCGAACACCACCCCGACCCGCCCTTTCTGGCCCAGCCGCGCCGATTCGGGGATCACCGCATACCAGTTGCGCCGGACCGCATAGACAACACGCGCCAGGTAAGGCCCGAAGTCCACGCCTCGGGTGTCGGAAAGGATCAGTGGGCCTTCGGTCGAGAAATTAGGATCGAAGTTCTGGAACTGCCCGGTGGAGTCGCCCGGCCCGCCTCCGCTTCCCATCGCACGCCCCCGCGCCGCGGCGGCGGCGGATTGGCGGATCACTTCGCCGGGCGTGGACGCAGGGATGCGCAGCTCAGACACCTGCCCGGCCGCCGGCACGTCGAGAAGCTGGGGATGCTCCTCGGGCTTCTTGACCGGCGGCGGCTCGGACGGGTTCGGCTTGGGGCCCGCTCCTGGCGGCGGGGTCTGCGCGGCGGGCGGCGACGGTGCAGGCGCGGGAGGCGGCGCGGGTGGAGGTCCGCCCTTTTTCAGCTCTGGCAGCGGCGTGTTGCCACGCGAGTAGGGCATGCGCAGACCATGCGGATCGATCGTGGGCGACCGGCCCTGCGCCCGCCGGTTCTTGTCGGACAATGTGGTGGTGGGTGGCGGTTCCCGAAGCTGCTTTAAGAGGTCGGGAGGAATGAACAGGTAAGTGGTCTGGAGCTTGGGCTTGGGTGGGACCTCGATCCCCACCAGTTCGGCGCCCCGGCGGAACAGATCGGGCGCGACGACAATCAGAAGGATCATCAGGATGTGGAGGAATATGGAAACCAGCACCATCGTTCGCCGCCGCCAGCGCGTGGCTTCGTTTTCCAGCTCGAGCAGCAGGTTGAGTGACGGGTAATCGTTCATCTCACGCCGTTTCGGAGCCCGGCCATCGGGATGGCAGGCCGCCCAGCCTCAAGCCGGGAGTGGACGCTTTGAGACACGTCTAGATTTCTCCGCTGCGGCCTGCTGACCGGTCGAGTGGAACTTTGAGCTGGGCCGCATGTTCTTCGATGCAATTCATCACCCGCTCGGCCAGCGCCAGGGCTCGGCGTCCCTCCGCCCCGCCCACCAGGGGAGGACGCCGGGTGCGGACCGAGTCGACAAAGGCGGTAAGCTCGGCGCGCAAGGGATCGTTCCCGGACCGGCCTTCGCCGCCTTCGGCCGGAATCGTCGCGGCGGGCGGCGCAAGCTGGCGATAGCCGATCTTGGGAGCCGGTCCGTTACGGTCGACGCTCAGCGCGATCGCGTCGCGGCGCGAGAAGTCAATCGAGATGTACTCGTTCGGCTGAAAGTAGCGAAACTTGCGCACCTTCTCCGTGCTCACGCGGCTGGCGGTGAGGTTGGCCACGGCGCCACTCTCAAACTCGACTCGCGCGTTGGCGATATCGACCCGGTTCGAGAGCACCGGCAGGCCCACCGCCCGAACGTCGGCGACCGGCGAATCGACCATCCAGAGCACCAGGTCGAGGTCATGGATCATCAGGTCGAAGACCACGTCGACGTCGAGGCTGCGCGGACTGAAGACGCCCAAGCGGTGGACCTCGAAGAAGAGCGGGTGGCGGGTGACCGCTTTGGCGGCCAGGACCCCCGGGTTGAAGCGCTCGAGATGGCCGACCTGCAGGAGGCGCTGTTGGCGCGCGGCGAGACCCACCAGTTCGTCGGCTTCCTCGACCGTGCGGGTGATGGGCTTTTCGAGCAGCACGTCGACGCCCCGCTCGAATGCCTGGCGAGCCACCGCGGCGTGTTCGCTGGCCGGGATCACCACGCTCACCGCGCGCGAAGCGCCCAGAGCTTCGTCAAGACTGCTGAAGGCCCGAACCGCGAGTTCCCTGGCCAGGTCGCTGGCGCGCGGCTCGACGAGGTCATAAACCCCGGTCAGCTCCGCGCCCTCGATCTGCTTGAAAGCGCGGGCGTGATTCCTGCCGTGTTCCCCGGCCCCCACCACCGCGACGGGGACGCGCGCGACGGACTCCGAGTCTGGGCGGCTTGCCGACAGTCGAGCTCACTCCTTCATGCCCACGATGGCGATTCCGGCGCGGGTGGCCTCCTCGAGCATCGCCCGGCGCTCGAACAGGAGGCACTTGCCGGCGTCGACGGCCAGCACCGTGGCGTTCGAGCGGCTCATCACCTGGACGGTCTTGAGGCCCACCACCGGCACGTCAAAGCGCATGTCCTGGTCGGGCTTACTCACTTTGACGACCACCAGCCGGCGGCCGTTACCCAAGGATGCGGCTCGCTCCACGGCGGCGTCCGTCCCCTCCATGGCCTCCACCGCGACGCAGGCGCGGTCGGCCACCACCACCGTCTGCCCGACGTCGAGTCCGGCGATCTTCTTCCCGAGCTCGCGTCCGTAGGCGATGTCGGCCTCCTCGCTCGGGTCAGGCACACGGCGGGTCAGCGCTCCCGCCTGAGCCAGGAGCGGCTTCAAGAACAGGGTCGAGTCCACCACCTGGATGCCGCGCCCCTCGAGCATGTGGACGAAGGCTCCGATCAGCGCGTCGGTGTTCTTGCGGTGCAGACCCTCGAGCACCTTCTCCACCAGGCCGTCGGGCCGGATGGAGCTGAAGAGCTGGACGTGCTTCACCTGGCCGGCCAGCACCACTTTGCTGACGCGCTCGGCGCCCAGCAGATCGAGCAGCTTGGCTACTTCGCCCAGGCTCAGCCAATGGACTCCGCCCGCGCGCCGGTCAAGAGCGGGCGAGGCTTCTTCCTTGATGGCGACCACCAGCGGATCAACGCCCTGGTCGCGCGCCGCGTCCAGCACCAAAAACGGGAACCGTCCGTTGCCCGCAATGATGGCGTAGCGTGCCATCTCGGGCTGATTCCCGGCTTCGACCGTCGCCTCTCCCGCTTCGCGCGCCATGCTTCGACTCAGGCTCATTTCAGGACGCCGCGTTCCGAAGTCTTAATAAAGTCGACCAGCGCCTCGACGTGCGCCGAATGGATTCCCCTCGCCTCGAGGGCTTCCAGGGCTTGAGTGGTGTTGAGCTTCGACCGGGAGAGAAGCCGGAAGGCCGCCTGCAGTTCGTCGATCTCCTCTTTAGGGAGGCCCCGGCGCTCCAGGCCGATGCGGTTCGCGCCCAATACGGTCGCCGGCCGGTCGGCGGTGGTTTTCGAGTAGGGGAGAACGTCCTTGTTGACGATGGTGTAGCTGCCCAGAAAGCTGTAAGCGCCGATGCGGCAGAATTGATGGATGCCGCAGAACGCCCCCACCGTAGCATGATCGGCGATTTCCACGTGTCCGGCCAGCGATGCCCCGTTGGCCATGATGATGTGATCGCCCAGCGTGCAGTCGTGGGCGATGTGCACATAGGCCATGAGCAGATTGTGGCTGCCCATGCGGGTGACGCCGCCGCCCCCCACCGTGCCGCGGTGCACGGTGATAAATTCGCGGAAAACGTTGCCGTCGCCGGCCTCGAAGCGCGTCGGTTCGCCGGCGTACTTCATGTCCTGGGGCTCGAGTCCGATCGACGCCCAAGGGAAAATGCGGTTCCCCTTGCCCATCCGGCTCGGACCGCCCAGGACGACGTGCGACATCACCTCGCAGTCGTCCCCCAGCTCGACGTCCTCGCCGATCACGGTGTAGGGTCCGACGGTCACGGTGCAGGCAAGGCGGGCGCGGGGATGGATGATGGCTGTGGGGTGCGCTTTCATGACCCGGGCCGATCCGAGACCGCGAAGACGACGGTGGCTTCGGCGACCAGTTTGCCGTCAACCGTGGCGCGGCCGGACATCTTGCCGAAGTTGCCGCTGGGGCGGCGGCTCAGCAGTTCCATCTCGATGCGAAGCTGGTCGCCCGGCACCACGGGCCGGCGAAACTTGGCGTTCTCGATGCCCGTGAAGTAGATCAGCTTCGACTCGCGGCCCGGCAGATCGCGGTAGATCATCACGCCCGCCACCTGAGCCATGGCCTCGACGATCAACACCCCGGGCATGACGGGCGCGCCGGGAAAGTGCCCCTGAAAGAACTGCTCGTTGATGGTGACGTTCTTCAAGCCGACGATCCGCCGCTCGGGCTCGAGCTCCACAATCCGGTCCACCAGCAGGAACGGATAGCGGTGGGGAAGAATCTTCATGATCTCCATGACGCCCATCACCGGCTTCGGCTCAGCCCGAGGCTGCCGTTCGGTTTCTGGCGCCAGAACCTGATCCGACACGTCGACACCACCCCTCGAATACCGGGCCACAAGGGCCGTCCGACAATTATAGATCGAAAGGCCTATTACAAATAAAGTAAATGCGACTGTATTGGCAGCGCAGAGTTTGCGTGCTTTCAAACTCTGCGGTTCTTAAGCGTCAACGAAAAGCCGCTACCACGCTGTGTTAAACTCGTCGCAGCGAGGGAGACACGGCTTGAGCGCGCGCATCCTCGACGGGAACCGGATTCGAGACGAGATCAAGGCGGAGCTGGCGGGCGAGATCGGCGGCCTGAAGGCGGCGGGGATCACGCCGGGACTCGCCGCCGTGCTGGTGGGCGACAATCCCGCCTCGCAAATCTACGTCCGCAGCAAGGTGAAGACCTCGGAGTCGCTGGGTCTCTACAGCGAGAAGGTCGAGTGGCCCGCGACCGCCTCCACCCAGCAGCTCCTTGACTTGATCGCAAGCCTCAACGCGCGCGACGAGATCGACGGCATCCTGGTGCAGCTTCCCCTTCCGCCCCAGATCGACGCCAAGCAGGTTCTGCTGGCCATCGATCCGGCCAAGGACGTGGACGGACTACACCCGGTCAGCATCGGGAACCTGGTTAGCGGGCGGCCGGGGTTGGTGGCGTGTACGCCGGCCGGGATCATCGAAATCCTGGTGCGCAGCCGGATTCCGATCGAGGGGGCGCGCGCCGTGGTGGTGGGCCGCAGCGATATGGTCGGCAAGCCGGTGGCCATCCTGCTTTTGGCCCGCAACGCCACCGTCACCGTCTGCCACTCGAAGACGCGGGATCTCGCGGCGGTAGCCCGCGAGGCGGACATCCTGGTGGCGGCCATGGGCCGGCCGGCCTTCGTCACGGCGGATTTCATCAAGCCGGGGGCCACGGTGATCGACGTGGGCATCAACCGGCTGACCACGGCCGGCGAAGTCCGGCAGGTGTTCCACGACGCCTCGGGACCGCTGCGCGACCTCGAGTCCAAAGGATCGGTGCTGGTGGGCGACGTCCAACCCGAAGACGCCAGGGAAAAGGCCGGAGCCTTCACCCCCGTCCCGGGCGGAGTGGGACCGCTGACCATCGCCATGCTCATGGCGAACACCGTCCAGGCGGCGCGGCTGCGGCGCGGCGCCCGGAGCGCCCGGCGATCCCTGGTCAGTAGCTAGCTAGCCTAGTATCGTGACAATCTCGCTGGTCGCATGAGCTACTTTGGACTCACGGGCGGCATCGCCTCGGGTAAGAGCACGGTGGCCCGCATGTTCGAGGACTTCGGCGTCAAGGTGATCGACGCCGACCGCGTCGGCCACGAAGTGCTCCTCGCCTCGGGTCCCGCCTATCGCGACGTGTTGGCGGAGTTCGGCCCCGAGGCCGTCGATGCCTCGGGTGAGATTGACCGCGGCCGCCTGGGGCGAGTCGTCTTTGCCGACGCTCAAAAACTGGCCCGCCTCAACGCCATCGTCCACCCGCTGATCATCCGCCGCGTGGAGGAGATCGCGGCCGCGTACTACGCCGGCGACCGGCAAGCGGTTGTCCTGGTGGACGCCGCCTTGATCTTTGAAGCGGGCATCGGCGGCCGCTTCGCCAAGGTAATCGTCGCGTGGTGCACAGCGGAACAGCAGGTGGAGCGCCTGGTGGCGAAAGCCGGGATCTCGCGCCAGGAGGCCGCGCAGCGCATCGCCGCCCAGATGCCGGTCGACGAGAAGCGCCGGCGCGCCGATTATGTGATCGACTGTTCGGGCAGCATCGAGGACACCCGGGATCAGGTGAGCCGTATTTACGCCGGCCCGATGCGCCGCCTGAGCAAGAATTGAGCAAGAATTGACGGGGCGGTGGGCAGCGCGCCGCAACATATCGGCTGAGGGGGTTGGGAAGTATGTCGAACACGGGGCTCTACGTCCTTCTGGGATTGGCGGCCGGAGTCTTGAGTGGCTTGGTGGGGATAGGCGGCGGAACTATCGTCGTCCCTGTCCTTGTCTTTGCCTTCGGCTTTTCCGAGCACAAAGCGCAAGGTACGACCCTGGCCCTGCTCGTGCCGCCCACCGGCTTGCTCGCCGCTTGGACTTACTACCAGAGAGGCTTCGTCGATTTGAAGGCCGGCGCGCTGATCTGCGTGGGTGTCTTCTTTGGAGGCTATCTAGGCGCCAAGCTGGCGACGCACTTATCGAACGCGGTGCTCGAGAAAATGTTTGGGGTGGCGATGCTGATCGTGGCGCTGAAAATGATCTTCGCCAAGTGAACCAATCTGCGTTTTCGACTCTAATTCAAAGAATCTAAAGCTGTTTACAGGCCAAAAAGGCAAGACAAGCGACCAATTAGTATAATATTATAGTATTAATAATATAGTACTACACGTCTGATACTAAAACACTTATTCAGATGCCGCCCGAGCGACCCTTGTCCAGTTAACCCTCTGCTAAAACAGCAATTTGCAGGAGGGTCCCACGATGTTGATGAAAACAAAGGACGATCTTTTATCCCACGATATTACTGAAGGTAAGGCAGTTAGCGGTTGGTCAGCTTCCACTCCTGGCCGCGCCTCACGAGTTCGTCCAAGGTCGCCTGAACCTGCTGCGCCTTGCGAGCTTGTTCCTGGTCGTCAGCCTCGCTGCCAACGGTGATCGGCGGGGCGATGAAGATGGCGGCGCGGGTGAAGGGTCTGGGTATCTCGGTGCGGTCCCAGCTCCTGCGGAAGGTCCAGGCTCGCTCGAGGGCGATGTGAAAGGAGAGGATGGGCGCGCCGCTGGCCTTGGCGAGCAGCACCGCTCCCGGCTTGGCGACATGGCGCGGTCCTCTTGGACCGTCCACGGTGAAGGCGGTCGGGCGTCCCTTGCGCATGGCGCGGATCATCTCCACCAGCGCGCGAGCGCCGCCGCGGCTGCTCGATCCGCGCGCCGCGCCGTAGCCGTGCATGCGGATGATCCGGCCGATGTACTCACCATCGAAGTTCTGGCTGGTCATAACGATGATGCCGCGCTTTCTCCAGAACCAGGTGGCGGGGAAGATCTCGTTGTGCCAGAAGGCGTAAATGAGGCTCTTGCCGGGCCCGGTGACCGACTCGAAGTGCTCCCAGCCGTGGACCTCCCAGCGCAGGCTCCGGCCGATCGTTAGGACGGCGAGATAGCCGGCCCAGGTCATGATGAGTATCTGAGCCCGCTGCCAGAGGGTGAAGGCTCGCGGGTTCTCGGCCAGTTCGACGCCCTCGGAGGACTCCGGCGGCTTGGTGGTTGTGTCGGTTGCTTTCATCGCGAGTCGGCCGGCCAAGGCGAGCGCTGGCCGGCGTTGGTCGCCTGCTCTGGTCGTCTCCGGCGGTTCACCCACCACGCCGGGCCGCGGTTACATCCCGTCGTAGTGCGGTCCGCCGCCGCCCTCCGGGCAGACCCAGGTGATGATCTGGTAGGGGTCGGCGATGTCGCACGTCTTGCAGTGGACGCAATTCGACGGGTTCAGCTTGAGGCGCTGGCCGGAGCCGTCCGCCTGGTCTTCCATCTCGTACACCGCGGCGGGACAGAAGTGCTGGCAAGGATTCCCGAACTCGCGGGTGCAGCGGCCATTGCAAATGTCATAGTCGGCGATGAGCAGGTGTGAGGGCTGGTCCTCCTCGTGGTGAGTCGCCGAGTGGTAGACATCGGACAGCTTGTCGAAGGTCAGCTTGCCGTCCGGCTTGAGGCGGCCGTCCCGCGGATCGTCCCCTGCCGCGACGGGTTTCATGCGCTCGTGGCCTGGGTGCGAAGTGTAGCGCGAGCGGACTCCGCGGCCGCCGGTCACGAATTGCAGTGCGCCGTGCAGCGCGCCCGCCCAGAACCCGTGCTCGAAGCCCTGGTGGTAGTTCCGCACCTTCCACAACTCGTCCTGCACCCAACTGGATCGCCAGCGGTCTTCGAACGTTCCCAGCGTGTGGAGCGAAGTCGAGCCTTGGGTGAGCGCATCGAAGATCGTCTCGGCCGCGATCATACCCGTCTTCATCGCCAGATGAATGCCCTTGAGGCGCTGCGAATTGAGAAAGCCCGCGCCGTCGCCCACGATCAGGGCGCCGTCGGCCGCCGTTTGCGGGATGGAGAAGTAGCCGCCTTCGGGGATGGTCTTCGCGCCGTAGCGGATCATCTGGCCGCCCTCGAGCAGCTTGCGCATCCAGGGATGGGTCTTGAAACGCTGAAAGGCCTGGTGCACGTCGAAGCGCGGGTCCTGGTCGTCGAGCCCCGCCACCAACCCCACCGCGAGGCGCGTCTCCGAGAGAGCGTAGATGAACCCGCCGCCGAACTGGCGGCTGGTGAGCGGCCAGCCCGCCGTGTGAGTCACCTGCCCGCGCCGCATTCGGCCGGCGGGAATGTCCCATAGCTCCTTCACGCCGAGCGTATAGACCTGGGGATTACGCCCGGCGTCCAGGCCCAGCTTGGCAGCCAACTGCTTGGTGAGCGAGCCTCGCGGCCCCTCGGCGAGAACGGTCGCCTTGGCGCGCAGGTTGTAGCCGGGCTGGAAATTGGGCTTGGGCCGGCCGGACTTGTCGATTCCCTTGTCGTCGGTGCGCACGCCGGCGACGCGGGAGCCGTCGTAAATCACCTCCATCCCCGAGAAGCCGGCGAAGATGTTGACGCCGGCGCGCTCCACCTGCTCGCCCAGCCACTTCACCAGCTTGTTGAGCGAGACGATGTAGTTGCCGTGGTTGCGGAGGAAGGGAGGATTGACGGGCAGGCGCCACTGCCCCTGGCGGGTGAAGAAGTAGACCGAGTCCGACGTGACCGGCGACTCGAGCGGTGCGCCCTGAGCCTCGAAGTCCGGCAGGAGTTCGCCCAGAGCCCGCGGATCGAGCACGGCCCCCGAGAGACAATGCGCGCCCAGCTCGCTGGCCTTCTCCAGAACGTAAATACCGTCCGCCGCCAGCGGACTTCCTGCGCCCTCGGGGGCTGGGTTGCGGGCTTGGATCAACTGCGCCAGGCGCAGCGCACAGCTCAGTCCTGCCGGTCCGGCGCCGACGATCAGGACGTCTGTCTCAAGAGTCTCGCGCTCGGTGTTCGGCATGGTCCGGCACGTCCTCGGTCTCCAAGCGCGCTATTTGGGCAAGTCGGCC
>Ga0070733_10003115_pt1 | contig 11449 bp, 8 predicted proteins | sample Coa_R1_9_FD_66450 | JGI IMG/M metagenome (GOLD analysis project Ga0070733, IMG submission 66450) | Surface soil microbial communities from Centralia Pennsylvania, which are recovering from an underground coalmine fire - Coalmine... | ecosystem: Environmental > Terrestrial > Soil > Unclassified ... | reverse complement strand
TGCTTCATAGACGTGCGCGCGCTGTGTTTCGTTTCGTTTCACGGTTCCTTTTGTGGTCATTATCTGCAGGAGCTTGAGAACCGTGGTGTAACCAAGAGATTTCTTCTCGCTGAGAGCTTCATGGACTTCGCGAACAGTCGCAGGGCCACGAGTCCAAAGAACCCGAAGGATCTCGAGCTCCGAAGCTGTCGGTTTTTGTGGAGAGCGCGTCATGCGAGAGACAGTACTACGAAGGCGTTCGTAGTGTCAACGAAAATCTTCGTAGATTGCGCGCAAGGGAGAAACTTAACCTCTTTCTACTATTGCTCCCAGGAGTTTTCCTGCTAGTTTGTCGAGCCTGAGAAGGTCGGACGGCGTCTCCAACTTCTATCGACAAAGGAAGAAGCAACCAATATGAAACTGCTGAGAACATCGCACCTATGGATTGGGGTCTGCGTGCTCGCGACCTTGATCGCCACCTCCGCTGAAACAGGAAAATCCGTGTCGGTGAACGGATATGTTTTGGATTCCGCCTGTGCGTTTACGAAGGGCCTGAAAAAGCCCATCAGCCCCGAATGTGCGAAGGCGTGCGCGAAGGCCGGGTCGCCTCTGGTGATTCTCACTGACAAAGGGGAAATCTATTGGCCTATCGCGGACACGACGCCCTCGTCGGGACAAAATGACAAGTTGCTTCCTTTCGCGGGCCAGAGAGTAACTGCCACCGGCAAGACCTATGCGCGCGGTGGTTCAACCGCAATTGCGATTGAAAAGATCGGACCGGAAGCCTCGAAGTAATCTCGATCGGGAGCACTATGCGATCCGGCGGGTTTCTAGCCCGCATCCATCCAGGCGTCCCATTTTCCCCAAACAGCCAGGAAAATGGGGCGCTCGCGATCCTTATCGCAAGCCAACTCAGTGCGGCCCTTCCTGCTCACCCGCTCTTGGCAAGAGCGTCTACTACCAAGTACAGTAACGTGGTCTCATTTCAGGTCTTCAAGTCCCTTACAACAGGAGCTGGCTCCAATGCGCTACGCAGCAATGATGCTTGCAGCCGTCTCATGCCTGACCGCATTCATGCAGGCACAGACGGCGGATGAACTGGTCAACAAGAACATTCAGGCTAAAGGCGGAATGGAAAAGATCAAGGCCATCAAGTCCGTGCGAATCACCGGCAAGCTGAATGCGGGTGGAGGTTTCACGGCCGCGACGTTACAGGAAAACCAGCGGCCCAACCTGGTCCGCGAGACATTTTCCCTGCAAGGCATGACGGCCGTGACCGCATATGACGGCACCACGGGCTGGCAGATTCAGCCTTTCGGAGGTCACAAAGATCCGGAACTGATGGGAGAAGACGACCTACGGGACCTGCTTCTCGATGCCGACTTTGACGGCCCCCTGGTGGACTATAAGGAGAAAGGCAACACAGTCGAGTTTCTGGGGCACGACGTCGTGGATGGAGATGATGCGTTGCGGCTCAAGGTCACGCTAAAAGACGGCGACATTGTCTACTACTATCTCGATCCCGACACGTTTCTTGAGATTCGCAAGGAGGTACAGGAATTCATCCGAGGATCCCTGCGCGAGTCGGTTCTGGAGATGGGCTCGTACAAGCCCGTGGCAGGCGTGATGTACCCGTATTCGATCTCGCAGGGATCGAAAGCAAATCCGTCGGCGCAGACGACGACGGTAGAGAAAATCGAAGTCAACGTTCCTATCGAGAACGCAGATTTCGCGGTGCCGGCTTCGCTGAAACAAGCACCAAAGGGCGATTCCGAGAAGAAATAGCAGACGGCTTGCCGTTGCACGATCACATTCTTACGATTCGAAATCCAGAGGACTCACTCATGCATGCACGTCCCAGTCGTTGGTTGACGAAGTTGAATTTCTCGCTGATCGGGCTGCTTGGTTGCGCGGTACTGGCCACTGCCCAAGCCAACTACAAATTTGATTCTGCCACTGTATCTGGTCTTCCGGCGCGCAACATCGGTTCGGCCACCATGAGCGGCCGGGTCGCCGCAGTTGACGCCGTCGAACAGGACGGGCGGATCACTGTATTTGTCGGGGCCGCAAGTGGTGGAGTGTGGAAGTCGCTCAACGGTGGCACCACCTACAAGCCGGTGTTTGACCGCCAGAGCGTCCAATCGATTGGGGCTGTGACCATCGACCCGTCGAATCCGAAGACGGTTTGGGTTGGAACAGGCGAAGCGTGGGTGCGCAATAGTGTGTCGGTGGGCGACGGTGTGTACAAGTCCACAGACGGCGGTGAGAACTGGACGAATGTCGGACTGAAAGACAGCGAGCACATCGCAAAGATCCTTGTGGACCCCGCAGACGGGAATGACGTCGTGGTCTGCGCAATGGGACATCTTTGGGACGACAACGACGAGCGTGGCGTTTACAAGACAAACGATGGTGGCAAGACCTGGAAGAAGGTATTGGCTGGCGCGAATGCCTCCTCGGGTTGTGCTTTGCTGGCGGCAAGCCGTCAGGAACCAAAGACGATTTACGCGTCGATGTGGGACTTCCGGCGACAGGGATGGACCTTCCGCTCAGGCGGCGCGGGCAGCGGCCTGTTCAAATCGACCGACGGCGGAGACCACTGGACGGAGATTCAGGACAGCAACGCCAAGGGACTGCCGGCGAAGCCGTGGGGACGCGTGGCGATCGCGGTGGCTCCCTCAAAGCCTCAGGTGGTTTACGCCAACATTGAAGCGGAAAAAGGACGTGGACTCTACCGCTCAGACGATGGCGGGGCAAACTGGAAGAAACTCGACGCCAGCAACTACATGGTGTGGCGACCATTTTATTTCGGAAACCTTATCGTCGATCCGAAAGACGAGAACAAGATCTTCAAACCGGATCTCATCCTCCTTTACAGCACCGATGGCGGGAAAACTTTCAACATGGTATCCGGTGGCGCACATGGAGACTTCCACGACGTCTGGATCGATCCCAAGAATCCCAACATCGTCATCGCTGGTGACGACGGGGGGCTGTGGCGCAGCGAGGACGGCGGGAGCCGCTGGAAGCATCAGCTGAATCTGCCGATCTCGCAGTTCTACCACGTGAGCACGGACAACTCAGATCCGTATCACGTGTATGGCGGACTGCAGGATAACAGCTCGTGGGTGGGAGATTCCACGTATCCGGGTGGCATTACGAATTCACGATGGGAAAATATGTTTGGCGGCGACGGCTTCTGGATGTTTGAGGACTCGTCTGATCCGAATTACATCTACGCGGAAGCACAGGGTGGAGAAATCGGGCGAGTGAACCGCACCACACACGAGATTCGCGGTATCAAACCTCTGCCGAACTATGGAGAGAAGAAACTGCGGTTCAACTGGAACACTCCCATTCACATGAGCCCGAATGAAAAAGGAACGATCTACATCGGGGCGCAGTTCCTGTTCCGCTCGCGTGATCATGGGCAAACATGGGATCGCATTTCGCCGGATCTCACCACCAACGACCCAGAGAAACAGAAGCAGGAAGAGTCGGGTGGCGTGACCGTGGATAACTCGTCGGCGGAGATGCACACGACGATCTATTCGATTTCGGAGTCTCCGAAAAGCGGGCAGGTCATCTGGGTGGGTACCGACGACGGAAATGTACAAGTTACGCGCGACGGCGCGAAAACCTGGACGAACGTGGTGGGCAATATCAGCGGCTTGGGAAAAAACTCGTGGGTGTCGACGATCGAAGCGAGCCGCTTTGAAGAAGGAACGGCTTATGCGACCTTCGATCGCCATAATTTCGGCGACATGAAGCCCTATGCATTTAAGACAACCGACTACGGGAAGACATGGACCGGACTTCCGCTGGAGAGCAGCGGCGTACGCGGATACGCGCACGTGATCAAGGAAGACACGGTCAACCCAAATTTGTTGTTTGTCGGGACCGAGGTTGGCCTTTGGATTTCTGTGGATGGAGGACAGCATTGGGCCCAATACCAGGGCAGCAACTTCCCTGCGGTTGCCGTGAAGGATATCGCCGTGCAGGCACGCGAGGGCGATCTTGTGCTGGCGACGCACGGCCGGGGTATCTGGATTGTCGATGATATTTCCGCCTTCCGGACGTTGACGCCGGATTTGATGTCGAAAGAAGCGACCCTTCTTCCCGGGCGGTCAGTTCAGTACATCGACGCGTCCGGGGGTTGGCCTGAAGGGGATGAATCTTTCAGCGGCCGAAACCGTCCGTCCGAAGCACAGATTACCTACTATCAGAAAAGCCGCCACATTTTCGGAGATTTGAAGATTGAAATCTTTGATTCAAGTGGAAAGCTGGTCGATACGATTCCCGGCAGCAAACACCGGGGGCTGAACCGAGCGGATTGGGCGATGAGAGTAAAAGCTCCGGCGGTTCCTCCGGCAGCAACGGCACTGTTTGAAGCGGCGCAAGGGCCGCGTGTGCTGCCCGGAACCTACACGGTGAAGATGACCAAGGGCGACAACGTGTATACGGAGCAGATCAACGTCGTACTCGATCCGAGGGATAAGTTCTCAGTGGACGATCGCAAAGCTCAGTTCGACCTGACGATGAAGATCTATCACACGATCGAACATATGACCTACGCGGTGGAAGCGATCGAGGGCGTGCGTAATGCAGCCAACGCGAGAGCTGCAAAATTGCCGGAGAAGGATCCATTGCGCAAACAGCTACAGGATCTCGCTGCCAAGTGCGACGAACTGCGGTCGAAGATCGTGGCCACGAAGGAAGGCGGCATGATCACGGGCGAGGAGCGCATTCGGGAATTGCTGGGGCAGCTCTACGGCACAGTGAATGGATATGAGGGACGCCCGGCGGAGTATCAAGCAGCACGGGCGGACTCTCTGGCGCACGAACTGGAGGATGTCATCAGCGACTTCCAAAAAATTACGCAGAAAGAACTCGCCGCGGCGAATGCGGGACTGAAGAAGAAAAAAGCGGAGGCGATCCCGGTGCTGAGAGAAGCCGAATGGCAGAAGAAGCGCGAGGCTGAGGGTAGTTCGGGGGCCGGAGCCGGGATGATGCGGGCGATGGAAGGGACCGTGCGCGAGATGGATTAGATTCCCGCATGTCGGAACAACAGTGGTTTATATGGCGCCTCACCCCTGGTGGGGCGCCATTGCTTTTCGGGTGTCGAAATCCTCACCGTGTCACAATCCGGGGAAGCAAGCGGAGACATGTTTTCGCCCCGATTGATTCCAAGCGCGGGTGCGAGTAGATTGGTCTGTCCCATGTCAGGCAGGCAGAACAATCCAGGAGATTCCCAATGCTGAAACGATTTACTGTATGTATTTTTCTGCTCGCAGGTTTTGTCACGATGGCGTCCGCAGCAGACGAAAACGTGTGTAAAGGTGATCCGAACAAATGGCAGCAGCTATTCAACGGGAAGGACTTGACCGGATGGAAGCACGTGGGGCCAGGTGGGGACACTGTGGAGAACGGTGAGATTCACACGCACGGTGGGATGGGCCTGCTGTACTGGACCGGTGGGAAGATCGGCGATTGCAAGATCCATGTCGTGTACCGGATGCGCGACGAGAACGATAATTCCGGCGTGTTCATCCGAATTCCCGTCGAGCCGCGCGAGGAATGGATGCCAGTGCACTACGGGTTCGAGGTGCAGATCGATAATCATCCCGAAACCTCGAATGAGGATGAATACCATTCGACAGGGATGCTCTATTCGCTAACCAAGCCTCTGGCGAAGGCATGGAAGCCGGGTCCCGAGTGGAACACGATGGACATCACGCTGGATGGATCGCGAACCATCGTTACGCTCAATGGCGTGAAAGTAACCGATTATAAGGACGGGGATCCGGTACCGGAACGTAAATTCGATTTTGAGCCGCAGCGCGGACCGCGTCCGAACTTTGGATGGTTTGGACTGCAGAATCATAGCGACAATGACATCGTATTTTTCAAGGAAGTGGCGATCGAACCGCTAAAGAAGTAGCAGTCAACAAATCGAAGCAGGTCGCGGTTAATTCAATTGGAGGATTCGCATGAAACGCATTCTTTCACGACGCGCATTCTTGCAAGGTAGTGCGACGGCCGCTGCTGGCGGCCTGCTAATTTCAAAGACGGTACGACTTGATGCAAATCCGCTCCCGTTGGCGCGTCCGGTCGCTCCCAGCGATCGCGTGCGGTTTGGAATAATCGGGATCGGCATGCAGGGATCGGGGCTGCTGGCAGATGCCATAAAGATTCCGGGCATGGAATGCGTCGGGGCCGCCGATTTATACGATGGGCGGCACACTCTGGCGCGAGAGATCACCGCCAACCCAAACCTGCCTACGACCCGACACTACCAGGAACTACTGGACCGCAAGGATATCGATTGCATCGTGGCGGCCGTGCCCGATCACTGGCACCGGCGGGTGGTGGTGGATGCGTGCAACGCGGGGAAAGACATCTACTGCGAGAAACCGATGTCGCACAATGTGGCCGACGGCCTGGCAATGGTCGAGGCGTCGCAAAAGAACAACCGCATCGTGCAGATCGGCTCCCAACGCGTGAGTTCTGTGCTGTGCGCGACGGCGCACGATTTGTATTCGAAGGGCGCGATCGGCGATGTGGAGATGGTGGAACTCACACTGGGCCGGAATGATCCGACTGGCGCGTGGGAATATCCGCCGCCGCCGGATCTTTCTCCTGAAACGCTGGACTGGGATACGTGGCTCAATGACGCTCCGAAGATTCCATTCAATAAGTTGCACTTCGCACGCTGGCGCTGCTGGAGAGCCTACGGCACGGGCGTGGCCGGCGATCTTATGGTGCACCTGATCAGTGGAATGCTCGTCACCCTCGGATGGAATGAGATTCCCCGTTCGGCGATGGCAATGGGCGGGATATTCCGTTTCAAAGACGGGCGCGATATGCCCGATTTCCACACGGTTCTGTTCGACTATCACGGCATTCCGGTATACGTGCGGCTTGATCTGGGCGCAGAAACGCCAGAACTGGCGCGGTTCATGGGTCCCAAAGGCCTTCTCGATGCGGGCGAGTTTGATCTGCGACACTCGACGCAGACGGGTGTCGATACGGATCCGAGCTACTACAGTTTCAGCTTCCCCGCGAAACTTCGCGAGCAGTATGTAAAGGAATGGCACGCGGAGCACGATCCGCCGCTTGGGAAGGAACCCGTTCACGAAGATACCGTCTATAAGGGACACGACTGGGACGACATGACTCCGCACTTGAATGTGTTCTTCCAGGCGGTGAAGTCACGCAAGGACGTCACCGAAAATGCGGTCTTCGGGAATAACGCGGCAATCGCCTGTCACATGGCGAACGAATCGTATTTCCGCCAAAAGCCGGTTACATGGGACGCGGCTTCCAAAACGATTAAGTCCTAGACGGAGGGATCATGCGGTTGACCATTTCCACCGGGCAGAAACGGACAATTCCGTTTCTGCTCGGTTTTCTTGTGCTAACGGTTGTTGCCCTGGCGCAGGACTTACCTGCGGGAAAACCTGAATCTCTTGGGCTCTCATCGGAGCGACTGGAACGGATTGGCTCCGTTGTACAGCAGAATGTCGACGACAAACATATCGCAGGAGCGGTTACGTTGGTAGTCCGCCACGGCAAGGTGGCGTGGTTCAAGGCACAAGGCATGATGGACCGCGAGGCTTCGAAAACGATGCCCACCGACGCGATGTTCCGCATCTGCTCGATGACGAAGCCAATCACCACCGTCGCGGCGATGATGCTGTATGAAGAGGGCAAGTACCTGCTGGATGATCCCGTATCGAAATATCTGCCGGAGTTCAAGAACCCCAAGGTGCTGGTGAAACCCGCTACGGGCGAGCCTTACGCGATACCGGCGAGCAAAGAGATTACGATCCGCGATTTAATGCGGCATACCTCCGGGATTACGTATCAGTGGAACGACAGTCTGGGGCCTCTCTATGAGAAAGCCAACGTGGCGAGCGGTTTGCTGCCGTATGACGGCACGATCGGCGACAGCACGAAACGTCTAGCGGCGCAGCCGCTCCTATTCAATCCGGGAGATCGATTTGAATACGGCCTTGGCGTGGATGTGCTGGGCCGATTGGTGGAGGTTGTCTCGGGCAAGCCGCTGGACGAGTTTTTTCGCACGCGGATCTTTGAGCCGCTGGGTATGAAAGACACGTACTTCTTTCCGCCCGACAACAAGGTTGGGCGGCTGGCCGCCGCGTACACCTACTATCCCGACAAAGGATTGAACCGGTTTCCGGACACTCCGATCCGCGAAGGCAGTTTCGTGTATTCGGCGGATTATCCAACGAAAGGGCCGAAGAAACTATTCTCCGGCGGAGCTGGATTGGTTTCGACCGCGATGGACTACGCGCGCTTCTGCCAGATGATGCTCGATGAGGGTAAAGTCGGCACTACTCGTCTACTAAGCCGCAAGACCGTAGAACTCATGACCCACGATCAACTCGGAAAGATCGGATCGGATCAGGGATTTGGGCTGGGATTTGGCATTGATGGTGTAAAAGCCCCGCTGTCGGAACTGGGCTCACCGGGGGAATACGCCTGGGGAGGATTCTTCTTTACGACGTTCTCGATTGATCCGAAGGAGCAGATGATCGTGATCTTCATGGCGCAACTGCATCCGACTGGAGACCTGACGCTCGACCGGCAGGTGCATGAACTGGCTTACCAGGCGATCAACGACTGAGATTCTTAAGCGAACTCTCCCACCCGCGGTTGTTTTTTTCGTGCCGGCGGCTCGTGATTCCGCGCGCAGAGTAGGTATATGATTCGTGTAAGGCAGTTCTCACAAAGCAGTTCCCTCATTTGGAGTCCGGGATGGCAATGATTCGCCTCGCAATCAATGGAAAATCCTACTCGGTCGATGCAGACGCGCAGATCAGCTTGCTGACTGTGCTCCGCGAGCATCTGGATCTCACCGGCAGCAAATACGGATGCGGCGAAGGACAGTGCGGCGCTTGCACAGTTTTGATCGACGGAAAAGCGCAGCGGTCGTGCCTGACTCGGGTCGGGACCGTGGCACAGAAGCAGATCACGACGATTGAAGGGCTGGCTGAAGGCGATCGGCTGCATGCGGTGCAGGAGGCGTTTCTCGAGGCGAACGCGATGCAGTGCGGGTATTGCACATCCGGGATGATTATGTCGGCGGTTGCTTTGCTCAAGAAGAACCCGAATCCACAGCCGAGTGAGATCGTTGATTTCATGGATGGCAATATCTGTCGCTGCGGAACGTATCCCCGGATCGTCGGCGCGATCCAGAGGGCAGCGAAGATGGCGCAGCAGTCGGCGTCTGCGCGAGGGACCGGACGATGAATCCTTCACAAAAGATGGAAAGTCGGCTGGAACCGGAGCGCTACGAGCTCAGGGCCGCAGCTCCGTACAGATTCGATCTGGACCGCCGAGATTTCTTCAAGTTCCTTGGCGCGGGGATTGTGGTCGTTTCTGTTCTGAAATCAACTGCAATTGCCCAGGAATCTGGCGGCAGACAGCATAGGGGAGAATCTCTGCCGAAAGAGATCGATGCCTGGTTGCATATTGGGGAAGACGGCAGGGTAATCGCGTACACCGGGAAAGTCGAGATGGGGCAGAACATCCGCACGTCGTTGAGCCAGGCGGTCGCGGAAGAACTGCACGTGCCTCTGGGCCAGATTGAACTGGTGATGGGCGATACGCAGCTGACACCATTTGATATGGGGACATTTGGGAGCCGCACGACTCCGACGATGAACCTGCAACTTCGCAAAGTGGCAGCGGCGGCGCGCGAAACACTGATCGGCCTTGCAGCCACACAGTGGCACACGGATCGCAGTAACCTGCTCGTGGTGGACGGCAAGGTTACGGATCCCAAAGGTGGACGATCTGTTAAATATGCCGCGCTTACAAAAGGACAAAAGATTTCCCAGAGTATTGCTTCCGATCCGGCTTTGATTCCCGCGACCGAATGGAAGATCTGTGGGCAATCGACCGGCAAGGTCGATGGACGAGATTTTGTGACTGGGCGGCATCGCTATCCCTCAGACCAGAAGTTGCCCGACATGCTGTATGGGAAGGTTGTGCGACCGACTGCTTTCGATGCGACGCTGGTTTCGGTCGATACTCAGAAAGCCGAGCAGATGGGTGCGGTGGTGGTACACGACGGCAATTTCCTGGGGCTAGCCGCTCCTACTTCACAACAGGCAACGGCAGCAGTTGAGGCGATCCAAGCGCAATGGAAAACGGAGCCGCAGATATCGAACAAGGAGCTATTTGACTATCTCCGAAAGGACGCGAGTCAGGGAAACGATCCGAGTGGAGACGGCGACCGGTACGACGTTGGCGCAGTAGATCAGGCGCTGGAGGCTGCAGATCAGAAGCTGAAGCAGACGTATACGGCGTCGTATATTGCGCACGTTCCTCTGGAGCCACGGGCCGCACTGGCAAAGTGGGACGGCGATCATCTGACGGTGTGGACCGGGACACAGCGTCCCTTCGGCGTGCGAGGCCAACTCGCTGAGGCGTTTCGAATTCCGGAAGACCAGGTAAGGGTACTGATGCCAGACACCGGTTCCGGTTATGGCGGTAAACACACTGGCGAAACTGCGATTGAAGCGGCACGGCTGGCAAGGGCGGCGAAGCGTCCGGTGAAAGTTGTTTGGACACGCGAGGAGGAGTTTTCGTGGGCTTACTTCCGTCCCGCCGCTGTGATCGATGTGATCAGTGGAGTGCGGAACGATGGAACCCTCACTGCGTGGGAGTTTCACAATTATAATTCCGGCTCCGCGGGCATCCGCACCTACTACGAAATTCCAAATCAACGCATTGTTTTTCATGAGGTCAAATCGCCGTTGCGGCAGGGTTCGTATCGCGCTCTCGCCGCGACTGCGAATCACTTTGCGCGGGAATCGCACATGGACGAAGTGGCGCATACCGTGCGGATGGATTCGCTGGAGTTTCGTCTGAAGAACTTGAAGAATGACCGCCTGCGGGCGGTGTTTGAAGCGGCTGCAAAACAGTTCGGCTGGGGAAAGAGCAAGGGCTCTCCCGGTCAAGGATTCGGCATGGGCGGAGGCTACGAAAAACTAGGGAACCTTGCGACATTCGCGGAAGTGAACGTCGACCGCAACTCTGGCGACGTAAAGGTGGTTCGCGTTGTATCAGCTTTTGAATGCGGAGCGATCGTCAATCCCGATGGACTTCGCAACCAGATCGAAGGGTCCAACGTTCAAGGCTTGGGCGGAGCGCTATTCGAGGCGATCGAGTTCGACAATGGAAAGATTCTGAATGGCCGCTTGTCCGAGTACCGCGTACCGCGGTTCAGCGACGTTCCGCTTTTGGAGACTGTCCTGCTTGACCGGAAGGATATTCCGTCCGTGGGTGCAGGCGAGTGTCCGATGATCGGACTCGCCCCGGCAATTGCGAACGCGATCTTCGATGCGACTCGGGTTCGACTGCGGGCCTTGCCGCTCGTGCCGGCCGGTTTGAAAACCTGATGGCCATCCGAGCATTGAGGTTCTTGACACTAGAGCGC
>Ga0070733_10003113_pt1 | contig 11450 bp, 18 predicted proteins | sample Coa_R1_9_FD_66450 | JGI IMG/M metagenome (GOLD analysis project Ga0070733, IMG submission 66450) | Surface soil microbial communities from Centralia Pennsylvania, which are recovering from an underground coalmine fire - Coalmine... | ecosystem: Environmental > Terrestrial > Soil > Unclassified ... | reverse complement strand
GACCACGACATACGATTGCCCGTCGTAAAACGGGATGTTCTTCTTGCGCATGTCGTCGCAAATCGCCCGCCAGTTCGTGCCGTTCAGGTTCGAGCTGGCCGTGGAAGTCGCGGTTCCGTTGGTTCCGATGTTCACGGAGTTGGAAAGCGAAGCCACGTAGGTTAAGTCCGAGGTCTTGAACTGCGCTCCCGCCACCGAGTCCAGAGTGATGGCCATGTCGTTCATCAGCGACTGGACGACGGAATTGTCCACGTCGAGTTCGGACAAAGCGACCAACTGGTTCGTGAAGGCGATAGCGTTCGCGTATTCCTGAATCGTGAGAGTCCCCTGATTGATGGTGAAGTTCGTTTCGGGGATCGTCGCGGTTTCAGTCAGACCGGAGGTGCTTGCGGCTGTCGCCACGGGCTGCAACTTGTCGAAATAGACTTTGTTGCCGCGTCGTGCGCCCTTGGCTCCCTTGATCTGCACGAACTGCCTGAACCTCTTGAGAGGCTGGGCCTTGATGCGAAGTTGCAGGGATAGCTCGTTGTTGGTGAAGAATCCACCAAGCGAGTTGGTGCCGAATAACTGAGTTGGCATGATACCCTCCTGCTGAAACTAGCGGCGGAGGCCCGTGTGCGAGCGTCTCTCTTCCGCTTTCAGCATCTGCATATGAGCGTCAAATGCGGCATCGGCAGTAAGCGGAGCCTTGGAGGGTTGTTCCGTTGCTGGTGATGGGGATGTGCTGCTGAGAAGCGGAGTTACCCGCGTCTCTGTCGTCAGAGCTTCCTTCGCTCCCTGCGCTCGGATTGCCCCGAGTGTTTGCCGGAAGTTTTCCGTGGCCTTTGCGAGCAAAAGCTGCGGGTTCTTGGCAAGTTCGGGATCGGCTTGGGAGAGACGGAATGACTCTGCTGCGACGAAAAACTCGTGTGGCGCGATGTCTGGATTTTCCTTGCGCCAATTCTCTGCGGCCTGCTGCGCCTGAAGTGCCGTCATGGTCTGTTCGGTGGCGCGTTGCTGGAACTCCTGAATCACCTTCTGCGGTTCCTTGACGAACCGTTCCAGAAAATCGGCCTTTTCCTTTTCAATCTCAGCGGCGGTCTTGGGAGGCGGAGGAGCGGATTCCTGTTTCTTTCGAAGTTCGGCTGCTTCCTGTGCCGTCTGGGTGATCTTCTTTTCCGCTTCCTGATAGGACTTCTCCAAATCCTCAACTGACTTGAATTTGCCCGCGTAGAGTTTGGGCGGTTCAACCACGGGAGCCGGGGGCGGTGGGGTCTGTGCTTCTGCAACTACCGCCTCCGGTTCCTTGGCCTCTGAGGAGGGCTTTGGTTTCGGCGTATCTTCATCGAAACGGCGGAACTGAAGATCGTTATTGGGTCTCAGCGCATCCGTGGATGTATCGCGCACCGAGCCATCGGAATTCTCGTCGGCCATCCGAGGTTTGACTACTACCGGCTGTACGGCGACTACCGGAGCTGGTGCGGGAGGTGCCGGAGGAGTATCGAGAGCCACGACCTGCCCTCTGTCGTCTTTGGCGTACAAGTCGCTAGTTGTGCCCGCTGGCATTCTGCTCCTGTTGCGGTACGGCGTTCTTCACAAAGGCATGGGAATCAATCCCGATGCGAGTCGGACGCCCCGCCAGTACCGAACTAGATATATCCGCGTTCCGCTCGGTTGTCAATATGAAGTCCTTCAGGAACCGCAGGGATTTCAGGTACATCTGGAACTGAAGCAATTCATCGGTCTTGGTGTTCTCAAGCTGGTTCTGCGCCCAGCGGATTTCCTTGTCCATCTGGGTCATAATCAGCTTGTAGCCGATGGAATCCTCGATCTCCCGGATGGCTCTGCCTCGTTCAACCCAACCCTGCAATTCCTCGTTCGGGCGTCCAAACCACTGCGAGCGGATGTACTGGTCTATTTTCACCCTTTGACCTTGTTCAGTCTTGGGTTGGCCTTATGCGCGGCCTTCGATGCGTTGCGGCTGGCACTAGCCAGAATAGCCCCGGCTGATTGTTTGGAATATCCTTCGCTTTGAATCTTGGATTGCACGGCGGCGAATCCGGGATGGTTCTGATTGTGAAGAACTCCCGCCTCATTCCGACCGTACAGGGACTTGCCGTAGACGGTGGATTCCAGACGGCCTTCTACCGTGCTGGTTCTGTCCGTCATCAACGGGTCTGCAACCCCGATTCTGAGGAACCCTTCATCCTGCCCCGCGCAGGGAAGAGGTGCGGTGCGTGGAGTCAGTTCGGCGTAAGGTCTAAGGCTGATTGGTTCAGATTCACCGGCCCCCTGCAACGCATGTAGAGCACCATGATACAGAGGTGCTGTTTGCTCCCCACGCGCATACTCGACGGTATGCGTAGTCATGGGGGTAGGTTCCATGCGGTCGCGGCCTTCTTCAGAACCTATCTCACCGGGAGGGAAAACCTCGTTGAACTCGAAGTTGTTGTCCTGTCCGCTGATCTGAAGATGTGTTCCGTCGTCGCCGGGAGTTATGCCTTCTTTCTCAGGGACGGAAACGATGGACTTGGTGATGTAACCGGGGACTCGCCTGCGCATAAAACCTCCTAGGACAAAGAACTCCCGTGCTTACCGGCCACTTCGCCTTCCAGTCCCGGACCTCTGAAAGCCTCACGCGCACACGCCTTGAATTCTTTGGGGACCTTGGTATTTTCTGCGAACTTCCTTGCGAGGCGGGCTTCGGGGGTTTCCTTGTCCATGTCGGGCAAAGAATCAAGATTGATCCTCGACGGCAAGCCGTCAGAGAGCTTGATCGGCTCCATGTCAGTCCTCCACGGCTTCGGTCAGTTCCGTGTACCGCTTGAGGGGAGGTGCTACTCCGGGATCGGCGGTGGTCTCCTGATAGCGGAGTGCGCCGTGCAGTTCGGGAGTGCGCGTCTCTTCCTCGCTGAACTGGCAAGTGTAGATTTCTCCGCCCATCTTGCCGTCCTCGACGCCCTTCTCGCCGGGTTCCTCCTCCTTGGCGGGAATTACCATTCTGCCCTGCGGGACTTCGTTGGCCATTCCTTCTTCGACTGGCATGTTGCCTCCTTACTGCGTAGGCGGCTGGCCTTGGGGCGGCTGCCCCATTCCGTGTTGCGCCATCGCAGCATCCAAAAGTTTCTGCAAGCTCTGCTGGTCGCCCTGATCGCGCTGGACGGCCATCTGTCCGTAAGCCTTGGCCTGCGCCTGATAGAAAGGATTTTGCTGTGCGAGCGCGGCCTGTCTTTGCTGTTCCTGCATGGCCTCGGCGTCCGGTGAAACAAGCTCCCAAGGATCGGGAAGGTGGTACGCCGTGAATATCCTACGCAAAAGGACGGGCAATTGCAATCCCGAACCCGTCAAAGCCTGCGGACCAAGCTGCGCGAAGGTCATCAGCAAATCCTTGTACTTCGAAAGATTCTGCTGATTCTCCAAAGCTCTTGAAAGTCCGTGCGCCACGAAATTGTACCTGCCCTGCGTTAGCGTGATTCTTTGCGCTTGGGGAAGACTGTCGAGAAATCCACCGATGGGACCGAGCAGCTCTGCCCAAGTCGGAGAAGTCGTGGCGTCAATGAATTGAAATGCGCGTGACCAAATCTTCTCCGCAACGAAGGTAAGGCATCCGTCCTCGATGCACTGCGCGATGTCGGAAAGCATGAGCGTGGATTGGAGCTGCGTCTGCTGGACTTCCGTCGCAGTTGTCTCGCCCTTCACATCCAAGATTCCCTGCGCCTGATCGGTAATGAAAGTCCCGCGCTGATATTCCTTGGACAGTTCCATCTGCATGTTGAACGATGCAGCGGAAAGTTGGGGGAACTGAACTCCCTGAACCGCGTTTGGACCGGAACCGGGACGCTTGTAGAAAACCTTTCCGGGCTGCACTCCGGTCTGCATGTCCCCTTCGGGATTTTCAAGAGCCGAGGCTTCCACTTCCATCATGGGAATGACTGAGAATTTTAGGTGGTCCTCCTGCATCTGCGCCAGACGGTCAACGCCGTCCTTCACGTGCATGTTCATTTCAAGCAAACCCTGACCGGGGAACCTTCCTGCCACTACAAGGGGAGAGAAAATCACGTAGGGAGGCAGTCCGTCCCAATAGGGATTGTCCTCCATCTTGATTATGGTCGTGCGATTGGCGATGATGATGTGCTTGTTCCGGGCCACGATTTCCTGCGTATGGGTATCAATCAGGTCGCCCCAGAATTCCCAGAGCAACGCCTGTTTCCGGTAATGCTCCGCAGGTATCATCCGCTTGTCGTAACGTGCAAAATCACGCGTATAGACCTGATCGGCGAAATACATCTGGTCCGCGATGCGGTCCACGTGCTCAAGTTCATCGGTGTTCTGGAATCCCTTTTGAGACTTCAGTTCATCCACATCCACAAGAGTTTCTTCGATCAGGAAATCAAAACGGTTGTTATCGCGGGTGCGTGGGCCGAACCACATATGGAACGGATCAATGGATTGGACGAAGAGCGTGCCTTCCTTGCGGGTTTTCTGGATCACGAATGGGCCGGTATCGTCTCCGCCTACAGACAAATCAATCTTGTTCTGATACATCCATCCGATCTTCAAAACCCCGAGTCCGATCACTCCCGCGAATTCCAGTGCGTCCCGGAACTGCGAGCGGAAGTGCCCGTTGTTGGCAAGAGCCAGAACGACTTTCTCGACAAGCGGGGCGGTTTTCTTCAGGTCTATGTAGGGATTGATTTCTCCGGCTTCCACGCTAACCCATTGCTGCGACTGCATCAAAAGGCGCATCACGTTGGCGACGTAGTTCTTTACCGCAGAATGAGCCTTTGCAAACATGAGCCGGGATTGCCACGGGGCTTTGTCATCGAAGTCCTGCTTGTTGCGGTATTGACCGTAGGTATCCAGCCATGTATTGCGAATAATGTATTCCCGCATGAAGGCTTCGTTGCGGTAGCGTTCGATCTGGGAGACGATTTCCGCATCGGACATTTTCCCGTCGCGGGTAGTTGATGCATTTGAATCGTCTGAGTGGGTCGTTCCTTCGTCTGAATCCCTTGCAGCCGGACCGGGACTATCCGGTCGTCCGGGCGGTATGCCGAAAGAAGAAACGAAGTTGGCGGCCATCAGAGTATCTGCGCCAGAACAAGGCCACGGCTGAAGGGAAATTCAACGAACTTGATTCTTGAGAACGCTTCGATCTCTTTCCACAGTTGCGGTGTCTGCGGATCAGGGACTCCGGGGGTGATGGTTCTTACTCTGGAAGTGTCGTGAAGGGCAACCATGTCGCCGGTCTTGAGCAACCCCCTGTCGAGGCAGATGGTTAGTTCCTGACACCGTAAAGGTATCATGGAATCGAACAAGGCAAAGTCAAATTTCTGGTCCGTAGTGGAAAGGAATTCCAAGGAGTTCTCGACCAGCACGTCCGCCCATTCATTCAGTGCGTTCACTCGTAGAAGTTCTCTGGCCCAATCAGCAACGCGAGGAACAACCTCAAGGCTAGTCAGGTGCCCGAGTTCGTTGCTTTTTAGGGCACGCGCAATGACACAGGTTCCCAGACCTCTGAAACTTCCCGTTTCAAGAACTCGCTCCGGTTTCAGGCAAAGGACCAAAGAGTGCAGGAGATGCAGATATTCTTCCTCCGTGCTCTGGGTATCCTCGGAATGGAAAAGCCAAGCTCTTTCCGCCTCGACATGGCAATGATTCAGCGTCTCCATTTTCAGGAGCATTCCAAATCCTTAGGTGAAACGATGTAGGTTCCCAGATGCCGGACGCTGACTCCCGCCAGTTTGTTGGCTGTCTGCGCGGCGATTTCAAGGCTCCCAAACTTGGCCCATTCCCAAACAAAAGCAGCCAGAAACACATCACCCGCTCCGGTCACGTCGTAAACCTGCTGCGGTTCGGTCGGAATCTTCTTACCGTCGAGAACACAGCCTTGATCTCCCATCTTTCTAATGACATGCTCGAATCTGCGGAAATCTCCGTTCACATGCTCGTTGTGATTGGGAAATACCGCAAAACCTGTTTTGTACCGGAGCAGGTCATTTTTGGCGTCAATGAAGATGGGAACCTTAAATTCTCCCGTAAGTCGCAATCCTATCTTCCCGGTGATGGCTCCCTTTCCGTAGTCGCTCACGATGATAGCTTCTGCTTCCTTGGCAAGGGGTTCGATGCGAGACCAGTATTCATCTTCCTTTACGACACGTTCTCTATCGCGGTCCAGTCTGCAAACAAGAGTACGGTCGGCGAAGAATCGGTATTTGTGGGATAGAGAACCAAAGCATTTTGTAATTTCATTCCCGCCGAGGGATTCAAGGTTAGCAGCAACCAGAGCAGCTCCTCCTCGCTCATGGTGGACTCTTTCGATGTGCAGAACTGGAGCGCACGCTTCCGGGCATAGGCGAGTCGCGGTGCAGTGGAAGTAGTGGTCAATGATTTCGTCCCCGATGACCAAAATCCTCATGCTCGGCCCGATGGTTCCATTCTCTCCACGTCTGCTTCATCGTGATTGGTGGATGTTTCAAGAATCACACAGATAGGAGCATAGCGAGGAAGCCTGAAACGGTGCCACGTCCCCGGAGGAATCCGCATCGAATCGCCGACATTCAAAAGATAATCTTGCAGTACGCCTTCTTCGTTTGCTATTTCCAGTCGGCACGAACCGTGCTCCACGGTGAAAGTTTCGTCCTTCTTCATATGACGGTGCAGAGAACATTTCCAACCGGGTTCGAGAAACAGCTTTTTTGAGCAGTATAGCTCATTGTTCACGAGCCATATTTCCATGCCCCATTCTTTAGGGACGTGCCGCACAAAGCCTCTCGATCATTGCGGTGGTAGACCAATCCTCGATTTTAGCGATGCTTTCAACCGTACCGCCCCACGATCTTACATCTTCCGCGCCGACGATAGAGTCAACTTCAACTCCGTTTCCCTTGACCAGAACATCAGGTTTGAGTTCCCGAATCAGTTTGAGGGGTGTATCTTCATCGAAGATATAAACCCGGCTCACGGAAATCAACTCCCTGAGCATGTTGGCCCGGTGTCTTTCGTAATAGATGGGGCGTCCCGGTCCCTTGAGTCTTGTTACGCTCGCATCGCTGTTGAGTCCCACGTAGAGAACGTCACCAAGCATGGCTGCGGCCTGAAGGAAATAGACGTGGCCGGGATGGAGAAGATCGAAGCATCCGTTGGTGAATACGGTTTTCATTGCTGCACCCTCGGAGGCATGGGAACCTGCGGCAAATCCCTCCACTGATGGCTGCGTCTGGGTTGCTGGCCGGGAGTTGCGTAACCCTTGACGGGTTTCTCGGTGACAGGTTTTGTCCTATAGCTCGGAATGGGCGGCTGATCCCTGAGTTGCACGGGCTGCCAAACGGAGGAGTTCGCAAAATATCTCAGAGGATCGTAGGCATGATCGGGGATTCCGGCTGCCCGGTCCTCGGTGAATTCCCGTTCACCTGTTAGGGGGTTTCTGACTTCCGCATGTCTTTGGGTCTGAATCTGCTCGATCAGGTTAGGACAGCGGGAGGAAATAAACAGACGTGGTGAACCCATCTTCCGTGTGACCGGGTTGGCGAGATCGGGATGAACGTGAAACAGTTCCTGAAGGTTGGCGATGGAAGCGGTCTCGTTGTTGTCCGCTTTCATCATGTAGAGTCCGCACTCCCTGTACTCTTGGGCAACGGTCGTAACGGCTGTACGTCTATCCCGAGTGCTTTCAAAGAAGATACTAGGGTCTGCATAGACTCCTCGGACAGAGTAGCGATTGTCCCGCATGAGCTTATTGATTGCAGAGGAATGTTCGTGAATGGTGATGGTTCTGGCAGGTGAAGATTGACGGTAATATTCAGAGGTGATGAAGTGGAAATTACCAGATGATGATGCGGAGAGAAGAAGACAAGTTGGCGCACTGAGTCCATAGTCGAACCACCCCCAGCAGGATTTAATATTCAACTGTTCCATGGGATCGAACACATCGGCGTTATAAACGTGTATCTCACGTTTGAAATCCGGGTGGATTTGCCCCTCGAAGATTTCCCGTGAACCGTAAAGCCATCTTCGTTTCCATGCGTCGGGCTTGCGCATGAGAGAATCCACATAACCCGGAGACACCTTGGCGAGGAGTTCCTGATTGATGAGAGTCGAACCAAAGAAATACGCCCTGGTTGGATAATCGTACCCAATGACATCGGGATGGAACCTGAAGTAAATCCAGTCATGCCCGTTGGGATTGCAGTCTCCCCAAATGTAGGCGGGACAGGCTTCCTCCCATTCCGGGAGATACCACCGTCCGATACGTGAATCGAGGAATTCCCACATCTCGGGAGCTATTTCTTCCGCCTGAGAAATAAACGCCCCGTTGATTTCCAGACCCCTAAGAGTCCCTTCGTCCATTTCATCGAGGTGGAACCAGAGAATCTCGGAACCATTCACCAGTGTCATGGACTCCTTCACGTCTCGTTTGATCCATGCGGAGGGGCAAACCTTGTCGAAGGTCTTTCGGGTGGTATTCATCAAATCCTTGTAGGTCTGTCTGGCTATGACCCATCTTGAACCGGGGAACTCCTGGGCCAAAATCAAAAGACGCATGACCCCGCCGGTGGTTTTTCCGTTGCCGATGCCACCATCAAAGATGGATTCCCGCTTGAAATTCCAGATGAAGTCGTGCTGGACGGGATTGGCTGGCTTGAACTCGATCTGCGGGTTTCTCGGCTTGGGTCCGCGTTTCACAGGGGGACGTTCGAAGGGACGGGCAAAGACTCGGTTTGCTGCTGTTCCAGTTGTTCGAGCAGATTCAGCAAGTCCTGCCTCGATAGCTTGTCTATTCCAATCGGAGCGTAAACGAGTGGGACGACGAAATCAACCACTCTACCGAGACCTTCAAGGGCCTTCAGGGTGTCGGGATGCTTGACGACGATGATGTCGCCGCGCTCAAGTTTGAGTTTGCTGATCCCCTGGAGCATTTGACTCGTTGAGAGCTGGTAGCGGTTTTTCCGTGACATCTATGATTTTCTCCCTTCGGCCCTTGAGCGCCTTCAGAAGTCCGGCAGTCTCGCCCATGTAGACGATGGTGGGCATGTTGACTGTGGTAACCGAGTTTTTCTGGGTAGTGGCGTCGGTCACTTCGCCCATGTTGGATAAAAGCAGTCTGGCAGCGGTGATGATGTCCCGGTCCTTGCCGTCCTTGATGACCTTCTTGAGCGCGAGACCTATGGTGATCCGGTTCACTCCTAGAAAGTCGGTAATCTCCCGAAAGCTCAAATCCTTGCATCGGTTCAGAATCTGGTTCCCCATCCGGTAGGCGGCGGATTTGGCGTAACCCGCAGCAAGGGCGCTTTCCAGAATCAGCCGTTTAGTCGAGGAAGTCTCCCCGTAGTACGCCTCAAGGAATGCGATCCGGCGATTATCGGTTCCCTCGGGCTTTTGCATGGCTCAACCTAACACAACCCTCCATGCCCATTCAATCACCGCAACCACCAAAAGCCCCGCGCCTGCGAAAAGAATCAGCCCGAACGCCACTATCGCAAACGACGCAAGCAGATCCCTTCCTCCCTCCGATGCCACCACCAGAAGGAACGCCACGAAAAGCAGGAATCCCCACATCATGTCCGCTCTCCCAAAACCGGCAGGCTCGCAAATCGCGATTTCTGCTCTTTTTTCAAAACCGGCACCATGTCCTTTTCGATGCCTCCGGTCTGTTCTCCCAAAAGCATACGCCTCACCCACGCGCTCACCGGCTCGAATCCCGCCTTACGCTTGATCTCCGCGTAATCCGATTCCTTCATCCTCACCCGCAGAATTATGTTCTTTTCCATGTCGCTACAAGTAGCACGGTGTAGGCCAGTTTGTCAATGGGAATGTGGTTACAAAGTGCTACGTGTGGCTTATTTTGGAGGAAAGAGAGCGTTTGGGCTAGTATGCCAGTCCCGCTTTCATGGCAGGAGTCACTCCGAGGGGTACGCCCGGTTGATCTGGTGGCAGGATGGTCAAGGCGAGCGGTCACATAACGTAACCACTTCTGCGAATAATTAATTATGTTTAAGCAAATGCGTTGCAGTCAATGGACTTAGATGCGATTGCACCATGATTCAGCAGTACCATAACCGAGTTCTGCATACTTGCGCCGATCTGTATGCATATTCAGTCGGGGTAGTTTCGTTACCATTCGTGGTAATCATGACACAACACAACATAATTCGCTCGATGGCACTTTTGCTCATTCGAGATACTCAAACCGCCAGACTATTGCACTTATGGCCTACGAATGGTCGGAATCAAGATGTAACGTTTCGTAACCGATTGTGTGGGAGACTACATAGTTTGGGAGATTTCGTTACATCCGACTGAATGATCGGTGATGCTTTGTAGGTCTGACTGCATTTAGTGCTTGACATCTGTGGCGCATTGTCCTACAGTGAGTGAGTCACTGGGCGCTAGCCCAAAACGACGTGACATTGGAGGCAATATGCGAAAGTTCTACGATTGGGATTTGACGCCGCTGACGGGCGAGACTTTGACGCTTACGCAGTGCGACGAGCGGACGCCACAGGGCGAGTTCTTTACGCGCTACATCCTGCACTCGCCGATTAAGGGAGTTTTGCTCAATATCAAGATCAGCGATTCGATCAATCACAGCTTCATCGCTTGGTAACACGCTGTAGAGTTTAGCACTTCCGGCCATGAAGTCAACGCCTAACGAGCGAAAGGGAGACCGAAAATGATTACAGTCTTTGCAGCAGAGCAGCGCGGTGGAATTATCACCATGGCCACGGATAGGGATTGCCTACCTGCCGACTGCATCCGTACCAGCACGCGAGTGTTCCCGGATTACGACAGCATCCTTGAAACAGCGGAGATGTACTGGAATCGCGGTTTCCAAGTGTACGTCAACACGGAATATGGCAACGCTGACTATGAGCACTAAAACTCTTTCAATGACTGAGTTCCAAGCGAAACTTGTGGCGCTCATTCGCAAAACCGAGACTGCGAAAGAGTGGTATCCGCCGTCCACTACCGCACTAGCCTATTGGTCAAAGTCAAATCGCTTGGCCGTCTCATCGGCAATGCGCTCGCTAGAAAAGCGCGGCCTAGCGGGATACTTTCGAAGTGATGATAGCCAATGGGCAGCTCAAGTTTGGTACCTCAAGGGAGAATTAGCCAAGCCCAAGGTCTCCGCGTAGCTAGCCTCCTCTAGCTTGCAGGGCGTTGCGGTTCGTTACCGCTCAATGGGGAGATACGCAAGTCTCCCCCATTATGGGTAGTGGGCTACTTTGACCAGCAGACCCCCTAGACCGCAAAACAGGTCCATGACATACTGCGGTTATGCCAAAGCGGATTAGCAAATCCAAAAAGAAGAGACGACCGCAGGAACCGGACGTGAACCAACTCGCATACCGCTTAGTCCAAGAATCTACGGCAGAGCCGCCTACCGAGGCTGCCTTGACCAAAACACAGATTTCGCAATTGATGGCCCAGATGGGCAGGAAGGGCGGCAAGATAGGTAGCAAACGTCGCCT
>Ga0070733_10003110_pt1 | contig 11454 bp, 11 predicted proteins | sample Coa_R1_9_FD_66450 | JGI IMG/M metagenome (GOLD analysis project Ga0070733, IMG submission 66450) | Surface soil microbial communities from Centralia Pennsylvania, which are recovering from an underground coalmine fire - Coalmine... | ecosystem: Environmental > Terrestrial > Soil > Unclassified ... | reverse complement strand
CAGATGAGCAACGGCTGCATCTGCTGCACGATTCGCGGCGACCTCGCGCGAGCGCTCGGCGACCTGGCGTCGAAGAAGCAGTCGGGTGAGCTCCAGTTCGATCGCGTCGTGATCGAAACGACCGGCCTCGCGAACCCGGGCCCGGTCGCGCAGACGTTCTTCATCGATAGCGAAATCGCCGACGAATTCCTGCTCGACGCGATCATCACGCTCGTCGACGCGAAGCATGCGAACCATCAGCTCGACGAGCACGAAGTCGTGCAGCGCCAGGTCGGTTTCGCGGACCGCCTCTTCATCACGAAGTCGGATCTTGTCGACGAAGCGACGCTGTCGGACCTGCGCCACCGTCTCGTGCACATGAACCCGAAAGCGACGATCAAGGTCGTCAATTTCGGCGAGGCCGACATCAAGGAAATCTTCGACCTGCGCGGCTTCAATCTGAACGCGAAGCTCGAAATCGACCCGGACTTCCTCGCCGAAGACGATCACGACCACGCGCACCACGGCCACGATCATGATCAAGACCATGACCACGAGCACTGCGATCACGATCACGGCCACTGTGCGCACGAAGGGCACGAGGGACACGAACACCACCACCATCACCACGCGCATCACGACGACAAGATCAAATCGTTCGTCTACCGCAACGATCGCCCGTTCGACCCGAACAAGCTCGAAGACTTCCTCGGCGGCATCCTGCAGATCTACGGCGAGCGTCTGTTGCGCTACAAGGGCGTGCTCTATATGAAAGGCGTCGACCGCAAGGTCGTGTTCCAGGGCGTGCACCAGATGATGGGCAGCGACCTCGCCGCGAAGTGGCTGCCCATCGAGAAGAAAACCAACAAGATGGTGTTCATCGGCGTCGACCTCCCGCAAGACCTCATCACCGACGGCCTCGACGCCTGCCTCGCGTAAGTCGGCCTTCGAACCGTTACTCCTCCCGCATAGGCGAACCGGTTTGTGTGCGCTACGGCACCCAAACCGGTTCGCCGCGCCCCTGCTCGTGGTAAAACAGGTGAAAGCCCTATGACAGAAGGGGCCGGATGACCATCGCTTTTTGACGGCTCGCGCGCTATATTTTCGGGATAGCACGTGGGTCCGACATGGGGTTTGATCGGTTGCAGAACCGAATTCTGATTCAGTTACAATACGGGCCCACTGGAGAAAGACAACGAATTGCCCGCGCATTGTCTGGCGCATCAGCTGGACGTCGCGCAACGATGCCGGGCAGGTACACGGCGCCGGAAAACCTCATCCGGACTATGCCGAAACAATACCGGAGCACCGGCCTGCACGCCGGTTGGGAATCGGGCGCGCAGGCCGGCATCGAGATGCTCGGGGGCATCCGGGGATCGGTTTCCAGAGGAGTTCGGCCCCGCAACGGCGCGGTGGGCGGCACGACAGCCCAGCGTCCGTGTTCGCCTGCGCTTCATTGACGCTGGTTGCGGGCAACACGAAAGTGCGGGCAATATGTAAGAGTTTTGCCTCACATTGAAGAAGCACGCAGATGACGACGAAACGACTCTTGACCGAAGCCGAAATCCTGAAGATGAGCGAGAAGGATTACATGAATGAGGATCAGCTCGCTTTCTTCAAGAACCGGCTCGAACAGCTGCAGGCGGAAATTCTCCGCAATGCCGGCCAGACGACCGAGAACCTGCGCGAAACCGTGATCGTGCCGGACCCGGCTGATCGCGCGACGATCGAAGAAGAGCATGCGCTCGAACTGCGCACGCGCGATCGCGAACGCAAGCTGCTGAAGAAGGTGCAGCAATCGCTCGCGCGCATCGACTCGGGCGAGTACGGCTGGTGCGAGGAAACCGGCGAGCCGATCGGCATTCCGCGTCTGATCGCTCGGCCCACGGCCACCCTGTCGCTCGAAGCGCAGGAACGCCGCGAGTTGCGCCAGAAGCTGTTCGGCGACTGATTGCTGGAACCGCGCGGCCGGCCTGCCGCGCCTGATACGCTGCTTCGTCAAAGAGGCGCACGGTGAACCGCGCGCCTTTTTCTTTTGGTGCGGCCGCGCCACGCCCTTTTCCGCGCATTTCCACGCCCCGGTGATGGCGGCCGTTACCGGCGCTGATCCGACGTCCGGCACTCCGCTCGCGCAGCTTTTACCGGGTCTCTCGCCTGCGCGCCAATTTCCGCCCTATGCCCTTTGGCTGACTCTTGATAAAGCGGCGTACGCCCTAAAATTAACCGAACGTGCGTTGCATGAGCGCGCGCGTCAAGCCGCGCCTCGTCCGCCTACCCGATACACTCGGGCGGCACATGACTCAGCACCGCCCGGGACCTTCAGCTTTCAAAAGGAACGCACATGGAGCAATTTCACGGCACGACGATCGTATCCGTGCGGCGCGGCGACAAGGTCGCGCTCGGCGGCGACGGCCAGGTGACGCTCGGCAACATCGTCATGAAAGGCGGCGCGAAGAAAGTCCGGCGCATTCACGGCGGCAAGGTGCTCGTCGGCTTCGCCGGCGGCACGGCCGATGCGTTTTCGCTGCTCGACCACTTCGAAGCCAAACTCGAAAAGCATCAGGGCAACCTGACCCGCGCCGCCGTCGAACTCGCCAAGGACTGGCGCACGGACCGCATGCTGCGCCGCCTCGAAGCAATGCTGATCACCGCCGACGCGCAAACCACCCTCGTCATCACCGGCAATGGCGACGTGCTCGACCCCGAAGAGGGGATCTGCGCGATCGGCTCGGGCGGCGCGTATGCGCAAGCCGCGGCACGCGCGCTCGCCGAAAACACGGATCTTTCCCCGCGCGACATCGTCGAAAAGTCTTTGGCGATTGCCGGTGACATGTGCATCTATACCAACCATAACCGCGTCATCGAGACGATCGAGTGAGGCAACGATGAGCACCATGACCCCCGCCGAGATCGTCTCGGAACTCGACAAACACATCATCGGCCAGAAGCGCGCGAAACGCGCCGTCGCCGTCGCGCTGCGCAACCGGTGGCGTCGCCAGCAAGTCGCCGACCCGCTGCGCCAGGAAATCACGCCGAAGAACATTCTGATGATCGGGCCGACGGGCGTCGGCAAAACCGAAATCGCGCGGCGTCTGGCGAAGCTCGCCGACGCGCCGTTCATCAAGATCGAAGCGACCAAGTTCACTGAAGTCGGCTACGTGGGACGCGACGTCGACAGCATCGTGCGCGATCTGATCGAAATCTCCGTGAAGCAGACGCGCGAGACGGAAATGCGCAAGGTCCGCACCAAAGCGCAAGACCAAGCCGAAGACCGCATTCTCGACATCCTGCTGCCGAGCGCGCGTCCGGTCGGGTTCGGCTCTGCGGCGTCGGCTTCGAGCGATCACGGCGACGAAGGCAACGCCACGCGCCAGACTTTCCGCAAGCGCCTGCGCGAAGGCTCGCTCGACGACAAGGAAATAGAGCTCGATGTCGAATTGCCGCAACCCGGCATGGACATCATGGGCCCGCCGGGCATGGAAGACATGACCGAGCAGATCCGCGCGATGTTCGCGAATCTGGGCGGCGGCAAGAAATCGCGCCGCAAGCTAAAGGTCAAGGAAGCGCTGAAGGTGCTGACGGACGAAGAAGCATCGAAGATGCTCAACGACGAGGAAGTGAAGGCGAAGGCCGTGCAGAACGTCGAGCAGAACGGCATCGTGTTCCTCGACGAAATCGACAAAATCGCCTCGCGCAGCGAGGCGGGCGGCGCCGAAGTGTCCCGCCAGGGCGTGCAGCGCGATCTGCTGCCGCTCGTCGAAGGCACGACGATCAACACGAAGTACGGCATGGTGAAGACGGACCATATCCTCTTCATCGCGAGCGGCGCGTTCCATCTGTCGAAGCCAAGCGACTTGATCCCCGAGCTGCAAGGGCGCTTTCCGATCCGCGTCGAGCTCGATTCGCTGTCGGTTGAGGACTTCGAAGCAATTCTCGTCGCCACCGACGCGAGCCTCGTCAAGCAATACCAGGCGCTGCTCGCGACCGAAGGCGTGCAGCTCGATTTCGCCGAAGACGGCATCCGCCGGATGGCCGAAATCGCGTTCTCGGTCAACGAAAAGACCGAGAACATCGGCGCGCGGCGCCTGTACACGGTGATCGAAAAGCTGCTCGAGGAAGTATCGTTCGCGGCGGGCAATCACTCGGGCCAAGCGGTGAAGATCAATGCGGCATACGTCGATAGCGCGCTGGGCGAAGTCTCGCAAAGCGAGGATCTGTCTCGCTACGTGCTGTAAGCGGTAGCTAAACCAAAAGAACACGGGCGGCCTGCATCGCGCAGGACCGCCCGTTTTTTATTCGACGTCGAAAACGTGAACAAACGTTACTGCTTCACCGGCCGCTTCGAGAGCTTGCGCTGCAGCGTGCGCCGATGCATGTTCAGCGCACGCGCCGTCGCCGAGATATTGCCGCCATTCTCAGCCAGCGCTCGCTGAATGTGCTCCCATTCGAGCCGCGCGACGGAGAGCAGCGTCGGATTCTCGATGGCCTCCTCAGCCGTCGCAGCGCTCGCCTCGTTCTGCAACGCCGAGAGAATCGATTCGACGTTGGCCGGCTTCGCGAGATAGTTGTCGGCGCCGTCCTTCACCGCCTGCACGGCCGTCGCAATGCTCGCGTAGCCGGTGAGAATCAGCATCCGCGCGTCGGGCTGCAATTCGCGCAGCGGTGCGACGAGACTCAAACCCGAATCGCCTCCCAAATGCAGATCGACCGTGATCTGCCCAAACTTCTGCTGGTTCGCGAGCTTGATCGCCTCGTCGGCATTCGGCGCCGTATGAACCGTGTAGCCCCGGCGCGTCAGCCCTCGGGCCAGGATGCCCGAGAACACTTCGTCGTCGTCGATGACCAGGAAATTCATATCGCTCATGTGTTTTTCTCCCTCGTATCGGTTGATGCGGAGGCGGCGTGGCCTGCGCCTGCCTCCCATTTGGCTGCGGGCAAACGAAGCACCGCCCGCGTGCCGCGCGGCTTGCCGTCGGCAAGCTCGACCTGTCCGCCAAGCCGCGCCGCAGCCGTGAAAGCCAGATAGAGCCCCACGCCGTGGCCACCTTGCGTGCTGTCTACCGGCATCGCGCCGAGCCTGCCGCGCAACTGCGGCGGAATGCCCGGCCCTGAATCACAGACCTCGAATTCGATTTCGCCATTCGCGCTCGATGCGGCAAGCGTCACGCGATCGCGGCTCGCGCGCGCGGCGTTGTCGAGCAGGATGGTCAGAATCTGGCTGACGGCGACCGTGTCGTCAAGCCATACGCCTGTGGGCACGGCGCCGATCCGCTCGAATTTCACGTGCGGATGGCGCAACCGCCACTGGGCGGCAAAGCTTTCGAGCCACTCGTCGAGCGTTTGCCGATGCGACGGCACCGATGCGCGGCTTCGTAAGCGCGCGAGCGCGGACGTGCAGAGCGTCATCTGCTGTTCGAGCAGTTCCAGATCGGCGGAATACGGCGCGAGCCCTTTGTCGCGGCAAGCCGCGTCACGCAACTCCTCGGAAAGCATCGCGATGGTCGAGAGCGGCGTACCGATTTCGTGGGCGACCGTGGCCGCCTGCACGCCTAGCGCGACCGCGCGCTCATCACGCAAAAGGCGCTGCTGCGCCTCGGCGAGCGCGGCGTCGCGCAGACGCAGCCCGTTCGACATGCGCGCAACGAACCACGCGATCAGCCCGACGCTCACCATGAAGTTCACCCACATGCCGGCGCGATAGTAGTCGAACAGGTTGGCGGGGTTGTCCATGTTGAGCGGGATCGAATCGAACCCGAGCGCCGCGTAGCAGCAGACCGCGAACGCCGCTAGCCAGATCATCAAGTGCCACGGCAGGACGGCGGCGGCGATCGCGAGCGAAGGCAGGTAGAGCGAGACGAACGGGTTCGTTGTGCCGCCCGACAGAAAGAGCAGTGCGGACAACGCACCGAGGTCGACCCACAACTGGCCGAGCAACTCGAAATTGGTCTCGGGCCGCGCCCGCGCGACACGTATCCAGGTGAGCGCATTGAAGACGACTTCGAGCGTGATCACCATGAGCATGGCCGGCAACGGCAAATGCACGCCGAAGAAAATCTGCACGACGGCAATGGTGACGAGCTGGCCGATGATCGCCAGGCAACGCAGCCAGAACAGATGGCCGAGATTCACGCGGCCGGTGTTGGTGATTCGGTGCATCGGACCAGTTTAACCGCTCGGCGCTTCCGGGGACACCGTGACGATTGCCTCGGCGAGACACTCCGGGCACAGGCAACGCATATTGGGTACCAAGCGCTCGGGCGGCATGGCGGGCATCGAGGTGCACCAGCAGTTGAACGGCTCGGATGGGTCGGCGCACTTGCCGCAATCGAACGCGCGGCCGCAGCGCGGACAGCGTGCGCTCGCGCCGGCGGGCCGCGCGGAGCGAGTCGGGGAGGAAGAGCCTGAGTGAGTCATGACGCGTCGAAACAACAAGCGAAACGGAGTCGAATCAAGCGGATAAATGCATGATGCCACGGCTCGCGGGGCTCGCCGGAGAACTGCGTAAAAACCACCGTCCTATGACGTTTGGATGACCGGTAAAAACCGTGCTGCGCCGCGCCAGTCCTGTACAATTCGCCGTGTTTCGCCTGTCTCAACCGTTTGTTCCGTGCCGAGTTTGCCGCCATGTCCGAGCCCGTCGACCTCTCGCAGATTGCCCCCACACTGAAAGCCGAAATTCTCGCGGAAGCGCTGCCCTATATTCGCCAGTATCACGGCAAGACCGTGGTCATCAAATACGGCGGCAACGCAATGACCGAAGAGCGCCTGAAGCAAGGCTTCGCGCGCGACGTCATTCTGCTGAAGCTGGTCGGCATCAACCCGGTGATCGTGCACGGCGGCGGCCCGCAGATCGACCAGGCGCTCAAGAAGATCGGCAAGCAAGGTACGTTCATTCAGGGCATGCGCGTCACCGACGAAGAAACGATGGAAGTCGTCGAATGGGTGCTCGGCGGCGAAGTGCAGCAGGACATCGTCACGCTCATCAATCACTTCGGCGGCCACGCGGTGGGCCTCACGGGCAAGGACGGCGGCCTGATCCACGCGCGCAAGCTGATGATGCCCGACCGCGACAACCCCGGCCAATATGTCGACATCGGCCAAGTCGGCGAAGTCGAGGCGATCAACCCGGCCGTCGTACGCGCGCTGCAGGACGACGCGTTCATTCCGGTCATCTCGCCGATCGGCTTCGGCGAAGACGGCCTCTCGTACAACATCAACGCGGATCTGGTCGCGGGCAAGCTCGCTGTCGTGCTCAACGCCGAAAAGCTCGTGATGATGACGAACATCCCCGGCGTGATGGACAAGGCGGGCAACCTGCTGACGGATCTGTCGGCGCGCGAGATCGACGCGCTCTTCGCCGACGGCACGATCTCGGGCGGCATGCTGCCGAAGATCGCGTCCGCGCTCGACGCCGCGAAGAGCGGCGTGCGCTCGGTGCACATCATCGACGGCCGGATCGAGCACTCGGTGCTGCTCGAAATCCTGACCGAGCAGCCGTTCGGCACGATGATCCGCTCGCACTGAGCCGGCCTGAGCGAAGCGCGGCGCGCGTCATTGCGCCGTGCTTCGCCTGTTGTCCGGGCGCACGTATCCCGCACCGCCCCACTGCCATGCCCACCTCTCGCTCCACGCGGCGCCGGCCGCACGTCAACACAGGCGGCCCCGTCTGGCTGTTCGATCTCGATAACACGCTGCACCACGCGTCGTACAAGATCTTTCCGGCGATCAATCAAGCGATGACGCAGTACATCATCGATGCGCTGCAAGTCGAGCGCGATGTAGCGAACCGTCTGCGCACCGGCTACACGCAGCGCTACGGCGCGGCCTTGCTCGGGCTCACACGACATCATCCGATCGATCCGCACGACTTCCTGAAAGAAGTGCACACGTTCCCCGACCTCAGGTCGATGGTGCGCGCCGAGCGCGGCCTCGCGCGCCTCGTTGCCGCGCTGCCGGGACGCAAGATGGTGCTGACCAACGGGCCGCAAGCCTACGCGCGCGCCGTGCTGCGAGAGCTCTCGATCGAGCGCCTGTTCGAGCGCGTGATCGCAATCGAGCACATGCGCGACCGCCGCGCGTGGCGTGCGAAACCCGACGCCTCGATGCTGCGCCGGGCGATGCGCGACGCGCACGTGCCGCTGGCCGACGCGATCCTCGTCGAAGACACGCGTGGACACCTGAAGCGCTACAAGCGCTTGGGAATCAAGACGGTTTGGATCGTCCGCCATCTGCCGTCGCCGCAGACGCCAAACGGCGCGCCGGGGCGCCAGCCCGGCACGGGTCGTCCGCACTATGTCGATCGTCGTATTCGTTCGCTAAAATCACTTCGACTGAGTACTCGATCGGGGCGACAGAAATGCAGCCGACTCAAAAGCATGACGCGGCCGTAAATGGCGAAGACGCGCAGTACCAACAGGACCACTCGGAAGACAGCCATCCAGCCGGCGCCCGCGCTGCGCGCTTGAAACCCGGCGAGCGGCGGGTCCATATCCTCCAGACGCTCGCCGCGATGCTGGAAGCCCCAAAAAGCGAAAAGATCACGACCGCGGCGCTCGCTGCACGGCTCGGGGTATCGGAAGCCGCGCTCTATCGCCATTTCGCGAGCAAGGCGCAGATGTTCGAAGCGCTGATCGAGTTCATCGAAGAGACCTTTTTCGGCCTCGTCAACCAGATCACGGCGAAGGAGCCGAACGGCGTGCTGCAGGCGCGCGCGATCGGCTTGATGCTGCTCAACTTTTCCGCAAAAAATCCCGGCATGACGCGCGTGTTGACGGGCGAGGCGCTCGTCGGCGAGCACGAACGGCTCGCCGAACGGGTCACGCAGATGCTCGAGCGCATTGAAGCGTCGCTCAAGCAGTGTCTGCGGCTGGGACTGATGGAGGCCAACCAGAAACCAGCCGAGGCCCCGGTGCCGCTGCCGACCGACTACGACCCAGCCGTGCGCGCGAGCCTCGTCATCAGCTACGTGCTCGGACGTTGGCACCGCTATACGAAGAGCGGCTTCGCGCGCACGCCGGGCGAGCACGCCGACGCGCAACTGCGGCTGATTCTTCAATAATCCAGAAGGTCTCGGGCGGTATCGAAGACCGTCAGTCGATCGGCCGCCCCGCCGTCTCGCGGACGAACGGAAGCGCAAGCAACGACACGCCCCCGCAGCCGATCAGGTACCAGGCCGGGGCGAGCGGGTTGCCCGACAACGCGATCAGCCACGTCGCGAAGAACTGCGCGAAGCCGCCGAAAATCGACACCCCGAGGCAGTAGACGACCGACATTCCGGTCGCCCGAATCTCGCGCGGAAACAGCTCGGGCAACATCACGATGTTCGGCACGGCGGTGAACGCGACCAGCACTGCGAGAACGGCGACCACGGAAAGCAGCACGGGCACGGTCGGATAGGCATTGATCAGCATGAACGCCGGATAGACCACGAGCACCAGCAGCACGCGCGACACCCACAGCACCGGCTTGCGGCCGACGCGGTCCGACAGCGCCCCCGCAAACGGCGAGCAGATCACGGTCATGAGGGCGGCGGTCCACGATGCCCACAGCGCGAACGACATCGGCATGTTCAGCATCCGGATCGCGTAAGTCGATAAATAGAACAGCACGATGTAGTTCGCCGCAGTGCCGCCGATCGTCGTCACGACGCCCGCCGTGATCGCGCCCGCGTGGTGGCGGAAGATCGTGCGCGCGGGGTGCGCGACGGGCTCGGCGGCCGGCGCCACCGGCTGGCGAGCGTCGGTCTCGACGCCCGGCAGCGTCTCGTCGAGATGCCGGCGGATATAGGTGCCTATCGGCCCCATCGCCATCCCGATCACGAACGGAATGCGCCAGCCCCAGCTCTCGAGCGACGGCCTCGATAGGCTCGCCGCCAACACCACGCCAAGCAGCGATCCGCACACCGTGTTGAGCCCCTGGCTCACGAACTGCCAGCTGCCGTAGAAGCCGCGCGTGCGGTCGCTGCCGTATTCGAGCAGGAGGGAGGTGGACGCGCCGACCTCGCCGCCGATCGCAAAGCCCTGGATCAGCCGCGCGAGGATGACGAGCGCCGGAGCGGCAAGGCCCTTGGCGGCACCCGGCGGCAGACGATTTCATCCGATGAAACTCCACCAGCTCACCACCCTTGCGGCCATCGCCGACACCGGCAGCATTCGCGCCGCCGCTCGCTCGCTGGGGGTATCGCCGGCCGCCGCGACCAAGGCGGTGCGCGAGCTCGAAGCCGATCTGCGCGCGCCGCTCGTGATCCGCGGCACGAGCGGCATCACGTTCACGGAGTACGGCCGCGCGCTCGTCGTCCATGCGCGGCTCGTGCTCGGCCAGCTCGCGCGCGCCGAGGCCGAACTCGACTCGATGCGAGGCCGCGCGGCCGGGAAGCTGTCGATCGGGGTTACGCCGTGGGTGGCGCTGACGTTTCTGCCGGAGACGGTGAAGCGCTTCCGCCAGCGCATGCCCGAAGTCCAGCTCGAATTCTTCGAGGGGCTTCTCGCCGTCGTTCAGCCACGCCTGCGCGATGGCAGCCTAGATTTCTCGATCGGACGGCCGCCACCGGCGTCGCCGCAGTCGGAGTTTCAGAACGTGCCGCTCTTTTCGACGCACTCGGCCGTGGTCGCGCGGCGTGATCATCCGCTCGCCCAATGCCGCACGCTGCTCGAACTCGAAGACGCCGAATGGGTGCTGAACTGGGACCCAGCGAGCCGCGAGTCGATTTCGGAGAACGTCTTTCTACGCCGGGGGATGAAGGTGCCGCGCACGATCCATCTCGCGCATTCGCTCGCGATCGTGCTTGGGCTCATCGCGCATACCGACATGCTCAGCATCTTTCCATGGCCGCTCGTCGAGGTCAGCATCGGCAAGGAGAACCTGTGGGCGCTGCCGTTGCGCGAGTCGGTCGACGAGACGCTCGTCTCCGTCGTCTCGCGGCGAGGCGCGCCGCCGAGCCCCGCTGGGGCGTGCTTTCTCGAATGCCTGCGCGAGGTGATCGACGAGGGTGCGCATTCGGACGATCCGGAGCGGCGGCGGCTTTTTCATTCGATCGGGCTGCTGCTGTGAATGAAGGTGGCTTGCCCGGGGAACGGATAGTTCCTGCGATTGCTCACCCTGACTGCGCCAAAAAGACGGATCTGAGAATAGGAATTATCCGATAGCTTTTGGGCAACCTGCTTCGCAAAGTCATCGACTTCATCACCTTTCGATGAGGTTCTGACATGGCTAGGCTGCGCCCCTTACATCGCGACTCAGACACGCCACGGCTCCAAGTCGAGGTACTGCCGCGGCTGGAATTGCCGCCCGTCGACACCGAGGCGGGGGTGCTCGCACGTATGCGGCTGTCAGAAAATGCGGGGCCTGCGCATGAAAGTTTTGTCACCCAGACTGAAGCTCGTGAGGCAATGCGATGGATGGTCATCGTGTTGCTCGTCTCGCGCAATGGGAGGGTTCAATGAGGAGGCGCGCGGTAGGATGGTTTCTAGCAATTCT
>Ga0070733_10003108_pt1 | contig 11459 bp, 10 predicted proteins | sample Coa_R1_9_FD_66450 | JGI IMG/M metagenome (GOLD analysis project Ga0070733, IMG submission 66450) | Surface soil microbial communities from Centralia Pennsylvania, which are recovering from an underground coalmine fire - Coalmine... | ecosystem: Environmental > Terrestrial > Soil > Unclassified ... | reverse complement strand
ACCATGGCCGGCAAGAAACCTCTGTCTCCCTACCGGTTCCACAAGCATACCCAGAAGAGCGCCAGGAAAGCCGTAGCCGACGCCAAGAAACGGGCCCGGCACTACACCACGGGGGACAGGCTCATCAAACAAGTCACCAAGACCCTGAAGAAAGTCGCCACAACCCATCCGCATCCGAAGGCCAGGAAGCAGGTGAAGATGGCTCTCAAACAGCTCAACCAGGCGCACACCGAGTTCGGCAATGCAGGCATGTGTGCAGACGGTGGCAACAGCGGCGGTACGGGCGGCGGGACCGTCTATGACAGCAACTGAATCATTACGGATAGATGTTTCTTAATGTCCATAGTTTGAGGCACGGACATCGCCAGGCACTGTTGTGCCTGGCGATGTCCGTCCTGGCGGCTTTCCACTCCCCGTCCAGCGAGGCCGCACCGCGGTTTCGCCATCTCGGGATGGAGGACGGCCTTTCAAACAACGAGGTCAAAGGAATCGTCCAGGACCCGCAAGGCTATGTGTGGATATCCACGGGCGACGGGCTCAATCGCTACGATGGATACACCTTCAAGATCTTCAGGCACGATGCCAAGGATCCACAGAGCCTGTCGGGAAACTACATCAAGTCGATCTGCGAGGACCAGCGGGGACGGCTGTGGATCGCACCGTTCCCGAACGGACTCGACCTCTACGATCCGGACACCCAGACCTTCAAGCATTATCGCCACGTGACGGGTGATCCAGACAGCCTGATCAGTGATTCCGTCGATTACATCGCCAACTTGGCTGACGGCAAGCTGCTGGTGGGCACCAGCGATGCCGGATTCGACATCCTCGATCCCAACACCGGCAAGTTTAAGCATTTTCCACCGGGATCAGGACCCGCATCGCCACCTGATAGTCACATAACTGGAATTATTGTAGATAACCTCGGGCGGATCTGGCTTTCCAGTTCCACCGGCTTGGACCAATTCGATCCTGAGAAGAACGCGACTACATTTCATATCAGCAGCACCGCGACGGATGCACGGAGCCACCACGTGGAGGGCATCGCTGAAGATGGTGAACGCCGCCTGTGGATCACCACTCACGGCGGCGTCTACGTCTACGATCCCCATCGCATGCAGCCTGGTCAACTTCCGAAAGTCCAGCCGGGGCCCAAGGAACTGCAAGGCGCGCTCATGAAGAGCGTAGTTGTGGATAGCAAGCAGGACGTCTGGTTCGCAACCTACACCAAAGGCATATACGTCCTGCGCGCGGGTTCAAGCCAACTGAGGCATTACAACCAAGTCCTGGGGAGCATCGACACACTCATTTCCAACGATATCAACGTGGTGTTCGAGGATCACTCCGGGCTCATCTGGGTCGGGACGTATGCGGGTATCAACACTTTCGACCCGGGCCTCCTCGACGTCTACTCTCTCAAGCCCAGTGACATCAAAGGCAATCGCAATTACCTTTCGAACACCGTCACAGCTCTACTGGTTTATGACAGCAAGCTCTTGATGGGCGGCACCGGTGGCGTCTATCAATTCGACCTGAACTCCAGCGACGATGGGCTCAAGGACACGCGCAATGTCTTTCTGAGCCTGGACTTGAATCGTTACGGTGCCGCGGTCGCACTGACTGAGACTGGTAACCACGATCTCCTGATCACCACCGCCTCGGGTAACCTGCTACAAGTGACCCCACGGGGACGTATCCTCAAGTCATGGAAACCTGGAGCCGATCTGACGACGCGGCGCAATCCCGCCAACCGGATACTCCTCAAGAATCCACACGAAGCTTACCTAGCGACGTTTGGCAGCGGCCTGTTCCTTTTCAACATGGAGACGAATGCAACACAACTGATCGCAGGCAGTAGCCATAGCGAACTGGCGTCCAGCGATGTCGTCGAAGATCTGCTGCAGGTAAGCCCCGACTTCATCTGGGCAGGGACCTTCCGTGGGATCTTCCTGTTGGATACCCGCACAGAACACAGCACGCTCATATCCATGACCCCTGGCAACATCGAGCCAGTAGTACAGAGCCTGTACGAGGACAAGCACCATGTGCTCTGGGTGGGGACCTACGAGGGACTGTGGCGCATCCGCCTCGATGACGAGGGTAAGCCCCTGGCGCCCCCTGAGCAGATACCGCAACTCAGGCGCACTCAGGTGCTGGCTATCGAGCCGGACGGCCAGGACAACCTCTGGCTTGCGACCGTCGATTCCCTCGTGCGCTTCGACCCGTCGAGTGGCGTCATATTGACATTCGGGCGCAACCAGGGCTCACCCATCAGCGAATATTATTCCTATGGGCACACGCATACCGCCAACGACTGGTTGTGGTTCGCGGGCGGACAAGGTGCCGTCGGTTTCAGCCCCCAGAATCTCAAGGCGAATTCACATCCCCCTGAGGTGGTGCTGAGCGGCGTTACGTCCTACCGAGAGGGACAGCAGCTCTCAATGCTGCTGCCCCAAGGCAAGATGCTCACCTTGGGGTATAAGGACGCCATCAGCATCTTCGACGTTGCCGCCATGGATTTTGGCGCGCCGGAAGCGAACACCTATTCGTATCGGATGGTGGGATTCCAATCGGATTGGACCCCCCCAACCCCCTCGCACCTGATCACGTTCACCAACCTCAGCCCCGGCCGCTACCGCCTCGAAGTCCGAGCCTCCAACAACTGGGGGGTCTGGAGCGCCGTGCCGGCGTCACTGGACATCGACGTGCTGCCACCCTGGTGGCGCACCTGGTGGGCTTACACCCTCTATCTGCTGGCCATCATCGGCAGCGCCGTCGCGTATGTCTACAGCCTCAAACGCAAGATAGAACGTGAAAAAGACGTCAGCGCCAGCCTGCGCGAAGCAAACGAGATCAAGAGCAATTTCGTCGAGAAATTGGAGGTGCAGGTCAAGGAAGCCACCCTGGAACTGCGCGAAACACTGCAGGGCGTGAACCTCAAGAACGCGGAACTCGAGATCGCCCAGCGCAGGGCCGCGGAGGGCGAGCAGATCAAGTCCCAGTTCCTGGCCAACATGAGCCACGAGCTGCGTACGCCGCTCACCGGCGTTCTGGGCTATACCAAGCTTCTGGGCTCGACGACACTGTCGTCCGAACAGAAGGACTACGTGGGCACTATCAGCCAGTCCTCCGAGACGTTGCTGGCCATCATCAACGACACCTTGGATCTATCGCGCCTGGAAGCGGGCAAGCTCTTGATCGATGAGGTGGACTTCGACCTGCTGGAACTCGTCGAAAGCACCCTGGAGCTCTTGGCGCCCATCGCCTATCAGAAACGCCTGGAGCTGGTGCGTGTCCTGCCGCCTGACGTGCCACTACAGCTGCGCGGCGATCCCTTGCGTCTGCGCCAGATCCTCACCAACCTGCTCAGCAACGCCATCAAGTTCACGGAGTCGGGGGTGGTTTGCATACAGGTGCAAGTGCTCTCCCGGGACGATCGTGACGCCGGCCTGTCCATCGCCGTCACCGACACCGGCATCGGCATCCCGGGTGGTGAATTGCCCAAGCTCTTCAACGCCTACTCCCGCGGCCGCATCTCCACGCGCCATCATGTCGAAGGCACCGGCCTGGGCCTCGCCATCTGCAAGAAGCTCTTGGATCTCATGGACGGCGAGATCAAGGTCACCAGCAGGGTGGGTCAGGGCTCACGCTTCGACTTCCAGCTTAGGTTCAAGCTGCAGAAGAACGTGCCTTCCGGTACACGGCTGCCTCGCAGGCTCACGGTGCTGCTCTACGACACGCATCCCCTCTCCAACCAGGCCTGGACCGCGACACTCACGCGCATGGGGGCGGACGTGAAATCCTCCGCCGACCTGGAATCGCTCATGTCCATGCAGGGTGACGCGGCGGTGATGTCCCTCGGTGAACGGGAATTGAGCCAGCTTAGCGAACTCAAACAGAAGTTGTCACCCAACCTGCCGCCCATGCTGATTCTGGCGCCGCGCATCGAACGTCAGGCCCTCAAGGACCTTTCGGAAGCGCTCTACCACCGGGTGTTGAGCAAAAGTGCCCGGGAGAAGACCGTCTATCTGGAGTTGCAATCCCTCGTCCAAACTGCGATCCATCCAGCCGCCGCTCCGGAAGCGAAACGGCCCGCTGCCGTGCCGCCACCCCCCGATGCGCCGCTGGTGCTGGTGGCGGACGACAACCGCATCAACCGGCGCCTGCTGGTGACCATGCTGGAGCAGGCAGGCTTCCGCACGTCGGAAGCTGCGAACGGCCATGAGCTGATAGACCTGGCCGCCCGCGCGCCTTGGGACGCGGCGCTGCTGGACATCCATATGCCCGGTATGGACGGCATCGAGACGGCCACCAAACTGCGGGCAGCCTACGGTGATTCCGTGCCGCCCATCATCGCCATGAGCGCCGACGCCATGCCCGAAGGCCGCGGTCAGCTCCGGCAGGGCCTGATGGATGATTTCCTGATGAAACCCTTCAACGAACAGCAATTGGTCGACCTGCTCCACCAACATATGCGTCGATATGCCCGCGGCCGGCAAGGCACCGGCTAAGTCCCTGTCTTGGACTTTCCCAGGCTCACGCTGAATACCACCGCCGATTCCAGCGGCGGTATACCCAGGTAGGCTTCGATCATCGATTCTTTGAGCGCCCCGGAAGGTACGGCCGACAGGCCGTACGCGGTAGCCGCAAGGGCAATATTCTGAGAAATGAACCCCGCCTCCATCATCACGATGCGATAGGCCATGGGCAAGTGGTACTTCCACATGGTCCGCGGGAAATGCGCCACCAGGAACACGATCGCCGAAGCCTTGGCCGACCACTTTTGGCCAGCAAGCAACCGGGTCACCTCCACTTTGCCGCCACGCACCAAACCGAGGTCGTGATTGAGCGCAGAGTAATGATAGAACCCAGCCTTGAGACCCGTGACTTTGCTCGCATAGACATAAAGCTCGAAAGGATTACGCGCCCCACCGGAAGGCGTCATAGTAAGCGGTAGGCGCCCATAGTCGTCATCCTCGACGAAGCCCACGATGCCGTTGCCGGCAAACAAACAATCCGCGAGCGCCGGCAAGCTGATGGCGCGACCATCGAAATTACGGCGGCTACGACGGCGGCGCATGAGCGCGAAAGGCTCTCGTGTCATGTCCGTGCGCGGCAGCTTGGTCACATAAGGCATCCCGCGATTGGTCTTATGGAGCGGCGGCGACGGGCGCCACGCCTTGCGTTTGCGTATGAAGCGCCGCGCTCGAGCGCCGACGATAAAGTCAGTGTTGCGCACCGAGAAATGGAACATGCCCGCCGTGGCTCCCCAAAGCCATTCGCGGCGATAGATCTCGTCTTGCTCCGCCTGCGGCGTGCCCTCCACCACCAGCGCATTAAGACCCACCAGCCCCGCTACCTGTTCAGCGACGCCGCTGGGGTCCATATCTCCAAAATACTCGAGTAGCTCACGGTCACGGTGCCAAACATCCAATGCAGCGAGGAACTGCAGGCATTCTACGGAGCACGTAAACTGCTCCTGGGTCAGGTAATTGTGGACCACAATCTGGTCTGACTGAAATGTGACCGTCAGGGTCGCCGCGCGTCTAAATCGCATCGTTATCACCTTTGCGGTCATTACGTAAATACCCGCCCGTCTTGACGGACGGGCGGGCATCCTCCAGGTTTTGATCAGTATTTGAATCCGGTGCCGTACACTTGCCCTCCACCGCCAGCATCTGCGCACTGCGAGGCGGAGCCGAAAGCGCTCACGGAATTACCGAAACGCTTGAGCTTGAAATCCGGATGCGCTTGCAGCGAGGCACGCGTCGGATGGCTGGCTGTGAGGTTCTTCCTGATCTCGTCTGTGATGATAGCTACCTTGCTTGTCATGACTATTCTCCTTGTCAGCGTCCTTGTGTGTGTTCCCTTGCCTGGGAACGCTTCTCATCTTCAGCTTCCCTACGTGAGCAAAGAAAACGCCCGCGTCCACGGGCGCCGTAAGAGTATAGTCAAACGTGGAACAGCGAACCGCGCAGTCAGGAAGCCGCGGCGCGCAACATGACGGCCATTGCCACCACGAGGCCCGCCTCGTCGGTGAGGCTGACGTGCGCCTCACCGGCGCCAAGTTGACGTTGCACTTTCTTGCCGCGCTCCGAAAAGATGACGCAGGGTTTGCCGCGAAAATCCGCCACCATACCGACGTCGCGCACCCATACCCCATGGCGGAAACCCGTGCCGAGAGCTTTGACCACCGCCTCCTTGGCGGCGAAGCGCATGGCGAGGAAACGGACTGGATTCTTGGCCCGAGCGAAGCCTTCCAGCTCCTCCGGCATGAGGATGCGACGGGCAAACGCTTGGCCGTGCTTTTTCCACGCCGCTTCGATGCGCGAAACCTGCACCACGTCGGTACCAACGCCGTGGATCATGGCCGTGCCTCGCGCATCAATTTTTTCATGTCGGCGACGGCAGCGGCGAGCCCGCTCATGATGGCGCGGGCGATGATGGCATGCCCGATGTTGAGTTCTACCACCTCGCGGATCGAGGCCACTGCACCCACGTTGTGGTAGTGCAGCCCATGGCCTGCATGCACTTCGAGGCCGAGGCGCGCCGCCTGACGGGCCGCCTCCACCAGCCGGTGGAGTTCCTCCGCCTGCTTGTGTGGGCCGGGGGCATCCGCATATGCGCCGGTATGGAGCTCCACCACCGCAGCGCCTGCTTTCGCCGAAGCCTCGATCTGCACCGGATCCGGATCGATGAAAAGCGCCACCCGTACTCCGGCGGTGCCAAGATGCCGGCAGGCGTCCCGTATCCGTGGGAGCTGCCCCGCCACGTCCAGGCCGCCCTCGGTGGTCAATTCCTGGCGTCGCTCAGGCACCAAGCAGCAGTCTTGGGGAAGCACATGGCCGGCGAAAGCCAGCATGTCCTCGGTGATCGCCATCTCCAGGTTGAGCCGAGTCTGCAGCACCTCCTTCAACAGGTGCACATCCCGCTCCTGGATGTGGCGCCGATCCTCGCGGAGATGCACGGTGATGGAGTCGGCGCCGGCGCCTTCTGCAAGGCGCGCGGCTTCCACGGGATCAGGGTAGCGTGTCCCGCGTGCCTGGCGCAGGGTCGCGACGTGGTCGATGTTGACTCCGAGCAGGATGCCCCCGACCGTACTCACGTGGACGCTCCCATCGCTCAGGCTCCTTTGTTCATGGCGCGCATCACGGCGGCGCTTTTCAACGCACGCCCGTCCAGATGCCGCTCCAGGGCAGCCCTGAGCAGGCGTTTCGCGACACGCAAGTCATCTGCATCATCTAATGCCTCTCCATGCAGCGCAAGCAAGACCCGTCCGCGGATGACGAGGCCCGAGGAGCGCCGACCTATGAGCCTGCGCGGACCGGAGTCGAGCTCGTAGAGATACTGCGCGTCCGCTTCCACCGGCCCATCCCCAGGCAGCGCGCGGGTCAGGTTGAGGCCGTATCCCATGGCGTCCAGCAGGTGTTTCTCGAACAGGCGCAACGCCGCCGCCGGGCGCGATTCCGTCAGGGCGGCCAGGGTGGCCGTGTACCGGTCGTAGAGCGCCGCATGCGCATCCTGGCGTGGGAGGAGACGCAGGAGCAGTTCGTTCATGTAGAACGCGGCCATGAGCGGACGACCCTTCAAGCGCGCTGGCAGGCCGGCCGCCTCCGCCCCCGTGAGGCTGCCGAGTTCACTGCGCTGAGTCCAGGACAGGAGCAGTGGCGCAAAGGGCTGCAACAGGCTGCGGTACGGCGAGCGCGGACGACGTACGCCGCGCGCCACGAGACCGAGGCGCCCATGCTCACGGCTCCAGATCTCCAGCACCCGGCTGGTCTCGCGCCAGGCGTACTGGTGAACCAGGTAGGCGGGCGTGAGGGAAACCCGTTCGGCCTTCATCCTTCCTCGAACCCGAGGGTGGCCAGCGCGCGGGCGTCGTCGGACCAGTTCTCGCGTACCTTGACCCACATCTGCAGGAACACCTTGCGGCCGAACTCGCGTTCCATCTCCAAGCGCGCGGCACGGCCCACCTGCTTCAGCAGGGCACCGCCCTGTCCGATCACGATAGACTTCTGCCCTTCTCGTTCAACCCAGATACTGGCGGTGATGCGCAGCATCTCCCCGTCCAGCTTCAGCTCGTCGATGGTCACGGCCACTGAATAAGGCACTTCCTCGCGCAAAGCCATGATGAGCTGCTCTCGTACGAATTCCGAGGCGCGCATCATCTCGTCCTGGTCCGTGACCTGATCCGCCGGGAAGAGCATCGGCGATTCTGGGAGGTTCTCCGCGAGCAATCGTTCCAGCCCGTTCAGGTTATCCTGCTTGGAGGCGGAGACTGGCACGATGAAACGGAAGGCATGACGGGCCTGCATCTCGTCCAGGAAAGGCAGGATGCGGTCGCGCGGCTTGACCTTGTCGATCTTGTTGACCGCCAGACACAGCGGCGACTCCAGTCGCGCCAGGCGCTCCAGGGCTTGGGCGTCGTCATCGGTCCACTGCAGCGCTTCCACCACCAACAGGCAAAGGTCCGCCTCGGTGGCGGCTGCCACCGCGGTACGATTCATGGAGCGATTGATGGCGCGGTGCTCGCCGGAATGTAAGCCAGGTGTATCCACGAAGATAAGCTGTTCGGTGGCCGTGGTCTTGATGCCCAGCACCCGACGGCGCGTGGTCTGTGGTTTGGGGGTAACGATGCTGATCTTGCGCCCCACCAAGGCATTGACCAGCGTTGACTTGCCGACATTGGGCCGCCCCGCTACCGCCACGAAACCCGCGCGGAAACCAGGTTCAGCCATGGTCCACCTTCTCCAGGGCATGCTTCGCCGCTTCCTGCTCCGCGCCGCGTCGGCTGCCCGCCTCGCCCTCGGTGCGGATCTGCAGCGGCTCCACGCTGCAACTCACCCGGAACATCTGCTGGTGAGGTTCGCCGCGTACGGACTCGACTGTATACACCGGCAAGGGCAGGTCGCGGGCTTGCAGCACTTCCTGCAGGCGCGTCTTGGCATCCTTGAGGGATTCCGCCGGAGGTGGCGATGCGAGCCGCGCTTCGAAGAGGTGCAGGATGACGTCGCGCGCGGCGCCGAACCCCGCATCAAGGAAAACCGCGCCCACCAGCGCCTCGAGCGCATCTGCGAGGATGGATGCGCGGCGGTGACCGCCGCTCTTGAGTTCACCGGGACCGAGGGTGAGGTGGGTGCCAAGGTCGAGGCCGCGGGCCACTTCCGCCAGGGCTTCCTGGTTGACGAGGTTGGCCCGCAGGCGGCTCAGATCCCCCTCTTCCAGCCCTGCATGACGACGATACAGGGCCTCGGCGATACAAGCATTAATCAGGGCGTCGCCCAGGAACTCCAGACGCTCATTGTTGCGCCCGCCGGCGCTGCGGTGAGTGAGCGCCAGTTCCAGCAAACTTTCGTCCGCGAACCCGCGCCCCAGTGCCTTCAGCAGGTTGGCGTGTCTTCCGGTCAATGGCCTGCCGTATAGGTCTTCTGGAAATGCACCACGAGGAAGATATTGGCGATGAATTTGGTGCGGGCCTCATAGTCCAAGTCGAGCTCAATGGCCTTGGTGTCTGGGTCGACCTTGACATCCACGTCATTAAGCCTGGCATCGGCGATGCTGTTCACGTCGAACAGACTGCCGATGCTGACGCGGACCTGGGCGGGAGTCTCGCCAGCGGTCACGCCCTTCGACACGGTCGTGAGTGCGCTGTTGATACTGTTATATTCCATGTAGATCGGCATCAAATCGAAGCCGAAGATGCCTACGAAACCGATCAAACCGATCAGGATGACCCAGCTGATCATGGTCATCCCACTTTGACGTTTACGCATGTTCATCGATGTTCTCCACATGCGGCTTGAAGCCGCGCTGTACGTAGCGTTAATGTACCGTGGTCCCCACGCGATGCCATAGGGATTTGTTGCCGAATGCATCCCAATTCATCCAGATGAAAAACGCCTTACCCACTAGGTCCTTCTCCGGGACGAAGCCCCAATAGCGGCTGTCCCAGCTGTTATCGCGATTATCGCCCATCATAAAATACTCGCCGGCAGGTACGGTCCATTCCCCTTCTCGGCTACCCAGGCTAGGGTCGGTTAGCGTCTCGTGCACCATGTCGCCCAGGTGCTCCCGGTTGATCTCGACGCCGGACGCGTCCGGGCCCGTATAGGGTCCATCGGCTTCGCGCTGCATGGCGACGCCATTGATATACAGCGTTTTATTCCGATAGACAACATGGTCTCCGGGCAGACCGACGACGCGCTTGATGAAATCCGTGCCGGCAGAGCGTCGCACCTCGTCCATGGCGCATTCGCCTGTGGCCATGCAGAAGGCGCCTGCGGTCTCCTCCGGGAAATGGAAAACCACCACGTCGCCGCGCTTGGGCTCGCCGACGCTGATGAGCTTGCTGCGTAGCACCGGCACTCGGAAGCCGTAGTCGTATTTGTTAACCAGGATGAAATCCCCTACCAACAGGGTCGGCACCATGGACGAAGACGGGATATGGAAGGGCTCCACCAGGAAGGAGCGCAGCAATAGCACCAGCAGGATCACCGGGAAAAAGGATTTCGAATAATCCACCAGTATCGGCTCGCGAGGCTTCGGCGCATCGACACCGGATTCCGGCTGGGGTGCGCTCTTGAGGCGGCGCGGGGCGAAATACAATGCATCCACCAGCCACACGAACCCGGTGAACAATGTGGCGAGGGTCAGTATCGTCTCGAAATCGAAATTCATCTGTGTTCCTTATGCGGTTATTCTACTCACCGATCATTTCTTGCCGACGTGTAGAACCGCCAAGAACGCTTCCTGGGGAATCTCCACGGTACCGATCTGCTTCATGCGCTTCTTGCCTTCTTTCTGCTTCTCCAGCAGCTTGCGCTTGCGGGTGATGTCGCCGCCGTAGCACTTGGCGGTGACGTTCTTGCGCAAGGCTTTCACGGTGGTGCGGGCGATCACGTGAGAGCCGATGGCGGCCTGGATTGCCACTTCGAACATCTGCCGCGGGATGAGTTCCTGCATCTTTTCGCACAGGTCGCGACCGCGGGTATAGGCGCTGTCGCGGTGAACGATGAGCGAGAGCGCGTCGACTCGGTCGCCGTTGATCAGCAGGTCGAGTTTGACTAGCGGCGCCCCCTGGAAGCGCTCGAACACATAGTCGAACGACGCATAACCGCGGCTCGACGACTTTAAGCGATCGAAGAAGTCCATTACCACTTCATTCAGAGGCATCTCATAAGCCATGGCCACCTGGCTGCCGTGGTACAGCATCTTCTTCTGCACCCCGCGTTTCTCCTGGCAGAGGGTCATGACATTGCCCACGTATTCCTGCGGCACCAGGATATTGGCAGTGATGGTCGGTTCGCGGATCTCGTCTATCTTGTCCACCGGTGGCAGTTTAGAGGGATTGTCCACGTATACCGACTCGCCGGCGGTGGTCCGCACCTCGTAGATCACCGTTGGCGCGGTGGTGATGAGATTGAGGTAGTACTCACGCTCCAGCCGCTCCTGCACGATCT
>Ga0070733_10003107_pt1 | contig 11459 bp, 10 predicted proteins | sample Coa_R1_9_FD_66450 | JGI IMG/M metagenome (GOLD analysis project Ga0070733, IMG submission 66450) | Surface soil microbial communities from Centralia Pennsylvania, which are recovering from an underground coalmine fire - Coalmine... | ecosystem: Environmental > Terrestrial > Soil > Unclassified ... | reverse complement strand
GGCGCGGCGCCGATGGCTTTGAGGTCGGCGCGGCCCGGTCGCCAGCCGCGCCGCCTGCCCCGTGGCAGCACCACCGCGATAGCCACGACCAGGAGAGCGGCCGCCAAGGAGCCGGCCGCGACGCTCACCGCCACCGTCCTGGTGAACGAATTGGCGCGCGGCACCGCCGGGATGGACACCGGCCGCCCGGTGGCCGGTGCCGGCGTGGTCTGGGACGGGAGCACCGCGGTGACGGCCTGGACCGGGTTGATGATGCCGGCGCCGCTGTGCGAGCCGATCGCGCCGTCGGCGGTCGCCTCGATCCGGTTCACCACCTGGGCGGCCGTCCAGGCCGGGAACTTGGACCGGATCAGCGCGGCCTCCCCGGAGACGAACGCCGCCGCGAAGCTCGTGCCGTTGTTGGCCGGGTTGAACTCGCCGCCGGGGCCGCCGGGCCAGTCGCTGGCGACGCCCACACCTGGAGCGGCCACCGAGATCGGGGTCCCGTTGCCGCCGGAGTAACCGGTCACCGACCCGTTCTGGTCGGTCGCGGCCACCGAGACGACACCCGGGTAGCTGGCCGGATAGAACGGCCCACCGGAGCAGTACTGGCTCTGCCCGTCGTTGCCGGCCGCGGCGACGACGACCGAGTTATGGTTCTGCGCGTAGGCGACCGCGTCGCGCAGGGCGGGCGAATTGACGTTGCTGCAGATCGAGACGTTGATCACGCCAGCATGATGGTCCGCCGCATAGATGATGCCCTGGGCGAGCAGGCTGGCATATCCGTTGTCGCCGGTGTTGACCTTGATCGACAGAATGTGGGCGGCGGGGGCGACGCCGTAGAAGGGAACCCCCTGGGCTCGCTCGTCACTGGCCGCGATGATGCTGGCCACCGCCGTGCCGTGACCGACGCAGTCGCCCGGTCCGGTGTTGGTCAGGTCGACCGGCGTTACCCGGCCACGGCCGGCCAGCTGCCGGGTGTAGTCGACGCCGCTGTCCACGACGGCGACAGTGACCCCCTGGCCGCGGGTCAGTCCCCATACGCTGCCGAACTGCAGCGCCTGCTGTGCCCACGGCTCAGTGGACAGGTGGGAGAACCCGGGCTGGGGCGAACAGTTCGCGGTCGGCCGGGGCAGCGCCGGATAGGTCACTGAACCCGCCGGGGGTGGATTGCCCTGCGCCGGTTTTCCATGGCCGGCCAGGGCGGCGGCCCGGCCGGGGACCAGCGCCACCGCCTGGCCGGTGGCGAGTGCGGCGGGGCCGGCCGCGACGATCGTCAGTGCGCACGCCAGCGCCGCCCTGGTCTTCCCTCGCACCCCGCCTCCAGCCGTCGTTGCCCGGTGGATGTGCGGACAAGATTAGCCAACCGGGCGGCCATCCACTCCATGACGCCCGCCGCGCTTGACGGCTGGTGCCGGTGGGCGTAAGACCCGCCGGTAGAACGGGGCGGCGCTGGCGGCCACCGACTCGGCTACCGGGTCCGGCTCGCCGTCACCCGGGAAGGTCACGTCGATCGGGAAGCCCGCGTCCTCGCCGGCCAGCGCCACGGCCGCCTCGACCGCGTGCGCCGCCGCGTCCTGCGCCGCCGGGTCGGCCGGGTCGTCCAGGGCGATCGAAATGACCAGTCCCTCGCCCCGGCCCACCACCGACAGCCATGCCGTCCGCGCCTCACGGACCTCGGGGACACCCCGCAGCGCGGCGCTGGCCTCGCTGATCAGGCGGGTTGGCTGCTGCGCCGGGACGCTGACCCGAATCGAAACGCCACCGGCCTGCCGCCGGACCGCGGCCAGGTAGGCCACCCCAGCCGGGAACACCGGCACGCTGGCCTCCGCGCCCGGGTTGAGCGCGATGCCGAGGCCGGCCGGCAGGGATCTGGCCAGATCGGCAGCGGGAACGATGACGTGCGGCACGACCGGCGGCACCGCGCCGGGGCCGGGCCGGGCCACGTAGGCGGCGAGCTCCCCGGCGGAGGTGAACGCCGGCACGAACTCGCTGCCCAGGTAGGTGACGGTCGGCAGGGTCAGCGAGGACCCGTCCGTCACCCGGGTCCCATCGTCGGGCAGCGGGACCCACAGCCTGCCCTCGCTCAGCACGTCGAGCAGACCGGGGATCTTGCCGTCGTCCCCGATCGCGGCACGCAGCGCTGTGGCGACGGCGTCGTCGCTGGCAGTGGCGGCGATATCCTGATGCGCGCCGCCGCGGGCGCGCGGCACGCGCTGGCCGCCGGTGAGCTGACCGGCACTCAGCTGGCCGGTACTGATCCGGTCGGGGTTCGCTCCTGCCCGGAAGCCAGCCCATGGGCCGGAGCGAGTCGGCATTGTCATCGGTATGTCCTTGCCCAGTCGTGGTCGCTGCCGCGCTGCCGCGGCACTCGAAACCCCCCGTCCGGCCGGGTGGGGCGGGCACACAGCCGGTGGTTTCACGATTCGGATAGTAAACGGTCGGAGGCGGTGCGTAGTGAAGAATCCGGCACGTGGTGGCGGACGATGGGTCGACATCGCCCCGGAAAGGCTCCCGGCCTGGGTGAACGCCTTCGCGGACCGCCATCCGGACGTAACGGCGGAAATTACCGGCAGTGACGCGGTGACGTTCTCATCCGCCGACGGGGCCAGCGCGGAATGCCACGTGCCCTTCCCGCCGCTGGAGCCTGGGATACCGCACGGCCCGCCCACCGCGACCGCCGAATACGCCAGGCTGATCGCCGGGCACGCGCAGGCCGCCAGGACGGTCGGCGTGCTGCTGGTGCGCCTCGGCGGCTATGCGGCCGGTGTGTTCACCGGCGAACCGCCGCGGCTGGCCGCGTCCAAGGTGGGCTCGCGGCTCGTCCACGGCCGCAGTGCGGCTGGGGGGAGATCTCAGCACCGGTTCGCCCGGCGCAGGGAGAAGCAGGCGGCCGAGGCCATGTCCGCCGCCGCGGACAATGCCGCCGCGGTGTTCGGGCAGTTCGGGGACCGGCTCGACGCCGTTGTGCTCGGCGGTGACCGGCGGGCGGTCGCGGCGCTGCGCACCGACACCCGGCTCGGGCCCTACTTCGCGCTGGCCACCGACCGTTTTCTCACCGTCCCGGATCCCCGGCTGGCCGTGCTGACCGACACGCCGCGCATGTTCCGTGCGATCAAAGTCCGGCTCACCGAGCCGTCTTGAGGGCAAATTTGACGGCGGCAAAAGCGGCGGTGGTCACCGCGAAGGCCGCGATGAGGTAGTGACGCGGCCGGGCCGCGGCGATGCCACAGGCCCGGCCACCCGCAAGGGGGCCGATGTGGGCATCGACCGCCTTGGAGCGCGGTTGGGGGCGGCGCCACAGCCGGAAAATGGGCGGAGCCGTGGACAGGCAGTCACGTATAATCGGCGCCATGTTGCCACTCACGGTGTGACGGACCGGCCCTGTGCTGGGAGCCGTGCGCCCCACGAGGTCCGATTTGTCCGATACATCCTGATCTGGAGTGGCACTCACATGATTACCGCGAAAGACCTTGAGCTGCGTGCTGGCGCACGCCTCCTGTTGCAGGAGGCGAGCTTCCAGATCGCGCCGGGTGACCGGATCGGCCTGGTCGGCCGGAACGGCGCGGGCAAGACGACACTGGCCCGGGTGCTGGCCGGCGAGGCACAGCCGGCCGTGGGCAGCGTCCGGCGGTCCGGTACCGTCGGTTACCTGCCGCAGGACCCGCGCACCGGCGACCTGGACGTGCTGGCCATGGACCGCGTGCTGTCCTCCCGTGGCCTGGACCAGCTGCTGGCCGCGATGCGCGCCGCCGAGGAACAGATGGCCGCGGCCGATCACGAACTGCGCGACGCCGCCGTGCGCAGGTACGGAAACCTGGAGGAACGGCTGACCGTCCTCGGCGGGTACGCCGCGCAGGCCGAGGCGGCTTCGCTGGCCGCCAGCCTCGGCCTGCCCGGCCGGGTGCTGGCCCAGCCGCTGCGCACCCTGTCCGGCGGGCAGCGCAGGCGGGTGGAACTGGCCAGGATCCTGTTCGGCGGCGCGGACACGCTGCTGCTCGACGAGCCGACCAACCACCTGGACGCCGACTCGGTCGCCTGGCTGCGCGACCACCTCAAGGCCTTCCGCGGCGGGCTCGTGGTGATCAGCCACGACGCCGGTCTCATTGAGGTCGTGGTCAACAAGGTGTTCTACCTGGACGCGCAGCGGTGCGTCATCGACCAGTACAACCTGGGCTGGCGGGCCTACCTGGCCCAGCGCGAGACCGATGAGGCCAGGCGCAGGCGGGAGCGGGCAACCAACGAGCGCAAGGCGGCCGCACTGCAGGCTCAGGCGGCCAAGCTGGGCGCCAAGGCGACGAAGGCCACCGCGGCCAAGGTCATGGCGCGGCGGGCCGAGCGCCTGCTGTCTGTGCTGCCCGCCGAGCAACGCGGCGACAAGGTGGCCAAGCTGCGCTTCCCGGTGCCGGCCCCGTGCGGGCGCACCCCGCTGACCGCGACCGGGCTGACCAAGTCCTATGGTTCGCTCGAGGTTTTCGCGGGTGTGGATCTGGCTGTGGACGCCGGCAGCCGGGTGGTGGTGCTCGGCCTCAACGGCGCTGGCAAGACCACACTGCTGCGGCTGCTGGCCGGGATCGACGTGCCGGACGCCGGTGCGGTCAGGCCCGGTCACGGGCTCAGGCTCGGCTACTACGCGCAGGAGCACGAGACGCTGGACGTGGAGCAGACGGTCCTGGAGAACATGCGCTCGGCCGCCCCCGCGCTCACCGACGCCGAGCACCGGCGCATCCTCGGTTCGTTCCTGTTTCCCGGGGACGACGTCGAGAAGCTGGCCGGGGTCCTGTCCGGTGGTGAGAAGACCAGGCTCGCCCTGGCCATCCTCGTGGTGTCGGGCGCGAACGTGCTGCTGCTCGACGAGCCCACCAACAACCTGGACCCGGCGAGCCGGGAGGAGATCCTGGCGGCGCTGCGTGCCTACCGTGGGGCCATCGTGCTCGTCACGCACGACGAGGGGGCCGTCGAGGCGTTGCAGCCGGAACGGGTGGTACTGCTTCCGGACGGCGTGGAGGACGCCTGGAGCGACGACCTTTCCGAACTGGTGGCGCTGGCCTAAACCGCGGCAAAGGCGGTACCTGCCGGGTCAGGAATACCCGCACCGGGTCATAACTTGCGCGAACTCAGCGGCGCAAGAAAATGACTGATCGTTTGCCCAGATGTGGGTAGCCGATCTAGCTTTGATGAGTGATCATGGCGAGAGATGGTGACGCAGCGATCACTACTTATCACGGGAGGTACGTGTGACCGAGACCCTCAAAAAAGGCACCCGGGTGACCGGCGCTGACCGCACCAAGCTCGCGGCTGATCTCAAGAAAAGGTATGACGCGGGGGAGAGCATCCGCTCCCTCGCGGCGGCGACCGGCAGGTCGTACGGCTTCGTGCACCGGATTTTGAGCGAAACCGGTGTGTCACTGCGTGGCCGCGGCGGTGCGACCCGCGGCAAGGCCAAGGCCAGGCACTGAACGCCTGCCGGCCGGGACTGGCTACCCGCCACCAGTCAGCCGGATGATCCCGTGGCGCTAGATCCGGCTTACCTGGAATCGGCCGGCCTCCGGCTGGACATCACCACCCAGGAACCCCTCAGCGACGCAGCCAGCAGCACGCAGGCGACGGCAGAGCCCGCACAGCAAACCGGAGGAACACAAGCAGCCGGAGGGTATGGTTCCGGCGAAACAAGCGCTGCTGCGGGCACGGTCGCGACCGTAACACTGATCCGCCCCCGCCGTCGGAACGCGATGACCCCGGGCATGTGGCGGGGGCTGGCGGCGATCGGCAGAGAACTCCCTCCGCAGGTGCGCGTGGTAGTGGTCAAGGGCGCGGGCGAGTCCTTCTCGGCAGGCATCGACCTGCGACTGTTCACCGCGGAGGGGGTGCGGGGCGAGGACCCGCTGCCGGACCTGCGCAGCGAAAGCTTCCCGGACTGGATCGCCGGCGTGCAAGCCGGATTCACCTGGCTGCGCGACCCGCGGATCATCTCCATAGCGGCCGTCCACGGCCACGCCATCGGCGCCGGCTTCCAGCTAGCCCTCTCCTGTGACCTACGGGTGTTCGCCGACGATGCCAAGGTCTGCATGAAAGAGCCCGCGCTCGGGCTGGTTCCCGACCTGACCGGCACCAAGCCCCTGGTCGACCTCGTCGGCCTGCCCCGCGCCCTTGAGGTATGCCTGACCGCCCGGACGATTGAAGCCCGCGAAGCCCGTGAGCTTGGGCTGGCCGAAATCGTGGTGCCGGCCGCCGACCTCGACGCCGCCGTGGCGGACCTGACCGCGGCGCTGCTGGCCATCGATCCCGCCACCGCCAGGGCCACCAAGCGGCTGCTCAGCCTCGCCCCCTCGAACACACTCGAGCAGCAGGCGGCCGCCGAGGCCCGGATCCAGGCGGAATTGCAGCGCGAAAAGTCCGGGTAGGACCGCACAGTCGTAGGACTTTAGGACGGCGACCCATCGGACCTTGGGCTGGACTGCCGGATAAATGTGGGGCGCAGCCCGGTGGACGTGACATCGTAAGCGGCAGGAGCCCGGCTGGCTGCCGGTGTTCCGCGGTGGCTGAAAGGCTTGGCCCGCGCCGCGGTTCGCTGTCGGCTGACACGGGAACGAGACCGGACTCGCGGAGGTTTCCCCCTTCATGTACGGCGGCGGCGCCAGTCCCTGGCTGATGATGCGCGGGTTCACCCGCGACCCCTCCATAACCAAACAGCGGATCAAGCCCGGAACCGTGCGCAGGATCATCACCTACGCCAAGCCATACCGGTGGATGCTCGCCGCGTTCCTGCTCGTCGTCGTGGTGGACGCGGCAGTCACAGTTTCCTATCCGCTGCTGTTCAGGATGATCATCGATGACGGCATCCTGCGCGGCAACACCGCACTCGTCGGCGAGCTGGCCGGCGCCACCGCCGCCATCGCGGTGTTCGACGCCTTCCTCGGCTTCGCCCAGCGCTGGTATTCCGCCCGGATCGGCGAAGGCCTGATCTACGACCTGCGCACCGAGGTGTTCGGTCACGTGCAGCGCCAGCCGATCGCGTTCTTCACCCGGGCTCAGACCGGCTCGCTGGTCAGCAGGCTGAACGGCGACGTGATCGGCGCCCAGCAGGCGATCACCAGCGTGCTGTCCACCGTGCTGTCCAGCCTGGTCCAGCTGATCCTGGTGCTCATCACGATGTTCTACCTGTCCTGGCTGGTCACCGTCATCGCCCTGGTCATGCTGCCGGTGTTCATCCTGCCGGCCAAGCTGATCGGGCGCAGGCTGCAGCGGCTCACCAGGGAGTCCATGCAGCTCGACGCCGAGATGGGCTCGACGATGACCGAGCGGTTCAACGTGGCCGGCGCCATGCTGGCCAAGCTGTACGGCCGCCCGGCCGAGGAAGCGGCGCTGTTCGGCAACCGGGCCGGACGGGTGCGGGACATCGGCGTGGTCACCTCGCTCTACGGCGGGGTGCTGTTCATCTCGCTGACCCTGCTTGCCTCGACGGCCACCGCGATGATCTACGGGGTCGGCGGCAGCCTGGTGGTCAGCCATACCTTCCAGATCGGCACGCTGGTCGCGCTGACCGCCCTGCTCACCCGGGTCTACGCCCCGATCATGTCGCTGTCCAACGTGCAGGTGACCGTGATGACCGCGCTGGTCAGCTTCGACCGCGTGTTCGAGGTGCTCGACCTCAAGCCGCTGATCGACGAGAAGCCGGACGCGGTGACGCTGCCCGCCGGCGCCGGGCCCGCCTTCGCCGCGAACGGGGAGGCCGCCCCGGCCGCGAACGGCGCCGCGGCCAGCAACGGTCATGGACGGCAGCCCGCCATCCGGGGGAGCGGTTGCGCGCCGGACATCGAGTTCGACCACGTGTCGTTCCGTTACCCGCTGGCCAGTGAGGTCTCGCTGGCGTCACTGGAGTCGATCGCGCTGCCATCGGCCGAGCGTTCCTCCAGCTCGCCCGGTGTGCTGCACGACGTCAGCTTCCGCGCCGCCCCCGGCAAGCTCACCGCCCTGGTCGGCCCGTCCGGAGCAGGCAAGACCACGATCACGCACCTGGTGTCCCGGCTCTATGACCCGGGCGAGGGAACCGTCAGGATCGGCGGGTACGACGTTCGCGACCTGACCCTGGAGTCGCTGCACGCGGCCGTGGGCGTGGTCACCCAGGACGCCCACCTGTTCCACGACACGATCCGCACCAACCTCGCCTACGCCCGGCCAGGCGCCTCCGAACGCGAACTCATCCTGGCCTGCCAGGCGGCCCAGATCTGGGAGCTGATCTCGGAGCTTCCCGACGGCCTCGACACCGTGGTCGGCGACCGCGGCTACCGGCTGTCCGGCGGTGAGAAGCAGCGGGTCGCGCTGGCCAGGCTGCTGCTCAAGGCCCCGTCCGTGGTTGTCCTCGACGAGGCCACCGCGCACCTGGACTCCGAATCGGAGGCCGCCGTGCAGCGGGCGCTGGCGACCGCGCTGGCCGGCCGGACGTCGCTGGTGATCGCGCACCGGCTGTCCACGATCAGGCAGGCCGACCAGATCCTGGTCATCGACGCCGGCCGGGTCCGCGAGCGCGGCACTCATGACGAGCTGCTCGCCGCCGGCGGCCTGTACGCCGAGCTCTACCGCACCCAGTTCTCCCGCCAGGAGCCGGTCATCCCCAGCGCAGAGCCCATTGCCTCCAGCCAACTCTAAAATCAAGCCAATATTTATACCGAACGATGCGTGCCAAACGATCGCGGGCGGCCGGACTGAGCGCACTGCAGCTACTGATTGTCCTTAGCCAGCAACGGCGTTTTCTCGCCAGACTTGTCAGTCTGCGTGGGTTTGCTGAGCTTGTCAGTCTTGCTGGGCCTGATGAGTGAGATTTCCGAGTCGTCGTCCGAGGATGATTCTTCCGCCGAGTTCGGGAGTAGTATTGTGTCATTGTCCGAGAGTATTACTGGGTGATTCGGAGCATCATCTCGGAGTATTATTGGATCCGGGTCTTTTTCTTTGTCTACGATCACAAACTCGTCGGCCACGAGCTGGGTCATCGCGTCAGTGTCGACAGTGAGGCTACTCTTAACCGCCCCCGCGGTTGCGCACGCTTGGTAGAAGTTGTCGGAGACTTCGACCTTGCCTGAGACGTAGCACTTTATCGATATGGTATCCACGAACGGCGCAGTCGTGGGAGTCTCTGACCAGGTGATCCTGAACTCATAATAGCAGCTGTCCGGATCCTTGCCATCACGGCCCACATAGATATCGCCGCTCAGCTCCAGCTTGGTTCCATAACCGATCGACGGCTGCGCCCCCTCTACTGGCATTATGGAGGCATTCTCCAGTACCTTGATCTTAATCTCCTGCTTCCCTTTTTTCTCCTTCGGGGCTTCCTCCGGCGCCTGCTCGATTATTTCGGGCTCTTTCTGCTTGTCGTCCGCGTTCTTAATTCCGGTTGTTATGGCTGTGGCCAGCTTAGGGTAATCGATGGGTGGGCTCTTGTCCTTACTCTTGTCCTTTTTACCCTCAAGTGTAAAAGTGTACTCGACGACCTCGAAGCGCACTTTGACGCTCACGCTGGACGAATGCCACCCACCCGGCGCGAAGGAAATTACACTTGGCCCACGCCAGATATATCCCGAGGCTCGCCATTTCGACGACAAGGTGAAAATTGCTTCCTTTGCGCCGAGGTGAGTAAGAAGGTCTTCCGATTCCCCCAGCGCCTTAACTACATTTGTACCCAGCCTCTCGGCCGTCGAGACTTTGCTGCTGATCGACTTGAACGTGCAATTGCTTCGGTATAGGTAGCCTACTGTTGCATCCGCTATCTTAACTGCCGTGGCACCCATGCTGAGCGCCATGAGCGCATTACTGACCTCAGTGAAGCGCCAGAGGGTATCCCGCCAGGACGGGTCGGGAATTGGTGTTGACATAATAATCTCACTTTCCTCGAAGACATCGGGTAGCGAATATTGCTGATAACGAGCCGTTGGGAGTTTCCCACCCTAGGCGGATCCCCACCCAATGTCCTCGATGACCAGAGTTCCTTCCCGTTCCGTCCTTTCTTCATCGAAGTCGACCCCGAACGCGAGTTTCCCGCCGATATAGCCAGGGAATTTGACATCCCAGGGGACTTGTGCACAGCCTTCCGGCAGGCCGTCCGCAGCCACTCCGGCGGCTGCTTTCCCGGAGAGTTCAGAGACTTGTGGTGCTGTTACGTCTGCCTCAATTGCCTCTTTCCAGGCTGGGTCTGCCAGGAGGGTTTTTGCCGCGGCGACCGCCTTGGGGTCTGCGTTCTGGGCTTCCCTGGCCTTCGCCAGCATCATTTCCCACGCCTGAGCCCTTGCCTGCTCCTTTGAGAGCGCTTCTGCCATTGTTCTCACGCCTCCTGTTACCGGACGGGATACGAGCTCTCATATTCGTCGCAGATCAGTTCTGCCCGGCCGCAGCTTTGTTCGCCTCGACCGCCAGGTTCTCGAGCTCGGCCAGGCTGAGGGCGGCGACAACCTCAGCGGGCAGCGAGGTCACGGCCTGGGTCAGGGTTTTCTGGGCCAGGCTGGTCACCAGCGCGGCACCTTCCTGGGCTTCTTCCGTCGTGGCAAAGGTGGCTGCTTCGGCGGCCACAGCCGGGGGGCCACCTTCGGCCACTGGTTCCGCCGCCTGCTGAACGTCGGCGGATCCTTCGGGTTCCCATTCGTCCCAGGTGCGCCAGTCGTCGGAGTGCTGGCTCTCGGCATAGTAGTATTCCTGGTCTTCGGTATCGTATTTGTACCAGGCGGTCCAGGGCCTGACCGGGTCGGCGCTGGGGTTCGGCTGAGGGACCTTCTCCCCGTTCTCCCATTTGGTGACTTCTTCCTCGAGCCAGGTCAGGAAGGTATTATCATCGCTCAGGTTAGAATTGAAGGTTTCAATATCTTTCGCTGAAATGATCCACTCAGACAGATAGCCCTTGAGCTCGCTCTTCTTATCCAGCGCGACCCAGCTATCGTCCTCGAACAGGCCGCTCAGCCGGTCATCGAGCGCCTCGATCCGGTCGATTCTTGCGTTGATTTCCCCGGCGTCATCCGCGTCATCTGCCGGTCGTTCCGGTGGAACCAGAAAGACGAGCGCTTTCTCAACGTCGCTGACATCGATATCTGGCATACCCACTACCCACTCTCAGTAAGTTCCGCGCCATTCACGCTACGTTCGGGGCCGGGCGGATCCACGAGCAAGCAGGCAGGGGTTAGCGCAGCGTGACGTGCCACTTATGGCAAGCTGCGGACCAGCACACAACGGTGCGGCCGGGGTACTGGCACAGCACATCGCCGCCGGGCGACCGCAGAGACGTTCAGGCTTGTGTTACCCGCGGTGGGTCAGCTTGACCGGGGCCTGCCGAGAAGGCGGCCGACGCTGCGGACGGCGCGGTCGATGTCGGTGCCGAACGGGTTGTCCTGGACCAGGTAGGTCCAGGTGGCGCTGGGGCGCTTGAGGCCGGCCGCGCCGAGGTCGGCGCCTTCTCCGGTGATCGCCACGGTCTTGAAGGTCTCCTCGGACCGCTGCTG
>Ga0070733_10003106_pt1 | contig 11461 bp, 21 predicted proteins | sample Coa_R1_9_FD_66450 | JGI IMG/M metagenome (GOLD analysis project Ga0070733, IMG submission 66450) | Surface soil microbial communities from Centralia Pennsylvania, which are recovering from an underground coalmine fire - Coalmine... | ecosystem: Environmental > Terrestrial > Soil > Unclassified ... | reverse complement strand
GATCCATGAAGTACGGAGTCTTCGCGGCGGTGCTCTTCACCGCCGCAGCCGCTCTTGCGAGCGGTGACGGGTTCACTGAGGGCACCCTGAAGCCCCAGACGATGGCGCGGGTGAGCATCCCGGCCCAGGCCAAGCAGGCCCTGAACATCAGCGTCAGGGGCAACGGTGGCGACATCGACTGCTACCTGTATCACGGGAAGGAGCCGGGCCAGCCGTTCGGCAAGTTCGTCACCCGTGACGACAGCAGCAAAGACGGCTGCGACCTTCGGGTCGTGCCCGACAAGGACGAGACATACCTGCTCCTGGTCCAGAACACCAGCGAGCACGACGAACACTACACGGTGTCAACACACTGATGGAACAGCGTAGGCGAACAGCAAGCATCCGGCGAACGAAGCCGGACAGGCGCTACTACACCCAGCGCGATCCAGAGGAGCGTCGCAAGCTACCCACCGAGAAGTTCGTCCATAAGATCCTGGTGACTGGCGACCGAGAGTGGGATGACATCCCGCGGGTCGTCGAAGAGCTGAGGGGCTACAGGCCTGGGACCATACTCGTGCACGGCGCGTGCAGGGGTGCAGACATCATCTGCGCCGCAGTCGCTGAAGCGCTGCGGTTCGAGGTCCGGCCCTACCCCGCTGACTGGGTGAAACACCGGAAAGCTGCGGGCCCGATTCGCAACCAGCAGATGCTGGATGTCGAGAACAAGCCCGATGAGCCCATCGATTTGGTGCTGGCCTTCCACAACAACATCATTGACTCGCGCGGGACAGCAGACATGCTCGACCGCGTGGTCAGGGCAGGGCTGCCCTGGAAGCTCTGCACCTCATCTGACAACGCAAATAGTTCGGGCGCGGAAGGCGGCGGAGCGCTGGCCCATGCCGACCTGACGCAGTGTACAGGGGAAAGTGACGAAACATCTGGTGATTGACTCCGTAGATTGTTGGAATGTCACCGACGAAAAAGCTGATTGCGCTGTTCGTGATGACCCTCAGCTGCATGGCGAGCCCAGCGCTTGCTTCGGAGCACGTTCCAACCGTGAGGACTTCGCTGTCGCGGATGGAGCTGCTACATGCTCTGCGGGAGGGTCACCTCAAGGTCTTCGGCAAGTACCCCAGCGATCGCCGCTTGGCGATGGGGTGGGGCCAGGTCGCATTCGAGAACGGTGGAGGCAAGTGGACGTTCAACCACAACCTGGGCAACGTTGGCGCGACGCGCCAGGACCAGCCCACCTACTTCAACAAGGGCGACAGGCACTGGTACCGAGCGTTCATCGATTTCGAGGATGGAGCCGCGGCCTACTGGGAGGTCATCAAGCGATGCCAGCCCGCGCTGGCCTCGTTCGAGTGGGGCAACCCCACCGAGACGTCTCGGCGCCTGAAGAACTGCAACTACTTCGAGGCAACCCTCGACGAGTACACGCCCGGCTTCAGCCGGTGCTACTCCGAGGCGATCACCAAGCTCATCCCGGAGGACCAACGTGAGCAACAGCAACGAGACCAAGAGCTCATCGCCATCATCAAACGAAGCATCGACGAAGCTGGACTTGCAACAGCCCCAGCTGCCGATCCTACCTGGTCTGTCGCCGACGTCTCCCTCGGAGACCGTGATTGACACGTTCAGGGGCGACTTCGGCTTCCTGAGCAACTTTCACGAGGCTTCGATCTGGGTCGACGGCCAACGTTACCCGTCAGTCGAACATGCCTACCAGGCGTTCAAGTTCGGGCCCTGGGCCGGTGAAGGCAGCGCTCATGACATCGTCAGGACTGCCAAATCACCCGGTGCGGCCAAGAAGCTGGGCTACTCTGCTTCGCTCCCGTCAGACTGGGAGACGAAAAAGGTCAGCATCATGCGCGACCTGGTGCGGAAGAAGTTCGAGAACCCGCTGCTCCGGGCGATGCTCGTGGCGACGGACGGTGCCAAGCTGGTCGAGGGCAACACCTGGAACGACACGTTCTGGGGTGTCTGCCGCGGCAAGGGACAGAACTGGCTCGGGCGGATCCTCATGGAGGTCCGTGACGAGTGCAAACGTGAAGCGGGTTGAGTAGGATGTAGACACATGCCGACGTGGCGGAATGGCAGACGCGCTGGCTTCAGGTGCCAGTGCCGCAAGGTGTGAGGGTTCGACTCCCTCCGTCGGTACGAATGTTCACGTTCAGCAAGCTTCGAGAGGGTGTGTACGAGCTCAGGTTTGATGACCTGTACGAGCTGTGCATGACGTTCTTGCGCTACCAGGAGTTCTACGAGAGCCCCCGGTTCCAGGACAAGAAATTCACGCTCGCTGAGTACATGTCCTGGTACGTCAAGAACCAGGGTGCCCTGGTCAAGATCAAAGACAAGGATGTGCCCTACTTCTCGTACCCGGTCGCTGACTGGGGCGGGTTCAACATCCCAGCTGAGGTCATCAGCCAGGTCAACGACATGGGCATCGACGACCCGAACCACTACGACGCCCTGATGTTGGCGATCTACCGCATCATGATGTCCCAATGCGACCGGGCCTACCTGATCGGCGTCCAGAGCGATGTCGGCGAGCTTGATGACCACGAGATGACACACGCGATGTACTACCTCGATGAGGAGTACAGACGCAGGTGCACCGGCATCATCGGGAACACCAACCATGCGCTTCTCGACCTCATGCGTGAGGTGCTGTTCGCCAAGGGCTACACTGAGAAGACGTTCTATGACGAGGTCCAGGCCTACCTGACGACAGGCGGCAAGATCTTCGAGAAGGACGGTGCCGCTGAGAAGCTCGAGCCGTTCGAGGCCGGGTTCCAAGAGTTGCAAGCGAAGCTGACGGCAGTGCACAACGAGCACTACCCGATCTTCACCGAGAGCATCGCCAAGTAACCGTTGACCAAAGGGCGCGGCAACCACACTGTGGATCCCGTCGCTTGGGTGGCTTGTACCCACCCGGTGCAGGTGAACACGCGATGACGAATGGACCACACCAACGAGGCACCTACATAAAGTCTAGAGCGGCCGGGCTATGAGCCGGTCAAACACACCTCCCTGTAGCTCAGTGGAATAAGAGCGACCGCCTCCTAAGCGGTAGGTCGCCGGTTCGAATCCGGCCAGGGAGACCCCGTCGTAACTCAGTGGACAGAGTGCCACCCTCCGAAGGTGGAAGCCGCGAGTTCGACTCTCGCCGACGGGACCGCCCCTGTATGCCGCTCGCCTTCTAAGCGAGAGAAAGCTAACTGGATACATGCGAGTTCGAATCTCGCCAGGGGTACGGTGTCCACCTTGTCCAAGTGTGGTACGGTGGAATCTTAGGAGGTCCACCGTGACCCGAAAGATCAAGACACTCATGGGCATCGCAACAACGGTTGCATGCTCGATGGCCATGCTCGCTTCGTGCGGGCCTAGCGTCCCAGTCGTACCCGAGGGGGACGGTGGCAGTGTCACTTTCGGCGATGCGGGTCCCGATTCATTGTCACCCGGTGACAGCGGTCAAGACACGGGTGATTCTGGGTACACCTACTACGACTCCAGCATCCCCGACGCGGGCTTCAACTTCTGGTCCCCGGGCTACGGCCCGATCGTCTACTGGGGCGGCCCCATCCTCACCGATGTCCCCAACCTCTACATCATCTGGTACGGGGACTGGAGCGACAGCGGGACGCCAGCGATCATCGAAGACATGGTCACCAGCTACGGTGGCACGCCTTACGCTCAGATCATGACGGGCTACTACCAGACACCACAACCAGAAGGTGGCCCGATCGACGCTGGTAACAGCGAAGCAGGCGACGGTGTTCCACAACCGCCTGACGCCAGCGGCCTGCCCAAGTCGTATGCCTCGGGCAACTTCAACCTCGTCAAGGCGATCCATGTCGGCTACTCTCGTGGCATGAACCTGGTGTCGGGCGACGTCCCGGGCATCGTCACTGATGCCCTGAAAGCTGGCACCCTGCCCGTCGACACCAACGCGCTCTACTACGTCCTCACCTCGGCTGACGTCAGCGAGACCAGCGACATCGGTGGCTTCTGCAGCGACTACTGCGGTTACCACATCACAACGACGTACCAGGGTAGCGTGGTCAAGTACGCCTTCATCGGTGACCCGTCAAACTGCATCGCTGGGTGCACCGTCCCGGGCGCGATGGGGCTCTACTCGGTCGGACCCGACTCGGGTGCTCCGTTGGCCCCGAACGGCAACTGGGGTGCTGACAGCATGGTGTCGATCATGACCCACGAGCTGTGTGAAGCGACGACTGACCCACGGCCCGTCGACGACATCGCCTGGCAGGACCAGTACCAAGCAAGCGAGATCGGCGACATGTGTGCTTGGCGTTTCGAGCCCGTCTACCGCACCCCGTCGGGCGCGATCGCGAACGTCCGCTGGGGCGACCGTGACTACCTCGTCCAACAGATGTGGGTGAACGGACCCGATGGCGGGGGCTGCGCCCTGCACCAGTGAAAAACCCGCGGTCCGCGGGGTAGAGTGGACCCATGCGTCTGCTCATCACCCTGGTCCTGCTCTCCGGTTGCGTCGGCGAGTGGGATGTCCCCAAGGTGCCCAGGCGTGACCCTTGCACCCAGGAGACCGAAGACAAGTACGTCTACGTTGCTCCCGCGTGCCCGCAACCAGCCGCCCGCAACCCACACGACCTCGATTACGAGGCCCACACATACGGAAGGTGACACATGGAAGGCGTCAAATCAGGCAAGAAGGACAACAGCAAGCGACGCTACCCGGGCATTGGGGGTCGCCGTCACAACTCGCTGAACAAGGAGCTACGACGGAAGTCCAAGGAAGACCCGACCAAGTCGGAAGAAGTGGTCCGCCAGGAAGCATGGGCGAAGCTGGGACCGAAGGGTCAGCTCGCTGCGCTCGATGCGCGGTTGGGCAAGGACGTCGGAGCGGTAGCACAACGTGCTCGTCTCCAGAACCTGATCGACAACCCTCCCAAGCCCGTCAAAAAGGTGGCTACCCCCACCGTCGAGGAGACGCTCGAGACCGGGTCTGGTGGGCGCCTGAAGGCCAAGGACCGAAAGGCCACTGAACGCTCAAAGCGGCCGGGGGCGAGCGGACGCGGCGCCTGATCCATACCTACTCGAAGGTGTACCATGCACTTGGAAACACCTTCACGGCCGCATAGCTCAGTGGTAGAGCACTACCTCGACAAGGTAGGGGTCACAGGTTCGAACCCTGTTGCGGTCACCGCGCTTTCGGGCGCGGTGTTCCTTGAAAACTCGGAGGCCGCCATGGGCGACGTGAAACAAGTCATCGTCGTACGCAAGGACCTGAACATGCGGAAGGGCAAGCTCGCCGCACAGGTCGGACACGCTGCGATGAAGTTCCTCGTTGACAACAACGAGAGCGATCGCGGAGACGAGATCATCGTCAAGCTCTCGAAGGACGAGGCCACATGGTTGCTGTCCGGGTCGTTCAAGAAGATCGTCGTCGGTTGTGACAGCGAGGACCAGCTCCGTGACCTGGTGTTCCAGGCCGAGCTGGCTGACATTGAGGTCCACCCGATCATCGACAGCGGGCTCACTGAGTTCCATGGCGAGAAGACGCTGACATGCGCAGCCTTCGGGCCGTGCACCGCAGCCGAGCTCGACAAGATCACGGGCAACCTGAAGCCTCTCTGAGGCTCTCGGCGCATAGCTCAGCGGAAGAGCACCTGGCCTACAACCAGGGGGTCGTGGGTCCAAGTCCCTCTGCGCCGACCATTGTACGCACTCGCAGAACAGGTTACGATGGATGCACCATGAAGAAACTCATCCTTTCCGTCCTGTTCGCACTCGGTCTCGGCATTGCCGTGATCGCCCCCACTGAGCAACCCGCACAGGCGCAAGTCTACTGCGGTCACTGCTGTGGCCACGACGTCTACGGCAACCTGGTCATCGGTTGCACCCTGGTCGCTGCCGCTCCCTGCGGAAACGCATGTGAGTGCAGCAACGTACCAGGCATCGGCGTCTGCTGCTACTGAACGTACGATCGCCCCACGTCACGGGGCACATGGAAGGTTGTGTGAGAGGCTGAAACAGCGAGTTTGCTAAACTCGTGGGGCCCGTGAGGGCTCCCAGGGGTTCGAATCCCCTACCTTCCTCCATGAAAAGAGAGCTGCATTGCAAGTCACGTGTCGCGCGCCTCATCGAACGCAACATCCTTGATGTCTTCGACATGGGCTTGGGCCCTGTTGCTTCAGAGCGGGAAATCAAGCACAGGCTTGACATCCTCATGAAACGTGGGGAGATCTACCACTTCCACACTGTCCGCGAGCAGCGCAGGATCGACATCAGGACTTGGCACGGGAACGGGAACGCCGTTCAAACCATCCTGTTCACTGCTGAAGACGACTGATGTTCGGCTGGCTCCTGTGCAAGCTCGGGTACCACAACTACGAGCACGTCATCGATTCCCGGAACCTTGGCGACCATTACCGTTGTTGCAAACGGTGCGGCAAACTGGTTAGGATGCTCGTGGTAGGGTGATGCCATGGAACGAACGCCGCGTAAGGGTGAGCTGAACCACAAGATCGAGAAGCTGGTGATGAAGCACGTCAACAGGCTGGGTAGCCTGATCGACGCGTTGCCAGCGGTCCAGCTCGAGCTGCGCAAGCTCTCCGAGAAATGGAATGTCATCGAGTCGTACGTCAACTACGACGTCGAACTGATTCCGGGAAAGAGCCATTTTCCAGGCTCCTACCGCCCGTTCGTCGAGTTCCTCGCGGTCACCGCCTACAGGCGCAGGCCCAACCGAACTGTCGCCGAACACAAGACCTGCGTTGTCCTGTGGCCCTTCGGCTATAAGGGCATCGGCAAGGACGGCCAGAAGAACCCGGCGGTACACTCGATGGTCGATGACCCGTACATCAAGGTCAGCGTTCGTCGAGAGGTCGCTCACATCGCCTCGATGCTCTGATGAAGCTCGTCAGGAAGATCCTGTGCCGTCTGGGCTGGCACGAACTGGTCGCTGAAGAAGTCTTCGATCACATGGCCGAGATCCATGGCTATGAGAGCACGTGGGTGGAGTGGCACTGCAAACACTGCGGCTACAAGTGGCCGTGGGAGGGACACGCAGCATGAATGTCCCGTGCCCGAACTGCGGTGAGGTCGTCACTCAGGTGTCCGCGCCCAAACGCGGTCCCGCGATGGACTCGTCAGAGATGTGGCTGTGCCTCAAGTGTCCAGCGACGGTGTGCGTCCACTGCTACCATGACCACACTGCCCAGGCGCACCCGGATAGTTACCGGGAGCAGCCCTCCAAGGGCAGCCAGAAAAATAAGAAGGGCAAACGAAGGTAGCAACGGAGGGTTGGCAGAGCGGTTTATCGCGCCCGCCTTGAAAGCGGGAGGTCCCCTAAGACGGGATCCGGGGGTTCGAATCCCCCACCCTCCTCCATGTGTTACATGTGCGTGAAAGACGACGTCCTCAAGGGGATGAACCCGACGAACCAGCAACGCTTGCGCGAGCGAGCCGCGCACGTCAAGGGCCTCATCGCCGAAGCGGAACGTCGGAAGCAAGAAACGTGTGACATCGGCGGCGCCATCGTTGACCTGCTCAGGGAGGAGCAGTACAAGATCGCCCGCCAGCTGTGAGATCACGGAAGAGTGGCCGAGAGGCTGAAGGCACTCGTCTCGAAAACGAGAGGGGCTCGAAAGGGCTCCCAGGGGTTCGAATCCCCTCTCTTCCTCCACAACGGAAGCGTGCGTGAGCGGCTGAAACGGCCACCCTGGAAAGGTGGTGGCCCCTCTTTGGGGCCCGAGGGTTCGAATCCCTCCGCTTCCTCCATACCTATGGGCCATGAAGATCCGGGTGGGTGCCCTTCGTCGGCTGCTCCGTGAAACCCTGTTGGGCGATCCACAGGTCGATGACTTCAAACCAGTGACACCCGAACGCGCCTCGTCAGCCTTTCCGTCAGCTTTCATCGAATGGGATGAAGAGATGGGCCCGATCGACAGGGCAAAGTTTTTCATCCATGTCGAAGGTGCACCCACTCTGCTTGCGGAGCTCGAGGATGGATCGTCTGTCGTTTGGGATCCTCAAGGCAAAGCTTGGGATTTCATGTGAAGAACAGGGTATAGTTACAGATACGCGGGCGTAGCTCAGTGGTAGAGTGCCACCTTGCCAAGGTGGATGTCGTGGGTTCGAGCCCCATCGCCCGCTCCAAGTAACCGCGATAGTGTACGCGCACCAGATCCCAGCTAATGACACTGGCCGTACGAAGGTGAACGTGGTGGTATAATCGGAGCATGTTCGAGGGCCGACGCGTCGTCATCTGTGTCCCATCCGGGCGCTACCGCTACATGAGGGTCCTGTTGCCCTACCTGCTGTCTTCCCGTCACGCTGACGTGGTCGATGAGATCAGGCTCTGGGTCAACACCGACGTGAAGAGCGACCTCGACTACTTCATTCGCATGGAGAAGACCTTCCCCAGGGTCAAGCGAGCGACGCACGACGGACCCATCAACAAGGCACTGTACGACGCCAAACGCAACCATTGGCAGTACAACGACTCGATCTACAGGTTCTACGCCGGGTGCATCGAACCCAACACCCTGTACTGCAAGCTCGATGACGACATCTGCTACGTGCACGATGACTTCTTCAAGCACATGTTCAGAGCGGTCATCGATCGCCAGGCACGCAACTACGCGTGCGTCGGCAACGTCTACAACATCCCGTACACGTCGAAGCTCCTGCAAGAGCGAGGCACGTTGGACGTCCTGATGGGCGAGTCGACGGGCGACCCCCGGTGCCCGATCGCCTGCACCAACGGCGAGTTTGCTGCACACATCCACAAGCACTTCCTCAAGCTCGCCGAGACGGGCAAGGTCGAGGACCTGTACTTCGACTCCCACTACCTGACAGGCCGCCAGCGCATCGGCGCCATGGCTTGGTCGGGTGAAAGCTTCAAGCAGTTTGGGGGCCGCGTTGGTCCCCGTGATGAGGTCGAGCTGACGACGCGGATCCCGGAGGCTCTCCTGAAGCCGCTATGGATCGTTGGTGATGCTGTGGTGACACACTTTGCCTTCTCCCACCAGCGTGCGGTGCTCGAAGACCAGACAGACACCCTGGCACGCTACCTGGCCCTGTCGGTCAAGTTGAACGGAGACGTCGCAGCGTAGTAGGATATGTAGAGACATGCGGGCATGGCATAGTGGCCGTGCGCCAGCCTTCCAAGCTGGATACCCGGGTTCGAATCCCGGTGCCCGCTCCGCAAGTAACTGATGGTGGAAAGTCACCACCCTAAAAACAGTGAGCGTAAGTGAAAGCGAAATGCGACCGTGGCTCAATGGTAGAGCGCCTCCTTCCCAAGGAGGTGGCTGCGGGTTCAAGTCCCGCCGGTCGCTCGAGGTCATCATGAACGACGCGCAGAAAGTTGCTCTGCTCGAGGGCACGCTCAAGGAGATCCTGGCTCTCGACGAGGAAGCCGCCAAGGGCAACCGCCCGGGCTGCATGCCCTTCCAGTACGCTCTATCGGGCGAGCTTCGCTATCGATGGATCGACATCCGGGTGAAAGCAAAGCAGCTCCTCGAGGGCAACGTACGCTGAGATGGTGTACTGTTCTCTCGGAGAAAACACATGAAGATCCGCAACGTTCTGACTGCCGCACTCGTCCTCGCAACCCTCGGCGCCTGCACCCCCTCGGGCCAAGCCACAGCGACCGCTGTCACCGCGGGTGCAACCCAGGTCTGTGAAGTCGTCCTGACTGTCGCTGACCCGGCACTCGACCCGTTGTGCACCACAGCGGCTGACGTCGAAGCAGCAGTCCAGGCCCTGGTCGCCCAGGCTTCTCAGGTCGAAGCAGGCGCTCCGTTGGGTGCGGCTGTCGCGCCCAAGCCGTCAGCGCGGGACATCTACAACTACCTGGTCGCTCACGGCGCCCAGACCGTCAAGCGTTGAGCAGTGCACATCCACGGCACGCCGTGGTAAGGTGCTGCCAATGTATGAGTGTCCCAACTGCGGCATGTTGCCGTTCGCCTGTGTCTGCGTCCCGTGGTGCTACAAGCACAACAGACGCGACTATGACCCACGGTGCCGCGAATGCGAGCTTGACCGCTCGCAAGCCGAGCTAGACCGCCTGCGTCGCAAGGCTGAGAGCCAAGCGCGTTGGCGAGCCCGGTGGCGAGTCATCTGCGAGTTCTTTGGGTGATACGATGTCGAGCCAGAAGAAGCTGATCCGAGACCAGTTCCGCGCCGCCGTGTTCGAGCGTGACGGGACAAAGTGTCGTGTCTGTGGCTGGTCGCTCCAGACACCCGAGATGCACCTCGATGCGCACCACATCACAGACCGCACCCTGATGCCCAACGGGGGCTACGTCAAGGAGAACGGCATCACCCTGTGCCCGGCTCACCACGAGCTGGCCGAGGTGTTCCACTCGACTGGGACGGCCCACCCGGGCTTTGCACCAGAGGACCTGTACCGCATGATCGGCAGTACTTACGAGCAGGCAATCAAGGCCAGCGAGAGGCTCAAGTGAAGAGGAAGAAGGAAGTCAAGCACACACGTCGCAAGGTGACCCAAGAGCAGGTCGACGCGATGAACCGCCAGCTTGAGCTGACACACGCAAACTACAAGTACGCCCGTGACCAGAACGGGCGGCTGACACAGACACCCGTCTACCACGACTTGTGCGGTGGGTGTTGGTGCTGAGGAACGCAGAGGTACGTCATCGTGGCTGGAACTGGTAGACGCGGCGGGCTCAAACCCCGCTCCCCGCAAGGGGGTGAGGGTTCGACTCCCTCCGATGACACAAGAAAACTCGTTGTCCACTGCAAGAGGGAACCGTTTGATGTCTATATCGGGCGCCCGTCGCCATGGGGGAACCCATTCTCGGACAACCCGAGGTCCATTGCGGAAGTCAAGACCGCGACACGTGAAGAGGCGATCGCGTGCTACGAGGAGTACCTCCGGCAAAACCCGGAGCTGATCGAAAGAGCGAAACGAGAGCTGAAGGGAAAGGTGCTTGGGTGCTGGTGCAAGCCGAAAGCTTGCCACGGTGACATCCTTGCGAAGGTTGCGAACGAGCCATGAATGTCTGAACGAGAGTACTACCGACGCCGCGACAGGAGACAGGCCATCGACATGGGCCTGGACGAACGCAGAGATCTATCGGAGTCTATCGTGAAGACGTACCCAAGCATCGAATACGCAACTGACACGCACCTTCCCATCGTCGCTTTTGATAAGCTCGATGGCAGCAACATCCGCGCCGAATGGACCAGCAAGAAGGGCTGGCACAAGTTCGGCACACGCAACAGGCTGGTCGATGAGACCGATCCCATCTTCGGGCAGGCCCCGAAGCTGGTGAAGGACAAGTACGGTGAGTCGCTGGCACAGCGCCTGCGAGACGCCGACATCGATCGAGCCATGTGCTTCTTTGAACTGTGGGGACCCAGCTCCTTTGCCGGCATGCACGTGCTGACGGAGGAACTGACGGTCACCCTGTTCGACATCGCACCCTTCAGCCAGGGCATCCTGGAACCGGCACGGTTCCTG
>Ga0070733_10003105_pt1 | contig 11461 bp, 9 predicted proteins | sample Coa_R1_9_FD_66450 | JGI IMG/M metagenome (GOLD analysis project Ga0070733, IMG submission 66450) | Surface soil microbial communities from Centralia Pennsylvania, which are recovering from an underground coalmine fire - Coalmine... | ecosystem: Environmental > Terrestrial > Soil > Unclassified ... | reverse complement strand
CTGCAGCGGCTGCTGGAAGCGGTCCCCGAAGCACGCGGCCTGTCGGAGCAGGAGCTGGCTGACGCCATCATCGCGGCGACCCAGCCGTTGAGCCAAGGAGCGTGATGCAAACCGCATCGCGAGTGCAGACCCGGAGGGCTGCGCGAGTGACCGGGCCGGTCAGCAGCACAGCAACCGGGCAAGAAATTTTCCATAGCGCGGCTTTCGCATAAAGCCCCAGCCTTCCTTCTTGAGGTGATTCCGGTGAGTGATCAGCCAGCGGGGCCACCGTCCCCGGCGGAACAGGCCAAGCAAAGGGTGACTAAATATGTCAAGGAAATGCCGAAGGAAGGCCAGCAGCAGCTTCTGGAGCTGGCTGGCGACTCCCGCGCTCTTGGTGCCGCGGTAGGCAAGCAAGCCGACGGCCAAGGCATCAGCGGGAAGGTGCGGGACAAGCTCCAGGCACTCAACGCCAGGAAGCCTGGTGTGTACTTCTTCGACACGAAGAAGAGCCAGTATTTCGAGTATCGAGGTGGAGCGTATTATCAAATAGCCGGCGTGGAGGCCCGCCTTACCCCGATGGCGCCGGGTTTCCAGCCGCTGGCCGGGCCGCTTCCAGCCATCGAGGGTGGCATCGTCAAGCTCATGGAATTTGCCGCACCTGCGGTACCCAGTATCCCGCCACCGAAGGAGATCCCGGGTGCGCGTTTTATCACTCCCCCGAAGCAGTTGAAGCCGCTAGTGGAGGAAAGCCAGGGCGAGGCGCTGAGGCGTCTCAGGAAGCTCGAGTCGCTCAACGACTATGACCTCTTTTATAATGACGGCGAGTTCTGGGCGACCCAAGACTGGAAAACGTTCCTGCGGGTCAGTCCTGAAACGGGAAAGATCTCGGCTGCGCTCCGCATGCTCCCGCCGGGCAAGTACAATTATCTGGCCCCGGGCACGACCGAACTCCAGATCGCCGACTGGGATCCCTACAAGGAGAGAAAGCAGCAGCGTGCCCTGGCCGAGCAGCAAAGAGAACTCGAAACGAGAGGCTCTTTCGGCATAGGCAAGGATCCCTATCCGCTGGTGTGCGGTGGCCGCCAGGTGGAAGTGAACGGTGAGCCGGTCCATGTGGACGAGTACGCGGGCTACTGGCGGCTAACTGCTGGTTCGGCGAACTATGTGGTGGTGCAGGGCAACACGGACCATTGGGTGAAGCTTGATCCCCGCAGCCCGGAGCTTACATTGGGCCGGCTGTCCAACGTGAATTACGAACTCTATTACGACGACACACCCCTCGATCTCAGTGGCTGGCAATTCCGGTTCGGTGTGATCATTCCAAACTGGAAGTCCTGGACCGGGGTGGCCGGGGATACATTCTTGCGTACCTACAAGTGGGGGACATCGAAAGGTATGATCCACGTACCGTTCCGGACGGACAAATACACAATGCACGCCAGCGTTGAAAACACCTACTTCGGGCAATGCATTGCGAAGATTCTCGAATCGGGCCAGAAGCCGTGGCGCGGCTGCATGTCAGACCTGGCCGGCAGCGTACACCACCTGACCATTGAGTTCCGAGGTCATGGCAGCGCGGAAAATCCGCGCCTCTTCCCCACCGGCAAAACTTGGATTTACACCGGAGACGAGGCCGAAAAAGCATTGCCGAAGCCCCTTCTCGGCCCGGATGCATATTTCAAGCAGGCCATGGAGTACCTCAAGGACTGGGGCCCGTGAAGTTAGCAGGCTGGCTCTTCGGCCCGGTACTGCCGGCTGATTCGCTTGCCGCGTTGTCCGGCTGGCACCGTTAAAAATAAAATAAGAATATATATTTCCTGACGATGCCAGCCGGCCTGCGCGCAACCGCGGACGGTCGCGGCCCGGCGCTGCCGCGCTCAGCCCAGGCTGTCGGAGTGACCGGCGGCCAGCCGGGACCACTGGGCGGTGGGGCGGCCGTTGGAGCGGAACTGGCCACCGTCGTTCCGCCACCGCTGGGGCCAGCCGTCCGGGGAGTCCTCCCAGGTCTCCTGCCGTCCGTACACGGTGATGTCGAGCAGCCCGTAGCTGGGCGCCCACGCCTCGGCGGCCCGGCCGCTGGACCAGTAGGTCTCGAACACCCGGTCCCCGTCGCGCAGGTAGCACACCTGCATACCGAACCAGCGCCCCGCCAGCAGCGCATCGGCCGAGTCCCTGGCCGAGTACCAGGGCATGTCCCAGCCCATGAAGTCACGGTAGGCGGCGCTCTCGGCGTACGGGCCCTGGCAGAAGGTCGCGTAGGTGACGTCACGTGAGTGCAGGTAGGACAGCTCGCGGATCTGGCTGGTGAAGAACGTGCAGCCCTCGCACTGGTCGGCTGCCGCCTTTCCGTCGTGCCACATGAAGTAGTAGACGATGAGCTGGCGGCGCCCATCGAACACCTCGAGCAGCGGGACCTGGCCGCGTGCGCCGGTCACCGGGATGCCGGCGTCCACCTCGACCATGGACAGCCGCCGTCTGGCGGCCGCGATCTTGTCTCCTTCCCGGGTGTGTGCCTTCTCCCTGACCAGCAGTTCGTCCAGCTGTGCCTGCCAGGTTGCCCGGTCTGTCACCGCGGGCAGCGGGGGAGTATCCGTCATGTTCGCCTCCACGTGATGCCTGTCTAACCAGACAGACTGCCAACGGCAGGGAAACTCATCGCAACCGGCGTCGTCAACATGACCCCGCAGGTCGCCAGCGAACGTACGCACCGGCCTGCGGGCCGCGACGGGGGGCTTCCAGTGCAACGGCCGGCCGTTCACCGCCACCGGCGCCGCCTGGTGGTACGGCCAGGGCATCTACGCGCTCAGCACCGGCTGACCAAGGGCGGCGAAAAAGGTAGATCTCTAGCGTGGCCGGGCGCCCGATCCGGTAACGTATGGACCTGGTAATCGTGATCTTGCGGGTCGTGACGATCGAGGCGCCGGATGGGGGAGGGTGGGGTGCGAAGCAATGGCAATCGATGATCTGCCGCTCCCGGTCGTGAACCTCCTGAATGTGATCGGGGTGCCGTGGCCCTATATCAACGAGGACACGGTGTGGCAGTTCGCGTCGCTGGTGCGCCAGTTCGGGCAGGCGGTGCAGACCACCCATCAGGACGCGACCGAGTCGGTCGCGGCGATTGCCGAGTCGCACAAGTCGGTATCGACACAGGTGATGAAGTCAGGCTGGGCAAAATTGTCGGCCCAGCATGTGGACGAGATCGTGGCCGCGGCCGGAGTCCTGGCGGATGCACTCGACGCGGCCGGCGGCTACATCGTGGCCCAGAAGGGGGAGGCGATCCTCGAGCTGGCCGGGATGGCGGCAGCGTTCGTCGCGGATCAGGCAGCGGCGTTTGTCACGTTCGGTGCCTCGGAGGCGGCGCTGCCGCTGATCGAGGAGGCGGCGGCCAAACTGGTGGAGTCGCTGGAGATGGATCTGCAGCAATACATCGCCGGGCAAGTGATCGATGCGGCGGCCAAGCCACTCTTCGCCAAGATAGACGCGGCGCTGTCCGGCCTGGACTGGTCGCAGTCGGGTGTGACGCCGGGCAAACCGGACGGGTTCTCGGTTGACCCGGGTGCGGTGGCTGCCCAGACGGCGGCGCTGCGTGGCCACGCGGCATCGCTGCGGTCCCAGGCAGCGGCGCTGGCCAGCTCGGTACGGGGGCTGAAGTTCTGATGAGCCAGATGCTGCCCGAGATATTCGACGCGCTGGGCGGGGACGCGGCCCGGGCCATCGAGGACGCCGCCGGGGCCGACGCGAGGTTCTTTGAGCGGACCGCCGCCAACGAGGACACCGCACTCGCGCGCATTGCCGAGAATGAGCGGCAACTCACCAGGCAGGCCGAGTCGATCGGGCAGAAGGCCAGCCAGGACGCCGGTGAGGCGGCGGGACTGGACAGCTCCGCCGGGGCCGCGACGCCGGGTGGGGACAATCCGGGCCTCATCGGTGCCGCCAGCGACGCTGGCGCGGCGTCGCGGCCGGCGGATGAGATACCGAGCGCCGGCGATCCGGTCGACGTGGCAACCGGTGACGTCTTCCTCGCGCAGGTGGATGTCACGCTGCCGGGTGTCCTGCCGCTCGTACTGGAGCGGGTACACCGGTCGTCGTGGCGGGCGGGACGGTGGTTCGGCCGGTCCTGGATGTCCAGCTTCGACCAGCGGCTTCTGATCACCGCCGGCCGGGTCATCGGGGCGTTTGCCGATGGCAGGGTTCTGACCTGGGCCGATCTCGACGGATCTGACGGCACACCGTGGCTGCCGGTGACCGGGCCGGCCTGGCCGCTGCGCCGGAACACCGATGATTCCTATACCGTGACCGATCCGCAGCAAGGCCTGACCTGGCGGTTCGAGCGCAGGCCGGGTTACGACGGCGTCGCCTCGCCCGGAGGCGAGGGTGAGCTGCCACTGGTGGCGCTCAGCGACCGGGCGGGACACCAGATCACGTTCGGCTACGATCTGGCCGGGCGGCCGGTCAGCGTCAGCCATTCCGGCGGCTATCAGATCCGGGTGACCGTGGCCGGCGGGCATGTGACCGGGCTGGCCCTCGGCGAGCGTGGCGATCTGCCGCTGTTGCGTTACGAGTACGACGAGGACGGCGACCTGGTGGCTGTCGTCAACTCGTCCGGTCAGCCGCTTCGGTTCAGTTACGATGCCGAGGGCCGGCTGGCCGGGTGGGCCGACCGCAACGAGCGCTCCTACGGGTACAGCTACGACGACCAGGGGCGCTGCGTCCGGGCCGGCGGCTCCGGCGGGGCGCTGTCGGGGACGTTCAGCTACCAGCCCGGGCTCACCCGGTGGACCGACGCGACCGGGGCGGTCACCAGCTATGAGCTGACCAGTTCTTCCCGCGTCGCCGCGATCACCGACCCCCTGGGCAACGTGACCAGGTGGCAGTATGACGCGCGCGGGCGGGTCACGGCGCGCGTCGATGCGCTGGACCGGGTCACCCGCTGCGGCTACGACGACCGCGGAAACCTCGTCACGATCGTCCGCCCGGACGGCAGCGAGGCACACGCCGAATACGACGAGCGGTGCCAGGCCGTCCGCCTGACCGGGCCGGACGGCACCGGATGGCAGCAGGAGTTCGATTCGCGCGGCAACCGTACTCAGCTCGTCGCGCCAGACGGCAGCATCACCCGGTACAGCTACGACGATCGTGGGCACCTGACCGCCATGACCGGGCCCGATGGTGCGGTGACCGCGGTAGCCTGCGACGCGGCCGGCCTGCCGATCGAGGTGACCGGCCCGGACGGGGCCCGGACCTCCTGCCAGCGGGACCAGTTCGGCCGGGTCGCCCGGTTCACCGGTCCGGGCGGTGCGGTCACCAGCCTGACCTGGACGATCGAAGGGCAGCTCAGCTCGAGGACGCTCCCGGACGGGGCAACGGAGACCTGGAGCTGGGACGGGGAGGGGAACCTGACCCGCCACGTCAGCGAAGCGGGCGCGGTAACCCGGTATGAGTACGGCCCCTTCGACCGGCCGGTGGCCGTCTGGTGGCCGGACGGCACCCGCAGCCAGTTCAGCTACGACCACCAGTTGCGCCCGACCCAAGTGGTGCACGGCGGGCTCACCTGGCGCTACGACTACGATCCGGCGGGCAGACTGGTCGCGGAAACCGACTACAACGGCGCGACCACCACCTATCTACCCGACCCGGCCGGGCAGCTCACCCAACGGGTGAACGCGGCCGGCCAGCGGCTCGCGTTCCGCTACGACGTGCTCGGCAGCCTGATCGAGCGCTCCGCAGACGGGGCCGTGACGACATTCGGCTACGATCCGGCGGGCCGCCTGGTGCACGCGCGCAACGCCGACGCCGAGATCCGGTTCGACCGCGACAAGCTCGGCCGGGTGACCGCCGAGACCTGCAATGGCCGCACGCTGCGGTCACAGTACGACGAAGCCGGCCGGATCACCCATCGCGTGACTCCGTCCGGGGTGGCGGCCACCTGGGAGTACGACCAGGCGGGACAGCCCGTGCTGATGACGGCCGGCCGCCACGAGCTGCGGTTCGGCTACGACCCGGCCGGGCGGGAGATCCACCGCGAACTGCCCGGCGGGCTGACCCTCACCCAGGACTGGGACCTGAGCGGGCGTCTCGTCGCCCAGGCTCTCACCGGCCCCAGGCAGCTCCCGGAAGGCCCCGGCCAGTTGCTGCAGCGCCGCGCCTACACCTACCGCGCCGATGGATTCCCCACCGGTGTCGAGGATCTGATGGGTGGACACCGCACCCTCAGCCTGGACCCGGCAGGCCGGGTCACCGCAGTGACCGGAGCCACCTGGGCCGAGCGGTACGCCTACGATCCGGCCGGAAACCTCACCTCGGCCACCTGGCCCGTGCCGCCGCCAGGCCCCGCCACCGCCTGGCTCGACACCGGCCCCCAAGGCCAGCGAGAATTCGCCGGCACGCTGATCACCCGGGCAGGCGACATTCGCTACCGGCACGACCGGGCCGGCCGGGTCGTCAGCCGGCAGCGGGTCCGGATCTCCCGCAAGCCGGAGACCTGGAACTATCAGTGGGACGCCGACGACCGCCTGGTCGCGGTCACCACACCGGACGGCACCACCTGGTCCTACCGCTACGACCCGCTCGGCCGCCGGATCGCCAAGCAGCGAATCGCCCCCGGCGGCCAGCCGTCCGAGCTGACCGAATTTGCCTGGGACGGCGCCGTCCTCGCCGAACAGGCGGTATCCACCCCCCAGTATCAGCGGATCACCACCTGGACCCACCAGCCCGGCACCTTCACCCCGGTCGCCCAGGCCGAACGCACCACCCTGCGGGACGCCCCGCAAGACCAGATCGACCAGCGGTTCTACGCCATCATCACCGACCTGGCCGCAGTCCCGTCCGAGCTCACCGCCCCGGACGGCACCCTGGCCGGCCATCAGCAGCACACCCTCTGGGGCGGCACCGTCTGGAACGGCGCCGACACCCCCCTCCGCTTCCCAGGCCAGTACGCCGACCCCGAAACCGGCCTCCACTACAACAACCAGCGCTACTACGACCCCACCACCGGCCGCTATCTCACCTGCGATCCCCTCGGCCTGGCTCCCACTCCCAACCCCTACACCTACGTCCGCAACCCCTACATATCCGCCGACCCCCTCGGCCTCGCTCCCTGTGGCCCGGCCGCTGGAGGGTCGGTGGCACTCGACGCCTCGACAGCGAGAGCTCTGTCGTCCGCCAACAGAAGCGTGGCCAACAGGCTGATTTCCCAAATCGGCGATCGGCAGATGATCATGCCTCAGACCGCTGTCGATGAGTTCCAGGGAGCGGTTGCACGTCTAGCGGGGCCAATGGAAAAGAAATATGCCGACGATCTCCTGAATCGGGTCAACGCAGTCCCGGACAATATCAGTGCGAGAGCTGCCACGCTACAGACTACTCGCAGGCTGGGAGCGGCTGATATACAGATCTTCGGTACTGCGGACAGGCTGGGCGTCCAGCTATACACCTCTGACGCTAAGGCTCTTAGGGCTGCAGCTGCTCAGGGTGTTGTGTTCGATGCGATAGTGCATGATCCTATATCGTTTATAGGATACTGATATGCAACTTCCACCCTATTTGCAGACGACGCTCACCACGCTTCAGCGAATCTATCCGCAGGGCGTTCCCGAGGGAGATTATCTAGCTCTGCTCGTGGCGCTGCATGATCTCCTATCTGACCGGAATCTGGCCGCCGTGGTAGCTGAACTGATCGATGGCGAGACGGTAGTGGTTGCGAATGATGCTGCGGCTGCTCAAAGCATCCGTCGGCCGAAGACCGAGGATGTAAAGCGCATTCGGGCAGTCCTCGCTGAGAATGGGCTGGTCGACGAGGAGTCTGATCTATGATGCAGGACTGTTCGTCGCCTGGAAAGGCTCGATGAGCTGTCTGGCCAGAAGCAGGGGGGCCGCCCTGGCCGAGACGTCTTGTTCGACCGGGACCGGTCGGCCGTCCAGGCCGGTCTGGCCTACGCCATCGCCCCGGACGGGGAATCTAGCCCGGCCCGCCAGGATGTCCCAGATTGTCAGGACGACGCCGAGGTTGGTGTTCTGGATGTCCGGCGCGTGGTGCAGGCGGTGGTAGGCGGGGCTTACCAGGACGCGGCCGAGTGGGCCGAAGGTCCAGCGCAGGTTGGCGTGCTGCAAGGTGCCGATGCAGATGTAGACCGTGATGAGGACCGGGGCGATCGGGCGGGCCGGCATCAGCACCGTGACCGGGATGGTTGCCAGCACGAAGCCGGTCGTGTGCATGAGCGGGTGAGCCCGGAATGAGGTGAGGACGCTCAGTTCCTCCTGGCTGTGGTGAAGGGCGTGGAAGCGCCAGAGGACGCCGAGCCGGTGATCAGCGTAGTGGGCCAGCCAGTTGGCTCCGTCCATGGCCACGATGGTGAGCGGGACGAGCATCCAGCCAGGCAAGTGCGCGGCCGGCCGCAGCTCGATCCAGTGTGCATAGCGGCTGGCCAGCGTTGCCGCGCCGACGCTGAGCAGGGTCATCAGCGGGATCACCACGATGGCGTGCAGGACCAGGAAACATGCGTCCTGAATGTGGCCACGGGCCAGGACGGGACGGCGCTCGGCCGGCCACAGGCGTTCGCACAGCCCGGTCACGACGACGAGCGCCACCAGGAGCGGCGCGGCCAGTTCGGCCCGGCCCGCCGACAGAACGGCTTCCAGGCGGCCCTGCCGCAGCAGGCCGGCGACGGCCACCCACAAGACGGTAGCCGTCAGCGCGGCCACCACGAACGAGGGGAGGCACAGCCGCCTCCACCATGCCAGCGGCGCGTCTGCCGGGCTGCTCGTGACGGCCGGTGCCGGCGGATCCCCGGCCGGCCGGGCTCGCAACTGGATCTGCGAGGTAGACACCGCTGCTCCTTGGCTCGCCTTCGATTGCAGGCTACGGCTCGCGTAGCGCAGATCAACCCCGCCCTTTTGAAGAACGGTGCCGGTTTCGGGAAGGTTCATCTCGTGGGCCTGTGACGCCATGTCGGTATCGATTACTCTAATTCGAGTTAACGGTTACTGACTGAGCTGACGTGTTCTGACCATGCCGCTCCCGGTCGGCCGGGCGGGCACCAGGCCCGCCCGGCCGCAGGGACACCGGCCGCCGCGCCCCGTGGGCACGGCCCGTCACCGGACCTCGTAGCGCAGGTGCACCGCGCCCTCGCCCTGGACGGTATCGACGCAGCGCAGGCCCGCCCGGGCGGCGCCGAACAGCGGCAGGCCGCGTCCGGCCAGCACCGGCACGAGGTGCACCCTGACCTCGTTCACCAGCCCGGCGGCCAGCGCCTGCTGAGCGGTGCTGACGCCACCGGCCAGCAGCACGTCCTTGCCGTCCGCCACCGCGCGGGCCTGCTCGACGGCGGCCTCGATGCCACCGGTCACGAAGGTGTAGCTGGTGCCGCCGCTCTTGTCGATCCGCTCCTGGCCGCGATGGGTCACGACGAAGACGGGGGCGTGGAACGGCGGGTTCTCGCCCCAGTTCGGATACCCGTAGTCGAACATCCGGCGGCCGACGATCTGCGGGCCGAACCGGGCGAAGTCGGCGCCCCACACCTGGGAGTCCACCGAGTCCTCCCCGCCTTCCATGCCCTGCTGTTCCCGCCAACTGCGCAGCGGGAACACCCAGCTCATGATCGTTTCGAACAGTTCCATGCCATCCGCGTCCGCGCTCTCGGGACCCGCTATGCCATCCAGCGACATCGTCATGCCCAGGACTACCTTGGTCATCTCTAACCCCTTCGGACGGGGCGCCTTGTGCGCCCGTTTGGCCCTGGGTCGGAGACGGCCACCGGTTCTCTACATCACCGGCAAAGTTTTTCTCCGCCGGCGAGCTGGGCGGCCCGGCCGGTCAGGTACCGCTGCTCGGGAAGGCTGGTGGTGCGGCGTGCGGCCTCCCGGTAGCTGGCCACCGCGGCCTGGTGGTCGCCGGACATTTCCAGCAGATGCGCCCGGGTCGCGTGCAGCCGGTGATGGCCCGCCAGCCGCTGATCGGATTCCAGGGTGTGCAGCAGGTCCAGGCCGGCCGCCGGGCCGCTCACCATGGCGACCGCGACCGCCCGGTTGAGGCTGACCACCGGGCCCGGGGCGAGCCGCTCCAGCAGCTCGTAGAGGCCGAGGATCTGCGGCCAGTCGGTGGCCTCCATCGACTCCGCCTCGTCGTGCACCGCGGCGATCGCGGCCTGCACCTGGTACGGGCCGACCTGGCCGGCCGGCAGCACCTCCGCCAGCAGCGCGACCGCTTCGGCGATCCGCTCGCGGTCCCACCGGCTCCGGTCCTGCCGGCCGAGCGGGATCAGGCTGCCGTCCGGGCCTGTCCTGGCCGCCCGGCGGGCGTCGGTGAGCAGCATGAGCGCGAGCAGGCCGGTGATCTCCGGGTCCTGCGGCAGCAGCCGGTGCAGCCAGCGGGTGAGCCGGATCGCCTCGCCGGACAGTTCCGGCGCGGTGAGGCTGGCGCCGGTGGTGGCCGTGTATCCCTCGTTGAAGATCAGGTAAAGCACGTGCAGGACGATGCCGAGCCGGGCCGGGCGCTCGGCCGGGCCCGGCAGCTCGAACCGGGCGCCGTTCGCCTTGATGGCCTGCTTGGCGCGGCTGATCCGCTGGGCCATGGTGGCCTCGGGCACCAGGAACGCGGCGGCGATCTGGGCCGTGCTCAGGCCACCGACCGCGCGCAGGGTCAGCGCGAGCTGGCTCGGCCCGGACAGCGCCGGGTGACAGCACAGAAACAGCAGGCTCAGGCTGTCGTCGCGGTCGGAGCCAGGCTCCTGGGCCTGTTCCGGGGGAGCCGCGGCGGCCTCCCGGCGCCGCCGGGCATGCTCGCTGCGGACATCATCGATCAGCCGGCGGGATGCGACCGTGAGCAGCCAGCCCTTGGGGCTGTCCGGCAGGCCGCGGGCCGGCCAGGAGGTCACCGCCTCCAGCATCGCCTCCTGGACCGCGTCCTCGCAGGCACCGAACTGGCCATACCGGCGCACCAGCGCGCCCAGCACCTCGGGCGCCAGCTCGCGCAGCAGCTCCCAGATGTCCCGCGCACCCGGTGCTTCGTCCGGTGCCGTCCCGCCCGCGCCGCGCCGTTCCTGCTGGCCCGGCTCGCTCACTGGTCAGCGGCGGAGGTGTGCAGGACCGGCCACAGCTCCACCGGGCTGGCGTCGGCGAACGGCATGTCCGCCGCGATCCGCAGCGCCCGCTCCTCGCTCTCGCAGTCCAGCAGCCAGAAGCTCGCCATGTACTCCTTGGTCTCCAGGTACGGCCCGTCGGTCACGGTGGGCACGCCATCGACCCGGCGGATCAGCTTCACCTGGGCCGCGTCGGCCAGGCCGTAGGCGCCGAGCAGTTCGCCGGTCTCCCGGTACCGTGCGTTGAACGCCTCCTGCCTGGCGACCGCCTCCCGCCAGGACTCCGGCGGCAGCGACTCCCACTTCTCCCGGTTACCGTAGATCATCAGCAGGTACTTCACTGCCGCCCCTCCTGGCCTTCAGGCTGATCCCGTCGCAGAACGCCCAGCGTACGCAACCCGGGG
>Ga0070733_10003103_pt1 | contig 11464 bp, 8 predicted proteins | sample Coa_R1_9_FD_66450 | JGI IMG/M metagenome (GOLD analysis project Ga0070733, IMG submission 66450) | Surface soil microbial communities from Centralia Pennsylvania, which are recovering from an underground coalmine fire - Coalmine... | ecosystem: Environmental > Terrestrial > Soil > Unclassified ... | reverse complement strand
TGGGGTTGTTTATAAAAAAACAACCCCCGAGCCCCTCGGCGGCGAGAGTGGGGAGGCAAGGTCACAGGCCGGAGCAGCCGGAGGGGGATCGCCCATCCTTGGAGCGGAGCGGAAAGGACGAAGCGCAGCGGAGGTCTGCACAAGCGAAGCGCGGAAGACTGGGGAGACCGGCTGCGGAGCCGAAGGGTCAGCCTTGACCGCGCCAGGGGCGAAGCCCCTTAGTCCGTCGACGTTTGCAACTGACAGGCGAAGGGTGATCTGATAGATTGAACTCTTTAAGAATCAGCGTTTAAAGGGTGCAGCTCAACTCCAATGGCCATCGAAGCAAGAAATCGACCTCTGCCGGATTGGTTCACTCGAATCCGCACCCATCAAATCGTGCTCCCTCGGTTCCAGCGTTTTGAGGCTTGGGGGCATACGAGCGTCATGCAGCTGTTCAATACGATTCTGCAAGACCTCCCGGTGGGCGCAGTTTTGGTCTTGGAGGTCGGAAACGAGGAGCCGTTCATCTCAAGGACAATTAAGGGGGCTCCCACAACAGGCGAGCGCGTCACAGAACATCTGCTCGATGGGCAACAGCGAATCACCGCGCTGTGGCGCGGGCTCCACAACAACTACGACGACCGAACGTACTTCCTTTTCTTGAAGCCGGATGACGAAACCGGCATGCCGTATTACGTCGACTCGATCGCTCGATGGAGTAAAGAGGGAGATAAGGAACTGCGGCCTTTTTGGGCCAATCGCCCCAAGGAACTTTGGAAGAGGCGAATGATCCCCCTCGATCTTTGCGAGCCAGACATCACTGCTCAGCAACGTTTTCGAGAATGGGCTAAAGAGGCGATCGAAGATCAGGGAGAAAGCGATTCCACTTCTGATTCGATGTCCGTCATCCGGCAGAAGTTCGCGGCATTCAATCTGCCGTTCCTGTCGCTTCCTGTGACCACGAAGAAACAGACGGCTCTCGACGTTTTCATGAAGATGAATACGTCAGCCGCCCCGCTATCGACTTACGATATTGTCGTGGCGCAAGTGGAAGCGGGCATGGGCAAGTCGCTGCATGACCTCGTGGCACACACACGAACAGCCTGTCCGGCCATCGCTGCTTACTATTCTCCCGAGGACCTTGTCCTGTACGGCGGTGCCCTGCTTCAAGGTCGCGCACCGACGAATGCTACCTACCTAGCCAAGGATTTCGGGCCTCAAGTTCTTGCAGGCTGGGACACGTTTATCAAAGGCGTTTCCAGAACTGTCGACTTTCTGGAACAGGAACGAATCTTCGATTCCGCCCGACTGCCAACGGACGTTGTCGTGCCAGTGCTGGTTGCGTTGTGGGCGGTAGCACCCGTGGGCTTGGATGCGGAAGGCCAAGCGCGGACAATTCTCCGCAAGTATTTGTGGCGTTCCTTTTTCTCGAACCGATACGAAAAATCCACGAATTCGAGATCGCTCACCGACGTCAACGAATTGAAGATGCTCGTTACCGGAAAGGGTGCCTCTACGCCCGTCGTTTTTGATGACGATCAACATCCTCTTCCTCAAGAAGGTGAGCTTCTCGCCGCTGGCTGGCCGGTACGAAGAGATCGTCTCGCCAGAGCGATCCTCGCTCTGGCCCTGAGGAACGGCGGGCTTGATCTTGCTGATGGAAGTACGGTAACGCGGGCAAACCTTGCCAAGCGAGAATACCACCATCTCTTCCCCGTGGCGCACCTTGAACGGCTCAAGATTACAGACGACAAAGCCTTTCTTTCACTCAATTGTGCGTTGGTGACTTGGCGTACCAATCGGAACATATCGGACAAGGAACCCGAACACTATTTGGCGGAGCGCAGGGACGGGAGTACGCTCGGTGATGCTGAAATCAAGGCGCGACTGGCGAGTCATTTGATCCCTTATGAAGAGATGGTTGCGGGGGACTACAATGTCTTTCTCAATACCCGCGCCTCCATGATTCACGCTGCGATGACTAAACTCGGAACCACAGGCGGAGCCTGATGGGAATGGGTTACTTGGTTGCGCAGATAGGGGTAAGCAGTTGAACGCCGTCGAAATAGAAGAAGCCATAACGCAGCTCGCGGATCGGCCATTCGAATCCCAAGGCTTCCCGTATGCCTTCCTTGAAGCTTTCGGCAACAAGGAGACTACGATCAAGAGGCTGCGTGCTGGCGCATCGAACAAGTCCGACCTTGGCGGCGTTCTACAGACCAACAACGTCCATATCGCCACATGCGAGGCGGGACAGGTCGCGAAGACGCTGACGGCGCTGAAGCAGAGCCCGGCAACCGCCAAAGCGAAGGCGAAGTTCATCCTCGCTACTGACGGTGCGGACTTTGAGGCCGAAGACTTAGCCAGTGGCGAAACCGTCGCGTGCGCCTACAAGGATTTCCCAGATCATTTCGGCTTCTTCCTGCCGCTTGCGGGGATCTCGACGGTCAGGCAAATCAGTGAGAACTCCTTCGACATTCGGGCAACCAGCCGCCTGAACCGTCTCTACGTTGAACTCTTGAAAGACAACACCGAATGGGGCAGGGCTGACCGCCGACACGACATGAATCATTTCATGGCACGGCTGATCTTCTGTTTTTTCGCGGAAGACACCGGCATCTTCTTCGGGGGTGGCCTGTTCACCGACACCATCACACAGATGAGCGAACGCGATTCGTCCAACACCCATCAGGTGATTGGTGAACTGTTCCGCGCCATGAACACCAAAATCGAAGATCGGGTCAGCTCTAAAATTCCAAGATGGGCCGACGCCTTCCCGTACGTCAATGGCGATCTTTTCTCCGGCAGCCTCGACGTGCCGCGATTCAGCAAAATCGCACGCTCCTACCTGCTGCACATTGGCAATTTGGACTGGACAAAAATCAACCCAGATATTTTTGGCTCAATGATACAGGCGGTCGCGGAGGACGAGGAGCGCGGCGCCCTTGGAATGCATTACACGAGCGTGCCCAACATTCTGAAGGTGCTCAATCCCCTGTTCCTCGATGACTTACGCGGAAAGCTCCATGAGGCCGGAGAAAACCAGCGGATGCTCCTGAACCTTCGAAACCGCATGTCGAGAATCCGCGTATTCGACCCCGCCTGTGGCTCCGGTAACTTTCTTGTCATCGCGTACAAGGAAATGAGAGCAATAGAGGCCGAGATCAACAAACGACGGGACGAAGCTGATATGCGCTCAGAGATTCCCAAGACTAATTTTCGTGGGATTGAGTTGCGTGACTTTCCGGCGGAAATAGCGCGGCTTGCGCTCGTCATTGCAGAGTACCAATGCGATGTGCTGTATCGAGGGCACAGACTCGCACTGGCCGAATTCTTGCCGCTAGACACGCAAAACTGGATTTACTGCGGTAATGCCTTGAGACTCGACTGGCTGAGCATCTGCCCTTCTACTGACACGGCGGTCAGACCACGAACGACTGACCTTTTTCCTCAGTCGGACACTCAAACACCAGTCGATTTTGAAAACGAAGGTGGGGAGACTTATATCTGCGGGAACCCGCCGTACTACGGCAGCAGAAAACAAGAGGAAAAGCAGAAGGACGACCTCAACGCACTTTGCGGAAGATACATCGACAAGTGGAAGTCCCTAGACTACGTGGCCGGCTGGCTCCTCCTTGCCCGGGCGTACATGGAGCTAACACCTGCCGAGACTGCTTTCGTTACAACAAGCTCGATCTGCGAAGGGTTGCAGGTTTCCGTCCTCTGGCCGCACATTCTACGAGAAGGAGCCGAGATCAAGTTCGCTCATCGACCGTTTTCATGGTCCAATTTAGCTTCCAATAACGCTGGCGTAACGGTGGTGATCGTTGGATTGTCCAAGAAGCGATACGCTCAAAAGCAACTCTATTTTGACGACGGCCAATTGCGACTAGTTGATAGTCTTTCACCATATCTGATACCCGGCAGGACTGTGTTCGTAGAATCGATGCCCCAGTCGCTTTCAGGCCTGCCCCGGATGGTAATGGGCAGTATGCCAAGGGACGGTGGTAACTTGATTCTCGATGTAGACGCGGCTAGAGCGATTACAATAATGCATCCAGGCGCGCAGCGTCTTATTCGTCGTTACCTTGGTTCGGAGGACCTAATCAAGGGTCTGCAACGGTAATGCATTTGGGTTGAAGACGTGGATCGCGAGTTAGCATTTCAGATTCCTGAACTCGCTGCGCGTTTTGCCGCTGTAAGCGAAATGCGCGCTTCAAGTACCTTAAAGTCCACTCGAGACTTTGCCGGTCAGCCGCAACGCTTTGTTTACTTGGCCGGAAAGTCAACGGTACAAACTATTGCTATCGCGCGCGTGAGCTCCGTTAGACGTCCTTTCCTTCCGGTAGACATCTTGGATTCCGATGCCGTGCCAAATGATCAGATGTGTGCGATTTACGATGGGCCCACATGTCTCCTCGCGATTATTGCATCGCGACTCCATCTATGTTGGGTTGCCGCAGTCTGCGGCAAGCTCAAGACGGATTACCGGTACTCCAACACGCTCGGATGGAACACCTTTCCAATTCCAACGCTCATGGAGAAGAACAAGGCTGATCTCACACGCTGTGCGGAGGACATCCTTTTAGTGCGTGAGCACCATTTCCCCGCAACAATCGCCGACCTATATGACCCGGACAACATGCCAGACGATCTGCGCGCCGCACATGAGCGAAACGACGAAGTGCTGGAGCGAATATACATAGGCCGCCGTTTCAAGAACGACACGGAGCGCTTGGAGAAGCTATTTGATCTCTATACAAAGATGACCGCTTCAGCGGGTACAACCAAGAAACAAAAAACGAAGGCAGGCGCATGAGCACTGATCCGAAACCTATCCCCTCTATTACCGTTTCCTACGCCACTAACGGCACGTCAACGAAGGCCAATGCGCTCGGGATGCGCCCGATGCAGGAACGCGCGTATGAAAAACGCGGCGAGCAGTACCTGCTCATCAAGTCTCCACCTGCATCGGGAAAGAGTCGCGCTCTCATGTTCATCGCGCTCGACAAGCTCCAGAATCAGGGACTTAAGCAGGCAATCATCGTTGTTCCCGAAAAGGCCATAGGTGCCAGTTTTCACGATGAACCTTTGTCAAAGTTCGGCTTCTGGGCTGACTGGCGTGTTGAGCCAAAATGGAATCTCTGCAATGCGCCGGGCGACGACAACGGCGGCAAAATCAAGTCGGTCGGTGCGTTCCTTGAGAGCGCCGACAAGGTGCTAGTCTGTACGCACGCGTCTTTTCGATTCGCTGTCGACGCATACGGCATCGAGAAATTCGATGATCGTCTGATCGCCGTTGATGAGTTTCACCACGTTTCGGCCAATCCTGACAATAAGCTCGGTGCCCATCTAGGGCAGTTCATAGCCCGTAACCGTGTTCATATTGTTGCGATGACCGGGTCTTACTTCCGGGGGGACGCCGAAGCCGTACTCGCGCCGCAGGACGAGGCGAACTTCGACACTGTCACCTACACCTACTATGAGCAGCTCAACGGCTACGAATATCTCAAGCAACTTGATATAGGCTACTTCTTCTATAGTGGTTCGTATGTCGACGACGTTCTGAATGTCCTCGACCCGGCTGAGAAAACCATTGTTCATATCCCAAACGTCAATTCACGCGAGAGCACCAAGGACAAAATCAAGGAAGTTGAGCACATCATCGGAGAATTGGGCGAATGGCAAGGGATAGACCCTGAAACGGGATTCCAGCTTGTCAAAACTCCGGAAGGGCGTGTGCTGCGGATCGCCGATCTAGTCGACGACGATCCGAATAAGCGCGACCGGGTCTCCGCGGCACTAAAAAACCCACAGCAGAAGGACAACCGGGAGTATGTGGACATCATTATTGCTCTCGGCATGGCGAAAGAAGGCTTCGACTGGATCTGGTGCGAGCACGCGCTGACAGTTGGCTACCGGTCGAGCTTGACCGAAATAGTCCAGATCATTGGCCGGGCGACTCGTGATGCGCCCGGCAAGACATGCGCACGCTTCACGAACTTAATTGCAGAGCCGGACGCTTCTGAAGAGGCCGTTACTGAGGCAGTCAACGACACCCTGAAAGCGATTGCTGCCAGCTTGCTAATGGAGCAGGTGCTTGCGCCTCGGTTTGAGTTCACGCCAAAGAATCAGGGAAGCGGACCTACGCCTGGCTTCAGCTACGGGGAAGGCGGTTACGATCCGAACAAGTGCAATGTCGGCTTCAACGAGCAGACGGGGCATTTCCAGATTGAGATCAAAGGGCTCGCTGAACCCAAGAGCAACGAGGCGACGCGCATCTGCCAAGAGGATTTGAACGAGGTGATTGCGGCCTTTGTTCAGGACAAGACTGCTCTTGAACGCGGACTCTTCGACGAAGAGCTTGTGCCAGAGGAACTGACCCAAGTTCGGATGGGCAAGATTATCAAGGACAAATACCCCGAACTTGACGTCGAAGATCAAGAGGCCGTGCGGCAGCACGCCATTGCCGCGCTCAATCTGACACAAAAAGCCAAGCAGGTTGCTCTCGGCGGCGGGGACGATGACGAGCCGATGGCTAACACCGCGCTGGTGGACGGCGTGCGTCGGTTTGCAATGGATGTCCGCGAACTCGACATCGACCTAATCGACCGCATCAATCCGTTCGGTGAGGCCTATGCGATTCTCGCCAAGACCATGAGTGAAGACAGCCTCAGGCAGGTTGCTGCCGCCATCGCTGCGAAGCGCACGGGCTTGACGCCGGAGGAGGCGAAAGACCTCGCTGTACGCGCCTTGAAGTTCAAGAAGGAACGGGGGCGAATCCCTTCTCTCACGTCGCAGGATGCTTGGGAAAAGCGGATGGCCGAGGGTGCCGCCGCCTTTGTTCGCTACAAGGATGAGGGGCGCTATGAGTGACATTGATCTCGACCAACTGCGCTCGGAACTAGACGACTTCGCGGAACCGGAGAAGAAAGGCGGACGACCGCCTCGCGAGGAACGCATCATCGCCGGATTCGAGGAGATACAACGGTTTGTCGAAAAGCACGGTCATCCTCCGCAGCACGGGGAAAATCGTGACATATTTGAACGGCTATATGCGGTGCGCCTTGACCGCCTGCGTGCGCTTGAGGAGTGTCGCTCGCTACTCGTTCCGCTGGATCATCAAGGACTGCTGGTGGGTACAGAGATTGTTGCGACCGTTTCGGCGGACACTGTTGACGACGACGAACTCAGGAGGGAGCTAGCGGGCGCGGCGGGCGGGTCGGAGATCACCGACTTGCGGCATGTTCGCAAGAGCGCGGACAAGCGAGCCGCTGAAGAAATCGCCAATCACACGGTCTGTGAGGACTTCGAGAAGTTCAAACCGCTTTTTGAACGGGTGAAAAGGGAATTGAAAGACGGTATCCGCCGCGCACTGCCCGTTCAGAAAATGGATGAGATCAAGTTAGCGGAGATTCAGCAGGGCGAGTACTTCATCGTGCAGGGACAGATCACCTACGTTGCCGAGGTGGGTGAAGGGTTTAGAACTCAATATGACCGTCTTGATAGCCGGATGCGCGTGATCTACGACAACGGAACTGAGAGCAATTTGTTGATGCGCTCTTTTCAGCGCGCCCTTCACCGTGATACCGCAAGCCGGATTATTAGTAATCCCGTCGCCGGTCCGCTGTTCGCCGAGGAGGCCGCCGATGATGACCTGGCAAGTGGAACGATCTATGTTCTACGTAGTAAATCTGATCATCCGGTCGTCGCGGCAAACCGGGATGTTCTTCACAAGATCGGCGTTACGGGCAGCAAGATCGAGACCCGCCTCGCCAACGCGAAGCTGGACCCGACCTTTCTCATGGCCGACGTGGAGGTCATCGCAACGTATGAGCTCTTCAACATCAACAGAATTAAGCTCGAAAACATAATTCATCGTGTGTTCGATCCTGCTCAGTTGGATATTGAAGTCCGGGATCGCTTTGGCAATCCGGTCAAACCCCGCGAATGGTTCCTTGTTCCACTTTTCGTTGTAAATGAAGTGGTCGAACGCATAAAGGATGGGACGATCACGAATGTCGTCTACGATCCGAAAAGCGCCCGCCTAGTCGAGGGGTGAACAGTCGCGCTGCGTGTCAGATACGGACTGCGTCAAAATCTGGATTGAATCGGTGCTTCGACCTAGAAGAGCGTTGTCTGGGTTTCCTTCGGCGGCCAAAAGACACCAATGACAACCCAAGTATTGTAAGGAAACACTGTTCCCATGAAGAAACGGGTATCCTTCGTAGGGCCGCAGAGTTCTTCAAGAAACTTCTTTTTGACATTCGCAACGGCGGCCTGCTCGTCACCGAGCCGCTCTACTTCCTTGCGGTAGAGAACTCCAAGCTCCCAATCCTCGATCATCGCGTTGTGAATCTTATCGCCACTGTCCTCGCAACGGAATGCGTAACTGAACTTATAAGGAAGCTTTTCGAGATGCTTCGGTGGGCCACTGAAAAGGTTGAACTGATTGAGCGTGGCTTGCCACTCGGGTTTCCACTCGCGCTCTGCCGGTTCCACTTTCAGGTCGATAATCTCGGTGGGACGAACGATGCCAAGCGAGACTTTCTCCGTCTCATAGAGCGATCTGAGTTCTAACATTGTGCGATGCGGCATGCTGTCGATGATCGCGCGACGTTCGCGCCAATTGTTCGTGGTCGGAAGGGGGTCGCCCAGGATATGGATTGAATCAAGATTGGGGCGTCGGCTTTCCTTGCGACTGTCGTTTCCAGCTCCCCGGTCAGCCAACCCAAGCTCAACCCATTGATACTTTCGGAACTGCTGATTCGCAGGCCTGTAACGATAGTCAATCGGGTAGAGCCTCACCCACTCGTGCGCTTCTGTAATCCCTGCTGTGCAGACCAATTCCTGATGAGCTTCGGAGGGGTGGGGATAGGTCATTACCGTTATGAGGACCTTGGTCGTTGTGAACGTAGGGCTCACGGTTGCCTTAATTCTCTCAACGGAAGTGATGTCCGGCGGACGATCTCGGCAGCCAACCGACTGCGGTGGCAGCACAGATGATCGGCCTCCATACACATGAGAGCGGAGGGCATTTCTTTAAGTAGTTCGATAACGTGTTCGATGCTGTCGTGTTGGCGGGGAAGTACCTCGTTCTCATAGCGGCCAAAGAGACGTTCGTAGGAACTGTCGTCGGAGAGATCTACTCGCCAAGCGGACGGGATGCCGAGGGAAGCTACGTGAATGTACTCAATGTCAAGATTGCCGCACAACTTGGTCATGGTGCTTTTGTGGAAGCCATAACGCCGCGCGATTGGATTGCAGCGAACGTCAATCAATCGGCGGATTCCGTTACGGATCAAGAGATCGAGCAACCCGTCCACCATCAAACCTTCATAGCCGACCGTATAAACGGCGGGCGAGACCGTGGGTCTTGTCGCGGCACGTTTGTGAAGGGCTTCGGAATTGAGAGTGAACCAAGGATAAGCTTGGTAAACGTCGTCGATCAGGACGGAGGTGTCTGTTGTCCGATAGCGGTTGCTTATTTGATCAATCGCGTCGAGGAACCCGGAATCAAGAAAGGAGGTTTCCAAAGTCGCCAGACACGCTGCTTCCACATTGTGTTCGTCTTGAAGAGCGAGCCAGCCGTCTCGCTCCAAAGAGCGAAGCTCGTGATAGAGGGTAAAGGAGAACGGCCCTCGCTTGTAGGGAACGAAATCGTAGATATTTGCGCGCGGCCACCCAACTTCGCGGCTCAGAAGAAATGCGAGCTTCACAAGCCGAAGGCGGCTGATTTTGCCTCCCTCGTTCGCTACCAGCCGGAGGATCGCTCTCTGTCGTGAAAACATTTATTGCTCTCTATGTTTAATAGCAGATTCTGTGCCTCGGCGTCGAGATCGAAGGAGCTCGGCAAAAACCATACTGCTGAATCACAGCTGCCAGTACTGGGTTGCGCTCTTCGGCGTCACAAGCTGCCGGTAGTTGCGGTATAGCGACTCAAAACCAGTATGCCCGAGTTGCTCGGCAACGACCGCGGCGTGCTGCGTGAGAGCCATCAAATAACTGGCGAAGGAATGTCGGAGCGCGTTGCGGGGATAGGGTTGAATCCCTGCCAGTTCCGCTAACTTTTGCAATTGGTAGGGCGCATCGCTGGGGGCGACCGGCCCCGCATTGGGGATCGTCACGCGCCGGAGCCACTTGATCGCGGGTTGGTAAACGACATCTTTGCCATTTTTTCCGTTTGGCAAAGTGTGTGTGAGGCGGACAATCCGGCGTTGCCGCGTTTTGCTGGCCGCCGCCGTGACTTCGACGAATCCTTCGGCCAGGTTAACGCGGCTCCATTCCAATCGGAGCAATTCTTCGCGGCGGAGTCCGCCGAACAGCCCGAGCGTGACGAAAGGAAGCATTCCCAAACGGTGATGTTCGTGGGCAAGTTCCAAGAGACGCGCCGCTTGTTCCACGGTGAGGATTCCGATAGCGGTGTCTTCGCCGCGCGGCCGTTCCAGGCGGGCGATAGGATTGCTGGCACAATGATTTTGCTTAATTGCGTACCCGAACAGGTTGGAAAGATCGGCGCAATAATGCGCTTGCGACCGGAGCGACAGCGAAAGAGACCTGATCCATTGGTCAATCTCGTCGTATAAGACGTTCTGCACGAAGCGATCGCCAAACTTCCGCTCAAAGACATTGAGCATGTACCGCAAGTTCTTCAGATAGACCGGCCTTCGTCCTGCACGTCGCTTCGCCTCGATGAACGCGGTTATGAGATCGCGGATCAAAATCGGACGCTCCGGTTTCGCGTGCTTGAGGTAGTAGCGGCAGGCTTCGACGAGGCTCGCGTTGGTCGGGGCGAGGAGGCTGAGAGCTTCGGCTGCATCTACACGCTGGGGGTCATTGAGCGCAAAGGCGGAAGTGCCGAGGTTCGTCCTCGCGATCCTATGGAGATCGGCTTTAGTTTCTGCTTCGTGCCGTGTCTTGCAATAAAAGCGGCAACGTTTGCCATCGAGGGTACCGAGCTCGACACACCACGAGATCGATCCGCTTCGATTGATGCGCTTGCGGATTTTGGGACGGTACACGTCGCGCGCGGCGCGAAGTCGGGGCGGAATGGCCGTTTGGTATCTTGCGGTGCTCATTAGGGTGCCATACTCGTCGCTCAAACGTCGCTCGGTCAAGCCGTAAAGCAATTTTCAGAGGGAAAAGAGCCGCTACCCGACATGGATTCGAACCATAGCTCCGCGACTTGCTTCACCCGAGTAAAATGGCGTTTTCACTCTAGGAATCCGTTCTTATAGGCGCACGATGTGACACGAAACAACGCCTTTAAGCGCCAAGAGACGTCGCTCAAACGTCGCTCGTTTCTGACAATTAGCTGGCACTGATTCAAGCGTTTCGGAACTTGGCGTTTTCATGGCGGAGCATATTGTGATGACGTGGTGGAAGAGCATTCAAGAAAAGCGCGAGATGTTCCTGACATCATTCCTCCGCTCTCCATAGTTCGGTTTACCAAGCCCTACGATACGACCAAAACAGAGACCGA
>Ga0070733_10003102_pt1 | contig 11468 bp, 8 predicted proteins | sample Coa_R1_9_FD_66450 | JGI IMG/M metagenome (GOLD analysis project Ga0070733, IMG submission 66450) | Surface soil microbial communities from Centralia Pennsylvania, which are recovering from an underground coalmine fire - Coalmine... | ecosystem: Environmental > Terrestrial > Soil > Unclassified ... | reverse complement strand
AGTATTGGTTGGCGGGCTTAGAAATCCACCAGCAACTACCCCCACAATTGTTACGGGGATTCTCAACCATTGATACGCCGTGTGGCACCGGGCAACAAGTGAGTAGTAAAAACAATCTCCGAGAAAGACAACGGCGGCTATGGTAAGGGCTACCGTTACTTCCTTTTGCAGGCCTTCGTAACGCGACCCGAGAAGGCGCAGCCACAAGTGTGGAACCGCAAGTCCGGACAGCACGAGCAGCAGCGCCCCTGCACCCTCCACCAGCGCGGCCTGCAGCACCCGAATGCGATAGAGCTTTTTGCCGGGTATGCGGGCCAGATAAGGCTGTACCAAGTAAGTTACAGGCGTACTTAGCAAAAGCACAATCTGGCCTATGCGGCTCAGCGCTCCGACCTCTGCGAGGGATACAACCGGAGCGAAGAAGCTGACCAGCCAGAGAGTAACCTGCCCTTGCACCGCGTAGAACAAGTTGGCCGCGATGAGCGGCCGCGTGAAACCCCACAGCTGTTTGCTCTCACCCGCGCCTTGCGCGGCGCCGGGAACCAGAAAGGCGTGCGCGCGTTTCCGATTGCCCGCAAACTGCCAGGCGGAGCCCGCGAGATTGATGGTGACGGCTGCCAAGGCAGCGATTTGGCCCGAACCCAGTAGTACAAGAGACGCCAGGCGGATAGCCCCTGCGGTAGCATCGATGGTCTGTAAGTGACCGATGGCGAACTGTAACTTCAGAACGGCTCCGTAGATCACGGCGCCGGCTTGCAACCATGAGGAAAGCAGCACCACGAGGGCGATAAGCCAGGCGGTCTGGCTGGACCAACCGTGGCGAGCGAACAACCAGGGCAGCATCGGCAGTAAGACTGGCGCGCATATGTATAGCAGCCCGCGCCGGAAACGAAGGCCCGTATTCACAAGGCTGGTGAGCGAAGCGGCGTCGCCGTGATTTCGGCCGCCGATCCCCAGCACGGCTGATGAAAGGCCCAAATCCGTCGCCACATTCAGAATTGCCAGCACACTTGCCGCGAGCGTGTATTGCGCGTACTCCTGCTTTTCCATCCAGCGCACCAGGAGCAGTCCGGAGGCAAGCGCCAAGCTCTGTATGGCCGCTTGACCCGCGACAAGCTGCGCTGCCCGGCCGAGCCAAAGCCTGGCTGAGCTTCTGACGCGCGTTCTTTCCAACAGCGGCTGCCAGGCTTGCGACGCCGGTTCAGCTCTGATCAATGCATTTTTCCATTCCGGCGCACGTAGTAGTCTTTGTAGTATTTGTAGTTGTAGTCGTAGCCGTAGCCGTTCACCGCCGGATTCCAGCCGTTCAGAATCGTGCCGAATATGGGCGTGCCGTCATCGTGGAACCGCTGGCAAGCGGCCAAGGCGGCATCGCGGGTTGTTTCTCCAGCCCGCAGAACGAGAATCACCGCGTCCGACAGTTTGCCGAGCACGCGCGCGTCGGGAAGGTGCAGCATGGGAGGCGTATCGATCAGCACGGCGTCGAAAGCCTCGCGCAGTTTCAGAAGCAACTCCTCCAGACGCGGCGAGTGCAGCAGGTTCGAGGCGTTCGCTTCGAGTGGCCCGCTAGGCAGCGCATAAAGCCCTGGAATGTGCGTATTTTGCACCATTGCGTCTACCGGGTGACCATTTAGGGGGTTCGGGTCCTTCAAAATATCGGAAAAGCCCATCGCATTCTCGAGTTCGAACAATTCATGAATTCGCGGGCGGCGCAAGTCCGCGTCAATCAGCAAGACGCGCTTCCGAATCTCAGCAAGCGCAATCGCCAGATTGGTCGCAACGGTAGTTTTACCGTCGCTCGGGTTCGCGCTGCTCAAGACCAGCACACGCGACCGTGGCGAAACCTGATCGGAAAACAGAATTGAGGTCAGGGTGGCGCGAAATGAGTCCGCCATCAAGGACGGCTTGCGCAGCCACGTTATCAGTTCGAGATCGGCCTCCGGCGGCTCTTTCCAGGCCGCGAGATGGCGGACCTTGGAGGTTGCGCGCAGAGGCCGGGAGCGGCTGTGGGCGCCTGTCACCCGATCCACCTCGGCGGCCGGAATTACTCCCAATTCCGGCAGGCGCAAATATAGCGGCGCATCCCCCGGCTGCTGCAACGTGCGGTCTGCTCTTTCGCGCATGATGAGGAATGCGACACCCAGGAACAACCCGGCGAGCGACCCCATCGACGAACTGCGCGGAACATTGGGCTGATAAGGCGCCTGGGGATGAGTCGCGGGATCGACCACGCGGATGGCGCTGGCGCGCATGGCCGAGGCTACCCCGGCTTCTTTAACGTGCTGCAGCATCGATTCGTATAACTGGCGATTGGTGTCCACCTCGCGCTTTAGAATGTTGTAGTGAATCGTTTTGCCGGCTTGCTCGGAGACCAGAGCAGATTGTGCCGCATAATCGGCCGCGAGCAGCTTCTCGCGCCGTTCCGCTGCCGCGTATTCGTTGCCGATGCGGCCCAGAATGTTGGCGCGGTTTTTCTTCAGGTCGGATTCCAGTTCCGTGATCTGCGCTTCCACGCGCTGCACTTTGTAGTGGGCCGGCGTTAGCGATGCAGTCAGTTCCGCCCGCTGGCGCCGGAGTTCGTCAAGTTTGACGTGGTAATCCTTCAGATCGGGATCGTCCAGAACCTCGGGCAACGATTCTACAGGCACGGAGCCTGCCAATTCATACTTGGACTGCCGGGCGACGCGGTCTGCCTCCGCCTTGGTGAGCTCGGTTTGCAGTTGGCGCAGCTTCTCTTCGGAAACGTTTTCCTTTTCCTTGTCGCCCGTAAAAAGCAGGTGCGCCGCGCGCGCGTAAGCTTGTAATTGATCCTCGGATTTCTCCAGATCGATCTTGAGCTCGGCGATCTGGCGCGTGAGCCACTCGCCGGTTCGCTCCGTTGCCTTCCAGCGTGCTTCGAGATTCTGTTCGATGAATTCATTGGCCAGCGCGTTGGCGAAATCCGCGGCGAGCTGCGGATCGGTTGAATCGCAGAAGACTTCGACAATGCGGTTCGTGTTCGAGGACTTTACCCGCAAGCTGGCGGCCGCGGCCTCGACCATGCTTTCCCGCGCGGGCGGCCGGCCTTTTGCAAGATGCAGCGCGCCGCGCCACGCCGAGAGGTGGCCGGGTGAATTTGTTGGATCCGGCTGTTTTTCGTGATTGAGTTTCGCGACTACCCTCTCGACAAGAGAGCGGCTCTCCAGAAGTTTGACCTGCGTCTGAATGTCGATTTCCGGATAGTACCCGCTACCGGCAGAGATTGGACTGAAGTCTTTCATGTTGAGAAAGTTCTCGTTGAGTCCTTGAATCTCGATTGAAACATGCGCCTGGTAGAGCGGTGTTTGCGGGAGAGCAATGAAAAGTCCGGCAAGCGCGCCCAAAAATGAGCTGAGTAACAGCGCACCTTTGTGACGAGTCAGGATACGCCAGTAAGCCAGGAACACGGCGTCGTCGTTGTCTTCGATCCGGTTGCCGTACGCGGACCTCACGGGATCCGGTTCCGCAACTTCGAACCATCGGTGGCCCGCTCCGGGCTTCACCGGTAGCGGGTGCCCGCTTTGCATGGAGTCCTCCATTCAACGGCGATAAATCGCCACTCCCGTTCCAATCTGCACCACGGCCTCAAGCGATCGGAGCGCCACATTCTTGGTTCGGCTTCCGGGGACAAAAAGGATATCGTCCGGCTCGAGTGCGACATCATCGCCTTTGCCGTCGAGAATCTTCTTCAGGTCGACCGCCAGCTCATTACGTTTCGGAGCTCCGGGGATTAGCCGCAGAATCCTCGCGTTTTGCGGAGCAGCAGTCTGGCCCAGACCCTCAGCTAGCGAAAGGGCCTGCAGCACCGAAATGGCTTCACGCTCGCCCAGCGTGAAGCCCCCGGACTTCCGCACGTCGCCGATCACATAGATCATTTCGGCGCGCGGCACGGAGAGCACGTCGTCGGGCATGATCTGAATGTTTTCCGCGGGGCTACGCGCTTCCAGGATCTGTTTTAAGTTGACAACCGCGACGCTGAAGCGGCCGGTCGCATCTACACTAGCGCCGGGAAGCGGGATGCGGCCCCATTCCATCCGGCGCGTGATCTTGACGCTATACCCCGCGTCCTGACGCACGCCACCGGCAAGTGAAAGCATTTCCACCAGCGTTTTATCGCCCTGCAGTTGGTGTACGCCAGGCGCGTTGACGGCGCCAATGATAGATACCGGCTGGCTGCGTTGCTCCACGAGACTTACGGAAACTTCCGGATTTCGGATGACCGACTTCAGCCTCGCCACCAACTCGGCCTCTAATTGGTCGCTGGTGAGCCCACCGGCGCGCACTCGTCCGGCCAAAGGCAGCGTGATGAATCCGTTCGAGCCGATGCGGACTGGTTTGTCGGAAATCTCGTCTGCATCGAGGGCGTGAATCGTGATGACATCGCCAGGCCCCAGCAAGTACATCGCGCGGGGAGCGCTTTCAGAAGGTGCCTGCTGCGCGGGGGTCATTGCCAGGCATAGCCACGCCACCACCCCTGCCGCGATGGCGTATTTCCGAGAGCACGCGATCGTGCCTGTCCCGCCCGCTGGAAGTATCATGAGTTGGCTGCGTCAAGGGCCCGGGGAACGCCTCCAGACTGGCCTACCAATCCGGCCAGGCGCCTCACCTCCTGGTCGAGCGCGGCCATCTTTTCGCCAAGCAACTGCAGCTCGGTTTCCACGTTCCTTTTTGGTGCCGTGCCATCGTCAAGCAGCCGGTGCACTGCGTCGCGTGCGATGTCGGAGAGGCTGCGCGCGCCCAGCGCCACGCAAACATTTTTCAACCCTTCGTACTCCTCTTCAGAGAGACGAAAACTGATCATCCGGCTTCTGCGTTTCAAGACTGTCATTGGCAAGAACCTCGGGCTTCGCGCGCCGGTGTTGACTGCGCGGAATCGGAGATAGATTAGATGGACCTTACCCTGGTTAACGATTGTCCCGGTCGTTCGCTTCTGGGTTGAGGGGGTGCGACCGGAAAGGCCCATTCACGGGAGATCTCAACAGCGATGGACCTTTGCAGAAGGCTCACCGATACCACGAGCCGGTCGACGCCTCTGACTTGGATGAGGATTCCCTCCAGGTTCCTGAGCGGTCCGCCTTCTATGCGTACGCGCTGTCCAATATTCAGATAGGGCCAAGGCTGCGCCAATATGCCCGATCTTGTGACGGTTCGGAGGAAATCGATCTCCTTGTCAGCCACGGGGACAGGTATCGCTCCGATTCCAACCAGCCGGATGACCCCAGGAATGACCAATATGGGCAAACGCCGGTTTGGATTGAGCCGGCAGAATACATAACCGTCAAAAAGGGGTAACTGCAGTTCCTTGATGCGATCGGACCACCGGCGCCTGCTCACATACAGTGGCAGAAAGGCCTCATATCCTCTAGCGGTTACTGCAGCCGACACTAACCGTTCAAAGCGTGGCCTTACTTGGAGCGCAAACCAATAAAGATCGTCCACTGTTTCTCGCAGGCTACCGCCAACATACTCCCAACTTACTAACTCAAGGTCTTTGCTTTGGAACTAAGTTAAGATCATGCGGCAGCCTTCATACAAATGTCAACAAAATCCTATCATCGGTTCGATTGATCTGCTAAGATTTCTAACTGAACTTACGGATGTATGCATCTTGTAAGCATATGAATCAGCACTATGTCAGTGCGCCTTTTGTTACTGTAATTCCATCACTATTTAGGTGGCCACCCATGGCGCCAGGCTGTAAACAATAGGTGCATTGACTTATGCCGATGCAAAATTCGCGCCATTGTGATTTCGCGATTATTGTCACCGGAATGAAACGAGTTCGTAAGTTCTTCGGCCTCAGCGCTTGCGATCGCACTCTACTTCTACGAACGGCCGTGGTTCTGATCGTGGTCCGCGTATCTCTGTGGCTCGCGCCGTTTCGGTCGATCCTCCGTGTGCTCCCACGATTGCGCGGTTCCAGGGCGTGCGCCAGTGCGGACCGGCTCATGTGGAGCGTTTGCTGTGCAGCCCGTTTTGTTCCCTACGCGACCTGTCTGGTGCAGGCGCTCGCGCTCCACATACTGATGTCCGGAGCCGGATACGGCTCTTGTGTGCGAATCGGCTGCGCAAGTGGCGATGGAAAACCGGAGGCGCACGCCTGGCTCGAAGCCGGTGGCCAGGTTCTGCTCGGAGGGCCTGATATCGAGCGCTACAACCAGTTGCTGGTCATCGGGGCAGCACGGCAGTGAACCCCGAGTCTGCTTTGCTGCTGGCCTCCGTGCGCGAGTGCCTTGGCACAGCCGGTGACGGAGAGGTGGCGGCCGCGCTACGCGCACCGATCGACTGGCCTGGCTTTTTGAAAATGGCGGAAGCTCATGCCATCACACCGCTCGCATACGCCGCGCTTGAACGCGCCGGGAACTCAGTTCCCACCCTGGCACTTGAGCTGTTGCGGCGAAGTTTCCAGGTAAACGTTGTCCGCAACCTGGCACTGACGGGTGAATTGCTCCGCCTCTTATGCCTCTTCGAACGCCAGCGGATTCCCGCGGTCCCCTTCAAAGGGCCGGCCCTCGCGTGCGCAATCTATGGCAGCCTCGCACTTCGCGCCTTCGACGATCTCGACATTCTGGTGCGCCGTGAGGATTTTACTCGCGCCGGCGAGCTGCTCGGCGTCCACGGATACCGTCCTGAGACCCATCTGAACCGTCCTCAGGAGAGGATGCGCTTCCACTGGAACGGTCAGCTCACCTTCGCCCGCGGGGACCAACTGGTTCACGTCGATCTGCACTGGGACCTCACACCGCGCCACTTCCCCATCGCAAACAGACAGGAAGCCATTTGGCGGAACCTTGCGCCTGTTCGGGTAGCGGGAAGGCAAGTGCTTACGCTCTCACCGGAAGACTCGGTGCTGTACCTTTGCGCGCACGGATCGAAGCACGTTTGGCGCCGGCTCGCGTGGCTGTGCGACTTAACGGCTCTGATCCAACGGCATGAGATCGACTGGCGGCAAGTGCTCGCGGCTGCAAAAGGCGGGGAACACACGCTAGCGCTCGGCCTACGGCTGGCAAGCGAGATTCTCGGTTTGCGGGTTCCGGCGGAGATTTCGGCAGGGGTGGCAAGCAATATCGCCGCGACAACTTTGACAAAACAAATTCAAAGCGGCATGTTTCAATTCTCCGGATGCCCGGTTTCGACCCGTGACACGTTCCTTTTCAACGCGCGCATCGCCCGCGGCCCATGGCGCAGGTTTCTGTATGGCCTGGGTCTGCTGGCGCTACCCACGGAAGCGGATTGGTCCGCGGTCCAGCTGCCTTGTGCCTTATCGTTTCTCTATTACCCGCTTCGGCTCGTGCGGCTCGCGCTCAAGTACGGCAAGGCCGCTTGCTCAGCGACGGCGGTACCTATGTCATAATCTCCGCAGCACATGCCTCAGCACCAGCTTCCACGCTCGCGTCCACGCGCGCGGCCCACGGGCCGCATCACTCTGATCGTCGTTTTCGTTCTGCTCCTGCTGGGCGCTCGCACCATTGCGTCGACCGTAATCGACTACCAGTGGTGGAAGGAAGTGGGCCAGGTTCAGACCTGGCTCAATATGTATCTCTACGCCGTGGCCCCGCTCGCGGCCGCGACGCTGCTGGCGTTCGTGGCGCTCTGGGTCGCGCATGCGCGCGCCGTGAAGTTCGCGGGCACCGGGCTCGGCGAGCACCGGATTTACACCAGAATATCCGGGCTTGTTTTGTTGCTCGTGGCTTTTATCGTCTCCTCAGCCGCGCTCGATACCTGGACCGTGGTGCGCTATCTCGGCAGTCGCAACCTTCCTGCGGGCGCCGCAGCCTGGCACGATCCTATCTTCAATCGTCCACTAGCGTTTTATCTGTTCGATCTGCCTTTCTATTCCGACTTGCGCCAGTATATATTTGCCGTGACCGTCATGTGCATCCTGGTTTATTGGATTGCGGCGCGGATATGGCAACTCCGCTACCGTCTCCCGGAACTGCGCGAGATGCGAGAAATCGACCCGCGCATTTTCCGGTTGGAGGGCGGCCTGGAATCCAAGTTCCTGCGAGGCGCGCTGGTCGTGAGCCTCGTCGCGCTCGCGTTCCGCTTTTTCCTGGGCCGCTTTGAAATGGTCCTCAACCAGCACAATTTCCTGGTGGGCGTGGATTATGTGGACGATCACATCGGCCTGCCGCTGGCGTGGTTGCTGATCGCCGCCTGCCTGGCCGCCGCGGTGTTCGTATGGGCGGGGCGCTGGATGCTGGCGGCTTCCATGGCGCTCGCTCTGGTGGTCCGGTTCATCGTGCCCGGGATGGCCTCCGCACTCTATGTCCGGCCTAACGAGATTTCGCTGGAGCGCCCCTACATCGAGTCGCACATCCATGCAACCCGCAGCGCGTTCGGCATCGAAGCACGCGCCAAAGAGATCGAGTTTAAGGTAAATCCCGACGCCCGCCTCGATCCCGAACGCCACAAGAGCGAGCTCGACAACGTGCGCCTGTGGGACTGGCGGCCTTTCCACGACACCGTTTCACAAACCCAGGCGCTGCGTTCTTACTACGTATTTCCGGGAACCGACGTCGATCGCTACACCATCGACGGCCAATACCGCCAGGTGCTCCTTTCGCTGCGGGAACTCGACATCCGTCAGGTAGCGGTGGCGCGCACCAGCTGGATCAATTCCCATTTTATTTACACGCACGGTTACGGCCTGGTGCTGGCGGAGGTGAGTAAGATCCGCCCGGACGGCTTTCCCTCCTTCCTCATCCAGAACATGCCGCCCGATATCACCGCGCGAGGCTTGAAGCTCGATCGTCCGGAAATCTATTACGGCGAGGTAGTACAGGACCCGATATTTGTCGACACCAGGCAGGAGGAATTCGACTATCCCTCGGGTGAACAAAATGTTCACTCGGTCTATAAAGGCAAAGGCGGAATTCCCATCGCGTCGTTTCCGCTGCGCGTGGCAGCCGCCATTCAGCAGGGAGACTTCAATATCCTGCTGACTGATTACTTCACCGATCAAAGCCGGATGGTGATCCGGCGGAACGTTCGCGAAAGGCTCCAGTATCTGGCGGGCTTTCTGGAATGGGATCCAGATCCTTACGTCGTGATCACAAAAGAGGGCCGCTTGGTGTGGATGGTGGACGGATACACCACCTCCGACGCTCATCCGTACTCGCACAGCGTGGATGTCAACGAAGTGGGAACGGTCAATTATATGCGCAACGCGGTGAAAGCCACAGTTGACGCCTACGACGGCACGATCAACCTTTACATCTTCGCGCCATCCGATCCCATCATTCAGGCATACCGGAATCTGTTTCCCGCTCTGTTCAGGCCAGCCGCGGATATGCCCGCGGAACTGCGCGCGCACGCCCGTTATCCGGAAACACTGTTCCGTACACAAGCTGAAATTTACCGCACTTACCACATGCTCGACCCGCAGGCTTTCTACAACAAAGAAGATGTTTGGGACGTTGCGAGTTTCGCCGGCGGTCAAAACAGCCAGCCCGAGTTGATGAACCCCACTTACGTAGTTGCCTCGCTGCCGAATCAGGATCAGCCCGAGTTCATGTTGATTCTGCCCTTCACACCGCGAACCAAGGACAATCTCATCGGTTTGATGGCGGGCCGGTGCGACGGCGAAAATCTGGGGGAACTCGTGGTGCTGCAGCTCTCAAAACAGAAGTTGATTCGCGGTCCCATGCAGATTGAAGCGTCGATCAATCAGGACCAGAACATCTCCAAGGATTTGACTCTCTGGAACCAGCAAGGCTCGCAGGTGTTGCGTGGCCAGACACTCGTGCTGCCGATTGACAACACGTTTCTCTACGTGGAGCCGGTCTACATTCAGGCAACGCAGGGGCGCATGCCTCAACTCAAGAAGGTGGTGTTGATGATGGGGGACCAGTTGGCGTACGCGGACACTTACGAGCAGGCGCTGGCGCAGCTTAGCGGCGGTTCCACGGGTCCGGCCGCGCCAAGGGAAGCGATTGCAGCGGCTAAGTCCCCGCCCGGAGCGGCTGCGCCGCCGGCCACAACCGACCGCAAGCTGGAAAGCATCCGCAACCATATCCGGCGTTACCGCGAACTGGCCGGGCAAGGCCGATGGGCCGAAGCCGGCAAGGAATTGGAAGCGATCGAGAACGAGCTGAAGTAAACGTCGGCTTCGGCGCGGCTGGGAACCCCGGTTCCTACTCACGCCAGTTTGCGGGCAAACTCGACTTCGCGAGTGACGTCGGCGTCGACATCCCCCTCTTTCTCGTACTCGATGGCGACCAGTCCGCGGTAAGACACTCTGTGGAGTTCCTCCATGACAGCCGGGATTTTGGCGATGCCCTGCCCGATCAAAACGTTGTCTTCGCCGCCGGAAGCCGCCACGTCCTTCAAATGCACTGCTTTCAGAAACGGCGCAAGCTTGCGCACTGCTTCCACCGTGTCGTAGCCGCAAGAGGCGATATGCCCGACATCCAGTGTGGCTCCCATGGTCTTCGATCGGCCGGCCAGGGCTTTTAGAACGTCGTCCGGACTCTCATAAGCAAATTTTTGCCTGAAGTAGTGGTTGTGAATGCCAAACGTGAGGCCTTCCCGCGAGAGACGCTCGTCGATCTTCCTGAGCATGTCGCCCGTGGCGTCGCCCGTGATGTTGCCCGATCCCAACAGCTTGGCAAACCGCACCGCATAATCGAGATCCTGGTCATCTTTGATGGTGGCCGTATAATACGACACGCAACGGATCCCCGCCCGGTCGAAACTGTTCCTGGCAGACCGGCACATATCGTCGGTCGGCGGCTTCATCAGCATGAATTCCGCACGCGACATTTCGACCTCCGTGATATGCAGAGCGGTAAGCCTTTGGATCATGTCGTTCATCGAGAGGCTGTGATAGGTGTACGTGCCGATGCCGATTCGGAGCCGGCTGGAAACCTGCGCACTCGCGCGAAACGCGCCCATTCCAAATGGCAAAGCTCGGGCGAAGCTTCTGCGGGTCATCATCAGTTTCCCTCTTTACCGGGCGAGGACCGTGGTGTGACGTCGGCGTCCACCAGACCCATCGCCCACTTGATCGCCTCCACATACATTGTCTGCAGTTCCGGCCGATCCCAATTCTCGGTTGGGTGACCGAGCGTCGAGTAATATACGCGGCCCTTGCCGTACATTTTCGCCCATGTCACCGCAAAATCCCGGTCCTTGCGACGAACGCGCGGGTTGGCCAGATCGATTTTGTTCGCGTCGAGCCGCATCAGCACGCGCACCTTTTCGCGCGAGAAATTTCTGATCTGGTAGATCTCGTCGTTGAAAACGAACGACGGGGGCCACTGGCTCATTCCCGGGAACACCGGGTCCTCGACGATGATAGGCGCTACGAACGTACCCCAGGGATGCTCGTCGAAATACCCGCCGATCATGACGCCGTATTCCGGCCAGTCGGTGAACGTGATCGCGGCGCTGTGTATGCCGATGAAGCCCTTCCCGTCGTCATGGACGAATGACAGAAAGTCGGCCTT
>Ga0070733_10003101_pt1 | contig 11469 bp, 8 predicted proteins | sample Coa_R1_9_FD_66450 | JGI IMG/M metagenome (GOLD analysis project Ga0070733, IMG submission 66450) | Surface soil microbial communities from Centralia Pennsylvania, which are recovering from an underground coalmine fire - Coalmine... | ecosystem: Environmental > Terrestrial > Soil > Unclassified ... | reverse complement strand
ATGGTTCTCTGAAAGCCTCCCGATGATCGCCAGCGAGAACGTCGCGTCGGAGCCAGTCAGGCGAGTGCTGTCGTCAGACCTTGGCCATAGGTACGCCGAAGGTTGGCCGGGCGAACGAGTCTATGCGGGTACCAAATACATCGACCAGATTGAGCTCCAGGCGATCGACCTTGGAAAGAAACTCTTCCGAGCAGAGTTCGTCGATGTCAGGCCTGTGTCAGGGGTCGTAGCCAACCTCGCGGTCTACTCGGCTTTGAGCGGCCCAGGCGATGTCATGCTCGCCCTGTCTATCCCCAACGGGGGACACATCTCCCATGGGAAGAAAGACTTCTCCGGTTCGGCCGGGCTCGTCCACTCACTTGACGTGGAATATTTCGCCTTCGACAAGGATTCGATGAACATCGACGTCGATGAATCCAAGAAGAGGATCGCGGCCCTGAAATCTGTGCGCTTGGCCATGTTCGGCGCAAGCCTGTTCCTCTTCCCTCATCCAGTCAGAGAGCTGGTGGAGACGGTCAAAGACAAGGGAGGGATCGTCTGCTATGACGCCGCTCATGTCATCGGTCTAATCGCTGGGGGACAGTTCCAGGACCCGCTTAGGGAAGGGGCCCAGGTGATGACGTTCAGCACCCACAAGACGCTCTACGGGCCGCAGGGAGGAGCGATTGTCTCTACGGCGGAGTTTGGAGAGCAGATCAAGAAAGGGGTCTTCCCGGGGACGACGAGCAACCACCACCTTCACAACGTAGCCGGAAAGGCCATGATGTTCGCTGAATTCCTCGAGTTCGGACAGAGGTACGCCTCAGACGTCGTAGCCAACGCGAAGACCCTGGCGGGGAGGCTCGCCGAGCTGGGCGAATCGGTCCTCGGGGAGAAGAACGGCTACACTGCTTCGCACCAGGTGGCGCTCCAGGTGACCAAGTACACCGATGGCGGTGTGATGGAGAAGAGACTGGAGGCGCAGAACATCATAGTCAACAGGCAGCTGATACCTGGAGACCTCCAGGCCGGGAGGCACTACACCAACCCCGGTGGAATCCGCCTTGGCGTGGCCGAACTGACACGCCTAGGGATGGGAAAGGGGGAGATGACCGAGGTGGCCGAGCTGGTCCATCTTGGGATGGAAGGCGAAAAGGAGGACGAAGTCAGGAAGAGGGTCAGGGAGCTGAGGAAAGGGTTCCAGTCGGTGAAGTACTCCTTCGGAGACTCGCCGGCCTATTCTTTCAGCTAGTCAGCCTGGGCTTCAAGAAGTCGGTCAGCTCGAGCTGGTCTGCCTTCCTCGGGCCTTGGAAGAGCTGGTCCAATTCCCTCTGCAGCATGTCGAGCCTGCTCCTCAGATAGGGGTCGACGTCGTAGTCTCTGGCCAGGCGCTGCGCTATGGACAGATACTTCTCGACCGAGGCGCGGGTGAGCGTCCCCCTGATTTCGCCGCCACAACTGGGGCACGCCCAGGAAAGCGGGGGCCTCCGCATCGTCAGGCCGCACTTCCTACACTTGAACGACTGAGTAGCATACTTCTTCGCGTTCCCCATTATGTCTCGGATTAGATGCGTCTTGATTATCGACTCCACGACTTCCTTGGTCGAAACCGCTTCTATCCTGGACGCAACCTCGATCTGCATAGAGATCTTCTCCGTCAGCGTCCTCAGGGTCGAATAGGCGGCACGGGACCTTCTTGCCGCGATCGCCGAAGTCATGTGCGTGAACCCGTATCCGTAGAATTGGGTCTCATTCTGCAGCCTGGAGCCTATCCGCTCTATCTGGTCTGCCAGAGACGACGCCGAGACCGTATTTTGGGTTTTCTCATAGAAGTCCCTGGGGTAAACAGATGCAATGTCGAAGTTATGGGCCTGCTCGTCGACCTCGGCGGGGAGAAGTATCGGCTGGATGAGCAGTGGGGTATCCATCAGGCCCCCAATCTGGTGGGGGATGTACTCGAGGGAGAAGTTGAGGAGGACGTCCAGGAGCAGTAGCAATGAATCGCCGTCCCCGTCGCAGTCGCGCCTTTTCGCCGCATGCCAATATGGATTGGCGAAGCAGACCTGGGTCGAGGAGAAGCCCACGATTCTCCCTGCCACGCCCACCGATGTGTGGGGGGCCAGGCCGATTACGATCCTCCCCAGCAGGTCGGCCGGCTCTTCGACGTGGTACTGGGCCTGGAGGCCGTAGAGGCTCTGGAGCTCGTCGTCTACGAACTGGGCCATCCTGACCAAGTCCTTGGCGACGTCGGCAGGAACGATAATGTCCTGTGGCTTCAGCTCTAGAACCTGGTCGTCGCGTTCGAGCGGCTTCCCGTCCTTGTCTTCGGAGTACCCGAGCCTGACAAGAGTAGGCAGGTCGGCCTTCAGGTCGCGTGGCCTGAAGTGAGTCAGGGGGGCGTTTGTGATGTCTATCCTCAGGGTCCCGTCCTTGTAGACGTAGGCGTCGTGGCGGCTCCGGATGATCCCCTTCTCCAGGGGCTCCGGGCTCTTGGAAACGCTGGTGAGGCCCTTGACCCCCTTCACCGGCTTGGTGGTCGCGTACGGGAACTTCGTCCTGATTGTCTCAAGCTTGGCCTTCAGGTCGAAGTCCAGGTTCGAATACTGGTTCGTCTTGGTCCTGCAGTTGGGGCAGATGTTCTCTTCGGTGTTGGTCCCGCATCTCGGACATGTGTAGAACACCGTGGTATCTCCTCCGCAGACTTCGCACTTCGACGTGAGCCTCCTCTGGCTGCATTCGGGGCAGAACCTGTTCGCGACCTCTATCGCGAGGTTTCCCTGTTTGGCAGCTGCGAACACGTCCCTCGACGACCCTCCTGAGAAGCCGATGGGAAACAGTGCGTGGACCGGGGGCTTCAGCTTCCTCACCATGGCCTTCTCAGGCCTCCCGACTCTGATTCCGATGGTCGTAGTGTTCTGGCGGCCCAGGGTCACCCCCGAGAGCTGCCTGACGAACTCGATTGGGTCGGTGGGGAGAGGCTCTTGGGCCTCTTTCCCGAGGTTCAGCAGGGCCTTCAGCACCAATGCCGAGTCTCCTGTCACGACCGCCGCAGTTCCTTCTATCCGGTGCTCAATCAGACAGGAGCTTAGGATCCAACGGGTGTGATGCGACGTGATGTCGAACACGAGGTCACGCCCCTCTGATGTTGCATTCTTCCTCAGTTCGACGATGTCGGCGACGGTAACTCTGTCGAACCAGGGTGTGAGCACCGGATGTAGCGGGACGCCCAGGGCCCTGGAGATGATGAGAGAATCAGCGCCAGATGGCGTTATGCCGGTTCGGAGTTCTGCGCTCCTTTGCCGGTCCAGCCCCGCGGCCTCGAGTCTGGCATACGCCTCGGGGACGCCTTCCAGGGCCTGGTTGAAGTCCTGGAGCCACCATTCGGCAACGTACGGCGAAGGAGGCAGGGCCTTGTTGTTCTCAAGGAAGTCCCCGTAGCTGACAAGCACGTCCCCGAGGTTGATTATCTTGTCAAAGCCGTCCTTGAGTTGCTCTGCCTGCTCCACTGAATTGATCCTCGTCACTCCACCGTCTTTCATCAGGACCGTCGGCCCTTCGATTGAGTCGACAAAAGCGATGGTGGCCGCTTTGCCCGGGATGTCGACCTTGACCTGGGTCCCGACGACGACCGGGTAGTCGAGGATGGCCGCGACGGCCGGATGGATTCCAAGTGTCGAAAGGCCGGTGTTCATGGAACGCCCATACCTCAGCCTGAAGCCCCCCCTGCTTCTGGGCATGGACAGAACCGCCCGTCCAGAGATTACCTCTTCGAAGTGGGCTCCAGCCTTCTCTGTCTCATTCGTGGTCTGCTGAGTGCCCCCCTTCAACTGAGAGAGGAACTCCCACCCTGAGATGTTCAGGCTGACAAGCTTCTTGGACAGTTTGTTGGCCCTACCAATGACCCCGTCGTTTAGGACCCTGAGGGCTCCTCCTCTGAGCCTGTCGGTCGCTACTCGTTTCAGGTTGCGGTGAACGACGACCTCGATTGGATCTGTCTCGATTCCATCCACTTCGACTGGAAGGTTGGATATCGCGCGCCTGATGTCGTCGTCGGTGACCTTGTACTGGAAGTTGCCAACGTCTCTCTCGTAGATCCTCAGCTCCTCTGCGAACCTGTCGATCTCTTCTTGCCTCGCATGGTAGTTGTTCAGCCCGAGCTTCTTTCCAGTGACGTCCGCTATGACCAGTGAGAATGCGGCCTCGGTGCCGCCAGCTGAACGCATAGGGCCTGCGTAGGAGACGGAAACGTAGTCGCTGTTGTCGTCGTTCTGCTTGATGGTCACGCTGGAGATTCCTTCCAGCGGGGCGACCGTCACCCCGTCTGTCATAACGGCCAGACCTGCTCTCACGCCCACACTCAGGGCCTCCTGCCTGTCCATAGCCCCGAACTTGCCGAGCGCCACCTCCTGGGAGATGGTCAGGGCCGCCCTTTCCTTGGTGGTTGTCTTGAGAAGTTCCCTCAGCCTGTCCACAAGTCCCTCGAATTGGTCGAGGCGTAGCATTTGGTTGACCCGGTCGGCAAGGTCGAATACTGTCTTGCTTTCTACCGAGGATGAGGGGTCCAGTCCCTTGGAGCGCGCTGCCTCGGCGAGGGTCTGGGCAATCTCGTATTGGTTGAGAATGTCACCGTAGTATGAACTCAGCCGAGCCGGAAACGGAGCCAGTGTCTTGACGTGTTCCCAGGCTTCTTCAGCAGAAAATGGCAATCGGAAGACGGTTCAGACCTATGAGTATCTTAAGCACTATGGCGCGTCATGGTGAGATCTGGACAAGTGGTTTCTCACCATTCTTCTGGTACATGATTCCTTTCTCATAGAATCTCATGAACTCCTTGACGAACCCCCTGGCAGACTCGTTGAGCTCTTCCACCGTGGCTAGGTGTAAGGTCTCACGGTTCTTGAAATCATCTGTAATGTAGATGCCCGTTTGTTTGGAAGACTTGACCTCGTCAAGATAGACTTCGGCCGCCTTCTTCGCTAAGCCTTCGTTGGCGATGAAATCGAACTCTTTGGGCTCGGGGACATCCCAGTAGATTTTGTCTGGGAAGATGGAAATCAGCATCCTGTTCTCGTGAGTCATCCAGAGAGCCGTGTTGATACCATCGACCTCTTTCCCACCAACCCAAAGACCGAGCCAAAATGTCAATCTAACTAGTTAGCTTGAACTCTTTTCTCGAGACTTGACTTCGTGAAGTCGGCGTTCCATTCGTTCGAGAATCTCGCGATCACTTAGCTCGTAGACTTCGTTGAGTTTGCCGGTTAGCATCTCTATATCAGCTGAGTCAAGAATGAATTTCCAAATCTCATCATTGGTCTTGCGTTGGATTGTGATGGACAGACCCCCCCATCTTTTTCCCTTTCGATGTTCATTCGAACGAATTCACCCTTCCCTAGCTTAGGTCCAACTATTTTCCCGTTCAGATACGCTTTCATGGTATCCGTTTCCCGCCTGGGGACCCTATGCCGTGATTGCGTCGACGATCTGTTTCAGCGCTCTTTCAAATCCCGCCTTCTGGAGTAGGTTACCAATCACTATGATGTTGGCACCGGCGTCAGTCGCGCTTCGGGCTGTGACACCGTTGGTGATTCCACCTCCTACGAAGATCAAACCGTCGTAGTAACTCCGGACCGCCTTGATTGTTTCAGCCGGAAGAGGTTCTTGGGCTCCGCTACCCGCTTCAAGGTAGAGTGATCGCATTCCCAAGTATCGTGCGGCAAGAGCGTAGATCACAGCTAGACCAGGCTTTGTAGGTGGTAGGGGGTTCACCTGTGCAATGAAACTGGTAGTGCTCGAGTTGCCGAAGACCAAGTAACCCATTGGAATGCTCTCAATCTTCGACTTGAACACCTCCATCGAACCCAGAGCCTGGGCTCCAACGATGAAGTATGGGTTGGTCGAGTTCAACAGGCTGCTGAAGAGGATCGCGTCGGCGTGTTTTGAGACTCCCGTCACGTTGCCTGGGAATAGCATCACGGGTTCACTCACGTGATTCTTTATGGCAATCACGACCTCGTCGAGCCTGCTTTGGTCCGAAAGCGTAGATCCTCCTACCAGAACGAGAGATGCTCCAGCTTTCACCGCCTTCTCAGCTATCTTCGCTGATTGGTCAGGGGAGAAATTCTCAGGGTCGATTAGAGCGGCACAGATCGGACCTTTCTTTGTTTTCGCTAGAAGTTGCTTCTCAATTGAGCCCGGAGCACTCAATTCACGCACCAACGCGTGCGTAGTCATCCACGAAGGTGTTGTAGACGTCGATGTTTGCCCTCTTGGTCGCATATCTCATCTCACGCCCTGCGTGAAGTGGACAAGTGGGGTTGCCGCATGTGACCTTGAACACGGTGTCATGTGACTCAGGATCCTCCTCGGATGTGATTCTTATCGTGACCATCCCGCAACGTGGGCATGCAAACACCGTCGGGAGTGTTCTATGGATGACACGGAGAGTCTTTTTGCGTCTACGACCCAACCTGGCTCGCGCATGAGTCTGTCAAGTGGAGTAGATAAGATAGCGTCTCATGTTGCGGAACCCTTGTTTTAATAAATTAGGTCTTTATGAGTAGAAATCTGATTTTCTTGCATTCTGAGCGTCATCTAATCCAAATTATCTCAAATACGCCGTTGGGAGTGTTTAATACAACTTTGTATTAGTCTCGGGGCTGTGAGTCTGCCACAGAGATTGGTCGGACGGTCGTCAATGACAAGGAAGCAGGTTGAATCGCTTGAGGGCTACTTGAGAGTCAGAAGCGGCCAGTTGAAATTGAGAGAGGTTGCTGCTTCAAGAGTTGTGAAGGGACCGAAGCAAGGAGTAACACTAGGTTCCTACTACCGTACAGTCACTCAAGCACGAAACAACCTTCGAGAGTCGTTGGTGACGCTACTGATTGGGCTTTGGCTTGGTGCGATCAGACTGGAGGACGCTAAACGGTTGTTTGATTTGGTGGGTTTGGGTGCCCGGGAGCTCCCTGAGGGCGAGGAGGAACGCCTTGCACAGGTCCTTGACGCGCTTTTGGATAGAATGGTCGTGTGATTGGGCGCCGCGCTACGCTTAAATCACGTTGCAATGTCACGTTGCTTCCGTGGTAGATTACACCGAGGTTGCCCTCCTGGCAGGCTCGGGTTTCTTCGTCGTGCTCTCGTTCACCTTGCTTTACCGATACAGGCAAGTCTCCCAGAAGATGACAGAGTCTACCGATATGGGCAGAGATCTTTGGCAGGCCCTGGAACAGCGCATGAGAAAGCAGGACGAACGTATACTCGATGTGATGGCCCGGTTTGACGTCGTTCAGTCCAGAGTGATAGCTGCCCAACTTCAATCGCCTCCTCCGTCAAAGTCTCAAGATATGATTCCGCCGCGCCCAACTCCTCCCGCGCCTCCAGAGGCTGTTGCGCCGGCCAGGGAAATACCGCAGCTTGTTGAAAGTGATGTGACCCCTGTGACTCCTGCTCCCCAGACGTCACGTGAGCAAAGGCGCGTCGAGCCGCCAGTCTCTTCAGATAGAGCCCTTGACGACACCGAAGTTAGCGCCATCAAGCTCCTCTCAAAGGAGGACCTCGACACCCGGAAGATCACCAACGCCCTTGGGAAGTCCAGAGAACACACCGCACGAATCATGAAGAGTTTGTTCGAGAGGGGCCTTGTGACGCGTGATGACAGCAACCGCCCCTTTGTCTACAGACTGACAGACTTGGGTCGAAGCCGTCTTCCGCCGGATTAGATTCTATCTTTCAGCGAGCTGAGCGGGTTTCAGGTACACCCTTCTGTAGACCCATGAGTTTCCGAATCGCTCACGTTTGATGTATTGCTTGTCGGCAAGCCTCGCGAGGTATGTCGAAATCGTGCTCAGCTTCACCGGCTGGTTGTATCTCTCTTCGAATTCCCTTGCTACGTCCGACGATGAGAAGTCTCCCGCGGCGTAGGTTGTCTCGAGTAGGGTCATCACCTTGCCCAGGAACGTCCCTTCGTCTGGGGCCCGGCGGCTATGCTCAAGGGGGACGTCCATGATCTCTAGCATTTCGACCGCCTTCATCAGCTTCTCCCGAGAGACGCTTCCTTCGAGGGCCAGGGTGTACTTGGTCCCATCTTCGTCCTCGAGCTCTATCTTGATCTTCTTCCGCAAGTAGGTCCGCCGGCTGCCCTCTCCCCCGTTAAAGCCCCGGGTGGTGTGAACTTGTGAACTGGCTAACAAGTTAGTTTGACCATGCCATGATAGGGGCGCGTCTGTTCACAACCCTTCACTTCGTGCTTGGATTGATAAGCCGATTACTGGCTCCAGTGGAAGCAAAGGGGTCGGATTCCACCCCTGTAGGCCTAGATGACCTTGACTGGCTCCAGTGGAAACATTGGGGTGTTCCCCACGCCTAACCGCCAGTCTGTTCACCCCGGTTCACTGAAGGACCCGGACCCCTCCACTTCCACTGGAACCTCTGCCCACCACGGATCCACCCCTCATGGTGCTGTCTGCTCACCTGTTGCAACCCTACCTAGACCCCAAGGCATATCCACTAAGACCCGCATACCGAGAACGGACTTCTTCACTTACGTTTGGTTTTTCTTTTGCCAGGGGACTTCTTCAGAGGAAGCAGAAGAAAGGCAGGGGGCGGCGGGCGGAGGACTTAACTAACCAGTGTTTCCACTGTTCAAGCTAGTCTTCGATGTCGGACATAGACGAGATATTTCGTAAAGCCAAGGAAGGAAGGGCCCTATTCGTCGACCGGGGAGCCCTGAGCCCCGAATACATCCCATCTAAGCTTCCGTTCAGGGACGCGCAGACAGGGTCGGTGGCCGAAGTCCTGGCACCGATTCTTCACGGGTCGAAGCCCTCAAACCTGTTGCTCTATGGGAAGACCGGCACCGGCAAGACGGCCGTTGCCCGCTACGTCCTCTCGAGGTTGGAGAAGGAGGCGGAAGGGAAGAACCTCCTGGTTGCCTATGTCAACACGAGGCTGGCGAACACGGAATACAGGACCCTCTCCGAGTTCGCGAAGTTCCTGAACCTCCCAGAGGACGAGCAGATTCCCTTCACCGGCCTGTCCATCGGCGAGGTCATCGAACGGTCGTTCAAACAGATCAAGGCGAGGGGGTCGCATACAGTCCTAGTCCTCGACGAGATCGACTACCTGGTCAAGACCTTCGGCGACGGGGTCCTCTACGAATTCACAAGGTCGAACGAACGGCTCGCCCCCGGGTTCCTCTCACTGGTGGGGATATCGAACGACCTAAAGTTCAAGGAAGGGCTCGACCCCCGGGTCTTGAGCAGCCTTAGCGAAGAGGAGCTGGTCTTTCCGCCTTACACCGTCGACGAACTGAGGGAGATCCTGACGGAAAGGGCCCAGGTGGCCTTCAGGCCCGGAGTGGCCTCGCCGGCAGCGATCAACCTCTGCGCTGCGATGGCCGGGTCAGAACATGGAGACGCCAGGCGGGCGATCGACCTTCTCAGGATCGCAGGGGAGGTGGCCGAGCGCGAGGGGCTCCAGGAGATCGATGACTCGTGCATCGACAGGGCGTCGACGAAGATGGAGCACGACCGGGTGGAGGAAGCGATCCGCTCATTGCCTGTGCAGAACAAAGCGATACTCTTGGCAGCCTCCAAGTTCGAAGGAGGGACCAATACAGGAGAGTTGTACCTGGCCTACAACAACCTCTGCAGAAAAGTCGGGATCGAGACGCTCACTCAGAGGAGGGTCAGCGGGATACTGGCCGAGCTGGACCTGTTGGGCCTGGTGGAGGCCTCGGTCGTCAGCAAGGGGAGGAGGGGAAGGACGAAGAAGATCCGCCTGCTGATCAGCGACGAGGCCCTGGAGAAGACGCTCTCAGAAGACCCAATGTTCGGGACTGCGCGCTAGGACGCCACAAACCCGGCGGCGCCGAAGTTCCGCCTGGTCACCTTCAGTGTTGAAAGGTCGATGACTGGGACTATGCTCGGCGTAGGCTCAAGGCCCATGTTAGTCTGGAAGCTCGTCTGAGCCTGCCAGGTACCCGAGTTCACCAGGAGGGTTCCCCTGTATGTCATCTCTCCATAGGTGTGGACATGGCCCGCATGGAAGACGTCTGGGACCTGGTCAACTACAAGGAAGTCTCTGAGCTCGGGGGAGAGGGCGGTCCGCTTCCCATAGGTGGGCGCAAGGTGCCTCGACCTGACCAGAAGTTTCATCGCGTCAGTGGGCCTGTCGTAGGCCAGACCTGGAGTTGTGGCGATGACGTCGTCAAGGCTCTTGCCGTGGTAGACCAGGAAAGACACGCCGTGGAGCTTGACCCAGGCCGGGTCGCCGACCCACCTGACGTTGTCCATGGCATAGAGAGACTCCGCCAAGTCAACTGGGACAGCCGGCTGTGGGAGCGCCTGTCTCACGGCGTCGTGGTTCCCGGGAGAGATGACGATCTGGATGTGGCCAGGGAGTTGTTTGAGCAGCTCGGCGGCCATCTCGTACTGCTTGCGTGGGTCCTTCTCGGCGAGCTGGAACTCCTGCCCGGGGTAGACTCCCACCCCGTCCACCAGGTCGCCAGCAATCACTAGATACTTCACCCGGTTCACGACGTCGTTGTCTCCAAGGCCTCCGTTCAGCCACTGGACAAGCCTGTGGAAGTCATCCCCTAGGAACATCCTGCTGCCTATGTGGAGGTCGGAGAGGAGGACGGCGTACACCCTGTGGGATGAGGTAGTGGGCCTCCGGCCCGGAAGGTCGGGGAGAAGGATAGACGACGCATACAACTGCCCAGATTTCCCACGGGAGACCTCTGCGACCACCATGCTGTCCAACGGGGCCTCCAGGGCCGACCTCTCGGCGAGCGGGTCCTGGCAGATGACCTTGAGCGTCCCTGTCGGGTCGTCGATTCTGAGCTCCACAGTACCTCTCCGGCTGGACCTGTCCGACAGCAGGCCCGCCACCTTGATCCTTTTCCCGGGAGCGACCGACTTCGCTGCCGAGACCGTCCCGCTGCTCTTGGTGTCTAGACGTGCCTTGACGACAGAGTAGAGGCGGTTGTACCTGTCCTGGAACAGCTTCCCGAATCCCTGCGCATCTTCTGCCGGGGAGATCGCCAGGGTCGGGTCGGAGACGACTTCCAGCTCCGAGGGCTCGGAAAGGAGGACCTGATCGTTCTGCTGAGGTTGCTCTCTGGGCATCAGGGCGACGACGTCGTCCTCGGTGATCATCTTCGCAACCCCAGGAGAAGCGGACTTCTGTGCGAGCAACCTGTCCACCAGGGCCTCGCGGTCGCCATCGGTCGGGAGCTGGCTGATCATATCGAAGGCCTTCACATCCAGCATGAACCCCGAAGCGAGGACCTTCGCAACTGCGGAGTTCGCTGGCATTTCTGCCGTCGGAGCGTCTTACGCTATATAGAAGATTCGATGCACTCTGTCCCGAGTTGGACCAGAAGCTCCAGCTGCTGCTGGTCTTTTGATTCGCAATAGAGCCGAGTGATGGGCTCTGTGCCCGAGGCCCTGAACATCACCCAGGACCCATCTGACAGCACGAGCTTGTAGCCGT
>Ga0070733_10003100_pt1 | contig 11469 bp, 6 predicted proteins | sample Coa_R1_9_FD_66450 | JGI IMG/M metagenome (GOLD analysis project Ga0070733, IMG submission 66450) | Surface soil microbial communities from Centralia Pennsylvania, which are recovering from an underground coalmine fire - Coalmine... | ecosystem: Environmental > Terrestrial > Soil > Unclassified ... | reverse complement strand
GTCTGAGGGGAGTTGCGGAGTCGAGGCGTCGCTGATTTCCGTGCTTGTGACGCCGCTCGTGGGATCGGGTTCGAGGTCCAGATCCTGCTGTTCGATCAGGACGCTTACTCCGTTTTCCGCCAGTTCGCGCTGCAAGGCTCGATAGGCCGAATTGAGCAACGGCATGAGGAGCGCATCGGTGAACACTGTGCCGGCTGTATCGTTGAGCAGCGCGCGCGTCAGGTTCAACGCATCTACCGCCTGCGAGTATCCAGTTGTCGGTACAACGGGCATGAATGCCTCCCGAAATAGAACGGCGAAGCAGAGAAAGCGGAGAACGGACGAAATTACTCTCGCGGCTATTCGAGGCCGATGCCAACCACAGGGGCGCCGGTCCATTGCGGGGCGGAACAGTTTGGAGTCGCGATCGTGGACGGAAGCGCGCCGCCACTGGACGTGGTACTCGAGTTTGTTGAGGGACACGCGGTCCATTCGCTTACGGAAGTGGTGGCCACCTGAGCGGTAGTCGCGTTGCCCGTGATCGCGATCCAGTAGAGCCCTGGCTGCAGCGTTCCCGCCGTAACGCTCGCTTGTTTATATCCGGTGGAAGTTAAATTCTGGGCGCCAATATGACTCACAAGTGGACAGCTGGCGGCGTTTACAGCGCACGGTCCATACAGGCCCACGTCGTAGTTGTCGGAGCCGCTCGAATCGAGAGTCGATACGTCGTAGTCGATGTGACTGAAACTTACGGCGTAGGGAATCACCACGCCCCACACTTTCACCGCGTTGGACGAAAACGCCTGCCCCGCCCCGGAATGCTGGAATCCCCAGGAAGTGAGGGGCGTCTGCAGAGCGACCGTGCCCGACGCATCGGGCAGGGTGTACGTCCGGTTCGCCGTGTTGTTGTGCGTGAATGTTCCGGCGAAGCCCGTGTTTGCCTGGAGGCTCAGGTTGCCCGCAAAGTTGTAGCTGCCGTACGCGTTTACCGTTCCGCCGTTCCCGCTATCCGGAAGCGCGGCAACGCGGACATCCGGCGAAACTGGCCCCTGGCTCAGCGCAACGTCATCGAAATAGACGTAATTGTTCGCGGCGGCCGTGTTCTCGAGCAAAAACACGCGCATGGAATGGGCGATCGTGCTCGAACTGGAGTAGGCGTTCGGAATGCGGAATGTGATTCCGTAGTTTCGTGTAGCGGTCCAGGCGCTTGCGGACGCGACTTGCCAATCGGCCCCGGTCACGCTGCAATTACACGTGATTCCGTTGTTGTATGTGAGAGAGGCGTTCGTCGATTGCCAATTCGCTCCCGTTCCTGCGAGAGCCGAGACCCCCGCATAATTGGCGGGCGTGAGGACGCGCGCATTCGTCGCGACGTTCGTGATCTTGTTCGCTTCGGTGCAGTTCGCGTCCGAATAGAAGCGGAATCCCGGCCGGAACGTGTCTGACGTGGAAGCGGACGCCACGCGAAACATCAACGTGTATTCGAGAGTGGAATCCACCTGGATGCACGCGGAGTTGATCCCGAGGCCCGCCGTCGCTCCATCGCCGACACGCACGTTGTACGCGCCTTGCGTGTAGGAATCGACTGCCGGACTGGCGCCCGAACTCGAGCCTTGCGAATAAATCCCGCCGCCTGCCTGATTGATGTTCGTGCCGCTCACGCCGCCCCAGCCATAGAGCGTGGTCGCGTTCTGCCATCCTTCAAATCCGGCATTTCCCAGAAGATTGGGACCCGCGAGATCGTTCATGCCGAAATGCATGGACGGCTGCCAGTTGTGCCCGTTGTTGTCGATGGCCATCATCGCCGCGGCGGGCTCGTTGGGTTTGATCACCGTATTGGACGAAAGCGAGATGTATGGATCGAGCAGGTGAATGCCCACGGCCGAGCCATCGGCCGGGAACTGGAAGCAGTTGTAGACGTTCTCGCAGCGGTTGTTGGGTCCGATGACGACGCTCTGCGCGCCGATGATATTGAAGCAGATCTGCCCGAACGACGCGCTCGCGGCCTCGCAATCGTTACCATAGAACTCGTCGTTATCCGGATAATTCCCGTTGGTGTCTTTGGCGAGAACGAATCCCTGGGTCCCGGTGTTTGCGGCGGGCAGGTAGCACGAGTTTTGCTCGAATACGATTGAATTGAAAATGCCCGCCAGGTACGAGCAAACGTCGTTTTGCGATTCAGGATCGAACTCGTTGTGCTTGATCAGCGAGTTTGTGGAATCCTGGTTTCCGGTCGACGTGTTGCCGTAGATTCCGTACGAGCTCCCGCCGGCGCCGAGGATGAACCTGTTGTTTTCCACATCGGCGTGCCCGACGCTCGAAAGATTGAGCACCGTGGAGCTCGCCCCTGTAGCCAGCAGATACATGCCTTGAATGTGGACCCAATCGACGTTTCGTGTGCCCTCGCTGGGATTGTCCACCGTCGTGCATCCCGCGATCCCGCATGCGACGTAGCCCGATCCATCCGGACGCGGCACGGTTCCCTGCCCCGTCTCCTGATAACCGATCACAGATGCTCCGTCGCCGCCCAACTCGATCGCGTCTTTCGTGGTGGCGTCGTTGATCGTGAGTTGCGCCTGCCCCCACAGCAGCGTCGTTCCGGTCGGAACGGTGATGTGCGATGACGCAGTGAGCTGACCTGTAAGCCCGCGCGCGTCGCACAGTCCGGAACTGGTCGACGCCGCGGTGAGACATGCATTGATTTTCGCTGCGGCGTCCGCACCCGCAAATCTCTCGGCCTTTTGCACCGAGTTCAGCGAGTTCACCGCTGCCGTGCCGTTGACGTCAAGATTGAATTGCGGATTCGTCGTGTTGACGCCAAGAGAAGTCGTCGTGAAGCGGTGCACGGACTGCATGGTGTTATAAGGCGCCGTTTGGTTGCAGCAGCCGAACCCGCTGCCGGTGTCCGTGAAGCTGGTCGTCCCAGAGCCCGCGATGAAGGCGCTGAAATACTGTGCAGCGGGGCTGAACAGTTGCGGCGTTCCCGTCGCGCGAAAGATGCAGTAGCCGGCATTCGTCCCGGCGCCGGCGGCGGCCGGGGTCCAGGTTAGCGCCACAGCGTTATTCGACCCGCTCAGCACGATCGCCGCTGTTCCCAGCGAAGGAGCCGACATCGAGGTACAGGAGGAGTTCGCCGTGCTGCGAATGAAGTAGTAGTAAGTCCCCGCAGCCAGCGTGCCCCCTGTCGTGGCCGACCCGGTCACGTTGGTCGGTGGAAGCGTGCTGGGAAACCCAAAATCCACGCTCCCCGCTGTCGTCTGATAGACCTGCGCGCTGTATCCATACGTCGTCCCTTGCCCGAACATCAGTCCTTGCGTCGGGTCGATATTCAACGATGCAAAGCCGTTTCCGGCCGCGAATCCCTCCAGCGACGATCCGTCGGTGTACGGGCCCTGATCGCTGCGCAGTCGGTTCAGATTCGTCGCGTTGACCGTCGATACCAGCCCTGTCGCGCTCTGGCCCGTACAGTCCCCAAGGAGGTTTCCGCTTCCGTCCACCACGTTCGTCGCGCCGAACCCCACCCCTCCACCCCGGATATCGCAATTCGAAATCGTTCCCGCCTGTATCACCACCGCCGCAAAGGTGCTCGGCCCTCCCGAGCCTGAAGATCCTTTCATGTGCAGCCCAATCAACTGCGACCCGCTCGAGTTGAAATTCACCACGGATGGCGCAACCCCGTCCGAGCCGCTGAAATTCTCCAGATCCAAATCGCTGAAGATCGGCATCGCTGCCGAGCCGGGATTGCCGGTCGAATTCGTCACGCGAAAAATCGCCTGCGTCGGATCCTCCACGAGAATGTTCTTCACGTGGATGTTCCCGGGGCCCGAGCAGCACGTGTTCACGCGCTGGTCGTAGTGAATGCCCGAGCCGATCCAGAAGTTGCCGCCCGTGCCGTCGAAAAAGAGCAACCCGGAAGGCTGCGTCTCCGTCCCGCCGAAATCCGCGCCGATAATCAGCACGTCGTCCAGGCTCCCGGTAGCCGCTTGGATGCAGCCGCCCTGGAAACTCGCCTGCAACACCTGCGATATCTTTAGCGGTACATTATCCGTGTCGCCGGTGGCCTGCGTGCTCAGGCACACATCATCGAACGTGAATCCGTTCAGGGCCTCAGTGCTTGTCCCCATGAGGTAAACGGCTTGGTTGTACGCGTCGATGCTGAGATCTCGAATGACCGATCTGCTTCCCGCTGCAGCCGTCGGCTCGAACACAGGCCCCGACCCCGGATTCGCGCCCTTGCTGACAAGGATGCGGCTCATGGGGGACATCGCGAACTGCGCTTCCGCGTTTCCACCCGAACCCTGAATCATCAGGTGCGAACACCAGCCGGTGAAGATCGGCGCTGTATTGCTTGCCCCTCCTTGCGGTTGCGAGACGATGTACCAGCCGGGCGGAAAGAACAGCGTCGGCTTCTGCGCTATGCCGTACGCGCACACCGCATTGATCGCTGCCTGAATCGCCGCCGTGTCGTCGGTCGCGCCGTCGCCCTTCGCGCCATATGCCGTTACGTCTGCGCGCGGTCGGGGCCCCTCCACAGTTTCGTTTCCAGAAACGCTGAGCGAAGAAGGTGTGAATGTTCCCGGATTGAAGTTGGCGGTGGTCAGCGTGCCGTCGATCGTTGCGTTGCCGCCGACCGTCAGGTTTCCCCCCAACGTCAGCCCGAATGCCGAGATATCGTTGCCCGCGCCCGACGAAGATACGTCCGGGGCTAGAATCACATCGGGATACGTCCGCGTTCCCGTGATTCCCGTGCCGGTGATCTGGACCATGTAGCGGCCGGCCGGTGCATAAAAATGATAGTTCCCGATCCCGTCGCCCTGGAACGGGTTTGAAGCAGTGGCGGTCAGCGTCGCATCGCTATAGATCGTCGCCAGGGGGTTACACGGAGTTCCCGTTGCGCCCGCCTGGCAAACGCGAATGGTCGCGCCGGCGATGGGATGGCCCGAAGCGCTCAGCACGATGTCGTCCTTGCGCGAGCCCTGGCCGAATGCCACATTCGGAGCCATGGCAAGACAGGCTGCCATTCCCAACAGTACGGAGACTCGAATAAAGGCTCGCTGATTCGCGCTTGTCATCAGTGGTTCCTCACTGTTTGCGTGAATTATTGGCAGACTGAGGCGCCGCGCCGGAAGCATTCGGGGTGAATGGTCGGGGCGCCGCATTCGCAGGTCCCGCGACGTTCTTTGGGATGGCAGAATTCCCGGTTGCGACGGAGGCTTTGGTGAGTCCGTGCTTGGCCGCCTTTTCCTCATCGAGAATTGCGCCGCAATGCCGGCATACCGCGACGCCCGGCTTGACCTTTTCTCCACACGCCGGGCAATCGGCCATTTGTATGGGCACATAGGCCCATTCGCGCTCCACACCCAGCACGATTGCCGCCCGCCGGTGCATGTCGGAGATTTCGCGAAAGGAATGCCCGCGCGCCCACATCGTGTCCGCCTCGAAAATCAGCCGGTGGTAGAAGGAATCGCGCCGAGCCCGCGCTCTCTCCAGTTCGTCCGTGGTGGGACGTGCGCCGGCGCAGATGAAGATTCCGTGGTCGTGCAGATCCTGCAGGAGATCGTCCGCGATCTCGCGCGCCGAGATCGTGAACGGGAACCGGCGATTATCTCCCAGGTCCAGAGCATCGCTTCGCGACGTAATCAGCAGAAGCGCATACAGCTCGCCCTTCGGACAGGCCGGAATGTGGTAGATGCCGTGCGTTCGCGAGACATACCAATCCTGATCGGAGATCGAGCCGATCGATACTGTTGCGGCTGTATCGTCTTTGGACCGCATACCACCCGACGTTGCGCCGCTTCCCCGCTCAATCATTGCCGTGTTCACGTTTCGTTCCTTTCATTTGAGTTCTGTTGACGCGCGAACTTGCGTGGTTCGTTCATTCGTGACCCTCTCCGCCGCCCTACGCGCTCGGTGAAATCGCCGGGATCAAATCCTCGAGAAGATCGTCCGCTTTTCGGTCCCATTCTCGTTCCCGCCGCGACTCGCGAACAGCCAACGCCTCACGGCTCGCGGCACGAGGCAATCGCCGCGCCCATTCGACCGCCCGCGCGACCCCGTCGCATGCGGCAGGCGAAAGCGGAATGAATTCGCCTGAGGCGCTCTGCAGCGTGAAGCAATGCTCGTACTCTCCTCGGGAGGGATACGGGCCGAGCGTCGCCACCCGAATGCCGTTTTGTGTTTCGAGCGTTTGCGCCCACCACATCTCCGGTGATCCGTAAGCCTCAGGTGGCATCCAGCGTTCTACGTGCCAGCGGTTCGTTGGAAAATATTTTGGCACCCGCCGAAGCTCTACGCATTCGCGGACCACCGTGCCGTGGTCGTTGCGGTCACTCCACCGGCCGCCAATCCAGGTGAGGCGCGAGCCTCCCCAAACGACCCGGAAATTTGGCTCAGCAAACCGATTCAAGCCGCCGGCTTGCGCCAGTCGTCGCTGAACTCCGGGCGGAGCCTCATGTGTTTCGCGTGTTACTCGAATCACGGGAATTCGTATTTGCGAGGAAGTTAAAACAGGAACGCTGGGCAGCGAGGAGGATCGCCGCCCAGCGATCGCGCTGTTTCGCGCACGAATCAAACCGGCGGTTGTACGGACCTCCCGCCGGCTCAGTTCTTCGCGCGCCTGGCCTAGTATCCAGTCGGAATCGCGAGATTGCTGATGTAGGCACCTGAGCGCGGCGAATCGTTCCACACCTGGAATCCCGTGACGAAGTAAAAGATGTACGCGGAAGCCAGGCCGCCGCTCGCGCCGTAAATCGGAAACACTGTTTGCCCGCCGACATCGTAGAAATCGATGTCCTGCATGACAGCGCGCCCCCAGTGCGAGAGGTCAAGGAAGTCCACGCGCGAAGCATTCGCGTTGATGCTGGACTTGATCGGCACGCCCGCCATGGATTTGTCGCCGGTGAACAGCAAATCGAGGTCGCTCGCGCGCCCGCCTGCGCCCTCTTTGATGATCTGCGAGATGGTCACACCGAGCTGTTCCCACTGGTGCTCCTGCTCAAGCGACGTGTAGGCGATGAGTTTGCTCACCTGGTTCGAGCCCAACGACTTCCGCACTTTGTTGATCGCAAGGCGGACGGCCGCCGGCGTGAGAGCGGAGTTGTTCGCGTTCACGGCGGGAGTCGCGAGCTCGACCGGATACGTGGAGCGATTCAGGTTCAGCCACGTTCCCGTTGTCGCGTTCGTCTGGTGGTAGAGGATTCCGAACAACGACGTCGGCTGCCCGCCGGTCAGGCCGTCGTGCACGACCACGTCGTTGGCGCTTGTGCCCGAAGGCAGGCTGTCGACTTGAACTAGCGAATTGAATGGATCGACGAGCAGCACGTTCGCTGAGCCGCGGTTTGTGGTGAGCGTCGGATCGTACACCTGGACGGTCTGGTTGTAGTAGAAGAGTTGCGCCCCGGGTGGCTTTGCCATCGTGAACTGCGCAGCGACCCCGGACGGCAGCCCGCTGGTCGTGATCGAGCTGATCGTGCCGAGGACGCCGTTGCCGTTCGTCTGCATCACCTTGTCGAGAAACGACCGGAATTGCGCCATCGCGCTCTTCACTTCCCGTTTAGCCGCGTTTTCGATCGACTTCTCCGGTGCGTTGCTCGCGTATTCGACAAGCTTCGTGATCTCCACCGCGTGCCGGAAGAATACGGGCGTGACCTGCGCGACGTCGTAGATTGTTCCGGAACCGCGGCCCAGGTCGCCGCCGTCCATATTCGCCAGGCCCGCTTTGCCCCCGGGACGGATTTGCAACGGAAGACGCATGTTGCGCGAACTCACGCGCTCCACGTCTCCGCGCTGCTGAATCATCGTCAACAGGATGTCGTCACGCTCGTAGAGAAGCGGGAGCTTGTCGCGAACTTTTTCGAGTTGCAATGCGACGGATTGTGCATTCTGCATTTGTGCCATGTCGGTTGGTTCTCCCTTGGACTGGATTCCTTGCGTGCGAACGTCACTCGCGCGAAACGTCGAAAGCGCGAATGTCCTGCGGGTGTCCTCCTCGGACGTGAGTGGAAGAATTCAGCGGTGCGTATGGGTCGGTGTCGGAATCTTCGGAGCTGCGGGATCTTTTTATGGAATTTTGGCTGCGGCAGGCGGCCTTACAAGTTCAAGATGTCCGCGTCCGACATTCGGGCGTAGTTGATGTCCTTCGGCGTCATCGGCCGCACGCCGTCGTTTCCCGTTCGCCCGGAACCCGCGATATCGACGCGCCGTTCGGCCGCACGCTGCCGCGCGCGGCGGTCCTGATTCGCCGCTACAATCGCGGTCGTCCATTCGTTTAGGACGCGCCTTGCCACGCCGGGCAGCGCCTGCCGCGCGCGATTGTTCACCAGCGCTACGATCGCTCGCTTATGATCCTCGTCCAGCGCGCCCGAACGGAACGCCTCGCGCGCCTGGTGCGCGAATTGCCTGTCGGACCGCAAGCTCGTATCCAGTTCACGGTAAATTTCCCCGATTAGCCGGTTCCGCGATCCCTTCGAAATTTCCTCCGGCAGCAGGCGTTCGACTTGCGATTCAATCGCATCAACTACCGCGCGCACGGCGGCTTCGTTCGCTGAATGAAAAAACGCTTCTTGCCCCGGTGTGATGCCGCGCTCAGTCCGATGTCCCGCGCGATCCGCATTCTGCACGGTTGTGCGCTCCGGCGGATCCACTCGGTTCGCGTTGCCACTCGCGCGAGATTCGATGGATCCACTGGGCAACTCTGCAGCCATGTCATTCCCGGCCGGCTTCGCGTGAGATTCCGCTCTCTCGCCCGAAGGATCCGAACGGGCCGCCCCTTCATTGGCAACCTCAGACATCACTCGCGCGAGAGACCGGAATGCAGCCGGGTCAAGCGAAGCAACGGCCCTCGCCAGCTCCGCATGATCCGCTGGCCGTCCGGAGAAGAACAGCGCATCCATTCGTGCCAGATCGGCCAAAGACGCGGTCGCAGCACGCGCCTCAGCCGGGGTTCGGAACGACTCGCGGTATGCCTGCACATCCTCCCAAGCCTGTTTCAGTTCCGGATTCGCCTGAAGCGCGCCTTCCAAGCTCCGAGCTTCAGGCTGCGTTTCGGTCGTCTCGCCTTGATCCGTTCTGTTGGGAATGCGATCACCGCTCGAATCTTCCCAGTCGAAGCCGCTCTGCCCATCGCCCGGCGCGCTCTTCGCCGCAGTGGCAAGACCCAGGATCTCATCGTCCGTCGGAGCGGCGGACGCCGCCGTACGATTGCCGGGCCGCCCAGAAGCTGTCCGAGCCTCGTTCTTCTTGGCTGCTCCGTCCGCAGTCCCACGCGCTTCGCTCACACCGTGTTCCATGGCCAAACTCATGCCTTGCCTCCGTGCCATTCGTTCGCTTTTTGTTCCTGAACCGCGCCTCTGCCGCTCAGCGCAAGCGATTCGCGCTCTGTTGCGTCATTCGTCACTTTTTCTCGAATTCGGAAGAACGTACTATTCCGCGCCCGCTCTTTATTTGCGACTCTAATCACAAGATTGCTTTCCGGCACTTCCTGGCCCGACTCATCGCCGGAATTGAGGTGGTTTTGTGAGCACGAGCAGAACGTCCGGCGCCGTGACTGAAGTCGAGCATCAGAAGCTTGCTCCTTCCGCACCGGCGGACATCGAACGCCGTCGCCGCCGCCGCGCCAAACTCTCTGCCCAGGTTCGTGTTCGCGCCGTCGACTCTCCAACGCCATTTGAGGAGGTCTGCAAGACTGTCGACGTCTCTCGCGACGGCCTGCTCTTCGTCTCGTCCCATTCCGGATATTGGAAAGGGCAGCCTCTGGAGGTCACGTTTCCCTACTCGACCGGACCTTCAGCTCTGAACCAGGCTCAGCGGGCCGAGGTTGTGCGCGTCTTCGCAAACGGCGAGGCGCTTTTCGGAATAGGTCTGCAATTCGCAACCGCAAAAAGCGCTGCAAAGGCAGGACACGCCGCCGGAAAAGCAAAGCCCGAACAGGAAAGGCCTGCGGCGGTGGTTCTCGCCATCGAACCGGACCCCTCGATGGCCGACAAGTTGCGCAGTCTCTGCCAGCGCGACGGCTACACCGTCGTCGTGGTTTCCACGGCGCGAGCTGCTCTCGATGTGCTGAAGACTACGATCCCGGTGGTCTTCGTCACGGCCGAAGAAAACTCGGACATCAGCGGCCACGATCTCTGCCTCATCGTGAGGAAGAACGAGCGCCTGCAGCACGTGCCCGTGGTCCTGCTCACGAAGTCGGCGCAGCCCGTCGATTACGCCGCAAGCCGCGAGCTTGGAGCTGTCATCTGCATGACCATGCCCTACGTTCCCGACCGTCTCCTGAATGTCATTCGCCTCGTCGCTCCGCCCCCGGCCGAGCGCACCGCCTATGGCGCCCGCGTTCACAAAGACTCCATCGAACGCACACTCTGAACCGTTTGCTCGCTTTCGCCGCGCCTCGTGCTTCAAAAGCCTAGGCCATTCCCTGCGGCGGTTGCTGCTGCTTCCTCAAGTAATCGCGATGGAACAGTGCGTGCGCCCTTACGTTTGCGTACCCTGCCGGCGCCTCGATCTTCGCCACCTGCCCCGCGTCTGACGAGAACCACCGCAGGCAAACTTCCAGTTCGATCGCGTGATTGTCCGCGAACTCGTCCGGCACGATGCTCGGCAGCATCAATTCGACCCCGCTCTGGTCGTCTCGTTTCACTACAGGCGTTTCCCCAACCAGTTGCGCGATTTCGCGATACTGCTTTGTCCGCGACTCCTCGTTCGGAACAATCAACTCCTCGAGCCCGATCAGCCGCTTCACCAGCGCGACATTCTCCGGATGCGACAACATCGCCTGGATCTGTGCGTCCGGGCTCGACATCAGTTGCAGCAGCACCGACCGTTGCTGAGCCCAGAGCGTCGGGTACTGCTCGTCCGTTTCGGGATAGCTGAAGAGATTTCCTTTCAAGTCCGCAAGCCGGATCCATTTTGATTCAAACGCGGATCCCGCTCCGAGCAGCGTCACCTCCACATCGGTCGGCCGGTTCTTCCGGAAACAGTCCACCGCCAGCTGCATCACATCCGCGTGAAAGAATTTCATTCGCCGCCAGACCAGCCCAATCCGGCCCATCGCCTGATCGCGCGCCATTGCATAGCCGGCTGCCGTATCGTTATTGACCATCGCGCCGCCGAACAGCGCTGGAAACGCGCCGGTCAGGAACTGCGCTACCGGCCCCATCAAGGCCGCCGCGTGCTGCGCCAGGTCGGGCGGCACTTCCGCGGGCGCCGGCTGGAAGAAGCCCGCCGCAAGGGACTGCCCCGGTTTCGCCCGCGCCGGATAATGCGCGCCCGGCTCCGCAGTCTGGCTCTGCAGCGAATCGAAGTCGAGCACCTCGCTGTCCGCGTAGATCGGCGGAATGCCGTATTCGTACGTCTCCATCTGCAAATTCGACAGCGTGTTGAACCTTTCCTGCACGCTGATTAGCGCGTCTCCCAGCGCCGGCCGTCCGCTCGACCCGTCACCGGGCAGCGCGTGCAGCACGCGCCAGTGATCGTCCATGTTCTCGTTGCGCG
>Ga0070733_10003098_pt1 | contig 11469 bp, 13 predicted proteins | sample Coa_R1_9_FD_66450 | JGI IMG/M metagenome (GOLD analysis project Ga0070733, IMG submission 66450) | Surface soil microbial communities from Centralia Pennsylvania, which are recovering from an underground coalmine fire - Coalmine... | ecosystem: Environmental > Terrestrial > Soil > Unclassified ... | reverse complement strand
ATTTATGGAAAGTCAAGTTAAGATCATGGGTCATCCGGTCCATCCGATGCTAATTGTGTTCCCTCTCGGCCTCTTGGCGGCTTCTCTTGGTTTCGACATCGGTTATTTGAATACCGGTAACTCAGAGTTGGCAATTGTCTCGTATTGGATGATTTCCGCCGGAATTATCGGAGGTTTACTCTCCGCGATATTCGGTGCTGTGGACTGGTGGGCGATTCCCTCTAACACGCGAGCTAAGGCGATAGGTCTATGGCATGGTGTTGGAAACGTGATTGTGGTGCTATTCTTTATTGGAAGCTGGATTTTGAGGTATCGCGTATTGGGATACTTTCCCTCAGATTCCGCTGTTACATTGTCCGGTATCGCGGTGGGTCTGGCGTTGATTACGGGCTGGCTCGGTGGCGAAATGGTGGGCCGTCTGGGTGTTGGTGTTGACGAGGGAGCGCATTTGAACGCGCCCACTTCTCTATCTAAACAGCCAGCCTCAGCACATAACACTAGCGGACAGTCTGAAGTGCCAAGGGCTCACGGAGTCTGACCGCGAAAGCCGGAATGAGTCCGCAGCAACTCCGGCCATGGGCCCATATGGTATGAAACCGACACGACAGCTCCATGATTTGGCCAGAGCGTGGCTCGACAACATCACTCGCGGCTCGACGATCAGGATATTGACGATCGAGCGCGAGTACGGAAGCGGGGCAGCCGAGATAGCCCGAAAGCTCGCGGACCGCTTGGGCTGGAAGTTATGGGATCAATTGCTGACCGACGAAATAGCCCACCACATGGAGTGTGACCCCGATCAGATCGAAAAACACGGGGAGCGAATCGACCCCCTATACTACCGTCTCCTCAAATCCTTCCTACGAGGCAGCTTCGAGGGAAACTTAAACGCCCCTCAGATGCAGATGGCTGATGCGGAGGGCATTCGCCGGGTCGCCGAGCAACTGGTGATGGCGGCGGCCGATGAAGGCAACGCTGTGATTGTCGGACGTGGTTCGGCCTACTACTTACGAGACCGCTCGGATTCCTTCCATGTTTTCGTTTATGCGCCGTTCGAAGAAAGGGTGCGTAGGTTGCAACAGGAGGGAAAGAGTGAGCAAGAAGCGATTAAACTCGCAGAAACTGTTGACTGCGACCGGGCGGAGTTCATCAAGCAATATTTCGGAATCGAGTGGCCTGCCCGGCATTTCTTCCACCTGATGATCAATTCCACGATGGGTGATACAGCCGTGGTACAGATGGTGCTGGACGGTGTGTCAGCCATACAGAACAACTGAACCCGCCATCGTGTTCCGTCGTGATGGCTCGCATTGTTCCCGCATGATGAAGCGAAGAGAACCGCCCTCAACACCCCCGGAGCGTTAGCGTACGCAATGCCCTACGATGGGACGCACATCGTGGTGCTTTATGACCGGGTGACGAAAAAGCTGGGCAACGTGTCAATTCTGCTGGGCCATGTGATCGTTATGAACGCGAACTGGACCGGCGCGGACTACCGAGGACCCAACTCCCGTTAACTGCCCTTCGGGAGAGCTGCAGAGCTTGCGCCCTCGCCCGCGGCCCAGTTGGCTGATTTGTGCAGCATCCGTGGAAGAGCAGGCTAGCGCCTCAGCAAGCGCACCTTTGCTGAAATAGCGCATATCCGCCGCAGTCAAAGGACGGGCGAATCCGCCCAGGAATTTCTCCCATTGCCTGTCGCCCACCAAGGCGAGTCGTTCGATTTCACGGAAGTGTTTTAGGTCAAACTTGATTTCAGCCGAAAGGGCCAGGCCTTCCCAGCCATGAAAGTCCAGCATCCTGAGGAGTACCCGGATCTTCCCATGTGGTTTCACGAGCCTTTGAAAGGTTGCCTCCAAACCGTGTGGAAATCGCCCGCAACAACTTTCCCGCTCACCTCCAGTTCCAGAACGTTAGCGTCGTTTTTTTCGATGATGCAAAATGGTATAGGGCCCTGTCTGAATCACCGACCGAATCTATCTTGCGGTAATCGAAATATGTCTCATCTTCTTGCCTCCGATGGGTAAGGATGAACAAGAGCTTTGCGCGCGATTTCATGGAAAAGTGCGTCGGGAGCCATACTCCATCTGAAACCGGAGCCTTTTCCAGTTCGAAGCGCGTGCCCGGTTCGACTCTCGCAAAGAACCCAGCGATGGAGACGGCATACACGACCTCCGCCTCGACCGTCAACCATTGAAAGCTATCCTTGTCGATCCACAGCGTTCCCTGCATCCCGGTCAACACCTCCGTCTGAAGGTTTGGAGGACGGTAGTCGAGTCTCGGCGTGGACCTCAGCACATAGGCATCGTGAGCACTCAACTTTTCCTGACCGAGAATCCTGAAGTCAAAAGCTTCCACGAGCTGGTCCATCAGCAGCTGATCCTGCTTACGTTCCTTTTCGTACTCTGCAGTCCGCGCAGCGCGCTCAGCCTCGGACTCGGTCCGGCGTTTCGCGATAGAGTCTTCCATCCGGTGTTTCTCCTTGGCTTGCTCCGCTAGTGGCAGCGGTTCGTTGTTGCGGGCTACTAATCGCCGATAAGGGGAACCGAGAATCATGGTCGCTTCGTAGGTCTTGGTGCCGTTTTCTTGGCGATCCCGTTCACAATAGGAGTATTGTGGGGCGGCGTTCCAGTCCCGTTGGTTAGCGGCGACCGAGCGCTGAATTATGGCCTCCACGTTAAGCGACTCGTGGTGTGCGGACGCCGCTAAGAAAATCAGGAGCGGACCTCACTCCCTAAACCTCTGTGTTGGAGCCGCTCGACGGCTGTCCATGTATTTTTCTCCCCTCGATGTCGAATCTAAGCGAAGTGAGATCAATAGCGGGGCAAGAACAGACGGGCGCGCGTAAAGAAACTGTCAAATCGGCTGCGAATACACGGAACCCCTGTGACTTGCGAGGGGAATGCAAGTGCCTTCGAAACAATTACTTCGCTAAGGCAATGTCAACCCCGATTAATTCGATGGCGCAATCCGAAGCCTATATCCGACGCCGGGCTCGGTCGCGATATGGCCCGGATGCCCGGTGGTTGTATCCAGCTTCCGGCGGAGTGCGCTGATTGTAGTCCGCAGCATTTGCAGCGCTTCGTCGTCGCTTCTCTCGCCCCAGGCTTCTTGCGCCAATCGGCGGTGCGTGAAGAGCCTGCCGGCGTTGAGAACGAGTACTGTCAATACGTCGTATTCCATCGCTGTGAGTTGAACCGAGTTATTAACGACTTTTACTATCCGCCGGTCTAGATCAACCACGAGATCGCCGAACGTGACGACTCGCACATCCTGGAGCGTTATCCGAAGGAGTGCAGTGCGGATGCGGTCGAGCAACTCTCCTAGATCGCACGGTTTCGTCAGATAGTCATCCGCGCCAGCGTCCAACGCGGCTATCTTGTCGGATTCAGCACCACGAACCGAGAGGATGATGATAGGTGTCTGAACCGAGGGGCGAAGACGACGGGTAACCTCGATTCCATCGATATCCGGTAGGCCAACATCGAGAACGATCACATCGGGCTGTAGCGCTGGAACGGTATTAAGGACGTCTTCACCTGTGCTTGCCTCGTGAATGAAATACCCCTGGGCCGTGAGTCGAGCACGGAGAACCTGGCGGAGCGCCGTCTCGTCATCCACTAACAAAATCTTCGGGCTCTGTTGCCTCACGCATCCTCGCTTAGGAGTTTGCCTATTGAAAATAGTGCTCCACACTCAGATACTAGTCGTTGCGATGTCAGGTTGGCCTCAAAAAACATCGGTCGCGCGTCAAGGAATGGTCAAACGTGCGAAGGCGCCGCCGGCGTGACAGGCTCCGTCCGCAGACGGTATCCCACTCCCGGTTCGGTAAAGATGTACTGCGGACGCGCGGGGTCGGCCTCCAGCTTTCGCCGCAGGTTGCTGACGTTCACCCGCAGCAAATGCTGGGTATCTTCGTAGTGGGCGCCCCCCCATACTTCACGCACCAGTTGACGATGCGTGAGAAGCTTGTTCGCATGGACCACAAACGCCTTGAGCAAACTGAACTCGGTTGGCGTAAGCTGTATCTCCTTTTCGCCGAGTCGCACTGTTCTGCCAAGAAGATCGACACTCAACTCGCCCGTCACAAATATTGGCCCGCTATCGGGTTGGCCAACGTGGCGCAGTGCCGCTCGGATGCGCGCCATCAGTTCTCCCTGCCCGAACGGCTTGGTGAGGTAGTCGTCCGCGCCCGAGTCTAACGCGGCGATTTTCGCGGACTCTTCACCTTGAACGGACAGAATGATAATTGGCGTTCGCGTCCACTCCCGAAGACAACTCGTGACCTGTTTTCCGTCGACGCCAGGGAGGCCCAGATCGAGAAGAATGAGGTCCGGTCGGAAGGCTGGAACGACCTGCAACGCCTCCTCTCCCGTCGAGGCTTCACGGACGGAGTATCCGTGCGCTGCGAGTGAAGCCCCGAGAAACCGGCGGATCCCGGCCTCATCATCGACGATTAGCACGCGCGGTCCCGGATCACTCACGTTTTGCCTCCAATGGCAGAAAGAACGACAGCTCAGTTCCTCCCTGCGCCCGGCGCTTCGCACGGATTCGGCCATTGTGAGCTTCCACGAACCCCTTGCAAATCGAAAGACCAAGACCCGCCCCTTTGGGCGCCCCTGGTACAGCAGAGCGGTAAAATTTCTCGAATACACGTTCCAGATCCTGCTCCGGAATTCCCTTCCCAAGATCGAGAACCCGAATCTCCAATTGCTCACCATCGAGTCGAGCCTCGATGTCTATTGGCGCATCGCTCGGCGAGTACTTTAGCGCGTTATCCAGCATGTTCACCAGTACCTGCACGATCAGAACATTGTCCATGGGCACCGGGGGCAAATCGGGAGCGACAGAGACTGAAATTCTGCGACTCCGAGTGGCGTGGCCAAGCTGGTGCAACGCCGTACCGACTACATCGTTAACATCGCAAGGCTCGGCTTTTACTCGTATCACGCCGCCTTCCAGGCGCGTCATGTCCAGCAAATTTTGAACCAGCCAGTCGAGCCGTCTTGCTTCGTCCTGTGCGGTTTGCAAGAGATTCTCCTGTGTGGGTAGATCCAGGATCGCCCGATCTTCCAATATCGTGTTAAGGACACCGAGGATCGAGGCAAGCGGCGTCCGCAGGTCGTGGGAGACGGAATTCAAAAGGGCTTTCTGGAGTTTATCCGCTTCCTGCAGCACCTCTGCTCGCTTCGCCTTGTAAGCGAGTTCGGCGCGCATGATTGCCCCGGCCGTCTGATTCATGAAAATGCCCAGCAGTTCACGCTGATCTGATGTGAGCACTTCCTCCGAACTGTTCATCTGAAATCCAACTACGCCAACCATTCCTTCCCCTGTTTTGAGCGGCCGATAGCGCATCGTTGAGTCTGAGAACCTTTCGGTCCCGCACCCCGCCTCTTGGCCATTTTGGAATACCCACGATACGATATCGTTCTCACATTCATCGGAGGCCAAACCGACGCTGCGGAAGCGTACCGTCAGCCGCTGGGCGTCTGGCAGCAAAACTACAATCGGTCGCCCAAATACGCCGACGAAGTGGCGTGCGACGGCCTCTAGTATTTGGGCCAAGTCATTTCCAGAAAGCAAGGAGTTTGTGAAAGAATACAGCGCAGCACTGTAAGCTTCGCGCCTTCGGGCTAACCTGGCATCTTCTCTGGCTGCGACTGTCAACATGCTTACAACTAGACCCACCGCCACAAGCCCGGTCAACGTGATCAAATACCAGATGTCGCTGGCCGCGAAGCGCCTGTAGGAAGGCACGACGAAGAAATTCAGGGCCAGAGCACCAGAGACCGCGCCGATAATGGCTGCCCGCCGGCCCCATTGCAGTGCGCTGAAGATGACGGCCAGCATGTAGAAGATCGCGAGGTTGGAGCCCCGGAGAGCCGGTGCGATTTCAAAGCCAACAATCGTAACAAGTCCAACAAGCAATAAACTGCTTGGGACACCACGCCAGCTCTCTCTGTCCGACAATTCTCCTGGCCGGAGAACGCGCTCTTTCCAGGAAAATTTCGAGGGCTTCAGCCGATCCTGGTGGATGCTGAGGTGCATCGACAGGTTCGGGCTCGCGTCGTATGGAAACTCCTCTTGCCTCATGAGAAGTAGATCGCCGCACTTCCAGTGTAGGCGCATCTTCGGCAGTTATCAAGGCAATGGCTCGCTGCACGGCTGGCGGCGTTGCTTCCATCCTTGACACATTTCTGACGCGACTATAACGGTTTTTGACGGCACGTTGACTATGCTTGCTTTAACGTAAAAGTGCAATGGGTTTGTGAAACCGTTAATTCTCTCGGAATTCAAAGAATTCAAAACGGTCCACAGACATGTGAAAGGAGTCAAGAATGAAAAGCTGGCTGCTGACAACCCTAGTCTTTAGCCTTACCCTTCTGACGATGCCTAATCCGCCGGCCGCGAGAGCCGACGCTTGGGACAAAAGAACCCAGCTGACCTTCAGCGCACCGGTCGAGCTCCCCGGAGTTACTCTCCCTGCTGGCACATACGTGTTCAAGCTGCTGGATTCGCCCTCAGATCGGGATATCGTTCAAGTGTTCAGCAAGGATGAAACGAAGCTGTATGCAACCATCCTGGCGATTCCGGATTATCGTCCTAGGCCCGCTCCCAAGACCATCGTTCGGTTCGAAGAGCGCGCTGCCAATGCACCTGAGGCGATTAAGGAATGGTTCTATCCCGGCGATGAATACGGCCAGGAGTTCGTATATCCGAAGACCCGCGCGGTCCAATTGGCAAAGGCGACCAATCAGAATGTAGCTTCGATGCCCAACCAGACGGCGCAGAACATTACGAAACCAGCCAAGACGGCTCAGGAGCCCTCAGTGGTGGCATTGAAGAGCGCGCCCGTGACGGCGGTTAATCCAAAGGGAGAGGAAGTTGAAATTGCACAAGCCGCAACGCCGAAGCCTTCGCCGGCCTCGACAGCTAAACCGGCGCCAGCCCAAACTGCAACTTCGCCCAAGGCCAATTCTAATAACTTCAAGCAACTGCCCAAAACCGCTAGTAACTTACCGCTCATCCTTCTGGCCGGTGTGCTCTCACTAGGGCTTGCGCTGAGCCTGCGGTCGCTTGCAAAGCGTGTCGGCTAGATGGCTGCTGTTATGACGCGGCACCTACAAACCGGAGGACAGGGCACGGACCTGGTGCGGACTGCGTTGCGATACGGTCAGCGCATCTTTCTGCTGTTTGGGCTCTGTGCCGTGGGTTGCTGGGTCTTTGCCTTGGTGGAGGCGAGATGGACCCAGGCGTCCCTCAGCCGTTCCCTGGATCGAGTTCGCATGCAAACTCCTGCGCGGTCCCAACATGCAGTCGCACGGCGCTTCCCAATTCACGAAAACTCTTTGGTGGGCCGGATTGATATAGCCAGAATCGGATTGTCCGAGATGGTACTTGAAGGAGACGGCGCGCCGACCCTCTCAGAAGGAGTGGGACATGTCCCGGGAACGGCTCTGCCAGGTGAATCAGGCAACGTGGGTTTGGCGGGACACCGCGACACATTCTTCCGCGCTCTTCGAAACATTCGCGATGACGATCGGATTGTGGTGACGACTCCGCAGGGTTGTTATCGATATCGTGTGGTCTCATCTGAGATCGTCAACCCGTATGAGACTCGCGTGCTGAACGCGTCGGCTGTCCCGAGCCTGACCCTGGTCACTTGTTACCCCTTCGACTTTATCGGTTCCGCGCCAAGGAGGTTCATCGTGCACGCGAGCATAATGCGGAGTTAGCGCCTGGACTTTCAGGGAGAAAGGAGACATTTTATGGGTGAACACCGGACATTGACAGGGCTGAACCAAGTTTCCCAACTACATTCGGGCTGGTAGTCATACAGCACATGAAACGGAAGGAGAGAACGACGATGCAACTCAGGATGTCAAGCGTGATTGCCATTTTTTCCGGAGCCCTGATCGCACAGGCCGGCTCGTTACCATCCAAGGCTGGAGCGGAGTCGAATCAAGCCGGAAGGCTGTTGAAAGAAATAAAGGGCGACGCCGAACAGATTCGTGCCTCTGCGAGTAACCTCGATAGGTTGACTAAGACCCCCGACGCAAAGTGGATGGACTACGATCAGCAGTGGAACACCTTCAAACCGGCGCAGGAATGCATCGACCTGGCAACCCAGCGCCTGGACGGCATGAAGACCTCGCTTTCGCCCGCTGAACGGCAGGCGTTAGACCAGGTTAAGCGGGATGTCGAGACAATCGCCAGCGCGACACACGACCTCTGGTCAAGGCTGGGCCAATCGAAGGTCGACTTGACGTTACGGGGGTTGAGCGCTGACGCTCGAGACCTGGGCAAAGCTGCTCGTGATCTTATCAAAACGACGGCTTCGACAAGCTAGCCGATGGGCCACGCTGCCCTCGGTTTTCAGGTCCAAAGCCCGGTGCGATATGGATTTAGATCGAAAACTGAAAGAAAAGGAGATTCAAAATGTTGAATGAAAATGTTGGAAGCGACGCTCGTGCGCAGATTTATCTGCAGCCGATCGCAGCGCCGTCGATTCTCGGACTCTACGGGCTTGCGGGTGCAACGTTCATGGTGGCCGCCCACATGGCTCACTGGTTCGGAGATTCGACGACGTCACTATATCTATTTCCGTTTGCGGCGATCTTTGGCGGCCTCGCCCAGTTCTTAGCTGGCATGTGGGCATATAAGGCCCGTGACGGAGTCGCCACGGCGATCCATGGAATGTGGGGTTCGTTCTGGATGGCGTATGGCGTCCTAAACGTGATCTTCGCAGTTGGCAAACTCTCGCCACCATCTGGCCGCTGGCCTGAAATCGGCTTCTGGTTCATTGTGCTGGCCGCAATCACCTGGGTCGCAGTTGCCGCAGCGGTGGCTGAGAATCGTGGATTTGTCACCTTTTTGACGTTCCTCGCCGCGGGGTCGACCATAGGCGCGATCGGAGAACTGACCGGTATCGAGTCGCTAATGACGGTCACCGGTTGGCTGTTTATCATCGCATCAATCGCGGCATGGTACGCGGGCAGCGCTCTCATGCTTGAGGAAGCCTTTGGCCGCGAAATCTGGAGCCTCGGCAAGAGCCGGCAGGCCAAAGAAATGCAACCCGTTTCGGCTGGAATGGGCGAGCCTGGCGTCATTCGCGGACAAGCCTAAACACGCCGCCCGGCGGGAAATAAACGGTTATCGTCGAAAACGATGGGAGGAGTTATGTGTGATTACTCTTTGATGATGATTCACAATCGATTGGCCGTAGAAGGCGAAGAATTGGTGGCGCACCGATTCAATAGCGGATCTGTTGGAATGGTGTCTAGGTTGGATTTCAATGACTGGCGGACACGGCGGTCTGGGTCGTTTTGGCAGCGACTCAGCGACTGCTTTTCGTCTTCTTCCCCGCCGGAGCCTGCACCGGTCGTCTGTATCCCGCCTGGGGCACTGCTGCGCCTGAAGGACATACCCTGGAATCTCCGCGACCGGTTCAGCCTCGACTCTCGTGAGGACGCCGCGTTCGCGCAGATCTCTGCGGAAGAAAACCGGAATCGGGATGCGTTGCTTTTCGCCAACGGCAACATGGTCACGTTACAGTTGCTGCCGGAAGGCCAAGCCGCTACAGTACTGCGGCTCTCGGCAGCGGAAGCGATCAGCCTCGATCCCGAACTAGCGCAAACCGTATAGTGCAGTGTAGGTAGGAATCGTCAAGATGCCATCAAGAGATTTTCCCACCGTCAATATCGTCATCCGTTCTTGACGGCATTTTGACATTCTTCGTGATAAGTTACGGTGGGAACGATAGTCTCGGCGGCGTCCCTCATGATCGAAGGTTGCATCGAGCATGTTGAATGCTCAGCGTCTTGAAAGGAGAGTTTCGATCATGGGTTCTACCAATGCCCACGACAACCCACCAGGAGTGTTGAATGCAAGAGGAACATGCAATCCAATTTGATGGAAGCGATTCGCACTGCCATCGCTGGGGCGCGATTCTCGCCGGAGGCGACGGCAAGCGATTGCTCCCGCTCACGCGAAGAATCACCGGCGACGACCGACCTAAGCAATTTTGCGCCATAGTGAGTGACGAGACGCTCCTCCACCAGACTCAACGCCGGATTTCGAGATTAGTTCCGAGGTGGCGGACTTTGCTGATGTTGACCAGAACGCACGAACGTTTCTACGCCGATCAAATTGCCGGAATGCCATCCTCGAGCGTGCTGAGCCAGCCTTGCAATCGTGGTACGACGCCTGCAATCCTCTACAGTCTAATGCGTCTCTGCGAAATGGACCCGAAAGGTGTGGTCGCCTTCTTTCCCTCGGATCACTATTTTTCAGATGACGAGGCGTTCGTCCGTCAAATCGATTTGGCTTATTCAGTCGCGGCATTTCGGCCCGAGATGGTGATTCTGTTAGGCATTACGCCCGAGAGGCCGGAGGTGGAGTACGGTTGGATCGAGCCTGGCCTCCTTTTGGGCAATCCTATACCGAACTCCGTCTGCCGCGTCAACCGCTTCTGGGAAAAGCCAGGCCCGACGCTTGCGTTGGCCTTGATGGAGCGTGGTTGCTTGTGGAACACCTTCGTGATGGTCGGTCGCGTCAACGCATTCCTGAAACTCATCCAGCAAGCGCTTCCGGCTCTAGTCGAATCTTTCGAATCCATTCGGCCGTCGTTCTTTACAACTGCCGAACCGGCCGCGGTGCGCGACCTTTATTCGGTGATTCACCCCACCAGCTTTTCAAATGACATTCTAGCGGCGCAGCCCGATCATCTCGCCGTACTCCGCGCTACCGGTCTTGGCTGGAGTGATCTGGGAGAACCCAGCCGTGTCCGTGCGGTGCTCAATGGTAAAGGCATCCGGGCGGAGTGGGCGCTCACGCCGAGCTATGGAGAGGAATCGTGTCGCGCCACCGAGGCGATAGTTGGGTGAGACTGTGTCGCAGCACGCAGGTATTCTTCCAGCGGGCTAGCGCACGATGTATGGGATTGAACGTCACTGAGAACCTGATGCGCTCTCACCTAACCGAAGACGGATGCTTTCTGGCTGGGAAATCGGTATACGCATTGACCAAACGCTAACTCAGGATGCCACAGGCTGGTGATGCTCGAATTGGAGGCAATGGGTTTGGATCGGGTTCGTACCGAAGTCTCGGTCCAATATGGAGGGCTGAAGGCGTGACGCCGAACTTCCTCGGTGATCCGGTTTAGGTCCTGCCAGAGGCGCTCGGGGAGGTTCCCAGAATCGCGATACTATTCAATTGCAACTGCATACTTGGCCAGCCAAGCAGCAGCACAATTGCAGTCATTTTGCAGGCATGGTGTACTTCTTTCGAATGCTTTCGCGGATGAACATGATCATCAATCGGATGCATAATGCGCCATTTCAAATTTTTCAACTATAGTGGACCCCAGATTTCAGACCACGCAATAAGCTAAGATTTCGACGGAGTCGTTGACAAAGGAGAGGTCGATGACGACGACGAGAAAACAGTACAGTCCAAAGTTCAAAGCGCGGG
>Ga0070733_10003097_pt1 | contig 11469 bp, 10 predicted proteins | sample Coa_R1_9_FD_66450 | JGI IMG/M metagenome (GOLD analysis project Ga0070733, IMG submission 66450) | Surface soil microbial communities from Centralia Pennsylvania, which are recovering from an underground coalmine fire - Coalmine... | ecosystem: Environmental > Terrestrial > Soil > Unclassified ... | reverse complement strand
CGGCGAGACCGCTAATACCGGCGAACACCAGGAGAGCGCCAAACACCGCCGAGAGCGCAGGGCTGGCGGCGTGGGTGTGCAAGATGGCTCCGATCAGACCGCCGGCCGCGCTGGCGACGCCGAAGCTCATGAAAACTCCGCGATCCACGTAAGCGCGCAGCCTCCAGAAGCGCACCGCGGTCCCGATAAGATGTGGCACCGACACCGCTGCCACTGCAATCTTAGTGTCGGTGTGGATGGCGACAACCGGCGTCAGAATGCTTCCGATTCCAAATCCGGCGACGGCGGCAATCGCCCCGGCCAGCACGCCGGCGATTCCGACGATGGCTGTCAGTCCCATGGAACGCGGATTAGGGCTACCGCGTTGTTTCCAGCACGATCACGGTGTCGGCGTCGTCGCGCGCGGCGGGCAGATTGAGCACGATCCCGCCCTTTACCCGTTCGATCGCAACCGGCGCCCCGGACGTGAGCACCTTCGCGCTCTTCACCGGCGGCATCTTCGAGAGGGCCAGCAAGTCGCCGTTCCAATCCATCACATGCACGTAGATCTTTCCTTCACGCTCGGTGGTCGCTCCCCACGAGGACGGCGCGATCGGTCCGCCGCGCGTGCCGTAAATGGACTCTCCATTGCGCTCCAGCCATCGGCCGACGCCATGCAGGCGTTCGACGAACTCCGGCTGGATGATTCCGCTGGGCATCGGCCCCACGTTCAGCAAGAAGTTGGCGTTGTATCCCGCGGCGCGCGCCAGATACTGGATCAACTGCACCGTGCTTTTAACGTGCTTGTCGTTTTTGTTGTAACCCCAGGAATTGTTGATCGTGTCGCAGGTTTCGAGCGGCAGCTTTCCGACTTCTGAGGTGGCGTTGAATTCCGCGGTCTTGTGGCCCGGCAGGTCTTTCTCGAACATCTGAAAATCCTCGCCGGGGAACGGGAGCCGGTGATGGTTGTTGCCGATGAGCGCCGCGGGCTGCAGGTTGTGGATCAGCCCGTAAGTGCGGTCGAGATGCCAGTCGGCGTCGGGCTTGTCCCACCAACCGTCGAACCAGATGCCGCCGATTTCGCCGTAGTTGGTGAGCAGTTCGCGCAACTGGTTGTCCATGAACTCCAGGTAATGGTCCCAATTGCCGCTCTCCGGGCGGCCCGCCGTGCGGCCGGTGCTCCCGCGCGGATAGTAGTCCGGGCTATGCCAGTCGAGCTCCGAATGGTAGAAAAACAGCTTTACGCCCTGCTTGTGGCATTCGTCGGCGAGCATCTTCAGCGGGTCTTTCTTGTAAGGCGTCGCGTCCACGATGTTCCAGTGGTTTTGCTTTGTGCCCCACATGGCGAAACCGTCGTGGTGCTTGCTGGTGATGGTGATGTACTTCATGCCGGCGGCCTTGGCTAAAGCCACCCATTCCGCGGCGTCATAGCCGGTCGGGTTGAATTGCGGCGGCAACTTTTCGTACTCCGCGACAGTCATCTTGCGGTTGTTCATGACCCACTCGCCGTCACCCAGCACGCTGTAGACGCCCCAGTGAATAAACATGCCGAAGCGTGCGTTCTGAAACCATTCGCGCGCTTTCCGGTTGGCTTCGGAAGGCTGATAAGACTGGCCGCACGCGCATGCGGCCCATAAGAGAATCCAGAGAAATCGCATGATCACCTCAATATCCGATCTTCTTGTCGACTAAGTTGGCCAGCGGCTCACCACGGCGGAACCGCTCGAAATTTTCGAGAAACACCTGCATGGTGCGTTCCTTCCAGTCCCGCGCATGGTCCGCGCTGTGTGGGGAAAGCAGCACGTTTTCGAGTTTGTAAAAAGGATGACCGGCCGGCAACGGCTCGGTCTCGAACACATCGAGAGCCGCGCCCTGAATACGTTTTCTCTCGAGAGCGCGGATCAACGCAGGCTCGTCGACCACAGACCCGCGGCCAATATTGATCAAGATCGCGGAGGGCTTCATGGCTTCGATCTCCGCCGGGCCGATGATGCCGCGCGACTCCGGCGTCAGCGGCATGGACGCCACCACGTAATCGCACCGTGCCAGCATTTCGCGCATTTTATCGGGAGTGAAGATCTGCTGGACACAACCGTCGTCCCGTGAAAGTTCTGGCCGGCGGCGCAGGGCCAGCACCTTCATACCCAGCGCGTGCGCGCGCCACGCCACCGCTCGGCCCAGATCGCCATAGCCTACGATCCCTACGGTCTGATTACGAAGCTCGATCGTGTCGAACTCCTCCCAGACCTCGGCCATCTGGCTGCGTACCAGCCGCCGGAAACCCTTGGCGAAAAACAGCATCGCGCCGATGGCGAACTCGCCCAGCATGCCGCTGAACACGCCGCGCGCATTGGTAAGAGGAACGGGACTTTCAACCAACGCGGGAAACAGAACTCCGTCGAGCCCTGCGGATAGCGAATGCACCCAGCGCACGCGCGGCGCCATCCGCCACACTTGCTCGAAGACTTCCAGGCTGGCGGACCAATGGAGGATCACTCCCGCTTGAGCCGCGGCGCCGGCGAACGCTTCCGGTGTGTTTCCGACGGCGACAGACCTGGATCCAGGCAGCGTTTTGAGCATCGCCAGTTGTGGTTCGGCCGGGTCGGCTAAAACCAGAACTGTGATATCGTCCATGAGGAGAAAAATGTACCATGTTCGACCTGTCCCTGGAAGTGCTGCGCGTAGTGGAGGAGGCGGCCATCGCTTCAGCGCGCACCATGGGGATGGGCGACCCGCACACAGCCGACCAGGCGGCGGTCGAAAGCATGCGGCGCTGCCTGGAGGCAATCGCCATCGACGGCACGATCGTCATTGGGGAAGGCGAGCGCGACAAGGCCCCGATGCTCTACATCGGCGAGAAGGTGGGATCGGCGAAGAACGATGCCGCCGCGCTCAACGTGGACATCGCCGTCGATCCGCTGGAAGGCACGAATCTTTGTTCCACCGGCGCGGGCGGCGCAATCACCGTGCTGGCGGCATCCGAGCGCGGCGGTTTGCTCAATGCGCCGGACTGCTACATGGAGAAGATCGTCGTCGGCCCGGCCGCCAAAGGCTCGGTGGAGCTGGACGCTCCGGTAAAACACAATCTCAAGGCCATTGCGCGGCGGTTGCAGCGCGGCGTGGACGATTTGGTGGTAGTGGTGCTGGACCGGCCCCGGCACCAGAAGCTGATCGCGGACATTCGCGAAGCGGGCGCGCGCATTCGTCTCATTGCCGATGGCGATCTTTCCGCCGGCATCGGGGCGGCCGTCGCCGGAACAGGCGTGCACGCGGTGATGGGCTCCGGTGGCGCGCCCGAAGGCGTGCTGACCGCGGCGGCGCTGCGATGCCTCAACGGCGAAATCCTCGGACGGCTGGTGGTGAAGGATGAAAAGCAGCGCGAGCGCATGCACGCCATGGGCATCCGCGACGCCGACAAAATCTACAACACGCACGAGCTCGCGCCGGGCAGGCAGATTGTATTCGCCGCGAGCGGCGTAACCGATGGCAACCTGCTGCAGGGGGTACGGTTCTTTGGCGACGGCACGCGCACCCAATCCATCGTGATGACCCTCACACCGGCGCGGGTGCGCTTCATCGATACGGTACATCTGGAGAACAAGCCGGACGTGAAGGTGCGATTCCGGTAACGGGGGAGGGAACTTTCCCGGGGCCATTTTCGTACACTGTCACTAAGGGTATCTTCATGGAACGAAAGCATTCGGAACGGGGAGGAGTGCTGGCCGGCGTCCTCCTCGCATTTCTGATTCTTGCGGCTCTGGCGGTCGTCGGCGTGTTCCTGGGCGGCATGTATCTTGCCGACAACATTCACGTCCAGAAAACCCGCGGCACAAACGGCGAGACCGTCGAGGTCGAGACCCCGATCGGCTCCATGCGGGTGCAGGCCCACAAGAAGCTCGATCCGAAACTGATCGGCGTGCCTGTCTATCCCGGCGCGGTGCGCGAAGACCGGGACGGAGGCGCCGCGAGTTTTGATTTCAACTACGATTCCAGTCACAAGGAGTTCACCGTGCTCGCCGCCGAGTACTCGACCGATGACTCCGTGGACAGGGTGAAAGAGTTTTACCATCACAAGCTGCCCCACTGGATGATCAGTGAATCGCATGACGGCCATCTGCGAATGGAGTACACCGAAGACGGTTACAAACGCATCGTGGCTATCGGGGAGAAGCACGGGCGGACCCATATCGGACTTGCTTCTGTGGGAGAGCCTGCGTCAAACTGATCGAGTAGGGTCCTCGGTCCCATGAATGCCTGAAGTTTGTACCTGCGGCGCGCAACTGCCTCCTGACGCCCGTTTTTGCCATAAATGCGGAAAGCCTCAGCGAGAAGAACCACTCGTGGAGGGAGCGGCTCCCAACGACGCTCCAGTTTCCGCTCTTCCGATTCCGCCTCCGGCCGTTGTAGCGCCGGTCCCGCTCTCGTTTCGCAATCCGATCGCGGTTCGCGTGGGATTCCTGACGGCGGGCCTGGTTTGTCTGCTGATGATGATCCCGGGCGTGAATCTCCTTTCCATTCTGTGGCTGCTGGGAGCGGGTTGCTTCTCGGTGTGGATCTACAAACGCCGCACCGGCCAGCGCCTGACGGTGCGCGGCGGCGCGCGTATGGGCTGGATTACCGGCGTGCTGAGCTTCGCGCTGCTCACCATCTTGTTCACCTTGAGTGTTGTTGCCATTCAGCGGGCGGGCGGTCTCGGAATGCTGAAGGACCGGCTAAGCGATCTCTCGATTCAGCAGAGCGCGCTCGACGAAGCCGCAAAGATGCTACAGAATCCCATGGAGATTCTGAAGTCGCTGGTGGTGATGTTCATCGTGATTACGCTGACCTGCACGGCGGGCGGCGCGCTCGGCGCGAAGTTGCTCGGCAAGGATTAGTGGATCGGCTCCCCCCGCGCGCTGAGGGCCTGAGTGGCCGAGCGCGCAACCTGTAAGACTTCGGTCCCGGCTCGTTCCCCTACTTCCGTGATATCCGGCGCCAGGCGATAGAGTTTCCGTTCCGCGGCGGCAGCCATGGCGCACGCCGCGAGCCACGGGTCCGGAGAACGAATCAGATTGCGGATGGCCGATTCCGCGTCGCGAATCTCGAGGCCAAACAGATCGCGGCCCTGCTGGGCCAGCCGCTCGGAACTATCGAGCAACGGGAGCAACACCCGCTTCAACGGGCGATCGAGCACCGTGTCCAGGAAATCGAGCGCCGCCAGATATTGGTCCCGCCGGCGCCGCCGCACTGCCCGATATGCGGCCTGCATGTCCTCGGGCGGATAGCATAGACCCAGCAGGTGGAAGAGGCGTTCGATGGTCTGCTGCAACCGCTCTTCGAGGCTCCGCGACAGCAGGCCCGCGGCGGTTCGCGTGTCTTTATGATCGCGGAACGGCTCGAGCACGGAATACAAGTCGAAGTAGTGCCGGGCTTCACTGAGGATCTGTTCGGTGACGAAGGTCTCTCCGTAGTCCAGGCGCGGCGCCGTCTCGCGCAGGTGGCTCAAGGCCTTGAGCACCGCAGCCCGAATCGAAACTTCCGGCTGGCCGAGCGATTTCAGCAGCACGTCCACCGAGCGCTGGTCGTGAATCTGCTTGAGCACTCGCGGAATTTGGCGCCGCACGGCAAGCGGAACCGTCTGGTCCGCGACGCAATCCCCGAGCATGCCGCAGATCCGTGAGCCAAACGCGGCAAGAGATTCGATCACCACGCCGCGCAGGGCGGGATCGGCGAGCCTTCGGACCATGGCGTCGGCTGAAGCTCGGCTGCCCAGCAAGCCCGCGGCGCGGCACGCGGCAGTCACCACGCGCGGATCGCGATCCCCGAGCAGCTTCGCAAGCTCACCCGGCGCTTCTTCGCCGCGCAGGGCGATGGCCGCCGCGGCTAAGCGCCGCCGCTCCGGGTTTGGATCGACCGCGCCGGCGGCGATCCACTCGCTGGTCAATATTTCTCGCGCCAGCTCCCGCCGTTCGCGCAACGCTTCCATCGCGCCTTCCACTACCGTCGGATTTTCGTGATTCAGAAACTCGGCGGCGCGCGCCGTGGCCTCCGGCGAGACCGCCAGAATATAGCTGATGGCGGCCTTTGCCAGTGCCGCCTGTGTGCTATCGTGCCGGTCCGCGGATTTGACGTCCAGGAATGCATCGCCCAGCAGCTCAGTTTCACCGCATGCTCGTGCCACGTCATAAACTTTGACGCGCACTTCCGCCAGCGGGCTGTGCGAGAGACGCCGCAGCAACGGCGAAATATCGTAACCCGGCGCTTCCGCCAGCATGGAGAGCGCGTACACCGCTTGCCGCGCATTGGCGCTATCGACGGTCTGTTCGAGCAGCCGCAGAGTGGCCGGATCGCCCACCGTCAGACGCGCGTCCTCGAGCTCCAGACGCCGCCGCTCGATGCGGCTCCGCACGATGCCGATGTATTCCCGCTGGGCCACGCGCGCCAGCACCATCCAGGCGACTGTAAAAACCACTGTCAAAGCCGCCACAATGCGCAGGTCGCGAAGGCCGGCCGCCAGCAGCGCGGCCAGCAGGATGCCGGCAAGGCCGCGCCCGAAGCGATCGACAAATATGTCCACGAATGCTTTGGTGCGGTTCTTCAGGCCGGTGGGCAGCGGCAGAAACAGCAGCTCCATTCCGGTCCGGTTGAATGTGTATCGATTCACCGCCTCCGAGAATCGCGCGATCACCGCCGTCGCCAGGCCTGGAGCGAACATTGCCGCGAGCGAAGCCAAAGCGATCGACACCGGCATGATCTCGAGCGTTCCGCCCACCCCCAGCCGGCGCACCACCCACGCAGTCAGAAATAACTGCAACACAAGAGAAACAATGTTCAGATAGACGTAGAAGCCGCCGAAGAATGCGGTGAGCTGGTCGCCTTTGAAAGCGTGCTTGGCCATGGCCTGAAACTGAAAATCCACCATCTCATCCACCACGAAGGTGAGCAGCATAATGGCGATGATGACCTGCAGGTGGCGGTAGCGTCCCACAGCGGCGAAGATGTCGCGCGCGGAAAACGCCAGCTTATCCGTGTCGGCCGCGCGTGCGCCCGCGAGCGAGGTTCCCCGCTGCCGCACCGCGCCGAGAAAAGCGCCATAAGCCAGCGCCACCATAACCGCGCACGCCAGAATGAGATTGCGGGTGCCGACGATCTTTACCGTGAACGTGGTCACAGCGCTTCCCACACCTGCCCCCACAACCGCGCCCAAGCCCAGCAGTCCGTAAAGGCGCTTGGCTTGACGCGAATCGAATACATTGGCGGCCACCAGCCACCCCTGCGAGAAGAGCACGATGCTGAACAGGCTCACCCACACGTTGAAGACGTACAGCATCCACCCGAGATTCAGGCCGATCAGCCACCACAACGCGATCAGACAGACGAACGAGATCAGCATGGTGATGGAAACCGCTCGATCGAGTGAAGATTTGACCGCCAGCCGCGTATAAAAATATGCCAGCACTCCGCCGCCGGCCGCGATCAGGATGTAAAGATACGGCAGCTTGTCGATGTTGAACTTATTAAGGAACATCGACGCCGACACCGGCTTGAGGATGTAGTACGCCACCATCACGAACAGAAGGTAGAGCGACATGAACAGCGTGCGCCGGTGCTCGCCTGTGCGGATATCGAATAACCTGCGCCAGATGCCGGTTCGGGGCATGGTGGATCGCCCTATCTTAGCTGGAATGCGCCGCGCCTTGATCCGCCGATCAGGCGGGGACTGTGTCCGCCGGGTCGGCGACCACGCCTTGGCGGATCAGGCGCTCGAGGGTGACCTTGGGGCAGAGATGTTGCTGGATGTAATCGAGCAGATTGCGACCGGCGCTGCGGATCAGCTTGTCGATTGCGGGATCCAAAATGTGGCCCTCGCGGTCAAAAACCTTTTGCACGTTAGCCACCGAGACCGGTAGAGGCAGCACAAAAGCGCCAATGTGAGAGACTACGCCACGCAGGTGTTCGAGTGACTTGATGGCGCCGATGGAACCAGCCGCCACGCCAATCAGCGCGATTGGTTTTCCGGCCAGCACCGATGGAAAACCGAGGTTCTCGATGGTCAGCTTCATGATGCTGCTGAAGCTGCCGTGATATTCGGGCGTCGCCAGCACCACGCCGGTAGCGGAGGCGACAGCCTGCTGCAGTTGTTTGGTTGCGGGTGAACCTGGATCCGCGCCGGGGAAGGGAAGATGGAGCCCGGCCGGCTCGATCAGTTCCGCCGATACCAAGGGGTGCTTCCGCAGTTCGTCCAGGACCAGCGCGCAGGCCATGCCGGTATAGTTGCCGGGACGCCCGCTGCCGTTAATCACCACAATGCGGATTTTGCCGGAAGACTTTTCCACCTCTTATGTCCTTTCTGTTCGCCTGCTTGTACCCTATCTTACCCGGCGCGTGAACGACGGTGCGTGGCCGGATTGCCAAAGGAACGCAAATTGCTAACCTGACAGGGTATGAGGCTCTGGTTAAAACGCTCATTATTCGCCGCCGTGCTGCTGTTGATTGCCAGCCAGTTGGTACGACCCCAAAAGACGAATCCGACCGTCAATCCCGCGCAAACGATCCAGGCTGATCTGCCGGTCAGCACGGAGGTGCGGACCATCCTCGAGCGCAGTTGTTCGGACTGCCATTCGGATCACACCACCTGGCCCTGGTACACGAATGTCGCCCCCAGCTCCTGGCTGGTAATCAACCACGTGAATGAGGGACGTCAAAAGCTGAATCTCTCCCGGTGGGCGTCATACCCGAACGAAAAGAAGAGCAAACTGCTCGAGAAGATGTGCAAGGAAGTTTCCGACGGCGGCATGCCGCTGACCTCGTACCTGCTCATCCACTGGGGCGCCCGATTGCGCCAAGGAGACGCGCAGGCGATATGCGCGTGGACGGAGGCGGCGCAAAAACTCCCCGCGGGCGCGCCTGGCAATGCGCCTTTAGTGCGCTGATAAGTGCGTGGTTCCCTCACGCCCTCTCATGCGGGACCAGTCCAGGGATGCAGCCTTGGTATCCATCTCGGAACCGCCGCACGGAAGTCGTCGTACTCGGAACTGAAACTGGCCTTCAGCCGCGGTTCCTCGTACCCTATGACAAACAGATGAAATCCCAATCCCACGAGCGCGCCATATTCAAGTATGCGCACATTACCGAGGAGCAATCCCTGGCCCACGATCACGGACAGAACCGCCACGTACATGGGATTCCGCACATATCGGTACAGCCCGGTAATGACTAGGTGGCGCGTCGGGAAGACGGGTGCGGGCGTACCCAGGCCTTGCATGGCAAACCTCGCGAAAGAATCCACGAGCACTGGAAGTCCCATGAAGATCAGCAGGCCCCCTAGAAATCGCAGGGGCAGCCATCCATTCATGAGCCTATCCACACGCCACCGCGAGATCCACCACGGCACAAGGCCCGCGACAGTCCCGGGAGCAAGCACCAGAAAAACCGCCGATCCGACAATCGCGAGCAAGCGCCTCATCGCATAGGCCGTCCAAGCGCATACCAGGCCACGAAGTCCGTCATCGGCGGCGTTGCCCCAAGCGCACGCATCCGCGCCGCGTTCTGGCCCCGGTGATGTTGGCCGTGCATCAACGCCTGTAGCAATAAAACGCCCGCGGGCGCTTCAAACGGTCCCTTCGGGCCGCGCGGCAGAGCAATCATCTTCTCGAGATCAACCGACTCCAAGGTCGCCGTCAACCCTTGATTCGCCTTGGCCATCGCCGCCTCGAGCGCCTCGATGGACTCCCGGTCCTTCATGCCTGCGAAGTCCGGCACTTCCCCGCGGGCCAGCGCGGCGAGCATTTCGCAAGCCGTCACCATGTGATTTAGGCGCTTGCGGATTTCCTCATCCGTGCGTAGGGTTTCATTCCCGTGAAGCGCCTTCCAGTGCTCCGCATCCGCCCAAGCCTGATGCCGCGCCAGGTCAATCAACAGTTCCGCATTCATAGCTCCTACCCTCCAATTGATTCTATTTGGCGCGGCTTCATCGCGGCGGGTCCGTTAACGGATCCAAGTCTGGCTCGCTGAACCTGGGCAATGCGATCGCCTTCGGCAGGTCAGCGCGCGTTACGAATTGTAGGCATTGGGCCTGCTATCGCGCAACTGAGCTGAGCGAATCTGCTGCCTTGACTTGCAGGACGGGCTTCGGCGTTTCTTGCCACAAAACCATCCCGCATAAAATCATAAGGAGCGCCACGAGCAGGAGTGGCTGAGCTGCATCAAATGACGCGGATCGATCGGCGCCAAATGGAAAAGCCTTTCCATCCTGGACCGGTTCAAGTTCCATGCGTCGATTCATCGCACGTCTTTAACCAACCGTCTTGAGGTGGCTTCGCGAGTCACTTTTTCAGTAGATTGCGCGGCTCAGAAAACACAGAACGGCATCATATCCTTCGTTAACTGTGTGTAAGACGTACCGGCCTCGGCATGGCCGATCCCCCGTACTTACTAGCCCATAACCGTGTGGGACCATATCAGCCGCGCGAGGTAGTCGCGGCCCGCGATACCTCGGCCTTGGTAAGAAGGTCTTTCAAGGAAATCGAGTAATGCATCCCCGCGGAGTACACGCCGATCTTCCCCTCAATAGTTGCTGAATGCCGGAATGATTCATCGAGCACTGCGCCAGCTAGAAGCGTCACGGATTCTTTTTGGCCGCCAGGCTTGTGCCATACGGCCGGTACAGGAGCTTTCAATTGGTATTTCGCCATAATCGCACCACTGTTCTTAACCCAAAAAGCCGATGCCCCTCTCGGTGAGTTTAGTCTTATCGGCGCGTAGTCCGGAAGGTAACACCATTACCGCAGGCCTCTGTCGCCCCCGCAAGTCTCTTCCTGGATGTACACGTTTGGTAAAGTACAAATTGCCAGGCTTGGGCCGGCCATCAATCGGGATTGGCCACGTGCAGAAAAAGTTATGACAGCCGCCAAGAAACCCAAAAGGATCCTCGTGATTGATGTCGGAGGAACGCACGTCAAGGTGCGGGTCACTGGACAACGCGAGGAGCGCAGGATTCCCTCCAGCTCCGCCATGACGGCAGCTAGAATGGTGCGAGATATAAAGCGCCTGGTGAAGGATTGGGAGTACGACGTCGTCTCCATCGGTTACCCGGGACCCGTGATCCACGGGCGTCCGGTGCACGAACCGCACAATCTCGGCGGCGGCTGGATTGGATTTGATTTCGCCAAGGCATTCGGGTGTCCGGTCCAGGTGATCAATGACGCCGCCATGCAGGCCCTCGGAAGCTACAAAGGCGGCCGGATGCTCTTTCTGGGTCTCGGCGCCGGCCTCGGGTCGGCCATGATTGTTGATGGGATTCTCGAACCGATGGAACTGGCGCATCTGCCCTATCAGAATGGGAAAACTTACGAGGACTATGTTGGCGTCCGGGGCTTCAAGCGGTTGGGAAAAAAGAGATGGCGACGCCATGTGAACGATGTCGTGATGCGGCTCAAGGACGCCTTATGCCCTGATTACGTGGTATTGGGCGGGGGAAATTCCAAGAACATGAAAAAGCTGCCTCCGGGC